>Ga0302132_10000629_pt1 | contig 20244 bp, 35 predicted proteins | sample CB9_321_MG_FD_203113 | JGI IMG/M metagenome (GOLD analysis project Ga0302132, IMG submission 203113) | Marine microbial communities from Western Arctic Ocean, Canada - CB9_32.1 | ecosystem: Environmental > Aquatic > Marine > Oceanic | place: Canada: Western Arctic Ocean | collected 2017-09-19
TACTCCTACGCTTGCCAGATATTTGGCGAGAACAACATCATCAGGTGTTGATTGTGGAGCGTCCACCATTCCAAAAACTTGAGGTTCACTTGTCGTGCAGGTAATGATGAACATTTGATTCCTCTTTATTTGTGTTGTGTTGTCATTCCTATAAGGTGCAGGGGGACAGATTGGTCATTATTCGGCTCGGCTCCAACAGTGAGCGGTCGGTTGTTTTTAGAAAATCCATTTCTCATCCTAACGTGGGCACTTGCTGGCCTGATAGAAACTATCTGTTCCCTTCTCCATTTATATTCGTCGAGAACTTTTTCGACTTCAGACGGGGAGTTGGGACATTGGTTTATTTTCCAGCCATCAAGTTCCCTAAGAGCGGCTAATTGTTCATCAGTCAACCATTCGTTCAACTGATGAGCGTGAATACGTCTCCACGCATTTCCTTGTTTAATTTCGAGCATTCCTTTGATGGAGTTATCCACAACGAAGATAACTGGAATTTGTTCTGAGGGTGATTGTATAGTCAATACAAAAATTGCAGCGAAGGCGAACACAACGGCAGGAAGGTATCTGACGTTGTAGAGTTTTGATACGAGATCGTCAGGTTTTTCTGAAGGTGGTTCTATATTGAGAGAGATGGCAAATAGAACTCCACTCAAAGTAAACAAAAAGCTCATGAGGCAAATTTTGGGAAAGGGGTGCATCTCTGATCCGAATTAGTAAGTTTTCTAGTAATTATTTCGGCTTGTGGGCGGAAATAGGCATGATCTATTCAGACACTTCTTCGGGGGTTTCAAACGACGGCACATACTCTTCTGAGTCTTTGTCCATCTCGTCGTAAGAGTCACATCTATTGGAAAGGAATCTACCAGAAGCATCTGTTGAGACTTCCTGATAGTGTCCTATGTAAAATTTGGTAGCTCCGAGTGCATGAACATCAACTTCAAGTCCATGTTTGAATTGTAGCACAACCCAGTCGTTGGAATATCTTGTTCTGTCCACTTTTTCCAGAACGCCTTTATGGATTTCTGGTTGTGACTCAGAACATCCAGCAGTCGCAACTGCAAAGAGTACCAGAAGGCACAGGCAACAAGCTTTGTGACGTTTCATTATCAAGCCCTCACACAAAAATTTGAAAAGATAGTTTCCCATTGAGGTCGTTCTGAGTCCAGTCGTAGCCAGCCATAACACTTGCAATCTCGATAATCGTATTTTCATCGACTCCATCATCAATGGAAGCGTAGAAGATATCATGATCTGCATCTACAGACACTTCTCCTAAAGAGTGCATGGACGCTTCTGCTTCGAGATAATGAAGTCCCTTGATGATTTTGGAAGACTTAGGAAGACTTGGTGTTTCTTCGCTCATGTCAACCTTCTTTCTATCTGCATAAAATTTTTCGAGTTGCGGTAGGAATTCCCGATCCACTTCATTGTTGAGGTATGGTCTTGTTAAGTGCAATTTGCAATTTTCGCAAAGAAGACCTAACCCAGCGGAATTGAAAGAGCACTCAGCAAAGTCTTCGGGTGACTCATCACCACGTCTCCGAGCGTTAACAACTCTTGGGCAGTGGTTCTTTACGAACTCTTCGGGGAATACAGGTTCATTCATGTTTCTACCCAAACATATGAAGTGCGGTGAACACGAACATCCACCAACCAGTGATTAAACGTCTCTCAAGGATGCTCATAGTCATTATCCACATAGGCTTGTCGTTTGGCTTGATTCTCAGCTTCAAGCCGATGAATTAGGTTTCTTCTTTCTTCGCCGTCATGATCTTGATGGCCTCTCCATCGAGGACCGGACAAAATATCTCTTCTCACCTTGTCAGCGAAGTCAGCAACAAAGATGAACTCTTCTGCGAATTCAGGTGGTTCATTTTCTTTTCGTCTGGTTTCGATCTCATCTTTGATTTCTTGTGCCTTTTCAGGTTCTTTTTCTTCACACTCTTCTGCGATCTTAAGTAGAGCTTTATCCATGCAAGCGAAACCGAAATCTTCAGGACACCATTTCTTATTTAAGTCGGTCCACTTCCTGAAGGTAGCATTTTCGTTTTCTTTCCTTTCAAAGTCAACCACTTCATCCCAAATATTTTTGTGAAAGAAGCAGAGATAGTAATCCAGTCTTGGATCATCATCTTCTTTGTGTGTTTCTTTCAGCCATCCGTAATCGTTGTAAGTGCCTTTGTGTATTTCTTTGACTTGTTTGAAGTCCCAAAACTGACTTCCGAAAGTATTGCAAACAAGTCCGTGTTGAACTTCTCCCGGTTTGATCACAACCATTACGGCGGGATCATTTTCACGAACTATTTGATTCGACAAACAACAAGTTTCATCCCAACATCCCATTTTGTAATTCCTTTGACGGTGGTTTCGGCGGCGTGCCGATACAATATTTGCAAATGGCACCGGGCTCTGATTTTTCAGTTCCAGTTTTGTGATCGAAATATTGATGTCCACAACCGGGACAATAAAAGTTACCTTCTTTTGGCTTATCAGTTTGCTCGGTCATTTTCAAAACTTTCGATACAAAAATTGGATTAGCCCCTAACCGGTTAGGGGCTAATCCGATGAGAAATGGACTAGACCATTTCTTTGAGACCTTTGAGTGGCCTCACTTTAACGGCGTTGGAAGCTGGTTTTGCAGCAACGTCCATGGTCTCGCCGGGTTTGAATGGGTTGGGCACGCCTACTTTGGCTGGTCGTGCTGGCTTTTCGACTTTGACGATCTTGAAAAGACCGGGAAATGTGATTGATCCTGCTCCGCTTGGCCCGATAGATTGTCGAACTTGATTTGAGAAGGAATCAAAAACGGCTTGCACTTGTTGTTTTGTCAAACCTGATTCGTCGGCGACTGCTCCGAGCAGTTGTGTTTTTGTTAGTGGTTTCTGATCTGGCATAAATTCTTCTCCTGAAAAGGTTAATTGTCAATCCATTGTACGTTATGTTCTTTTGTTTGTAAAGCATAGATAATGAAAACATGGAGGATTTAGATGTTCAAAAAATTTTCAGTAATACTTTTTCTAGCGGTAGCCATGATTGGATGCGATATCATAAATCCAATCAGCCCGATCATTCAATTGGGCATTTTCTGGATAGAAGGAGAAGCCCACAAATATTACAACACAGATCAAGCCACAATGGTTAAATCTGTAAAGACAACTTTGAAGGATTTGGAATTTACTATCCTCGAAGAAAGGCCAATAGACGATTACTATTGGATTAAGGCATCGGACGGAAGTGGATCAGAGTCTCATTTCAAAATAAAGATTCGAGAAGTTAAGCACAATATCACAAAGTTATCAATTCGTGTTAACACATTTGGAGATCATCCTTATGTAGAATTGATTTATCGTCATGTTGACAAACAGCCGGGAGTTGAGCAATTTGTTTCGATAGAAGGCTTAAACACTGCATATCAAGAACGTGGTCGTCCAGCACGCAAGTAATTGACACCAGAAGCTCTCATTTAGCCTCAGAAGCCGCTCAAGTATCACTATGATAACTTGAGCGGCTTTTTTCTTTGAGTGTGTTAGAAGGCATCCTATGGCCCATGAAATCAAATCAACGGTAGTTATCCCAACAATTGGCAGACCCACTTTGTTAGATGCTGTAAATTCAGCTTTACGATACATGACATTGATCTTGCTTTCATTGCTCTAGGAAATGATTATGAAATAATTGATGTTCGCACTCATCCAGCATCTTCTTCACTCGGTTACAGTGAATTTTTTAGTGTTTGTGCTAAGTTTGATAAAAGAACTGTGCATTTTAATTGGCATTCATCGGCCAACAGACACAGGACTGCAATTTTGCTTAAAGGCAACAGAATGGATGTTTTGGATTTTGAAAAACAAGAAATCAACAATTACACCAGCGATTTCATTTGGCCTATAGAAGCAGAATTAAAGGCATTTCTCAGCAATAAGTGGCATGATCCAAAAATAGCTTATAAGTCACACAAGTTCTTAATAGAGTGCTTAAAGCTTTCTGAGTAGATTTTCTAATACAGACATATATAAATCAAAGGGGTTAAGCATCAAAAGGAAGTCCAAATGAATTTTTCAGAATACAGAGAAGCACGAGACAGTATTGAGTTTGACAGAAAATTTTCTTTACTATGTGAAAACATAGCTAGATCAGATCGTGGCTTTGACAATTGGTGGTCATCTGAAGGTCTTCCTATAATTTTAGAATCCTACAAGTATGACAATGAGGAAGAGCTTCTTATGGAGCTTTTTGGCACAGGAGGCAACCCCGGAGGAGTAACAAGAGCCCTTGGCAGAGGAGTGGGAAACATAGGCAGAGGAATTGCTGGTGCTTGGGACAGCGTGAAGCAACACGGCCAAGCATTCGGCCAATCTGCAAATGATGCTTATGGTGGTCAACAAACTCAAGGCACATGGAATCCACAAACTGGTCAATGGGAACAGCCACAACAACAACCTCCAGTTGATCCTAATGCAGCAGCACCACTTGTAGACCCTAATGCTGCTCCAGTTGACCCTAATGCTCCAGCCCCAGACCCCGGAACAGCAGGTGCCGACCCTAATGCCGCTGCTGCTCCAGCAGCAGGTGGCCCAGAAGCGGCTGCACAACAGGAAGCTCCTGCAATGTCTCCCGAGAAGCAACAAAGACTTGATGCTTTCCAAAGAGGTATTGATCAGTCAACTGACAAGATCAAGAAGCGTTTCAGTGGAGCTATGAAGGATTTCTTACAAGCTGTTCAAGGCGATGCCAAGACAGACAACGATGCTCATATGTGGCAGATTGCCAAGAATTTTAATCAGCAAGTTATGCAAGCTGCACAGCCAGCGATTGATGGATTCAAACAACAAGCCAAATATGGCCAACAGCAAGCTGGCGGATATCAAGATAAGTTCTCTCAAGCTCGTGGAGCGATGCAGAACGATCAACAAGCCAACATGAAACAGAAGCTTCAAGCCAAGCATGGTGGTGGCCAACAGACTGCTGGTGCTCAGCAAAGTCTTCAGCCACAATCACCAGATATGAAAACGCCGATTCAAGACTTAGCCAAACAACAGTTCCCCGGTGGTGCTCACATGAGACCGGGCATGGCTGTCAGATAACACCAGCGTCTTCAAGAAGCTGTCGTAAGATTGGATCTTTTTCTGATCTGATTACAGCAATTTCTTCTACGCTCAATGGCTTGTCTTCTTTTGCATTATTACAATGCGTACAAAGCAACTGAATATTATTTGGTGCTTTTGTTCCGCCTTTGCTTTTTGGAACAATGTGATCCAATGTCATCATAATTGGATGACCATAATGATTCAAGGCGTAGAGATTAAGGTGCCAGCCGTAATGTTTATTGTCTGGCCCTATTGAGTTTGCCTCAATCCAAAAATGATCTCCTTGAATTTGGCAGGCAGCACAGACTTGCGTTCTTCCGATCAATCTGATTCTGGAAGATGATAGATGAACGGTAATCTTGCGATTGTCACATTTGAAAGTCAAGGACTTGTGTTTTCTTACACATTGATCGATTTCAGGAAGCACCTCTTCTAAGGAGAGCTTCCTTGCTCTTAGGTAGGACATATTGTTTTCCTAAAACAAAATTGAACCTACAAGTAATGCTCCGGCAAAATTACCACATCCAATAGCCAGCAGGACTGTTCTGGTAAATCGATGTTTGATTCTTCTTTGCATGAAGTAGAGGCTGTAGGCAAAAAACAGGTTACAACAAAAAACTACTGTTAACATAACATTATCATAGTTGATGTTTGTGAAAACAGCAATGCAAAAATTAGATTACTTTGGTCGAGTTCATCAAAGCCGCAACATTTTCAGCGCAAAATCCGTGTTTCCCTCTCTCGATGAACTCAAAGATCACACCTGTAAGCTGTGACGGCTTTGTGAAACATTGTTTGAGGTCGGGACAAGTGAGCGGTTCATCTGTTGTGAACTCTGCCCAACCTTTGTCACGCCACTCCTTCATCTTATCGGCTACTGAATCAACTTGGTAGGCCAGATGGTGGATACCGCCGATGCCATCTCTGGCAGCAACCCATTTGCCCACAATTGATTCTGGGTTTCCATCGCTGATGAATACCTCTGGGGCTAGGTGGTATTGAACGTCGGATGCAATTTTTACAGCACCATCCCCGCCTTCTCCCGCCGCATTCCACAGATCGTGGTAGCTTGACCATAACCAACCATCCATGACTTCATCGCCACAATCAGGTTTCTCTGGTGGCTCCAGTGCAAGGCATTTGACTATCGATCCATCATCGAATTTTGGTTCAAACTCTGTGGCGATCTTATAGCCCATGGCGATACAAAAGAACTCCGCTGTTTTATGTCGGTCGGCGACTCTGTATGCGATGTGATCTAATCTAATTATTTCCTCCTTGCAAAGTAACAGCTTCACACATAGACAAAAAATATTCTTGAGAATAATCTTGCTTTATCTTGTTTATGTCTTTGTGTACCCACTGCACATTGCTTTTCATGTAATGTTTTTTGCTGTTAATGCGATCTAATGAAGCAGTTTGAGAAGCATATCTCATACTACTTGAAAGAGTAATGTCCCATCCGGTAAGAGCACATTTTTTGTTTTGTTTTAAGAACAAGTCCCAAGTTGTCTTAATGCTCAAACGAAATGACAAATTTCTTGTCCTCGCACCTCTTTTTAATTTGCTCCAATAATCTCCTGAAAGGTCTCCGCAACCTTTATAATGTGGATGTTCCTTTCCAATTCTTCGATTAAGACAACCACAACTTTTAGTGTTTCCAGATTTTAGACTTTCTGTGAACGCCTTGTAATTATTTCCACAATCGCACTTGACCTTCCAAACTCTGTGTCCTTTATCATCTTTGCCAAACAGTCCGTCTACAATTCCATGATGAAACCGAATTTCTGTAAGATCCTCTTCGTTGTTACATCCACAATTCGTCCATTTCGTTTTCAGAGTGGTTGTGTCAATCACTCGTGTCTGTCCGCATTCGCACAAAACACTCCAATAACGACCAACTCTCTTTAGATGTGACGGTTTGGCAACTTCTGTTATGACAGTTCCTTTACCAAATTTTTGACCAACAAGATTGCGAGATTTTATCATATAACCAATAGAGTAATCTCGGGCACAAAATTTGGTCAATTCTCAAAAGTTTTTTCTGGGGCTGGAATCCTTTTCCTTAGCCCCACAATAAGTCCAGCCACAGCCCCACACAAATGTCCCTCCCAGCTTATGTATGGGTGCTCAACACTTGGCATCATCCCATCAAGGAGAGAGCCGCCCATCCAAAATACGGTTGATATGGAGCAGGCTATCAAAAGCGGATGTTTATAAACGATGCCAGCAACCATGATGTAAGATATCAACCCATAAACAAGAGCACTTGCTCCAATATGTGTTGCATTTTGTCTCCCAAAAATCCAAACAAGTATCCCACTGATGAGGACGATCTTTAAGATTGCTTCTGGGACATGAGTTTCATCTTTGAACGCCATATAAAGCGGGAGCAGAACCATGATCAATCCAATAGAATTGAGAATGATGTGTCCGAAGCTGGCATGTAGAAATGGCATGAAGAACACCCCACACAGTCCTTGAAAAGTGTGAGGCGTCAAACCAATAAAAGCAGCGATGTCAATTTGACATGCTGCTAATGAGATTTGAAGAAAGAAGCAAACCCAGATTATCCAAATGAAGTTTACTGCTCTAACATGTGCGAAGAAGATTCGTTGTGTTGGTTGCATCCCTGCTTCCTTGTTATTTGTTTATTTTTTCTATCCGATCAGAGGCTTCTCCGCAAGACGGACATCCTGATCCTTCGAGGAATTGGGTCAGTTCAATCATCTCGTTGTTGCAGTCCAGACATCTGAAATTGTACGGAGGATAGTCTGGGTGTTTCTTGAACTCTTGTTGTTTCCAAGGAGCCCAGCTTTCAATTTCATCCAGATGAAAGACATGGTGGCCGTGATGTTCTGTGAACACCATGAGCCATTCACCGGGGAACTCACATGCTCCCTCATCACCATGCTCTTTGTCGTAGTAGAGCATGGCGAAAGCGTTTACAAACCAATATTTGGTTCGGTCTTCATGATGAACCTGCACAGCATGTTCGCAAGAAAAATCTGTTGCCAGATGTTTCTTTGACATTTCTGTGGCAACATCATAGACACGTTGCATTGGTCTTCCCATTGGCATCAGTGATTTCCTCCACCTTCTCGGAGATTGTTTGCATCATCTCCTTTTTGAGTTTGAACGGAATGAATGGCAACACCGCTACTTGTTTGTGATGCAAGCCTTTCAGCTTCTTTTTTGCCACCATCTGTTCTGATGTCTGTGGTAGAACCATCGCTCATCAGAACTTTGTGTTGTCGAGACCTTTTTCCAAACATGGCTTGTCTTTCTAGTTAAGCCTGAGAATCACATTGAAGTGCCGTACTTTCGACACGACCTTGCCAGTCTTGTGAATCTTCTTGCATTTCCTTTTGATACTCAACATACAGAGTATCAAAAATGGAACGTCGATTACCCAAGTGCGACCAAGGGGCTTTCCACCCATAGCTTGCATTAAGTTGGTCGAGAACTCTGGATATAAAGTCACTGAATTTCATTTCTTATTCCTTTTGTATGCTTGATAGGCCGCTCTTCCAATAGCATCGGCCTCTTCATTATTTTCTCTTCGCACCCATTCAATAACACAATTGGTTGGAGCGTTAAACCCATTGACGATATTGTGGCACGAAGGACAAAGAAGTTTTTCTCCATCTCCTTCCATGTCAACCAACAAATCGAGTGGTCCTTTTTTATTACAGGTGAAGCACTCGAATTCTTCATCTGGACTTGACACTTCGAGTTCAAGAGTTTTGAGATGTTCCCAAATTTTCTTTCGTAGCGGCTTCAAAGATTCCGCTTTCATTTTCCAATTCTCTGTGACTTGATTTACAACAAGTTTAGAATCGGAATAGATGTGAAGAGAACCACGCCAATTTTGATCCACGAGAAACTTCAGCATCAGCCCAAGGGCACAGTATTCGGCAAAGTTGTTAGTGGCGAGTTTGCCGCCATCTCTAACAATTTTTCCTTCAAAGGCTAATTTTTCCTGACTTTCTCCATCGTAGAGAACCCAAGCGGATGTGCATACACCTCCGGGATTTTTAGGTTCACATCCACCATCGAAATTTCCAATCAGGGACGTTCTCTCTGATATTTTACCTTCCGTGTAGTCTTGCATTCTTCCTCCGCAGGTCACATCACAAAATTTGTACTCAAAAATCTCCAACCCTATTCTACGTTAGAAAATTTGTGTTGTAAAGCTAAATAACGAATAGAGGCACAATGGCAGAGAAACGAATGTGGGTAATCGAGGAAATTGATGTTGATGGTCAAATTGATCATCGACAAACCGCAATAACATTTAGCGACATTACGGGAGATTTATCTCGGCCTGATGGCAGATTAGGGGCTGCTGGTGAGGCTGAGTGGGATCGTGTGATGCTTCGTATGACGAATGTTTTAGGGGAAGATTTGCGGCATGTTATAAATGGTGTTGCCCTGATGGATCATTGCTTAGATGTCCAGAATGGCAGAAACCATAGACAACGAGGTTCTACGAATAGACCATAAAAATTTGGTTTTTAGTTACTCCATTAAGGGGCTGGGATTTTGTCCCAGTCCCTTTTTTTTTAATAGGAGCGACTATGGCTAAAAGAGTTTTATTTACCGGCCACGGAGGTTTTGTAGGACATCATTGTTTGGAATACTTCTTAGAACACACTGACTGGGAGTTTGTTTGTTTGGATTCATTCCGCCACAAGGGGACAGTTCGTCGAGTGGTAGAAGTTGGTGGAGACAATCCTCGGGTCAAGACATATAAGCATGACTTGGCCACTCCAATTGATCCTCAATTGGAAAATCTTATCTTTGAAAGATGGATTGATGAAAAAGGAATTGTGCGAGAAAAGCCAATAAACTTTATCATCAATATGGCATCTGAAAGTGCAGTTGAAAGAAGCACAGTTGACCCTGTTTCCTGTCTTCACAACAATTGGCACTTATCAATCAACATGCTGGAGTTTGCTAGAAGCTGCAAAAGTCTTGAACTCTTCTTGCAGATCAGCACAGACGAAGTGTATGGAGAAGCCCCAGAAGACGATGCTCACTCAGAATGGGCACCAATTCTGCCATCCAATCCTTATGCTGCGTCTAAAGCTGCACAGGAAGCAATGGCGATTTCTTACTGGCGATCTTTCAACCTGCCAATTGTCATCACAAATACAATGAACATCATTGGTGAAAGGCAAGACCCAGAAAAGTTCTTACCAAAGATCATTCAGAAAGTAGCTCGTGGCGAAGAGATGCCGATTTATGCTGATTCTGAAGATTCAATTGGTTCAAGAATCTATCTTGATGCCTTAAACATGGCAGATGCTATTGTGTTCTTGGCTAAACGAAAACCGTCACGTTATCTCGATATGGTGGCAACAGGAAATACAGGCGATACTCGTCCTGACAGATACAATATTTGTGGAGAGACAGAATTAGACAATCTGGAACTGGCAAAGCTTGTTGCAAAGTCCATGGATAAAGAGTTGAAATATCATCTTGTTTCTTCTGAGTCAGCCCGACCGGGTTATGACAGACGATATGCCTTGAATGGCGATAAGATGGCAGACTTGGGATGGAAAGCTCCCTACACGTTTGAGCAAAGCCTTGAAAGAATTGTCAAATGGACTTTAGATAATCCACACTGGTTAGTTTAAGTCTGTTGCCATAAATACAATTATGACAGCTTTAATATTTTTAAGAATGACAGAGGACTGGGAAAACACCAGTCTTGAAAACATAACATTCTACAAAAGAATGGGTTTGGTTAAAACCATCATTAAGATGTGGGATAGCAGATTTCATGTTAGGTATTTTCAATACAGGGCACGTATAAAAGAAATTGCTTTAAGCCAATGGTCGTTACCACATGTCATGGAAATTCCAGAAGACATTGGTGATGATGATTGGCTTATTCCATCTGATGATGACGATTGGTTTAATTATGGTTTATCTAATTTTCTTAAACATCAAAAGGAAGAATATGTTTACTGGGACTCTTTGGTAAACACGACAAGTCTAAAATTCAGATTACACAAATGGTTTGATGTCCACAATGTAATTGGATCAAACAATTATGCAATCAAAGGATCATTGATTAAACGTGCAAACGAAGATCAGAAATTTACTCTTCTTCACGATCATCCCGAAAGTATAAAAACAGCACAATCACTTGATGCCACAATTGGGGAGCATAAAGACAAAGTGTTTTCATGTTACAATCAGCATCCCGGTTCTTTTAGTGTTTTGCGAAGAACTTTTGAAAGAAGTGGGATGATAAAAGTTCTTCCTGTTGGCAAGTTACAAGAACTTCCTAAATCTATGAAATGGATAGAGACAGAATACAAAGATATGTTAAAAGTGGTTGGTGATTTGAAACAAATAAAAGTGTTATGATATACAATGATCCTGTCAGCTTACGATTTCATAGCTGATGAATCATCTAGTTGTCACAAAAGACATCAATACATTCTGTTTCTACATTCTTCTGCATAATCAGTCATTGATTGATTTATTTTATCTTGTCTCTTCTTAACAAATACATTCTTAGCTGTTTTGATTAGTTGAACAGTGGCGTGCCCTTTGCACGAAGCTCCACCTTCTGATTTAATCGCATAAGTTACATTGACTGGAAATCCATACTTTTCAAACCACTTCATAACTCCTCCTGATTTATAAGAGTCTATGAGTAAATACTTCTTATGGCTAAAAGAATAAGAAGTTTTGCAAAAGCTTTATCTTGGAGACTCATAGCATCCACAACAACTTTGATAGTTGTTTGGCTTGCTACTGGTGATCTCACCCTTAGCGGAATGGTTGGGGGACTGGACTTTTTGATAAAGATCCTGATGTATTATTACCATGAAAGATTTTGGGCAGTAGTATCTTGGGGGCGAGGCTTCACGCACGAAACCGATGTGGAGCAAAATGTCAAACCGTCTAACAATACTAATAATAATTAACTTCGGTATCCTTTGTACTGGGATACTTGGAGTAATAAGTAAAAACAAACCTCAAGAGCAAATAGTAGTTCAAGCACCTGTTGATGAATGGTCTGCAATTCCCATTGAGGAAAAACCAGACCTGAATTATGACATATCATCAACAGTTCCAGCCTACAAAGATAATGATGGAACTTGTGACCAACTTCAGGAATGGCACGAGGAAGCACCTGAACTAACTGAGATTGGGACTTATGGAACAAGCACCAAAGGCAGGGAGCTTCATTTCATTAAGATAGAGAACCCATATGAGGACGTAGAGAAGCCTGTGGTGCTCATTACAGCCTGTTTGCATGGCAATGAGCCTTTGTCATCGTCTACCGTTATGGGTTACATAGGGACGATTCTGGACAGCTATGGAGACGATGAAGATATTACTGAATTAGTTAATAGCCGAATCATCTACTTTGTCCCGGTAGTTTCCCCAGACAGCTATCCTCACAGCCGACATGTGGATGGAGTTGATCCTAATAGGAACTGGCCCGGTCCAAAAAGTAATAAGCAATCTGTGAAGCCTGTTCACGAGCTTCAGGCGTTCTTTAATAAGATCAAACCAAATGCTGTAATATCCGGTCACACATGGGGAAGGATATATTTGACTCCTTTTGGAGACAGAAACCAGCTTTGTCCTAATGATGCAGATTATCAAAGAATCATTGGAGAGATGGGAAGATTAAGCAAATACAAGATGCAAAGGGCTTCTCAGATGTATGGACGACCGATCTATGGCACAGAAGTAGATTGGTATTACAGACACGGTGCTTTTTCAATTGTCATGGAATTCGGAACTCATCAAAGAATTCCATCTCAAAGTGACATAAATACTGAGTTCAATCGCACATTTTCGGCTGCTCTTCATTTCATTAAAGAAGCACCTGTGGTTGAGATCAAACAATATGCAGTTGAAGAGTGGTTAAAGGCAGCATGAAAAAGTTCAAACTATGGATGGAACAATCTCAGACATTGCAGACCTTAATGGGATTACGCCCTCAGATGGCTGCGGCTGCACAGCAAGTTTATGATGAGTGGCAACAAGGAGAGGATGATGATCTCAATGGTGGAGGAATCTGTCATCTTATTGCTGAAGCGATAACAGATGTTGTCATCCAGAGCTTCCCCGGAGACATGGAAGTAGGCACAGTCAATGCTGCCTGTGGCGAGCAACATGTCTGGGTGATGATGGCTGTGGGTGATGAAGGCTTTGAGATTGATGTGCCATATCACATTTATGAAACTGGCGGCGGATACACATGGCAGAAGATACCAAATGTAAAATTTGCACCGGAGGATATTGCTATTTCTCCTGTAGCAGCAAGTGATGCAAGAAACGCATTAGAGGAATATTGACATGAAAATAAATTTCGGAGAATGGTGTTTTGAAAGACTTCTAAAAGAAATGTCTGATGCAGAAGCAGAACAAATTTTGGGAGTTAAGCGTGGTGATCCAAATATACATGCTGTTTGGAAAAAATTAGCAGTACAGAATCATCCTGATAATGGTGGCGATCATAAAGTGATGGCCCAAATAAATAATGCTAGAGATATTTTGGTGGCACCGCCAAAACCATCTTTTAATCGAGGCCCACAACCGGGCTGGGGTCGAGGACCACAACAACCACAACAAAGAGGTCCACAACAAAGAGGTCCACAACAGCCAAATAAACAAGAAATTTACAAGCAACAGGAACAAATCCAAGAATTTGCTGTTAGCATAGGTCCAGAAAAGATGGCTCTTATTTTCTCAATGGCCCTTCAAAAATCTGGTAAAATGGATTATTGGCTTAAGAAAGAATTTCCAGAAGAGACTTTTAAGAGCAAACATCGTGCTCGGTCAGCTTTAGAAAGAAGATTCATTGAGAAAAGCAAAAGCTACTCATCACCAGAAGCATTCTCAAGAAATATGGCCAAGCTTCTTTATTCAGAATTGGTCGATAAAGTAAGCTATGAAAAAATAATAAAGATGATGCAATCATTCGCACAGAAATAGGAACAATAAAGGCCGAAGCCCAGTCATTGTGACTGGGCTTCATTGTCGATTTGTTCGAGAAGCTGCGATTGTCGCTTTTCTTCTTTGGTTGGAATTTTATTGTATCTCTTTCTTTGAAGAGTTGCTTTCCCTACCAAATGAGTTCTTGCATCGAGGCAAGTCACAACAATCTTTCTTCCTCTTTTGATTAGCACTACGAATAAAATATTTTTGTGAACTAGAAATTGAAACTTGTCATCGTACCCATATTTGTCGTAGTACCATGTCATGAATCCAGAGTTGTTCACGTAAGACCGATTCTCATCAGACTTACTGATGCGTTTTATTATCTGTGTGTCAACCTCTCTTTTCTCTTCTATGGATTTTTGTTTAATTTCCTCTTTGAGCTTTTGGCATTCTTCACATTCCTTGTCTTTGCAGCCCTTCAGGTGATCATATCTACTGTTGGTTCGCTGAATGAATCTTTCCCGAAGATGGTTTGTGAAAATGAACTTAAGTTTTTTCCTTGTCATCCATGACTCCCCCTATGGGTTAAGTCGATTGCAAATTGTCAAAAGTCATTTGTCATTTGTCATTGGAAAGAGTGATGGGAAACTCCGGTGTAGATTTAGGTAATCTAGGCTTGCTTTCGCCACCTTTCTTTATAAGAGCTTTTCCTGTTTTGTTGGATCGATGTTTTTTTCTTTTCTTGTTTTTATCACCACCAAATCCAACATTCTTTCTTTCACCGTCTTCTTCTCGTCTTTCGTTGAATTCTTCAAAAGCACCATCGAGATCCCATGTGCCATCTCCAAGAATTTTGTTGCCAACAAGAAATGTTCTGATGGCTTCAACTTCTGCAAAAGAAAAGCCTTTTGCTTTTTCTACCGCCATATCAACATCAATGTTTTCTTGGATTTCTTTCGGCCAAGTGTCAATCAATTGTTTGATCATCTGCGGCGTTGGATTACGAATTGTCATAAACTTGTCAATTCGTCCCGGTCTGGTAAACGCTTTATCGAGTCCACTGACTTCTTCATTTGTTGTAAATATTCTAACCAAGTGACCAGCTTCAGTCATGCCGTCCATGGCTGTAAGTAAAGAACAAGCCATCTTGCCATTACCTTTGGTTCGATCCATGTATCCAACATCAATGTCATCAAAGAAGGTCACAGGCCATCTGCTGAAGAGTGCATTCAATTCTTTGTCGGCATAAGCCTGATCGATATCAGCACTTGTTACAGTTCCCCAGCGAATGCTGTTTTGAGAACACAATTTTTGTATATAACGACAAAGCATTGTTTTGCCATTACCCGGCTTGCCATCGAGAATGATACCACGTTTGATCTTCACGCCATATTTTTCGATGTCTTTAGCTCGAAGCAAGAACCCAACAGTGTTCTGCACAACCTCTTCCAGTAAGCCTTCTTCCAAGACTGGTGGATTTAGTTTGTGGCTTGCCATTTTGTTGAGAGCGATGGCATTTCTTTTGAGTTGGTACAGCTTTCCTTTGGGAACGATAAGAAATGTAGCGTCCCAGCCACCCGGAGCGGCAACTGTATAAAGAACATACTTCAATTCAGAATCGAGATAATTTTGAACCAAAAACATTCCATAGCCAGTTGATCCCGGCCCTTGAAATCTTCTTTTCTGAATGAAAGGAATCTCTGGCAACACTCCTTGAACGGTAAGCATCTTATCACGAAACTTGCTGTTCATGTACTCTTGAGGAAACCACTCGTAATCCAATACCTTCAAATCATCTTTATCTACGCCGAGCATTTCTGCCATGCGTGGAAGTTGTCTTCCCATCTCAGACCAGAGAGGTTGCGTTGTATCAAACGCTACTACTTTAACATCATCCATGATTTCTTATTTCCTTTAAGCGAAAATCCACATTAACACTGTAACTACCCCAGCAGTACCAGCTACATCTGAAACTGATTCTGGTGCTAATGCGGCTACAACTCCTACTGCGACCCAAATCGCAACAGTGGCAATTCCTTTTCCTAAGTCTTTGTCTTTATACAATGTTCAAATACTTTCTTTGTATGAGAAACAACAACATTTTCCAATTGTTCTTTAACAACAGGATCAAGCTTGCCTGCCCTAAGTGTATTGTTTTTCTTGGCTGAGTCAATGGCAGATTTAAGAGTTTTGTTTATTCCATTAACTCCCTTGTCAAGCATCGTCCTTATCTTCTTATCTACTGTAAGTAGATTCAATCAAGGTTTTCATACTTGATTGAAGCTCCTTTCCTGAGTCTCCACTAAGAGCCTGAGAGATCATGCTGGTTTGAGCAATCATTGCATCACTTCTCAACTCATCTACAGACTCTTGAGTTTTGATTTTCCATTCACGATTCAATTTTTCTTTTTGATCAGGAAGAATGCTTTCCAAATGTTGGTTTGCATCTTTAAGCTCTTCGTTTTCTGCAAAAGTTGATCGAGAATAGTGAATGTATTTGTAATGTTTGATTGCCACTATCAAAAACATAAACAAAGTAAAAGCGTATGCGCCAATGATCACATTCATTTTGCTTCTTTCAGTTCTAAAATTATTTTAGATAGGATTGAAATTGTATCTTCGTTACAAGCCGCAGAATAAACTGTAAAGTCATTATGCGTTTGTTCGTTGTTTTTGTGTTCTTCTGTTGATGAGATAATGATGCCTGCAAAAGTCTGCCGTTTCATTAACTCACCGATGAGTTCTTTGTTTGTAGCAAATTGCATTGAATTATCCAATGTTGATTTCGAGATTGACATTAACTTCCATAGTTGGGAGCCTCAAATGATTTACAATTCCGAGTTTCTTTGCTTGTTGTGCTGTCAAGAACCAATCAAGATGATTATGTTCTTTGATTTTTCCCATAATATACTCTGGGTCTTTACCAATGTGACGAGCAAGTTTCTTAAACATCCTTTTATTGAGATCATCAACATATTGTGTGCTGACTTTCATATCTTCAACTTTACCATCTGTTCCATAACTGGCGTCATGAATCATCATGGTAGCATCAGGGTGCATGAATCTGTAACCATCAGTTCCAAAGGAAAACAACACTGCTCCAGCAGACATCATTTTTGTGGAACAAATTGTGGCAACAGGTATTGGAGATTCTTCCATGATTGTAACCATGCCCATAACTGAATGAACTGATCCTCCATAAGAATCTACTTCAACTGGAACAATTGGTTGTCCAGTGTTAATTGCTTCGTTGAAGTCATTTGTGAATTCTTCCAAAGTCTCTTCTGTGAATTTGTTGACTCTAACAACAACGGGGGGTCTCAAAAATTCCTTAAGTTTATCCCTATTAAATCTAGGGTCTACATTAACTATTGTCCTCATATCCCAACCTCTCCATTTTCTTCTTGTCTATTGCTATCGCACTTGCGGGAGGGATTCCCTGCTCAAATATCTCTTTGGCCTTGTTGTCACACGATGCAAGTCTAGCTAAGTTAAAGATAGTACCGAAGTGCGTCACTATGATAGCCTTATGTGGCAAACCTTGCAAGGTTTGTCTTATACGACTTAAGAAGACTTCTGGAGATTCAGGAGTGAGATCCCAGTTGTGGGATGTGGGCCAATCGAAGTTAGAGAACTCATCTTTATGGTTTTTGAGACAAAAACTTTCTTCTGGAGTTTCCATCACACCGGGACACACTTCAATAGGAACATCAATTTTTTGATGCAAAATTTGTGCTGTCTGTAAGCATCTAAGAAGAGGACTGGTAAGGAAAGTGTAATCTTTAATTTTTACACTTTGCAAAAGGAAAGAGCCCAACTTTTCTATTTGTTGGGCTCCAAATTCAGAGATTCCTGTGTCTGGGTTGGATCGATCTTGTATGTCCGCATGTCTGACCAGAATCATTTCTTTATCATAAAAATGATCGCTTGTGCTGTCAGAATCGAATTCTTCTGTTTTTGGATCGTAGAATCCACTTATAATGAATTCATGCTGCTCAATCTCTGTAAGTTTACCAAAGGCATCCCCGTGATTGAACCCTACAACAATACGTCCATGAACATACAATGCGGCTTTCTTCATGAAACCCTAAAAATCTCCCTTAGCTGAATTAAAGCTTTTTGGAAAAATTAACTATCTCAAGTATATAGAAATAGCAGCTTTTAATCCAGAGGAGATTACGACATGAGAGATTTTGTATCATTTTGTTTGCAAAACAAGTTAGTAGAAGTATTTGAAGATGGAACCGTGTCTTGGAAAGAAGGCGCAGTCCACGGTCCTAAAAAGGGCAGTCATAAAGAAAAGATTGATGGTGGACGTGATGGTCGCCAAGACCTAAGCGACGATTACAAGGATTACTGTCACTCAATGGGTACAGTTTGGCCTTATAAACTCGTCGCAAAGGGCAAGGGCGGAAAAGCTGTTGCACCTGTTGGCAAATAATTAAACGTCAGATTCTTCAAGTATCTTCTTGATAGCATCCAGCGTAATTTTTGTACCATAATCTTCTTTGATATGACCTAAAAGTACACAGGCTATCTGACGCAAGGCTTCCTTGTGTGAGTCGTCTGTGTTCTTTTTTGCGCTATCACGCAAATTGGCCGCTGTCTCAAAGTCTTGATTGGCAACAGCGTCTCTAATAGACATTTCAACTGAAGACAGGCGTGTCTTCTGTTCTTTTTCACCATGTCCCAGAAGATTAAGAATCTCTTCTCTGAGATCATCTGGCTCAAGTCCAAGACTTGTCAGGACATTACCAGCAACGCCTTCTTGTTCACGAACCAATCCCAGTAGGATATGTTCTGTGCCCACATAATTGTGGTTAAGAGATCGAGCTTCTTCTATTGAATATTCAATGATTTTCTTAGCTCGTGGGGTTTGGGGCAGCTTGCCCATGGTAATCATGTCAGGACCAGATTGAATTCTCTTCTCAACCTCCAGCCTGACCTTTCTTAGATCAATATCTAAGTTCTTTAAGACATGAGAAGCCACACCTGATCCTTCTTTAACCAATCCCAGAAGCACATGGTTCGGTGCCAATGTATTCATGGTTGAATCTCATAGCTTCTTGGTTTGCCAACATCATTACTTTTCTAGCTCTATCTGTGAATCTTTCGTACATATCATCAATCTCCAGTTTTAGGTTTAGTTTTAACTTAGTTTTCTAAAGGAGTTTCCAAAAACTCTTTAAGAAATAATCGGTAAACTTGACTGTAAGCTTTACCCCATTCATCCGAATGGTGGTGCTCGCACTCTGGCCACGCTATGGCATGAGCCCATTCATGAAGTAAGGTTTCGATAGCTTCGTGTTCTAAGAGATTTTTGTCAATACGAATTAAGAATTTTTCTTCTTTAATCTCACAAAGGCCATCATGTCCTTTGGGAATTCTGACTCTTCGTACACTTACAGGAAGTGTGGCAGGGCATTTAGCCTTTAAGAGTCGAACTACATATTGATAAGTTTTCACACCATATGTAGGAGCTTCTTAAACCAAAAGAAAACCTTCTGTAATTACAAAAATTGTAATTACAGAAGGTTTATGTTTAAGACTGAATGTGGTTAACAATGACATCTTGATCAAAAAGGTCATTTAACTCACGGAATTCAGCAACATGTGCTTCTCTGTCTTCCCAGATTTCAATCTTTTCTAAATCAGGAAAGACTCTGACATATTGCTCAATAATCCACATTTTCCAAGGAAGAGTCTCATTTGGCTTCGTTCCTTGTGGATCAGGCCCATTCTGTCCCATGAAGAGACATTGCACATTGGCATCTACGCAATCAACGTAGAGCTTGCCATCTTTGATCCCTTTATGCTTCACATCAACCAGCTTGCCATCGCCACAAATGCGTAACACTTGGGCCATGATTCCTGCATGTCGCCCAGTCATGAGAAGCGTAATAGCCTCTTCATTCGCTTTGCTCTCTCGGAATTGATCGCAAACTTTTGGAATGAAAATTGACTTTGGAGTTGGATTAGGAACAAGAGGCGGTTCTAGCGTTTCTCTCCGTCCGTACCATCCTCTTCGCATTCCAATGTGTTTGCGGTGCTTGGCAGAGAGTCTCCGGGACGTTTCCTTGTCGATTATCCACGGAATCCCCTTGTCGTTCTCGTATAGACGACGATTCTCCGTTGTATCCAGAGGAGTGTTTACGAGAGTTCCATCGAAATCGAATATGTCTAACTTACACGGCATCCTTGCCTCCTTGTGGCTGAATGGATGAGTCTACAAAAAAAA
>Ga0302132_10000633_pt1 | contig 20181 bp, 17 predicted proteins | sample CB9_321_MG_FD_203113 | JGI IMG/M metagenome (GOLD analysis project Ga0302132, IMG submission 203113) | Marine microbial communities from Western Arctic Ocean, Canada - CB9_32.1 | ecosystem: Environmental > Aquatic > Marine > Oceanic | place: Canada: Western Arctic Ocean | collected 2017-09-19
CGGGCTGGGAAATACCTTCCAGCTTCCAAAGGTCGAAGCGCTACGCACAATCTCTCAATGGAGCCGAAAGGCAGCCCTTCTGAGGACTACTCGACCTCGGCTTCGCCTCTCCCTGTCTCGCAGCGATATACTTCGCTCTACAGGCAAAAAAGTTCTATTTCACAGCAAAATTAATCCTAAATTAGGCTAGACTCTTAATGTTGTTTGATCTTAGGAGAATCTAAATATGCATACGAAACGTCTCATTCCAATCACTCTAATGGTTATTTTTCTGTCTGGATGCGCCACACATGCCACACATGCCACGAAAGAAACGAGCTTAACGCCAATAGAATCCACTAGCGCCACAGAACTCAACACAGCAAAAAACATCAACCCCGAAGTCACGATTAAGCTTTCCCAAAAAAATGATCGAGTCATTGCTGATGTTAAAACGCACTGGAACGGACATCAAGAGGGAGAGCTACATATTCATTGGACTTCCCCGACCAAACATTGCGTTGATAGTGATTTTGATATTTCTCAATACAAATTAAAAAATGATGAAACCTGGGCTTATCGCACAATTCATCGTAATTGCGATGGTAAATGGACTGCAGAGGTGATAGATTCTGAAGGTAATGTACTTGCATCAGATAGCATAACTGCTACCAAGCCCTAATGAGCCGACCTTTTTATAAAAAAAAACGCTACATCATTCCGTTTAGCTCTATTCTCATTATGGCAATCATGATTGCCAGCATACTGCGCTTTAACCCCAGAGCACCCATTCCTGAGTTTAGAAGTATGTCTGTTTCAGAGCGCAAAGTTGCCTTTATTGATTATCTCATCCCATTGATAAACAAAGCTAATCTGATGCTACAAAAAGAGCGAGATAGCATCATTTCTTTACAGATACAGTTTTATCAAACAGGCTCACTCTCAAAATCTGGCTTCAACACGCTACATACTTTATATGTAAAAAATAGGCTTGGTACTGACCTTAAGGTATCTGATCAAGACTTTAAACTACTTTTAGAACGTGTGGATACCATACCCCCCTCACTTGCCCTCGCTCAAGCGGCTCTTGAAAGTGGCTGGGGAACCTCAAGGTTTGCCATTAACGGCAACAATTATTTTGGTTTACATTGCTTTACTTCAGGCTGTGGTATTATTCCAAAGAGGAGAGCATCGGGCTCAAAAATGGAAGTCACTAAATTTAATTCTCCTGAAAAAGGCGTAATCCAATATATGTACCGCCTCAACACTGGCACACATTTTCGACATTTCAGAGAGATTAGGGCAAAAATGCGTATAAAAAACCTAAGACTAGAAACTACCATATTAATGCAGGGACTTGAACGCTATTCTGAACTCGGCGGCAAACAGTACATGAATTTATTAGAAACCGTTATTCGCCAAAATAACTTGATGAAGTATGACGCTTGATCACATTCCACAAGAGTCCTTATTGCGATAGTTTAGGCAACGTTCAATATGCTTGGGTCAATGTTATGCTCTTTAGCAATCACAATCAGCTTCTTTAAAGCATTCGCTTGAATCTGCCTGACTCTTTCGCGTGTGCGACCAATCGCGAGACCTATATCATCCAAAGTATGCTCCCCTTCGTTTAGCAGGCCAAACCGCATACAAAGCACTTTTTTCTCTCGTGGATTTAAATGATCCAGCAATCCAGAAATGCGCTCATAGAACTCTTGATCCTCAACGATATTCCTCTTACTTTTGTCTTCAACCATATCCACAAAAGATTTATCAGACCCTTTAAATGTGATATCCAATGAATCTTGTTTTTTGGTTAAATCAAGCATTTTTATAACATCTTCCATTGGACGGTCTAAAAAATCTGCAACTTCTTCGGCTGTTGGCTCAGTCTTTAATTTCTGAGTAAGCGCCTTAAATGCCCGATAGTAGCTATTTAATTCTTTCAAAACATGCACCGGCACTCTAATAACACGTGCCTGATTATAAATAGCGCGCTCAATCGATTGTTTAATCCACCACACCGCATAGGTAGAAAACCTAAAACCTAAAGATGGGTCAAATTTTTCAATCGCATGAATCAATCCTAGGTTTCCTTCTGAAACCAGATCAATAAATTCCACTCCACCTCTGGCATGGTATCTCCTTGCTGTTTTCACGACCAACCTCAAGTTTGCCTCAATAAACCGATGGCGGGCAATTTCATCTCCTTTTTGAATTTTATAAGCTAAATTAATTTCGTCTTTATGCGTCAAAAGGGATGAAAACCCGATCTCTTTTAAGTACAGTCCAGTGGCATTGCATTCTGCTTTGCTTGGCTTATAATTTCCATTACGCTCCATAACAACTACCTCCTTATTGTCTATGCCCCTCCATTCTTAAATAGAATTTACCAGAAAAAAATAGGTGTATAGCACATTTCAATAGGTATAAATTCGATAATAATTTGAGACATTGACTGTAAGACGCTCAGCCATTGTTCAATAAAAACCCTTGCCTTATGCTTAAATCTATAATTTTTGTAATTAGATCAATCAGTAACTTTGAACAACGCAAACTTTGTTCTATAGTTAGAATATAAACTTACTTACTTAATTTAATAAAATTAGAGTATAAGGCACAAATGATAAAAATAACGCTTCTTTTAGCAACCATACTGACAATGACTGGATGCTTTGAAAATCCGGAGCAACACAATAATGCGTTGAAATCTTACATTCAAAATAAATTCATTCCGGAACATATTCAGCAATTTAATCAAATTAAGCAAATGGGTTACAAAACCATAGTCTTAGATCAAGATCAATCCTCCCTCACTCATACCGTTGGTTGCATTATGGGATTAGATCACAGGGTATATGCCCGAGCTTATTCACCAGAAATACAAAAGGATGGAAAAATTGAAGCCTTCAGCTGCATACTTAGAGTCACCTTTGTCCAAACAGGTCAATCCTGGTCGTTGCAGTCTGTGTATTATAACCATAAAGCCTATGCGATTTCAGGCTATTCGCTAAAAGCTATTAAACGTATTTTTTCAATGCAAGCAGAAACTGGCCTCACACAGATCATCGCCAAAGTCACAGGCAATCTTCCACCTGAAAAGCCCATTATTCATTAAAAGTGATGATAACCAGCTTTAACCTTTTTGAATAAACGTCTGTAAACGCTTCATTCCCTCAAGCAAATCACTATCAGAAAAACTACAGGTCACTCGGATATATCCATTCAGACCAAATGCCGTACCTGGTGTGAGCGCCAGTTTTTCCTCACTTAACAAACATTCACAAAAATTAATATCACTATGGATACCCATTTTTTTCATCGCTTGTTGTATGTTTGGAAACAAGTAAAAAGTTCCCTCTGCTTGAATGCACTTAACACCTTCCATCTCATTTAGTAATCTCCAAACCATCTCCACACGCTTCTTATAGGTTTCTATATGTGATTGCAAATCTTGATGGGTTAGAGAAAGTGCTGAAAGCGCTGCTTTCTGTGAAATTGAACAAGGGTTTGATAACGATTGAGATTGAAATTTCACCATTGCTTTAATGATATCCGCAGGGGCAATAGTATATCCAATGCGCCAACCAGACATGGAATAGCTCTTTGAAACACCATTCACAATAATGGTACGATCTTTCAAATCAGGGGCAACGTTTAGCATTTGAGCGGGTGTTTTACCCCAATAAATCATGTCGTAGATATCATCGGAGACCAAAATGACATTTGGATATTCACGCAAAACCTCTGCAATTTCTAATAATTCCGCTTCGTTATATACAACACCAGAAGGGTTATTCGGGTTACACATAATCAGAATCTTTGTTTTGTTGGTAAGATGCTCTCTCAGCTCATCTGCCGTTAATTTCAAATCATGTTGATACTGCCCCTCAATAATCACAGGCGTTGCATCACATAAACGCACCATATCAGGATATGAAACCCAAAATGGCGCATGCATAATCACCTCATCACCTGGGTTTAAGAGACAATTGAAAACATTATGTAAACAATGTTTTGCGCCTGTTGTCACCATAACCTCGTCTAGTGTAAGCTTAAGCCCAAAGTCTCTGTGATAACGGCCCGATATTGCTTGTCTTAGCTCTGGAATACCATCTACTTGTGTGTATTGTGTAAAGCCGTCTTTGATTGCCTGAATACCCGCTTCTGAAGCGATTTCAGGTGTTTCAAAACCAGGAACTCCAGCCACTAAAGAGATAATGTCTTCACCTGACAACTTAAGCTGATGTGCCTTTTGCGCGAGATGCATGGTCATTGAAGGCTGGATTTTGGAAATTTTATCTGACAGTCTATTCATTATATGTGTACAAGTGATACCTTTTAAGAATATCAATAGCACTATTTGAGACATGATTCAACGAATTTATTTTCCGAACCACCGCTTTTGCCTCAGAAACTTCTCCAGCAGCCTTCAAAGCCACCGCATAATGTGCGCCAATCTCAGGGTCAGGCATCAAATCATAGGCTCTTTTTAAATATATTAACGCTTCCTGATATTTCTCCAATTTAAACAATACCCAGCCGTAACTATCCATAATTGCAGGTGAACTTGGACTGATTTTAATCGCCTTATCTAGCATCTCAAATGCCTCTTGGTAACGATTGGTGGAAGTTGCCAGCGCATAACCTAAAGCATTTAGTGCATCAGGATTATTACCATTAACCGCCAGAACCTCACTTAAATCTGCCTCTGCTAACACAACTTTATTTAAATTTACATACACCATTCCACGCATAAAAAGTAATTTTAAATTTGATGGGTCAGTTTGCAACCCAAGGCTTAAGGACTTTATTGCCTCATTATTTAAGCCCTGTGCAATTTGGAGGTTCGCGACTAAAATGACCTTAGAAAGTATTTCAACATCATTTCTCGGCACCAATGGCTCCGCATTTAAAAGTGCTTCTTTATACATTCCTTTTTGCATTAATAAAGTCGACAAACGTATTTTTGCTTGAAAATAATATTCACTCGGCCTCACTTTTTGATACCAAATCAACGCCTCATTAGGGTTATGAAGCATCTCATGAATTTGGGCAGTGAAATAGGCAACAGAGTTCGTATATTCATCGTTATTTATATCTTTGAAAGAGGACAATGCTGCCGAGTAATTTTTAAGCTCAATACTGATCAATGACTGTAAAAAAATAATTTCATTATGGTGTGCTAAAGTGGGTGGTAGCCGATCAAGGATTTGTTGTGCAGCCAGAGGCTTACCTTTCGCCATCAGTAATTTTGCCTTATAAACATTCGCAGGGATACTGTAAGGATCTTGGGCAAGCCAACGTGATAATAACTGTTCTGCGACCTGGTTGGATTGTATTGCTAAAGCGAGATCTAAGGCTTTGTCTCGAATCTCTTCATTTTTTGAGCTCTTGGATAAATCCACATAAAGCACCAAAGCATTATGCCATTCGTTTCTTGACATGGCCATTTCAGCCAAGACCAACTTATAAAAGTTATTGGCGTATTGTGCACCATAGGCATTTTCTCGATCGGAGACGTAAGCAGCCGAAACGCCCATCGTGGTAAAAGCGCTCATAATAGCACTCATCAAAATAACCCATAACGCTTTTTTCATTTTCATCCAATCACTTTTTTACCCTCAGCCAATGTTTGATCAATCGCATTTAATAACGTCTTACTTGCTTTTAGTAAAACTTTCTTATTTGCGCTTAACTTAAGTTGTTTTTCTAATTCAGCCGCGCATGCCTTCAGTAAAGGCACACCGCAATAGCAACACCCACCATGCAATTTATGTACAACAAGCTGCAATGCATCCCAATCTGCTACCTTAGCATAGGTTTCTATTTGCTCACGCTCAGCTGGTAAACCTTGAAGCAGCATTTCTAATACTTCTATTGCAACCTCATGGTTTCCGCCTGCCAATTCCTGACCTAAGGCAAGATCAATCACGCCTGTAGTCGCACCACTCTCCGAGTTATTAACTATTTGCGTGCTTTCCATAAGTATAGCCTGATCCCGCTTATTTGCCACTGAGGTGGTTTGCGCATCCTTCATCTCCACCCCAATCATTTCTAAACCAGCATAACTTGTTAAATTAATCAAAAGCCTATTAATTTTATCATCATCAATCGGCTTTGACTCATAGGCTTCAAATCCTTCTTTTAAAAGTTTTTCTTTTTGCCCTGCCATCACATCCGCCGTAAGCGCCACAATCGGTGTGCCTGAATATAAAGGAAGTGCTTTAATTTTATGACAAGCTTCTATACCATCCATCTCAGGCATTTGTATATCCATAAAGATCAAGTCAAACTGACTCGATGACGCTAAGGTAATCGCTTCATAACCACTAGAGGCTTCAACTATGTTCACCCCAAACCCAGAAAGAACTGTCGAAAGCAACTTAAGATTAATGGCATTATCATCCACAGCTAAAACATTAATCCCACTTTTTTTCACTTGCGTTTTAACTGGCTTAACATCACCCGTAGATGCCGAGTCTATACTGTTATCCACCCTTAAACCCATCAAGGATTGATATAACCTCTCGATACGATAAGGTCTTATTAATGGTAAATCCGCGCCCACTTCGTCACAATAGAATTTCAAGTCATCTTCAAGCAAACTTGCTGCAATCATAATCTGCGCATCACTGAAATTACGGATATCCAATACTAAACTTGAGCGGAGTTTTTGCGCTTTAGGTAAATAGGTATACCCCAAAATAACCACATCATAGTGCACCGCACCCTCTGCCAACTCATCAATAACTTCCAATTCACTCGCCACTGATTTCACATGCGTCCCAAAATAGTTCAGTTGCGTAAACAGAGCTCTTTTCGCGACGGGACTATCATCAAATAAAAGAATGTTTTTATCACTCAATAAAGGGCGTTCAAAAATTGAAATTTTCTCGGTAGGTTCATAAAAAGTGACTGTGAACCAGAAAGTTGATCCTTGATCCAACATGGTTTCAACCCCAACCTTACCACTCATTCTTTTAACAAGTTTCTTTGAAATAACAAGACCCAGACCTGTTCCCCCATATTTGCGTGTTGTGGAACTGTCTGCTTGAGAGAATGCACTAAAAAGTTTTCTCGTCTGCCCAGAAGACATTCCAATACCGGTATCTTCAATTGCAAATTTAATCACATATTGGCGAGATGAGCTACTCTCCAACGTAATGTAAATATTTACGCCTCCCTCCGATGTAAATTTAATGGCATTGCTTAATATATTAGTGAGCACTTGATTTAATCGAAGTTCATCTCCCATCACATACTGTGGAACTTTATTATCCACGACCAAATTAAGTTGCAAGGATTTTTCAAAAAGCATGGGCCTAAAAAGCATCACAGAATCTTCAATACTTTCCACCAGATTAAACGTGCGCATTTCCAAAACCATCTTACCCGATTCAATTTTTGAAAAATCTAAAATATCATTAATGATGCCCAATAGATTTTTTGAAGACTTCTTAATCGTAGCAACAAAGTCGGATTGACGGCTGTCTAGCGGTGTTTTTTGCAATAAATCCGTAAACCCAATAATTCCATTCATCGGTGTTCGAATTTCATGACTCATATTTGCCAAAAAGTCACTCTTCACACGGCTGGCTTCCAGCGCCTGCTTTCTCGCGATATCAAGCTCAGCGTTCTGTATCTCAATGGTTTCTAATGTTTCCCTAAGCTCGGCTGTAGCATGTTCAATATTTTCTTGCATTTCCTCATGCGAGTTCATCAAAGATTCCGCCATTTTATTGACGCCACCCGCCAACGTTGTCAGCTCTCCCGTTGGCTTAATCCTTACACGCGTTTCAAGATTACCATCCCGTATTCGCCTCACTGCCCCAATAATGTCTAGCAATGGGTCACTTAAATCTCGCCCTAATCTCAATCCAAACAAGATACTAATTGCCAGTCCAATAAATGCAATCACAAACGTCGCAATAATAGCCTGATATTCACTCAGTGTCGTTTGTGATTTACTCAGTTTCACCACCACCCAGCCAATGCGTTTTTTGTTGAATTTATGAAGACGTTTTTCCATTGCCTTAGAGCGAAGTGAATCTGGAATTTCCAGTGCTTTTAATAAAACAGGTGCCACAAAGGTTAGATCATCTTCATGATCATAAGATAAAATCGTGCGATGCTGCAGGTAATCAATATCTTTAAAAAAATCTTTTTTCATCGTTGGATACTGCCCTGTATATTTAATCACGTTGCCTGAATTGGAATAAATGCCTGCTGTAGTGACATCAGGGTGTGAAAAAATATTATCGGTAATACTTTGTAGAATATTTGGATTGTCTATAAAAATGCCATATTCAGCCGATGAAACGAGTTCCGTTGCAATGGTTTGCCCTCGAGCAAAAAGATTTCGATCTAAGTCAGAAATCCGCATGCTGATAAAGTAAATCCCTAATAGAATTGAAATGGTCAATGTTGGCACAATGGTCAACAACACGATCCTGGCACGAATACCTAAATTGCTCATATCTGCATAACTTGATCTAAACTATCCTAAGTCTAGCATAATTATTTCGGCTTTCGAATCACAACAAGTCATTGCTGAAAAATACTGTCGCCTCCGCAATATATTATTTGATAAATTGGCACAAGATACATACAATCGTTCGCAAAGGAAGGCAGCATAAGCACCCCGAATGGCATTTAAAAACTTGTCACCACTCAAAGTGGTCACACCTATCAAAGCAGGTCAAAAAAAACACTTTAAAAATCTCGTGGGCGCAAACCTATCTATCTCGCTGACCGAAGTGATACAAAGCATACCTCAACAACACTTGTTGATCACAGACACGGCGCAATCAGCCACGAAGCTACAACAAGAACTCCAATATCTACTCCCTAAGAGAGCTGATTCAATCTATCATTTCCCAGATCTTGAAATACTACCCTATGATAATTTTTCAGCCTCTGAAGATATTTTATCTGAACGCATGCGCACTCTCTATGATATTCAATCTAATAGACAAGCTATTGTCATCGTTGCCATCAACACCCTTTTAAAACGCTTACCTCCTGCTCATTTCATTACCGCACAAACTTTTGTGGTTCGCGTTGGTCAAAAAATAAAGCTTGAGCACGAACGACTGAAACTTGAAAAATCAGGCTACCAATTTGTAAATCAAGTTCTCCAAAGGGGGGAATTTAGTATCCGAGGCAGTATCCTCGATATTTTTCCAATGGGTGCGAATACTCCCTACCGAATTGATCTATTTGATGATGAGATTGATACCATTAGAGCTTTTGACCTAGATACCCAACGCTCTCAAGAAACTATTACCAAGGTCGAAATCTTACCCACCCACGAATATCTGCCCGAATACCAAAACATCAATATTTTTGCCAAAAATTGGCAAGCTCACTTTAATGATCAAGGGCTTAAATCCAGTCTCTATGAAATCACCATGCAAGGTGGTTATGCGCCAGGAATGGAATTTTATCTCCCACTTTTTTATGAAGAAACAACGAACCTAACGGATTATCTCGCGCAAGATTCCGTCATTACACATGTTTACGAAACGGCGGATCATGCACAACATTTTTGGCTCGATATTAATACGCGTTATGATCAATTAAGCCATGATATTCAAAACCCCATCCTAAATCCTGAGGCATTATACTTTTCTGCTGAATCGCTTTTTTCAATATTAAAATCTCATCCCCAAATTCATTTTCACCGAGGAAATGAAAAAGCAAAGGCAACCGCCTTGCCTTTCAAAAAATTGCCCGAACTTTACGTCAACTATCAGTTTAAACAACCTTATAAACATTTACTAAAATTTTGTGAAACAATCGACGATTATAAGATTAGCAAAACGATTTTTTCCGCAGATAGTATTGGTCGTCGAGAATTACTTTTAGAGCATTTGCTTAAGCTTAATATTCGCCCGACCATTTGTGAGTCTTGGCAACAAGCCATGATAAGCCCAGCAGATACTGTGCTAATCTCCTCGCCTTTAACGGGTGGTTTTATCTGGGAAACCCATCTTGCCTTCATTACAGAGGCGGACCTTTTTAGAAATCATATTTCGGCTATTTCCAAGCAAAAGAAAACACACGCACAAGCATTCGCCACCTCCATTTTTCAAGATTTATCTGTGCTCAAAGTCGGCACAGCAGTTGTCCATATTGAACATGGTGTCGGTCGTTATCAAGGACTCACCACACTGGAAATGGGCAATCAAACCAATGAATACCTGACACTCACCTACGGTAATGAAGAAAAACTCTATGTGCCAATCCATGCCTTGCACCTTGTAAGTCGTTATAGTGGCACTGATATAGACAACGCGCCTTTAAATCGCCTTGGCACAGACAAATGGGATAAGATCAAAGAAAAGGCCGCTAAAAAAATTCAAGATGTGGCTGCCGAACTCTTAGAAATCTATGCCAATCGTGTAATCAAATCAGGCTTTAGTAACATCTTTGATAAAAATGACTACCTCGCCTTCTGCCAAGGATTTCCATTTGAAGAAACCGAAGACCAACAAACGGCTATCCGTGAGGTTTTAGATGGCATGATTTCACCTCAACCAATGGATAGACTTGTCTGTGGTGATGTGGGTTTTGGTAAAACAGAAGTTGCCATGCGAGCCACTTATTTAGCCACTCATAATAACAAGCAAGTTGCCATCCTTGTGCCAACAACTCTTCTCGCCCAGCAACACTATGAGAACTTTCGAGATCGCTTTGCAAATTTACCCGTCAACGTCGATGTCTTGTCTCGATTTAAGACTGCCAAACAACAAAAAGAAGCCATGCTTAAGCTCTCTCAAGGCAATACTGACATCATTATCGGCACACATAAATTACTATCAAAAGAGATCAAATTTCATAATTTAGGGCTATTGATCATTGATGAAGAACACCGTTTTGGGGTGAAGCATAAAGAGCAAATGAAAGCCCTTAGAGCGGATATTGACATTTTAACCATGACGGCAACTCCGATTCCCCGCACCTTAAACATGGCGCTTTCTGATATTCGAGACCTTTCTATTATTGCCACCCCTCCTGCAAAAAGATTAGCGGTTAAAACTTTTGTGCGTGAGTTTAAAAATGATATTGTCAAAGAAGCCATTCTTCGAGAAACAATGCGAGGGGGACAGGTCTATTTCCTACATAATAAAGTCGAAACTATTTTTGCGACTCAAGAGAAATTACAATCTCTTTTTCCAGACTTAAATATTGCCATTGCACATGGGCAAATGCGTGAAAAAGAACTCGAGCAAATCATGTTCGATTTCCAGCAAAACAAATATCATGTTTTAGTTTGCACCACCATTATTGAAACAGGAATTGATATTCCCAATGCAAACACCATCATTATGGAACGCGCCGATAACTTCGGTCTTGCACAACTTCATCAGCTACGAGGACGTGTAGGGCGCTCACATCATCAGGCTTACGCCTACCTCTTAACCCCTCCATTTGCTGCCCTCAGTAAACATGCTGTAAAACGCTTAGATGCCTTAAAAGAAACCGACTCTCTTGGTGCAGGATTCATGCTTGCTAATCATGACTTGGAAATTCGAGGGGCAGGTGAGCTACTAGGAAAAGAACAAAGTGGTAATATTGAAGGCATTGGATTTTCACTTTACATGGAACTTTTGCAAAAAACCGTCACCGCCCTTCAACAAGGACGTGATGTTAAAAATATTAATTTCAATGAAGTCATCAACAATACTGAAATTGAACTGCGTATTCCCGCACTCATCCCTGAACCCTACCTTTTTGACGTACACACACGCCTCACTTTCTATAAAAGGATTTCAAGTGCTGAAACCCATCAACAATTAGATGATATTAAGATTGAATTAGTGGACCGTTTTGGGCTACTTATGCCACAAATTGAGAACCTGTTTTCCACCGCCCATATTCGTATCAATGCCATCCCACTCGGCATTAAAAAAATTGAAATGCACTCTGGCGGTGGCAGCATTCAGTTTATTGAAAAACCCGATATTAATCCAATTACCATTATTAAAATGGTGCAAATGCGCCCTGACTGCTTTCAGCTTTCTAAAAGCGAACGGATTGTTATTAAAAAAGGTTTCTTAAAGGCAGATGAACGGATTGAGTTTATTCAGGATACTTTGAAAAAGTTATCCCTAGGGTAGCTACCAAATCCAGCAATAAGAACCACTTTAGATTTTTTCACTTTTTAATAATCTCCAGTTTGACGATAATTTTAGTATAGTGCAGAATCAAGACAAAAACCCCATCATTTTCTTTTATAAAACTGCATCATAAAACGATAAAACACACGAGGCATTCGATCCAAAAAGTACATTAAAACATACATTCGTTTAGGGAAAATGATTAACGGTTTCTTTTTTTCAAGCTTCGGCACAATGATCTCGACCGCTTTATCAACACTCATCAAAAAAGGCATTCCATGCTTATTCTTTTGTGTCAGAGGCGTATCCACAAAACCAGGAACCAACGCTGTCACCGAAACACCGATCTTTCGTAAATCAACACAATAGGATTCACACAATTTAAGAACTGCCGCTTTTGAGGCGCTATAAGCGCCAGCGCCAGGCAACCCGACAAGACCCGCGAAAGATGCTGTTGCAACGAGATGTCCACACTCTGCTTTATACATGACATTAAGGGCGGCTTCAAAAGCATTCAGCACCCCTAACACATTGGTCGAGATAACCTGGTGGGCTTTGTCAAAATTAGGTGTCGATGATTTCTCACTCACACTAATCCCTGCATTTGCAATCATCATATCTAGTTGGCCATCAGCAAACTCAGCAACAGACTCAATGAGCTTTTTCCCATCTAACACATCGAGGTCATAACGTTGTAACCTCGCATATTGCTGTGCATGTTCTGGTAATTTTGAACAATCCCTTCCGGCAACTGCAACCTCATGCCCCTGTTTTAAATAGTACTCTGCCAGTCCCCAACCGATTCCCGTTGTGCCTCCAGTAATAAATATTTTCATGCTTCATTCCCAACCTGAGCATCATCAATGCTTTCTAATTTCTCTCGGATAATATTAATACGCTCTCGACATATTTTTGCATAGCCCGCCGCTTTTTCTGTTACCTTTACCAATTTATCTAGATCTGATAAATCCATGCTCTCTACTTCCTTTGAGAGTGCTTCAAGTTTTGTATACGCCGTCTTATAACTCGCTGTTTTGGTCGCTGTACTCATAATTGCAATTCTCCATCTATAAATTTTAACCTTTTAATCGGGTATGTTTTTGCTTCACCAATAGACTTAATCGGCTTATTTTTATCATCTAAAGCAATGGCATAACCTTTTTTCAATGTTGGCTCAATACTATTCGCTAAGACCAGCTTAAATTTTAATGTAACTTCTAAATCTGCCATTTCTAGTTTTTGCTTCATTATCTGCATAGCATTTTCTATTGAGGTGTGAATCTTCTGCTCAGATAGGGATAGTTTTTGTCCGGCGCTTGAAGTCATCTTGTCTAACATGAAGGTTAAGTTTTGATCCGATTGCTGAAGTATTTGACGGGCTCTATTTTCAATGAAAGATAAATTTGTAATGATGCTCTGCCCATTGGCATAAATGGTGGATTGTATATAATGCCCCGCCTTAGAGGGTGTCCCAAATGTACCTTGGCTAATAAAGTCCAACACGCATTGATCACGATCATGCCCGATAGCACAAAAAACTGGAATTTGAAAACTACAAACCTTTTTTGCCAATGCATAATCATTAAAGGAAGCTAAATCTAGAACAGATCCGCCTCCTCGCAAAATCACCACGCAATCAAAAGGTTTCCGATGCTGGCTCACCAAATTAAGTGCATCCACGACACTTTGAGCGCATTGTGTTCCCTGCATCACTGCATTGAAGTGCTCGAAATGACAAAGCTTAGCCGCCATCAATCCATCCGTTAGCTGGGTAAAATCGCCTAAACCCGCTGCCGTTGGAGAAGAAATAACCGCCACATTAAAGAAGTCAAAAGGTGCTTCCAATTGTCGATTTTGTTCAATAATTTTCTCATCCGTTAATTGTGCCAATATTTTCTGAACATTTGCAAATAAATCTCCAAGCGTAAACTGAGGATCAATATCCACAATATTCATGGCAAAACCATATTGCTCCGAAAAAGATACCTTAACTGAAAGCTTTACTTTCATTCCAGCCTTTAGCTTTTCGCCCGTCACTTTTTGAAACTTAGCTTCAATCGCCGATACTTGATATTTCCAACAGGTAAAACGACAACTAGCCATTTTTTTTCCTGAAGCATTGTGCTCTACCAATTCACCATAGGCATGTCCTGAAAAATGATTTACTTTCCAGTCGGCTAACTCAGCTTCAATCCAAATTCGCTCAGAAAAAACTTCATCTAGTATGCTTTTAATAGACTGTAGTATTTCACTAAGGGGGTAAGTATTTTGCATAAGAAAAATGCAATGTCATGTAGCAAGATGATAAAACATAGCTTACCTAGATATATATATACTGGTCAAGAGATTCATTAATCCATTCAAACCTCAAAATTCATATACTTTGCCTGCACTGCAAAATTATTTAAGCTTACCTTTACTTCCACACAAGAACGGTTATTCACCCTCATTTCAAGCAGATACGGTCATTCTTTTAGCCTCCTAATAAATAAAAGTCTATCTCATTACAACGAAAATGGTCAATATCTCACAAACTTTCAGCATTTGGCTATTTTTATGGCTCCCTCTCTTTGTCATAATACCCACATCAAGTAAGGAACACTTGATCGGCAAGATGCCACCGCATGACGCACAACAGTAAGGAATACTGTTGTAAGGCAAGACGCCTATGCATGAAGCAAACAATCAATGAAGGATCGTTGGTTTGAAAAGGGATAGTTCAAGATATAGGATATATCTGACAGGATGTCACAGTCTAGGATTGACTGCATTGATCAAGGATTTGATCGAAAGTGATCTGGCATGATGCCTATTAAAACTCACGGATGAGTTTAACGCTTTTTTTAATCTTCCCCTGCGCAACTCAAAGCGCACTATTAAACTCAGGATAAATAGTCCGCCATTTTATTAGATCTTTACTACCCTAAATTTAATCTTACTTATAAACTGGAAAACGACCACAAAGCTCAAGCACCTTGGCTTTCACATCCGCCTCTACTTTTTCATCCCCTAAATGATCCAACACATCGCACATCCAGGTTGTGATTTGTTCTGCTTCTACTTCTCCAAAGCCACGTGTGGTGATTGCTGGGGTACCTATACGAAGGCCGCTCGTCACAAAAGGAGAACGAGGGTCATTCGGTACTGTGTTTTTATTTACCGTGATATTGGCACGCCCTAAAGCCGCTTCCGCTTCTTTACCTGTCATGTCTTTTGCAATCAAATCCACCAAGACAAGATGATTATGTGTGTCATTTGAAACCACATCATAGCCACGAGACATCAGCACTTCACACATTTTTTGAGCATTCTTAACCACTTGCACCTGATAGTCTTTAAATTCAGGCTCTAAGGCTTCCTTAAAAGCAACCGCTTTCCCTGCAATCACATGCATCAACGGACCGCCTTGAATGCCTGGAAAAACAATAGAATTAAATTTCTTTTCAAGCTCAGGATTCGCCTGACAAACGATCAAACCACCACGGGGACCACGAAGCGTTTTATGTGTAGTGGTGGTAACAACATGTGCATGAGGCACAGGGTTTGGATAAATACCCACCGCAATCATTCCTGCAACATGTGCTATATCCACCATCAAATAAGCACCGACTTCATCCGCTATCTTACGAAAACGCGCCCAATCTACCACGCCTGAAAAAGCAGAAAATCCTGCCACAATCATTTTAGGCTTATGTTCGAGCGCTAAAGCTTCAACTTCCGCATAATCAATATCTCCACTTTCATCTAGACCATATTGAATTGCATTAAATAACTTACCTGAAAAATTTACTTTTGAGCCATGTGTTAAATGTCCGCCATGAGCAAGGCTCATTCCTAACACCGTATCACCCGGCTTTAATAATGCAAAATAAACGGCCGCATTTGCTTGAGAACCTGAATGCGGTTGAACGTTAGCATAGTCAGCGCCAAAAAGTTCTTTTGCTCTTTCAACGGCAAGACGTTCAGCAACATCTACATGCTCACAGCCACCGTAATAGCGCTTACCCGCATAGCCTTCAGCATATTTATTGGTAAACTGTGATCCTTGTGCTTCCATGACACGAGGTGACGCATAATTTTCAGATGCAATTAACTCAATATGCTCTTCTTGGCGTACATCTTCAGCAACAATCGCATTATAAAGCTCAGGATCATAAGATTGAATATTCATATCACGGGTAAACATAGCAGACTCCTTTTCTATTTTACTTCAAGTTAATTTCGGCTATCATTCTACACATAGAAACGCCATATCCCAAGTAAAGCGATGCAAGAACCAAAACAAACTGAATCAGACATTATTAAAAGCCGCACCCAGACAAAAAATGATGCACATGACCTTAAAGACTTTGGCAAAAAGTTGATCGAGTTAAATGAAAAGCAAATCAAATCTTTGCCACTTGATGAAACTGTTATTGATAATATCCTTGATGCTAAAACGATGACTAAAACTGCCTTTAAACGTCAACTGCAATATGTCGGCAAACTTTTACGCTCATGTGATATGGAACCCATTTATGACGCTTATAATAAATACACCTCTCAAAGTGTTGAGGATACCGCCCTCCTTCATCGAATTGAAAAACTAAGACTTCGGCTTCTTGATAGCGAAACATCCAAAATGGCCACAACAGAATTTCTATCAAAGTACCCTTATGCCAGTCCGCAAATATTGCGCCAACTGATCCGCAATACGCTTAAAGAGCAAAAAGAGAATAAACCTGTTAAAAATTTCAGAGAACTATTTCAGTTTATTAAAAATGCCATGACAACAGCAGATCCAACATAATTTCCACAATCTATCGCTATGCCAAAATCAAGCAACTCTAAGTTTTTCGTTTATATCTTTTGGATACTGCTTTTTGTTGTGGGCTATTATGGCTTTAATACTTTTATCCAAAATAGAAATAACCCCAATCAAGCACCACAAACAGAAATAAATCAGCGAGGGCAACACGTTGTTTACCTCCAAGCAAACCCGAGTCACTCCTATATTGTTAATGGTTATATCAATCAATATCCTGTCACTTTTCTTGTGGATACAGGCGCTTCTTCGGTCGTTGTCCCTCATGCTATCGCACAAAAAATTGGCTTATCTAAAGGGCAAGCATATGAAGCGTATACTGCAAATGGCGTAATTACCGTTTATGATACAACTATAGACAATCTTTCTATTGGAAATATTTCATTATCAAATGTTCGAGCGAGCATTAACCCTGCTGAAGAAGGAAAACAAGTGCTACTCGGCATGAGCGCACTTAAAAAATTAGAGTTTCAATATAAGAATAATAGATTGATTTTAATTCAAAATAAATAATCTTAGATTTCAAGCATTTCAAAATCTTCTTTACCCACGCCACAATCAGGGCACTCCCAGTCTTCAGGTACATCTTCCCATCGTGTACCAGGTGCAATATTATCTTCTGGCCAGCCTTCAGCCTCATCATAAATAAGACCACAAACCACACACATATATTGCTTTAAATCAACAATGACCATTTGAAACCCTTCTCTCAAAACTTTCTGTTTGATTTTCAGGCAGCATTATCCTCATAAATCCACCACATTGCAAGCCCCATAAAAAATATATGGAAAGAAATTCATATTTTCAATTTTTATATGTCTTTACTTGCTGTTTTAGCACTGAATTTATACAGTTACAGCTAACATACAAGCTCAGCAATCATTTTATTTTCTTATGAAAAAATATGTTCTTTTTTTGCTCCTATCAATATTCACTACATCTATCTTCACTGCACCTATCTTTGCAAATATCACCGCCTCTTTAAGCAATCGTATTATTGCATCAGGGCAGCCGTTTCAGCTAACTATTTCGTCTAATACCGATAATAAAATATCTCCCGACACCGCGCCATTAAAAAAAGACTTTATTATTCTCAGACAATCAACAGGGCAAAGCATTCGGAGCGTAAATGGACACACCACTAAAAATTATCAGTGGGTATACACCATACAAGCCATACCTACTCTAAAAAAGGAAGATAAGCCAATACAACTTGTCATCCCTAGCATTTCTATCAGTAATGACAAAACCCAACCACTCACGATCACGTTAACCGCTCCCGTTGGCAGCTTTCATTATGACGATAGTAGCATTCAAATCACCTCTAACATTGAAAAGAAATCATACCATGTACAAGAAGAAATAAGACTCAAGATCAAAATTGCAATTTCCCCAGCCATGTCTCAAGAAATACAAGGTGCGGCGCTCTCTCCCATTAGCATTCCAGATGTCACCGTTAAGGAACTTGGAAAGCCACAGAAAACGGAAGAAATAATTGGTAGCAAACCATTTTTAGTCACCTCTATTACGTATGTGCTTTTTCCTCAAAAAAGTGGACTTCTTAATATCCCATCTCAAACGCTCGCTATGCGCGTCCTAGACCGTACAAAAAAAGCCAATCACCACTTTTCTCAATTTGGTTTTGGCAACAGCATGTTCCAAGTAACCACGCCACTTCGCCTTGTTACCGAACCGCATCATCTAAATATTCTCCCGATCCCTCAGTCCTATAACGCCCCTTGGATTCCAGCTTCTGGACTGACACTCTCCCAAACCATCAAAAAACCTAATACAAAAGATGGTTATCAAACTGGTGATATTATTCGTCGTAAAATCACGATTACCGCAACAGGTTTACTCGGCACACAAATACCAGATCTCATGGATCATTTTAAAAATGAAAATTTAAGCAACTACCCAGAACCTGCAATATTTGGCACAAGCAACAATCACGGCAAGAGAATTGAAACCATTAGATACATTGCAAACAAACCTGGTACTTATACATTTCCACCCATTAATATCACATGGTGGAACACTAAAACTAATAAAGTGGAAACAACATCCTTATCTGAAGAAACAATCACGGTCATGGGGCAAACTATTGACAACAAGGGACTCGCTGCTATCAAAAAAGCACCTTTTACAGAGGAAAGTATATCTGACAATCAAACAGCTTCAAGCATAAAAGCTATGCCTGCGAAAAAGGCACTGTCTTACTATATTCCCATCACCATACTCCTTATGGTACTTTTATTAATTACCCTCTTTATTGTGCTGTCTGACCGAAAAAAACGGACCACACCACCAAAGCAAAATAACATAAAAGACACGACAAAAATTACTCATATGGCAAGCATCGCACCATTGCTTAAAAAGCTAACGCTCGCTTTCAATTCAAGGAAAACACAAGAAATTCATCAGGCTTTACGTAGCATTTCCAAGCAACTTTATCCAAAGAAACCGAATGCTTACCAATTATTGTGCAATCATTTTTCTGATGACAATAAGGCTTATTTAGCGGCCATCGAACATTATCATTATTCACCATCTAGGAACATAACAGAACCTTATCCAGACAAAGCCATTATAAAAAATATTGTTGTGACTATTAAGAGTATTGCCCAATCTCAAGACAGTCAACAAAGTCGAGTGATTCCTAATTTATATCCAGATAATTGATTACTTTCTCTTAACCAACACACCTTTCAGCAAAAGGGTCCCAGCTAGCATCTTGGTGCCATTCATATTCAATCCAATTTGCCACTTTACTCGCAGTTTCCATGCCCAAAAGATGCGCTATAATCGCTAAGCTCATATCCATACCCGCTCCGCTGAAACGCCTGAAGAAGGTAAGCGTCTCATGATCTACATCTAACAATCCAAAATATAGCCCGTCATACTTATAATCACATTCAACAAGTGGAGTATTATGATAATGAGCGAGTTAGATGATAAATGGTTGACCTTAGTCAAAGAATGGGAGGACTCTGGTCAGACACAGGCTGAGTTCTGTCGCCAAAAGGATGTCAAGAAAGTAACCTTTGGATATTGGCGCAACAAGTTTATAGGGCGGTTTAAGGATGCAATTGCGAAAAAATCTTAGGCTACCTTTTTCATGTTTACCAAATACTCATTTGGAGTGTAATACCCCAAAACACCAAAGGTGCTGAAGCTAGTGCTCACCTATACAGCCTGATTGAAAGTGCCAAGCTTTATAACCTCAAGGTTTTTGACTATCTTAAGTTTGTATTTGAGAATATTGCCACAGCT
>Ga0302132_10000635_pt1 | contig 20158 bp, 18 predicted proteins | sample CB9_321_MG_FD_203113 | JGI IMG/M metagenome (GOLD analysis project Ga0302132, IMG submission 203113) | Marine microbial communities from Western Arctic Ocean, Canada - CB9_32.1 | ecosystem: Environmental > Aquatic > Marine > Oceanic | place: Canada: Western Arctic Ocean | collected 2017-09-19
TGCCAAAATCTGTCGTGTAGGCGACGAAGTGGGCATTCACGAAGCCCATTGTGTAGCCTCATATGAAGAAGCCGAGAGCGAGTCGCCAGAACAGGCCGGTTCTGCACGCCTGCCCGAGTGACAATCCGATGTTGGGGTTTGCTGACCCTTTGGCTAGCGTTGTAGTTCCGGATTCAATTTCGTCCCGATAGTCGATATCAGGGTCGTCGGCGTGCTGGCCGGGTCGGGGTTTGCTTCTGAGTAGTAGGAAAACCAGTGGCAGGATGAGGAACAGCAGTATTCCTGCCAGGATTAGGTAGCCTTCACGCCAGCCGATGAATACGACTGCGAGCGCGGCGATTGGCACCATTGAAGATTCGCCAACGGCTGAGCCGGTGCCCGCTACAGACATGGCGAGTGCACGCCTGCGCGTGAACCATGCACCTACTATTTTTGCTACGGCTCCGGGGGAGGCAAGCGTGCCTCCGATTCCCATGATTACGAATAGAACGTAGACGTGCCAGAGTTCCTGGACGAACGACATTCCGGCAAGGGCAAGCCCACCGATCAGCACTCCGCTAACGGCGATTATTTTGGGGTCGTATCGATCGGCGAGCATTCCGGCGACTGGTCTGAGTCCGCCGGTTGCGAGCCCTGCGATTGCGAGCGCGCCAGCGAGCGAGCCTCGGCTCCAGTCGAACTCTCCGGTGACTGGCTTCAGGAATACGCCGAACGAGAAGCGTGAACCGGCACCGCCGAACAGCATTATTGCGGTGCCGAGAACTACTATCCAGCCGTAGTGGATATTTCTAATTTTGGAGATCAGGGGTTATTGGTTTTTTCGAGTTGGGATGGCGATGATGGCAGCGCAGGATAGCTGATCCCATGCGGGTTCGGGGTCGCGTGCGACGATTTCTGAGAGGTTGAGCGGTATTGGCTTGGTTGTTGGGGTGGAGCTTCGGGTTAGTGGGATTGCGATCCTTCGAGAGGCCTCAGGATGGCATGGGAGTTGGGACGCCTGATTTGCTGCCAAAAAAAAGGGGATGGCCGAAGCCATCCCCTCTAGAGAGTCATTATTGAGTGCAGAAACTACTTTGTTGCTGCTGAGCAGACGGTGTCGATTACCAGCTGTGTGACGACGTATGGGTCGCAGTTGGCGTTCGGGCGTCGGTCTTCAATGTAGCCCTTGCCGGCCTTGTCGACCTGCCACGGGATTCGAACCGATGCGCCACGGTCGGACACGCCGTATGAGTACTGGTCGAATCGCTGGGTTTCGTGTTCTCCTGTGAGTCGGAGTTCGACCCCTGCACCATATCCAGCCATGTGGAGTTCGGGCTTGCCGGGTGCTCCGAGAGCTTCGGCTGCGGCAACACACGCTTCGATAGATTCCCGCATCTCGTTGGTCGAAAAGTTTGTGTGGCAGCCCGCGCCATTCCAGTCACCTGGTACTGGCTTCGGACTCAGGGTTGCGGAAATGGGTGTGTCCTTTGGTCCCAAAAAGTCTTCTGCGATTCGGTAGAGCATCCAGCGTGCGATCCAGAGTTCGTCTGCGACTCGTGGGGCGGCAATCGGTCCGATCTGGAATTCCCATTGTCCGGGCATTACCTCCGCGTTGATTCCGGCGATGTGCAGGCCGGCGTCGATGCATGCCTGGAGGTGAGCGTTTACCACTTCACGACCGAAGATTTCGTCGGAGCCCACTCCACAGTAGTAGCCGCCCTGTGGTGCGGGGAAGCCGTTGTCGGGCCAGCCGAGAGGAGCGAGGCCTTCGAAGAAGGTGTATTCCTGCTCGAGGCCGAACCACGTGTCGAGGTTGCCGTATTGTTCGGCGCTGGCTGCGCACTTTGCACGGGTGTTCGAGGGGTGCGGTGTCATGTCGGTGAGAAGGGTTTCGCACATAACGAGCTTGTTGTCGCCGCCGCGAATCGGGTCGTGGACAACAAGAACTGGGTTCAGGACCACATCAGATTGGTCGCCTGCAGCCTGGTTTGTTGAGGAACCGTCGAATCCCCAGATACCGGGTTCTTTTCCATCCGCGAGTACCTGGGCCTTTGATCGTAACTTGGCGGTTGGCTCGGTACCATCAATCCAAATATATTCGGCAATGTAGGGCATCGTTAGTGTTCCTTGTTCGTATTAACTCTGCTGACTACGTTGTATCAGTGTGATCGAACTTTAAAAATTGTCTGTATTGCGGAAGCGTGCATACTACGTGCGAACTGTTCTTTCGGATAGTCGTTGTTGCGCGAGTGCCCGAGAGTCGTTATCTAAATTATCTGAAACGTGTTTCAAAGGTGTTTCGATATCCACGTGGTTTTTGAATTTCTTCGAAACAATTTCAAATTCTCACACCAACTATTCAGCGCTGTGTCGACGCAGCGTGATTGGTATCTCATAATCACGATATGAATCAAGAACACTTCGAGCTTTTATCGGGTACAGCAGAAGATTTGGCCGACTGGCATCGATCCAACTCTCCCGAGCAGTTGGACTTGAAGGGTGCCGATCTGTCGGGTCGGGATCTGCGTGGTCGAAATTTCACGCGTGCGATGCTCGATGGAGTTGATTTTTCCGGGGCGAACCTCGATGAGGCAGTTTTCTCAGAGGCGAAGTTGCGGCGTGCCAATCTGTCTGGCGCTTCGATGAAGAAGGCAACGCTTCATCGAACGAACTGTTCTGGGGCCGATTTAACAGGTGCCGATTTGACTGGAGCCGGGTTGTATCGTTGCGTGCTTCGGGATGCGACGATTACCGGCGCTATTTTCAAGGCCGCTAGCATTTTCAAAGTGGCGTGGCCTGAGGGTGTTGACGTTCGGGCGCACGGGTAGGTGTTGAGGTTGGGGTTGTTTCGCTCTGGCGTCGTCGGACGACTAGTCGCTCGCTGCAATCTCGTTTAGCTCCGGGCGTCCCGATCGGATCGGGACTTGGTCGCCGCGGCAATCTACCCTCCCTCAGTCCCTCCCTCAGTCCCTCCCGAAGGAGGGAGGACCGGATAGACGCTGGCGGCTAGCCGCCTAGTCCGCCTGTTACTCGCATGAGGGTTTCTTGAACTAGTAGTTCGTGATCGAGGGTTCTGAGTGGCTCTGACTCGCCTTTGATATTGCGAACGAACTCGGCGAAGTTGTCGACATATCTTTCTCGGTCTTCGATCTTGACGATGTTGACGCCCTTTTTGTATTCGCCCTGATCTTGTTCCAGCGTTAGCCGGATGGTGTCGGCAGGTTCGAACGGTTCCATGATTGCGGAGCCGATGGTGCCGTAAACCTCGAATCGCCGGGCCATCGGTCGTGGCTCCATCGCTGCTATGTCGACAGTGGCAATCGCGCCTTCGTATTCGAAAACGCCGAGAGTGTTGTCCATCACGTCGCGTGTTTCTGATGTTGCGTGCTGGAAAAACCGAGTGACTTTATTAGGTCGCCCGAGTATCCAGACGACTTGGTCGAGCATGTGTCCGCCGAGATCGAACATCACTCCGCCCTGGTGATGGGCTAGTCCTTTACGTCCGGTGAACTGGCCTTCAGGGTTGTCTTCGGCGATCCAGGTCGACATGTGTGCTCGAACCTGGAATACGTGACCGAGAAAGCCTGATCGTGCCCAGTTGGCGATGCGTTCGAATCCATCGTGTTTACGGAACATATAGCCCATCTGGATATAGGTTCCCTGGCTACGTGCTTTTTCTACGACTCGCTCGAACCTTGGATAGTCTTCTCCGGCGGGTTTGTCGTAGAACGTGTGCTTGCCTGCGGCGACGATTTCTTCTGTGAAGGTGAGGCTTTCTTTGTTTGCCCCTTCGGAGGTAACGGCCACGACAGTAGGGTCGTCGAGGAAAGCTGAGGGGCTGTCGACGAACTTCACTTTGCCCCAGGATTGATCGCTGGAGTTTTCGATTTGTTCGCGACGTATTGAGTCTGGTTCGTAAACTCCTACCACCTCGACTTCGGGGTGATCGAGCATTACCTGGAGCACTCCTTCGGCGTGGCCGTGCTTGGTGCCGTACTGGGCCATTCGCAGTTTTTCGGCCATGAAAATATTGCTCCGGGAGGGATCTTGCATTGCAGGGTGAATTCCAAGCTTGGCGTGTGGCCAAATTGGGTTCGTGGCCAAACTGGGCGCGTGGAACGAATGTTGCAGCAGTCTACGCCGGGCGGGTGGCGCTGGTGAGGTTTGGCCGTGCGAAATCATCACGAATGAATTTACGCGACGACCAAGGGCGATGTTTTCAGCCACGCTGTCCATTCGTCGGCTGGTATTGCCTTTGAGTACTTCCAGCCCTGAGCTATTTCACAGCCGAGTTCAGTGAGTAGTTTGGCGGTCGCTTCATCTTCGACACCCTCTGCGATGAGTTTTTTGCCGAGCGAACTTCCGAGGTCGATCACGGATTTGACTATCGCAGCGTTTCCAGGGTCGGTTGCCATTTGCATCACGAATGACTGATCGATTTTTACGTGAGTGACACTTAAATCTCTTAGATAGGCCATCGAAGATTGGCCAGTGCCGAAATCGTCGATTGAAAGCTCAATGTCGAGGTCTCGGAGCTGTTTGCAGACTTCGGCGGCTTGCTCGGGATCGGACATCAGCGCCGTTTCTGTAACTTCCAGCTGCAAACTGCCGTGATCGATGCCCCACATGGTGATGAGCGATTCGATTGTTGGTACGAGGTTGGGATCCATAAATGAGCGAGCTGAAAGGTTGATAGCGATCGGTATATCCAATCCTGCTTGCTTCCAGTCGAACGCCTGCCGCGCTGCGGTGTTCATCACCCAGTTGTCGACTCGCTTCTGTATGCCGGTACGTTCAGCCGCGGGAATGAACATTGCTGGCGATATGGGTTGACCGTTTTCGTCTGTCCAGCGGATCAAGGCTTCACACCCGACGGTAGATCCAGTTTGGATGGCCACTTTCGGTTGGTAGTGGAGCTCAAGAACTCCGCCCTCAAGTGACTCAGCGTCGAGGGCGTGCCGAAGTTTTGCCAGGAGTTGTATCTCGTTGACTGCGTCTCGATCCTGACCCGACGTGAACGTTGCGATGTCTCGCTGAGAGCGCTGGGCGTCCCGCATCGCTATTTCTGCACGCTGTAATAGTTGGTCTCCGATTGAACCGTGACCAGGAAAGTGCGATATACCGACCGTCGCGTCGAGGATGACCGGTTCTCCATCGACTTCGAATGAATTTTCAAATGCTGCTTGAATCTGCTCGCCATAGTTCTGATCGGATAAATAGGCATTGCCGGGCTTGGTGTGGAAAGCGAGATGGTCGGGTCCGGCACGTACGACAAGAATTTCGTCATTGAACAACTCTGAGAGTCGAATTCCAGCGATCCTTACCAGTGTTTTTCCAAACTGAAATCCGAGAGTTGCGTTCAATTCTGTCAGGCGATCTATGCCAACGCTGATAACCGAAAACGGGACTATTTCACTGGTGTCGTCGAGTTGTAGCTGTAGTGACTCGACAAGCGCTGTACGGCTCGATAGCCCTGTTTCTGCGTCGGTGAGTGATCTGGTTCTGAGCTCTTCCACTGCGATCTCTTTTTCCTCGGTGGCTCTGCGAAATTCGTTTCCATAGGAAACCAGAACTTCCACAAGTGGTGAGACTGTGGAATCGATGCTTTCGGATAAAAGAAGATTTGGGTTGGTTTCAGCAATTTGTGCGATTGCTCGTTCGTGCATTTCACCGACATCTTCAGGTGCGATACCGCTGCCGAGCAGTTGTCGTCCGATTTCAGATGCGGCGAGGAGTTGTTGTTCGTCGGGTGATTTGAGGCGTGCCTGGACAATCTCGACATATTGTTCAAAGTAGTCTCGAAGTGATGTGGTCATGATGTAAATCTGTACAGCAGGACAGAAGCATCATCTGTTCCCGTGTTCCACCGGTTGAGCACCGCTTCGGCGGTAGTTTGATTTTCATCGCTCGTTGAGCTGTACAGTTGCGATAGATCCGATGAATTGCTAAGCCCGTCACTAGCGAGAACAAGGAAGCCTTCACCATCTAGATTTACGTCGAAGATTTGGAGTTTCGATACTCCGTTGCCAACCACACCTGCGTTGCCGACTAGTCGGCGGGCACCGTTTCGTTGGACTTTCCAGCCAAGATTTGCACCGATTGACAGGTATTTGGCTGTTCGGTTTTCTCGATCAATTTTGATGAGGTTGAGAGAAATGCCGCGGGTATGGCGGATGGCGCGATCGCAAGCTCTGATTGTTGTTTCGATGTCATCGACATGGCGATTGGTAATCCAGTCCAACGCAGCTTCCGAGGCGGCGGCAGCTCCCGTTCCGTGGCCTAACCCATCAGACACTGCAAGCCACGTGTATTGCCCATCGTCCCACGATGCGCCGTCGTCGCCGCAGACTGTTTCTTTCGGATGCGGAGTACGGGCGAACTGGACGTTTTGTGATGATGTTAGGTAGCTCACCAGACCTGTTTTTCCATGGTGATCTCGACTCGAGTGAGCCCTGGTTCCGAGGTGATTTCGAATTCGTTGACGAGTCTTCTCGTGCCGGGTAGTCCCGCGCCTAAGGTGCCTCCAGTTGTGTAGCCGTCAGTCATGGCGATTTCGATATCGGGAATTCCGGGACCGTGATCTTCAACTACAACTCGTATTCGATTGCGCGACTCACTTGATTCGTCGTAGATCATGCATTCGCCATCGCCGGCGTATTTGATTACGTTGCGAGTGAGTTCAGAAATTGCAGTGGCGAGTCGAGTTTGATCGGCCGATCCGAAGCCAATTTTCTTTGCCAAATCACGACCTGATCGCCTCGCCATTACGACATCGGAGTCGCGGCGGATCGGCACCAGTTCTGTAACTGTCGCCATCACTCCGCTGCGCTCCTGTCTTCTGCAACGATATTTGTCTCACTGGCTCGTTCGTCGATCAATTTCTGGATGTCTTCGAGACCCTGTTCAAGATTGAGGGCCGTCTTTACTCCGATCAATTCGCTGCCCATTTCGACGAGAGTGATGGCGACGGCGGGCTGCATGCCCGTGATGACCGTCTGGCTTCCGAGGATTCCGACCATAGACGAGATGTCGTTCAGGACTCGAGCCATGTATGAGTCGACCATGTCGATCGCGGAAATTTCTATTACAAGCCCTGCTGCTCGTGTGTCGGAAACTCGGTTGATGATCTGGTCTTGCAGCTCGACGATCTCGTCATCGCTCAGATCTTCTTGAATTGAGACGAGCAGAACGTCACCGATTGTGAGGATAGGTGTTATCAATTTGGCTATGCCTCAACAGTTTTTGAGACTCGATACCCGATGAGCGCCAGGGCCTGTGCGACTCCCTGTTTAAGTGCTCCACTAGTACGGACAGAGGAGAGATCGACACCAAGCTGAGTGAGTGTCCTCGCTGCGTCGGCGCTGAATCCGGTGATTATCACTTCAGCACCCATCATTTGAGCGGCGCGCACGGTTTTAAGCAGGTGGGTTGCGACATCGGTGTCGATTAGGGGAACACCAGTAACGTCAAGCACGGCGACTGTCGCTTGATTGTCGAGTACTGCCTGGAGGAGAGATTCGGTGATCTGGTTGGCTCTTTCGGAGTCGATCGAGCCGATTATTGGGAGCATCAACAGGTGATCCCAGAGTTCGATTACCGGGGTTGAGAGTTCATCTATCATTCGGCGTTGCTGCAACTCAACTTCGCGTTGAGCTTGTTTTTCGGCGGTGAGATCGCGTATCACGCCGACGAACAATCGTCTGCCAGCTGTTACGGCTTCACCGATGCTCACGAGAACTGGGAACTCTCGGCCGTTTTTGTGTCGACCACGTTCCTCTCTGCCGACACCAATAATTTTCTTAATGCCGGTTTCTTTGTAGTTTTCGACGTATTGGTTGTGCTCGCTGTGGTACGGCTCGGGCATGATGATGTGAACGTTCTGCCCTATGGCTTCATCAACTGTGTAGCCAAACATTTTTTCGGCAGCGGGATTAAACGCTTCAATGATGCGATCTTCGCTGATCGTATGACTGCATCAACGGTTGCCGATATGATCGCTTCGAGCCGTGCTACGGATTCTGCCTGATTTGCTTCAGATACTTTCGTCTTCGCCACCTGTACACCCCCTGAAGTTATGACTAGAGGCACCATAACGCGTTAAAACTCATAAATAGCGTTTTAACAATGCGCGTAGGTAATCACCGGGTGTGGATACGGAACACGGAACGAACGCGATCGAGTCGCTGATGCGCGATCGGTTCGTTAATCAGGCGGTGTGGACGGCTTCGATGAAGGCTCGGATTCGATCCGGGTCTTTTACACCGTCGGTTTCGACACCACTCGAGACGTCGACTCCCCAGGGTGAAAGCTGAGCGATGGCGCTCTGGACGTTCTCGGGATTGAGTCCGCCTGCAAGCAGAACGTCTTTGCGGTTTGCAATGCCCTGGGCAGTGGACCAGTCGAAAGATAGTCCTGAGCCGCCGGGTGTTGTTTTGTCGAAGCGATCGAGGAGAACGCCGTGACCTGCGTCGAGAAGCGGGGTGATGACCCGTTCTAGATCGTCGGGCGTTGTGCCGTCTTTGACTCGAACCATTTTCAAAAATGGCACTTCTATTTTCGAGAAGTAGTCGGTGTCTTCGTCGCCACAGAGTTGCAGGTAGTCGAGCCCAGCTTTGCGAGTCATTTCGTTGACGAAATCTGGGTCCTGGTTCAGGAATAGTCCGATGAGGCCGGGTTGATTCGTGTTGTTGCTTTCCGACAGGCGGGCACGGTATTCAGCGATTATCTGCGTGCCTTCGTCTGGTTGAAGTTGCCTGCGGACACCTTCTACGAAGTTGAAGCCGAGGTAGTTGGCGCCGGCGTTTGCGGCGACGAGTGCCGCTTCGGCGCTGCGCAGGCCGCAAATTTTTATTTTGGTTGTGTGTTTGGTTTCTGCTGACATGGGGTTACCCAACTTCCACCGCGGACATCGCTTTGGCGAGCTCGCTTACGTCGCTGCCGGCTTTCATCAGTGACTCTCCGACGAGTACGGCCTTCGCTCCTGCGTATCCCATGCGTTCGACATCTGTGGAGTTTTTCATTCCGCTTTCGGCGACTCGAATTCGGTCGTCGGGAATTTTCTTGGCGAGTGTTTCAAATACCGACAGTGAGGTCTTGAGTGTTTTGAGGTTTCGGTTGTTGATTCCGATGATGTTGGGTTCGATGTTCATCGCGATATCCAGCTCAGGTTCATCGAAAACCTCGACAAGTACGTCCATGCCCATCGAGGTTGAGAGGTCGAAGAGGTCTTCGTACTGCTTGGGATCGAGTATTGCGATGATGAGGAGGATGCAGTCGGCTCCGGCCGCTCGAGCTTCGTGCACCTGGTACTCGTCGACAATGAAGTCTTTGCGCAGTACTGGAACCCGCGAGGCTCGGGCGATTACTGAGACAGCTGCGAGATCTTCGATCGAACCTGAAAAGTAGTCTTGCTCGGTGAGGACGGAGATTGCTGCGGCTCCAGCTTCGCAGTAGAGGCTTGCGCGGTTCGCGGGGTCGAGATTGGGATCGAGTGATCCTGCCGAGGGTGATGAGCGTTTCATTTCGGCAATTAGCGAAATGCCGCTTTTTGCGCCGATGGTTCGTTGCAACGAGAGTGGCACGCTGGAATTTTCCGCGATGGTTCGGAGTTCCTGAAGTCCACGCTTTTTCTTGGCTTTTTCTATGGTGATGAGTCGCTTTTCGACGATTTCACCGAGAATGCCGGGTATCTCGATCAAGACTGTTCCTGACTTACTTTTATCAACGAGTTGAGTTTTTCTTGAGCGGCGCCTGAATCGATCGAATCCTGGGCAAGAGCGGCTGCTTCCTGGAAAGCGACAGCTTTTCCTGCGGCCATTAGGGCGGCTGCCGAGTTTAGGACGATTACGTTGCGTCGAGAGGTTTCCGGGGCGACGGGCGGGTTGTGCCCGCTTCCGGCTCCTGAGAAGACATCCTTGATTATTTGCGCTGATTCTTCTGTGGACTCGACGACAAGGTGCTCTCGCTTGCCTTCTTGTAGTCCAAAGTCGGCGGGCCTTGTGCGTCGCCGTTTTACTCCGTCTTTATTGATCTGGTAGATGCGTGTGTGACCTTCGATATCGATTTCGTCAGCTCCAGAATCGGCGTTCACGACGAATGCATACTCGGTGCCAAGAATTTCGAGTGCCTTAGCGATTTTCTCTGCGAAAGCTGCATCTGACACGCCGATTACCTGGCGATTCACCCCGGCCGGGTTAGTCAGGGGGCCAAGAAAGTTGAAGATTGTGCGTATGCCGAGTTGTGGGCGAAGCGGTCCGGCGAACTTCATCGCGGGGTGGAACGCCTGGGCGAACATGAAGCCGACACCCGATTTGGTGAAGCAGTTCTTAACCCCTTCTGGCCCGAGCGCGATGTTCACGCCGAGAGCTTCCAGAACGTCGGCGCTACCGGTTGAGCCAGACATCGCCCTGTTGCCGTGCTTTGCGACTGGTACGCCCGCTCCGGCTACAACAAACGCTGAGGCGGTTGAGATGTTGAACCAGTTGAGTCCGCTGCCGCCGGTGCCGCATGTGTCGATCATGTCAACATCGGTATCGATGTGGAGCGAAACTTCGCGCATGATGCTCGCCATGCCGGCGATTTCGAATGGGGTTTCGCCCTTCATTCGCATTGCGGTTACGAACGCGCCGAACTGGGCCGGGGTGGCTTCGCCGGACATGATTTCGCGCATGGCGTCGGCGGCCTGAGCTTGCTCGAGATCAGTGCCTTCGACTGCAGTTTGTATCGCCTGCTGGATGTTCATTTGTTTATTTTTACTTCAGTTATTTTTCGTTCAGTTTGATCGGGAGTTGGCCGGGATGGTCGCCTGGTCCCAGTCGGGGCTGATGCCTGTCCTCAAGAAAACCCGCTGTCAGCGGCCGCTTGGTGATGGCTTGTCGAGGAAGTTTTGGAGGAGGTCTTTGCCTGCTTCGGTCATTATCGATTCGGGGTGGAACTGCACGCCTTCGACGTCGAGATCCTTGTGTCGTATGCCCATGATGATGCCGTTTTCTGTTTGGGCAGTCACTTCGAAGTTGTCGGGAACGGTATCGGGTTCGACAGCCAGCGAGTGATACCGCACGGCTTCGAACGGCTGAGGTAGTCCGGCGAACACTCCCTTGCCTTCGTGTTGAATTGGCGAGGTTTTTCCGTGCCGGATTTCGCCAGCGCCACTTACGACAGCGCCGAACGCCTGAGCGATGCACTGGTGGCCGAGGCACACGCCAAGTACTGGAACTTTTCCGGCGAAGTGCTTGATTACGTCGACTGAAATTCCGGCGTTATCGGGCGTGGACGGGCCGGGTGAGACGACCACTCGGTCGGGATTCATAGCAGCGAGCTGCTCTATCGTCGCTTTGTCGTTGCGAACGACCTCGACCTCGGCTCCGAGTTCGGAGAGGTACTGGAAGAGGTTGTATGTGAAGCTGTCGTAGTTATCGATTAGTAGAAGCATTGGATTATTCGTTTACTCTGCAGTAATTGTCGCAGCATGCGGGGTTTCGGGTGAAATATTTTCGTTGCTTCGCCAGTGAAGTTTTTGTGATGCTTCAGCACGGGCTATTGCCAGCAGAGGGGCTTTTGCCTTTTGGAGTGATTCGAGATATTCGGCTTTCGGATCGGAGTCGAAGACGATTCCAGCGCCGCCCTGAACGTGGGCTGTGCCATTTCTCAGCACGATCGAACGGATGATCGTTCCTGTGTCTACATCGCCGTTTGGTGCGAACCAGCCGATTCCACCGCAGTAGGGTCCTCGACCTTCTTTTTCGAGTTCGGCGATTAGCTGGATTGATCGGATTTTTGGTGCGCCTGAGAGGGTTCCGATTGGGAATCCTGCCTCGAAGGCGTCGATGCCGTCGTTGTCATCGGCAAGTTCGCCTACGACTCGTGAAACCAGGTGCATTACGTGCGAGTAGCGTTCGATGTGTTTGAACGACTTGACGTTGACGGTGCCGGGTTTGCTGACACGCCCGAGGTCGTTTCGTGCGAGGTCGACGAGCATTACGTGTTCGGCCAACTCTTTTTCGTTTGATAAAAGCTCGGCCTCGAACTGGAGATCTTCTTCGGCGGTTGTTCCGCGTGGGCGTGTTCCGGCGATCGGGTGGACGGCTGCTTTGCCGTTGGAAGTGCGCAGCATGAGTTCGGGGGACGCACCGATCAGCTGCATGTCGCCGAGGTCGAGCATGTACATGTATGGCGAGGGGTTCATCGTCGACAGGTGTTCGTAGATGTCGATTGGAGCAGCTTGTGTTTGTGTCTCGATACGTTGGCCGAGTACGACCTGTATCAGCTCGCCATCGATGATTGCTTTGCGTGCTTCGCTGACCATGTCCTGGTACTGGAGTTGGGCATGCGTCGCGTGAAGAGGCTGGATTGGTTGATCGTCGTAAGAGGGATTTACGTTGTTGAGGTGGCGGGCGGTGTTGGGAGCTGATTCGAGGGAGTCGCAGATGTTAGAAATTCGTGTCTCGGCTGATTCGAATGTTTGACTGCTGGTGGTGAACACGATGATGTGGAGCTGGTCGAGTGCGCGATCGAATACGAGGAGTTCAGCCGGGAACAGCATCGCTGAGGTCGGCGAGCCGGTTGGGTCGGCTGGCAGTTCGCCGACTGATGGCTCGAAGTGCTTGATCGCTTCGTAGGCGATATATCCGAATGCGCCAGTTACCAGCGCTGGTAGATCCGAAACAGGGGCTGTTGTGCGTGACTCAAAGTGCTTGCGTAGCACGGTGATCGGGTTGGTATTTCCGAGTGACTCGTTCTCGCCAGTTCGGATAACTTGCTCTACTTTCGGGCAGACGTATGCATATCTGGAAGCGCCATCTTCGGGAGATTCCGACTCGAAAATGAACGCTGGTTCGCCTTTCGAACGCAGGGCTTTGAGTGCGTCGATTGGGCGAAGTGAGATTGAGTCGATGACGACATGAACCGGCACTACATCGAAGAGCTTCGAAGCGCTTAAGAAGTCGTCACTGGTTACCTTGAAGTTCAGGCTAGCCACCTGCCGACTCCTCCGCGTGGTCGATCGCTCGCATGAGTGCGCCCATCTTGTGAAGCGTCTCCTCGTACTCTGTTTGGGTGTCGCTGTCGGCGACGATTCCGCCGCCCGCCTGCAGGTACGCAACTCCGTCTTTCATCACCATCGTTCGCAGCGAGATTGCGGTGTCCATGTTGCCCGTGAAGCTGAAGTAGCCGACAGCGCCGGAGTAGGGTCCACGCTTGTCGGGTTCGAGTTCGGCGATGAGTTGCATCGCACGAACCTTTGCAGCGCCAGAAACGGTGCCCGCCGGGAACGCTGCTTTCATGGCGTCGAACATGTCGTATTTTTTGGAGAGATCGCCTGTTACGTGCGACACGATGTGCATGACGTGCGAGTACTTTTCGATCTCGAAACTCTGCTCGACGCTGACACTACCGGGATCTGAGACCCGGCCCACGTCGTTGCGTCCGAGGTCGAGGAGCATCACGTGCTCTGCGATCTCTTTTTCGTCGTTTAGCAGTTCATGTTCAAGCTCGTCATCGTGTTCTGGTGTTGTGCCTCGTGGGCGGGTTCCAGCGATTGGATGCACCGCCATCTTGCCATCGATTACCTGAGTTAGAAGCTCGGGCGAGGCTCCGACTATCTGGAAGCCGTCGAGTTCGAGATAGAACATGTAAGGCGAGGGGTTGATCGCTCGGAGTGAGCGGTACATGTCGAATGGTTTTACCGGTGTTCGCCGTTCGAGTCGTTGCGAGAAGACGACCTGGATCACTTCTCCGTCTTGAATGGCCTGTTTGCACTTGGCGATTGCTTCGCCGTAGTACTCGCGGGTCATGTTGGGGATGTACGGCTGGCCGGTGATTTCGCCGTGATCGACTGGTGATTGGTCGGGATGGCCGACCGAGTTGTAGTCGAGGTTCGGATCGCGTGAAGTGAAGCCGGATGGCGGGAGGAAGTTTCGACGTGATCCACCGGGTGGGACCGGTTGGTCGAGTCGAGCCACGATCTCTTCGATCTTGTTGCTTGCCCGTTCGTAGGCGGCTTCTGTGTCGCCATTTACGGCTGCGTGAGCTACTACGAATATCGTGTGGCGTACGTGATCGAAAATCAGGATCGAATCGGTGAGCATGAACACGGATTCAGGGACGTCGAGGCCGGACTTCTCGTCGGATATTGGGGGAACCGACGGCTCGAAGTATCGGATCGTGTCGTAGGCGAGATAGCCGACTGCACCGCCATGAAATTTTGGTAGGCCTTCGACGTGTGCGTACTTCACGTTCGACATGCGATTTCGCAAGAGTTCGAGCGGGTCGATCTCGCCGAGATCAGTTCCAGCGCCGGTTGTGAGCACCTCTGATGGTTCGGTTCCGAGCATGCTGTAGCGGGCGAGGTTTTCACCGCCCTCGACCGACTCGAAGAGGAATGAGTGGCTGCCTGTGGCGATTTTCAGGTAGGCCGAGACTGGCGTTTCGAGGTCGGCACTGATCTCGCGATAAACCGGGATCAGGTTGTGACCCTCTGTGGCGAGGGTTTTGAATGTAGATGGATCGGGTGTGTAGCTGGGCATGACGAAATTTCCTGGTGTTTTGAAGTCGAACTATTGGTGATAGTCGCGACTTCGCCAGGTTTTGAGATTGGTTATGTGGATTCGAGTGGTCATGGCTTTGACTGGTTCTAAAGAAAACATAGCTCGCTATTTCCAGTTTTTGGTGTAGCTGGAGATTCGCATGGCGTCTCGGACTTGTTCCATTGTTTCAGCGGCAACCACGCGCATTCGCGAGACACCGCTCATGATCGCTTCTTCGACGAGATTCATGTTTTGTTCGTAGTAAGCGCGCTTTTCTCGGATGGGGTCGAGGAAGTTGTTTAGCGCTTCAGCGAGGGCCATCTTTACTTCGACGTCACCAACGGTGCCTTCTCGGTAGCGAGCTTTGAAATCGTCGACCTGCGCTGTGTCTGGGTTGAAGGCGTCGTGGTATTGGAACACCGGGTTGCCTTCGACCTTGCCTGGGATGTCGGCCCGGATGCGGTTGGGGTCGGTGAACATGCCGCGGACTTTCTTCGTCACCGTCTTTTCATCGTCGGAGAGCATGATTACGTTGCCCTTCGACTTGCTCATCTTGCCCTGACCGTCGGTACCTGAGAGGCGCGGGACTTTGCCGATTAGCGAGTCGGATTCGGGGAAGATATCGCCGAACATGCGGTTGAATTTTCGTGCGACTTCGCGGGTCATTTCGATGTGGGGGAGTTGGTCGTCGCCGACCGGGACCAGATCTGCGCGGGGCAGCAGAATGTCGGCCACCTGGCTCATTGGGTAGTTGTAGAAGCCGACTGTGCGTTGTTCGACGTCGAGATCGTCGAGTTCGCCTTTTAGAGTCGGGTTGCGTTCGAGCATTCCGAGTGGGGTGATGAAGCTGAGCAACATTGTGAGTTCGGCGAACTCGGGGACGTAGCTCTGTACGACGAACGCTGACTTTTCAGGATCGAGTCCGACTGAGAGCCAGTCGAGGGTGACTTGAAGTACGGAATCACGGATGAGGTCGATTTCGTGGAAGTGGTCGCCCAACGCCTGGTAATCGGCGATGAGGAAGTAGCAGTCGTACTCGTCCTGCAGATCGATCCAGTTGTGGAGCGCTCCTACGTAGTGGCCCACGTGGAGTGCTCCGGTGGGTCGGATGCCGGTTAGGATTCGTTTTTTTGCGCCGTTTTTACTTGGGGCTGCCATGATGCGTGCGACTCTCGATTTACTACTTAGTATCTATCGAGGTTTTGATCACCCGGCTCTGACTGACAGAGTTATTTCGGGCACAAAAAAACCTCACTCCCAAATGAAATTTCACTAAATTTCTAAAGGGGCGAGGTATGTATCCCGCGGTGCCACCCTAATTACTGCGTCATGTTTCGTGATGCAGCATCTCTGTCGGCCACACGGTCAAGGCTATCTAAGACCGTAGGCCCTGGGCTCTGATAACGGTGCCCACTCCGTCGGAAGCTACTTGTGCCGTTTGACGCTTTGGCTTCGAAGCTCACGGGTCCATTCGGTTCCGGTCGTGATATCGGGCTCCCAGCTTGCCCCGACTCTCTGTGATCCGTAACGAAACTTACTAGTCCCGATCAACGCAAATATGAAATTCGAACTATCTTCAAGACTAGCCCTTAAAGAGGGGGTGAGTCAATTTTGTTTGGGAATTGGACTGAGCTGAGAGTGAATTAGTGTGTGTGAACGAGAAAAATGGGAATCGTTGAAAATAGATGGAACAAATCGGAACGCTGCTGCGTCTTAGCTATGACGGACGACCTGATTAGGCGCCTAGGCAGAGCAAATATCGATAGCCCTTGATTTCGAATGGGCTACAAATGGAAATAGTGAAATGTTTAGCGGAACTAAAAATAAGTGGCTCGTACTGGTTGCAATCGCAGCCCTCGCAGCGTTTGTTATTGCGTGTGGTACAGATGAGACCAAGCTTGTTTCGAATGACGGTGGAAACGGTGGAGTTGGCGCACAGCCGACCGTAATTGTTCCCGATCCCACGGGCCCCGCAGGCGATCCGCCCCCGATCCCGATCGGAGATCAGAGTTACGAAACTGTTGAGGTGCTCGCTCCTATCGAGAGCGTGCAGATAATGGGTCTCGAATCATTCCCTGAGCAGTACGTTGTTCAGGTGATTTCAGGACTCCCGAGCGGCTGTGCGGCATTCAGCCACAGCGAGGCTTCTCAAGATGGTTCGGAAATCAAGATTGATATCTATAACACCGTTCCTTCGCCGGAACAGTCGGCGGTGATTTCGTGCCTGGCAATCTATGGTCTTCATGATGAAAACGTTGCTCTTGGCAGTGATTTCGATCGTGACACCCGGTACAACGTGACTGTCAACGGTCAGGCTGTTGGATACTTCAAGGCCGGTGTTTCTGGAACGATTCCAACTGACCTGCTTCCTGTTGATGGCAGTGATCCCGGATTCGTTGTTGAGCCCGCTCCGGTCGAGGGTCTTGAGATCATCATCGGTGAGGACAGCCGTGGTACGGTTACCTATTACGCACACGTATTGTGGGGACTTTCGAACGGTTGCAAGGAATCTCTTGAGCCGAATTTGATTCAGTCGAGTAGGTCGGCCTTTACTGTCTACCCGATGGTCAAAACGCCAACGGGTGACGTGGCTTGCACGGACGACTACCGAATGGACTCTGCGCAGGTCGAGCTGGGTGTCGTAGGTGAAGGACTAACTTCTTGCGCTTTTTACACCGTGAGCACCGGTAAAGAGACTGTTGATTTTCAGGCGATCGCACCGAATGTTCGATGCGCAGACCCGAACTCACCGACTCCTACGCCAGCACCGTTCCCACCGTCTGGTGGGGGAAGCATCATCGCAGACAGCAAGGCTCTAGAGCTCTCGCTTGAGGCGAAGGGTGCAGATGTTGAGCACGGCGGTCAGAGTGGAGATTCAAAACAGTTTGGTTTGATCCCTACTGAAATGAAGGTCAATGGTCAGCAGGTTCTGGTGTACGAATTCGGGCCTGGGTCAGCGGCTACAGAGGCTTCTAAGACTGTTTCAAGCGATGGATCGTCGTTCGAGAGCGATGGAATGGTCATGACCGTTCACTGGATTGCCAATCCTCACTTCTACTTGTACGGCAACGCCATAATTCTGTATGTCGGTGACGACGAGGGAATTGGTGAACTGCTGGACTCTGTTGCTACTCAATTTGCGGGTATCAAGTTCGAGACGACGGGTAATGACGATGTGGACGATTCTGAATTCACTGAGCGTCTTGCGTTTATAGAAAAATTTGGCATGATTTCGACTCGATCGATTCCGGCGCAACACAGCGTTGGTGTGACGATCATGCTCAGCAATGGTTGCGAAGAGTTCAAGTCGATTGACTGGAGTCTTGTGGGTCGTGAGGTCAGGATCGAAGTTTTGACTCAGGTTCCGACTACACCCACTCCTTGCACGTTGGCGATCGCATACGAAGAGCAGTCGATCAACATCGGCGACAAATTTGCTGCTGGAGTCGAGTATGACGTGATCGTGAACGGTGAGCGTCAGGGCTCGTTTGTTGGCAACAACGGTCAAGTCGCTGCTAACGAAGGCACTGCCGAATTCGTATCAAGACTCGCCACAATCGGAAAAGTGACAATGGCGTCTACAAAATCGATTCCTGCGTAGCACCTTGTTGGCGTGACAATCGCTCTCGGCGGTAGCTGCGAGACGTTCAAGTCGATCGATTGGAGCGTTGAGGGACGCGAGGTGCACATCAAGGTTCTTACGGAGGTTCCCCTTGTGCCAGTTCCATGCACGCTGGCGATCATTTACGAAGAGCAGTCGATCAACATCGGTGGGAAATATGAGGCTGGTGTTGAGTATGACGTGATCGTGAACGGCGAGCGTCAAGGCACGTTTGTTGGTGGTTAGCTCCGGCTGTCATCAATAGCGAATTTTTCGGTAGGCACGTAGCCGTAGGACACCCCATTCATCTCGCCCGGTGAATGGGGTGTTTCGCGTTTGGGGCTATTCGCTCATTTGATGGAGCGATTCAGTTGCCTTGATCGTAATCTTCTGAGAGGCTTTTGCGTATTCGAAGATGCGATCACGAAATGGAGTGCTAAATGCCCGGAAAAACAATCTCACCTTACGGTTCATGGGAATCGCCTATATCAGCCGATCTGATCACAGAGGGCGGTCTTCGACTTGAACAGGTGCGTGTGGACGGAGCGGATGTTTACTGGCTTGAAGGTCGCCCGGAAGAGGCAGGTCGGTACGTGATCGTGAAGCGGTCGTCTGACGGATCGACTGGAGACGTGAATGCGGCGCCGTTCAATGCCCGAAACGCGGTCCACGAGTACGGCGGTGCCGCGTATGCGGTGCGAGATGGTGTTGTGTATTTCGCGCACTGGGACGATCAGCGGCTGTATCGAGCTGCGAGTGCCAATGATAGTGGCGATGCAGCGGCGATTACTGATGCCCCCGCGATTGACCGGGGTGACCGGTATGCGGATCTCAGGATTAGCAACGATTCGAACTGGATTATTTGTATTCGTGAGCGTCACTTCGAGGATCGCGAGGCCGATAACGAGTTGGTTGCTGTTTCAACCAGCGGTTCGGGTGAAGTTCACGTTCTGGCAACCAGTCACGATTTTTATTCTTCAGGACGGCAGAACTCGGCTGGTGACAAGATCTGTTGGCTGTCATGGGATCACCCGAACATGCCCTGGGACACCAACGAGTTGTGGGTTGCCGATTTCGACTCGACGTCTGGAACGATAAGCAACGAACAACTTGTTTCAGGCGGCAAGGACGTCAGTATCGTGCAGCCTGAGTGGGCACCGGACGGAACTCTCGTTTTCATCTCGGACGTTTCGGGTTGGTGGAACCTGACGAAGTGGTCGGGTGGCGATGTTGAGCCGGTGGTTGCGGAGGAGAAGGACAACAGCGGTCCGGCATGGGCGTTCGGTTTCAGCACGTATGGATTCGCCGATGACGGGTCGATATTGCTGAGGGATTCGCAAGGTGGCAGCGGTAGATTCAGGACGATTGGACTCGATGGGCGGGAGCTTGGAGAAACGCTGATTCCGCATACGTCGATTGCTGAAGTGAACGTGATTGGTGGCGAGATTGCCTACGTTGGTGCATCTCCAGTTTCCGCGGCGGAAGTGGTTCGTGTTTCGGTCAGCGATGGTTCTTTAACCACACTGAAAACTTCAAGTGATATTGAACTGGACGATGCGTATCTTTCTGTTCCGGAAGCGATCACTTTTCCTTCGACAGATGATGGCGAAGCGCATGCTTTTTACTATGCCCCCAAGAATCCGGACTTCGAGTCGGACGGGAGAGAAACACCGCCGTTGGTAGTTGTTAGCCACGGTGGGCCGACCAGCGCTACTGGCTCGGCGTTGAGTTTGCCGATTCAGTACTGGACGAGTCGTGGATTTGCTGTTGTTGATGTGAACTACCGGGGCTCAACGGGTCATGGGCGGGCGTTCCGTGATGCTTTGAAGGGCAAGTGGGGTGTGTATGACACCGACGACTGTATTGCGGCTGCCGACTATCTCGTAAATCAGGGTCTTGCGGATACGAATCGCCTGGCGATCAAGGGCGGTTCGGCCGGTGGCTACACGACGATTAATGCGTTGACTTTTTATGATCGTTTTGCTGTGGGCGCAGCCTATTACGGGATCGCAGACTTGACGGTGTTTGTAGATGACACCCACAAGTACGAGTCGCG
>Ga0302132_10000642_pt1 | contig 20034 bp, 9 predicted proteins | sample CB9_321_MG_FD_203113 | JGI IMG/M metagenome (GOLD analysis project Ga0302132, IMG submission 203113) | Marine microbial communities from Western Arctic Ocean, Canada - CB9_32.1 | ecosystem: Environmental > Aquatic > Marine > Oceanic | place: Canada: Western Arctic Ocean | collected 2017-09-19
GAGCAGTAGGTTGGTCAAGGCCGTGTTTTCCTTGATCGCAGCCACGTCGTCTGGCATTTGGTCCAACTTGAGCTGTGAAGCCACCTGCTCGGTCGCCAATTTTTCCGCGTCTACTTCTGGAATTGCATCAGCTAAGGTCGGGTCAAGAATTTTCGTCATCCTTGTCGCCGCACCCACTTGGTTTTGTATGTCGGTCGCTCTGGCAGCGATAGCGGTAGATAAAAGAGGGGCGAGAGCTTTTATGTTTTTTGACATTTCATCAAAATTCATTTTGTTGATGAGAGTATCCAACAGTTTTAGATTTGCTCTTCCCATTCCCTCTATCGAAGTAGAGACGCTTCCTAAGATCATTTCGTCCAGTACTGACCCCAAGTCTGCTATCCCTTTTGATTCTCCGCCCGTCCCAGTCATAAACTGGCCCATCCCCCCAAAAGAAGCTATTCTTTCCTGTAGGTCTGCTGACCTTGCGGCCCAATATGTTTGTTCTTTTTCTAGTTCAATCTGGTGCTGCTGCGTTTGGATTAGCTCCGCTAACTTGTTCTGTGTGGTTGCTCCGTTGCTCTTCGTAATTTCTATAAGCAAATCCCTATTAGCTTCGGCTCTTTGGCCGTCGATTCCGTTTCGTTCTAGTACGCCTGCCATTTTTGCGAGTATAGGCTTCATGGATTCAGGGTCGCTTGGGTCTTCTGCTTGAGCCATAAGGGCTTCTTCCACGATGGGCACCATTGCTTGCTGGGCCTGTTGGTTTCTTTCTAGCGCGGTAAGTAGCTCTCGGTTTTGTTTTCCAGAAAGATCAGAAGCCTGTTTTTCGACTGTTCCAGATATTTTAGTGAACTCCCCTATGACAGCGTCTAGATTTGCCTTGGCGTTTTCTCCAAGAATCTTTCTAGAATCGGTGATTGTTTTTTTATTTATTTCGGCTATTTTGACAGACAGGTCAGATTCCGCTTGATCCTTTTTGTGTCGGAATGGTTCTCCCAGCTTGTTCGCTCCCTTTTGACCAGCTAAAGCCATATTAAGCGAAAACTCTTTCACGCGATCAGACATCTTAGCAAGTGTATCTATCCTTGACGTAATACGTGAAGTGATTTTCCCTATAGTGGAGCCAAAAGTCGCTATGTCAGCAGAAAGCTTTTTGAGAACTCTATTGTAGGCCTTATCGGTTGCTATTTTTTTCTTCAAGGCTTGTTCGGCCTCGTCAGTGACTTTAATCCCCTCTTCCATTCTTCCAAGGAACTCTTTTATTTTCTTCTCATACTCAGCAATGTCTTTCGGGTCTTTTAGAGCTTCGACGAAGTTTTGGAATTGTGGTCCGAACATGTCTGCGTCCTTACCGTTTTGGAGACTGAAATTCTTCGAGCTAACAGTCCCGCCCTTCACTCCCTCAAGCAGCTTTGCTCTATTCGCTGAGAGGGCAATTTGAGCATCAGCCTGAGCAGACAAGCGTCTTCCCTCGGTCGTGAGCGACCCCTTGTCGTTTTTTTCGAATAAGGTTTCGTCTACATTGAAAAATCCCCCTCCAGCGGCGAATTTTTCCTGCATTTCGAATCCTGTTTTTGCTGCTTCCAAATCGTTTTTTACCGTTGTAAGCTCTTCGGTGATTTCACTAAATACTTGTTTGATTTTTTCTGCGTCTCCAGCAGCCGCTGCAAATTTAGACTGGAATTCTGCTGGAACATCCCCAAGGGCTTTTGCCATTTGGGTTTTAATTCTTGCAACGTCTTCGGGCTGCACTTTGCCCGTGGAGTCGTTCATGGCTGAGCTAAGTTTATCTAAATTTTCCATGTAGGCTTGCCCGCCCGAAGTAACCTTACCGAGCCTATCGCTTATCAAATCGAACTCTTTGCTAACGCCTTCGAGTTTCTCTTGGATTTCAGCTTTAGCTAACGCTTTGCCGAGGTTGTTCGCTCCCATTGCGAGCCCGCCTATGAGCCCAACGGGGCCAAGCATTGTTCCCATGGCCACGGCGGTTCCGATGCCTTGTCCTGCTGATTCGACTCCAGCTTTTGCTCCGCCTTTGAGGTTGAGCATACTAGAAGCTTGACTAGCCATCATTGGAGCTGCAAAGGCGAGGCCTGCGCCCTTACCCTTGAGGAACGAATCCAACTTGCCACCCTTGCCTCTGGCTCTGTTGATTGACCCCATGATGCCCTTTTGCTCTTGGGTTTCTTTGCCTGCCCACATTGTGCTCGGGCCTTTGCTTTTCTTCAGCTCGGCGATTTTGTCTTTTGCTGCTTTTCGTTTGGCTTGGTCGCTGTCTATACTCTTGCCTGCGGCGCTTACCCGGTCTTTTGCTTTCGTGTCCTTGGCTTCGAGTCCTTCCGTTTTCTTTTTCTGCTCTTGGAGGTTTATGTCGGCTTGCTTCTTTCGATCTTTGACTGTATCCGCTAGTTTTCTGCGCTCTTCCGCTTCCGCCCTAAGCGCTTCGGCGTTTTCCTCCGCGTATTTCAACGCTTCTAGCTCTGCTTTAAGTTGTGCTTTTTTTTCTTTATTTCCTTCTACCACCTCACCCGCTCGTCTCTGTCGTTTTCTTTTTCCGTGTTTTCCGCCGCTGTATGAGTCGGCTTCTCCTTGGGCGGCTGCTTCTTCAGCTTCGATTTTTCTTAGCTCTTTTCCTAGAGACGCAGAGCGTTCGGGTGCTGCTCTTGCTGCTACTGCTTCTGCTTCTGCTTGCGTGGCTAGCGCCTCAGATTCACTAGCCTGTTTCGCTAGTCCATGGCCCTCAGCGCCAAGAAGGGCTCTTTCGGTTTTTATGTCTTCTTCTTTTGCTTTAGAAGAGGCCAGATCAGCCGATGTTACTCCCTCTGCGTCCTCTGCTTCTTTCAGAATCTTTGCTTTTGCTTCTTCCGCCGCTGTGGTTTTTTTAATAGCTTCCGTTGCCTCATCCATTGCCGTCGTAAACTCTGCCGACTCGGAAAACATCTCCCCGAATCCTGCGCGCATTTGTTGAATTTGAGGTACCAACATGCCGATTCCCATCGCCAACATGGCACCGTCCATGCCCGCGTTGAAGTTAGGAACTCTGCCGCTAGACGCTCCCTGACTCTGTAGCTGAGACATCGTCTTGCCTTGGGCGGCGTGCATGTTAATTGCGCGAGACAGAGAACCTTCTGTGGTGTTGTAAACGCCAACTCCACCGCTCTCCTTTAGGCGGCTGTCGAATCCGACTTTGACTTGATTGCTTGCATAGCCAGCGTCTTTTTCGCGCTTCACGGCGTCCGTTAAAGCTTCTCGGTTAAAGTTGGGAACCGATCCTGCGTACGCGGCTTTGTCCTGTCGCATGCGGGTGATGCTCTCAGCTATACTGACTTGCCGCGCCTCTGACTCCTGCTTCCATAAAGCTTCCTTTGTCCCGTCGGGATCAAACACATCTGCTGGTAGATTTGAAAACCCTACGGGCGTTGGCTGCTTCGCCCAAAAATCGTCCCACAAAGGCGAACCGTCTATATCTTTAAATCCTAGTGCCTTCGCCTCTCTGTGAAAGGCCGACAACTTTTGGTGCGTGTCATCAAGATCATACCTGTCGTTCAAGCGGGGGTCTAGCGCGCTCTTGTAGTTCATGCTGGCGATGAACTCCAAGTCTCTGGCGTCCCAACCCCCAGTCTGCCACTTTAAGGCTCCCTCGACTACGCGGGGCTCTGGTATAGTTGTGGGTGGTCGCTGTGCGCCCTCTATTCCTTTGAGCTCATGACCGACTTCGTAAGAGACACCCGACCTGAATCCCTCAGCATCCTTCAGGAATTTTTTTTCTGTACCGATCGTAACCGTTTTCGTCGCATAGTTGACTTTCTCTCCCTTTAAGTCTACTCGCTCCGTTACGACTTTGCCGTCCTTATTTATGTTATATTCAGCCTTGCCCCCCTCATGTTGGACGTGTCCTTTTTGGCCTTTCTTGGCGGCTTCTTGTCTTGTTGCCGCCTCTAGAGAGGCTTCTTTAGACATGAGAGCGTGATAGTCTTCGAAACCCGCCCGCAGGGAGTTGGCCTGTCTTCTGAGATATCCCATTACGGCCTTATTTCCCTCGACCTTGCTCTGCGCTTTCATTTTGATATAGGGGACAATAGACTCTATATCATTGCTCGTAACTCCTTGGGTCATAATTTCCATACCCGCTCCTAGCCCCCCTGTGTCTTGACGAGCAGCAAGTACCTTGTCTAAGATTTGTTTGCTATATCCAGCCACGTATTGAGTGGGCATGTTTCGGGTTCCCATGGACGATTCCAATCTCTGCGCAATCACCTGATTTGCAGCGAGGTTCATTCTTTCGTCAAACGCTTCTTTGGTTACGGATTCAGAAATCATGTCCCCAACGAGGGGTTCGTCAACGCTTTCTTTTATTCTTTCTTCCCAAACGCCCCTGCGCGATGCTTTAAGTTTATCCATCTCTGCGGATTGTTCAATCGCTGGCAGTTTTCTAATTTTATCTTCTTCTTGGCGTAGCCAATCCATCTTTTCGTCGATTACCCCTTGGCCCAGATTGTCTTTTTTCTTGTCGCTCCTAGTGTAATATTGCCCTGCTTCGTAATCTTCACCCATCTGTTTGGTGGCTATTCCGCCCTGAGCTCGCCGACCTTGTTCATCGACATCTTGAAAACGTAAACCTCTGGCTACCATTCCAGCCCTGATAATATTTCTAGCCCGTATGACTGAGTTGCTAGCTTGGTTCTGAGCTTTCTCCCATTGTTGATCTTCCCATTCGTCTTTTTCGGTAGCGGCGCGCGCAGAACCCAACGCGCCTGTTTTCGCATCCGCTGGGTTTGAAAAAGCCGAAGCGGCTGATCCGTAGTGCCCAACATGCGCGGCTGCTCCCGTTTCATAATCGCGATCCTTACCCTTCTTGCTTCCAAACCCCATATCAGCCCTCATGATCTCAGTGCCCGTCTTTGTTTTTCGCCCCACCAACTCGTGGGCATTTTTTCCAGCCAGATCGCTCATGGTTTCATCCAGCTTGTCAGAAGGTGGCGTAGCGAAGAAGAACTGTAGCTTGTCCCCTCCGAAAGCCTCTTCGAAAGCCCTGTCGTTTGAATTAAAACCTACTCTTTTAAATACGTCAGACCTGTCAAATGCTGGATCAACCATTCTCATGGCCTCTAGAAAGCTGATCACCCTATCAATTCTGGTGTTTTTATGGGTAACGAGCGCCTCTTCTTCTTTGGATACGTCGAAGTCCATTTCTTTTGCACCCGAAAGCATCCCTAGGGAACCTTTGCCCGCTATCATGTTTTGTTTGTCGTTTATTTGTGTAGCTTGAGATAGAGATACACCCCTGCCTGTGAGTTCTTCTATAGAGTTAATGTCTATTTCTTTTTGAGCCCCTGGTCTTAGAGCGCGCCTTAAACCCCCCACCCCCCTAGGCATGGTCATGGCGAGGTTGGGAACAAGGCCTTTGTTCAGTGTTTGGAGTCCCTCCTGTCCAAGCTTCTCCATGCCTTCTTGGTTTACTACTCCCTCTCCCCCACGAAGTACAGCTAGCTGCTCTTTGTTGAAGTTCGGGACAACGCCCCCTGTATGGTATTTTGGAATAAGGCCACCAGCAGCGGCAAAATCACTGCGAAGATTTAATTTTTCAACCAAATCGCTGCGGCCCGCTCTAGTAAGAGCTTCGTTTACGTCAAATTCGTTCGCTCCGTTATTGAATCTAAGCCCCGCGCCTTTTTGGTAAGTCACACTTCCAATGCTTTTATGGCTCGCGCTTCTGACGGCCTTCATTAGGTCGGAGAAATCTTTTTCTTCTAAATAAGGCAGCTTCGCTACCCTAGCTTCTCCTCTCGATTCATCCCTTGTCCATTTGCCACCTTGGCTTCGTCTCCAGTCTGTGGGTGCGCCAAAGTTTGGAACGTGGCCTTTGCTAAAAGCCATTCCCTTAGCTTTTTCGAGCGCCGCAGCTGTAAGGTTATGGCTTTCGTCATAATTGAGTATCCCCTTATCAACATTAAAAAATCCACCAGCTAGATATTCAGACCCGTCTGGGAATTTTTCGTCGCCACGCATTCCCGCCCTTGTCGCGGTTGCAGCATGAAACGCGAGATTACTTAGGTGAAGCTTACCATTATCGGCTAATACCGTTGTTCCTTTTGTAAGCCCCGCTTTCTTGGAAAAGGTTTCGCCTGATTTCGTAAATTTAGGCGGTGATGTATTTGTCCAATGTGTGCCTCCTTTGAGCGAGGCAAAAGCGTCTTTGTCCCATGCGGCATTGGAAGGCGTTTCATGGGCGTTGAACCTTCTGTCGCCAAGCTCATTTCGCCTTTTAGTGTTCTTTCGTCCTACCTCTCGGCCCTCAAGGAAGTTTGGAACGAGGCCATCCGACATAAAGCCAGCTTGCCCCATGTATCCCGCCCAATCTTCTTTAAGAGCTGGGTTTGCTTCGAGCGTCTGCATTGCTCTCTGAAATTTGTCTGGAGTAGTAACGCTAGAAAGGCCGTAGCTCTTAATGTTGTTTGTGAGTATATCAACCAAGTACTTGCTAAACGAAGAAGCAACGTTAACGACTTTATTCTTGTTACGCTTACTTCTTTCAAAAGTCGATAGCTTGAGCTGGAGGTTTTTATGCGTGCCTAGTTGTTGGGCTATCTGCTCTGCTACTTTATAGTCTGAGCCCGCCTTTGCTCCAGCTGGCTCTAGCCCGTGTGTTGCTTCGAATTCTTTTTCGAACTGTCTTCCTGCAACGGCGTCGGTTGCGCCCTCTGCGTCGAATTTGGCACCAATAACACTCGCGAGCTCATAGGCTACCCCGTCAAACAAATCAGGGACTTGATCGAGTAGCAGCTTATATTTACTGTTTCCCTTTTTGATCTTGCGGGCATTCATGCCGCCAACAACCATGCGGTTTGTTCTGCCTTCAAGGTCGGTACCTACAATTAGGGATTCGTCTTGGGGGCCGCGAATCAAAATTTGTTGTGAGATTTTATCTTGGATTTGCTTTTCAGTGACGTTAGTCATCACCTTGTCTTTTGGGTTCGCGGGGATAAGGGTTTGCCCAAGGTCTTTCTCGTGGAGCCCTTTGTAAGCGAGATTGGGGACAAGGCCCTCTGCGAATTGCATGCCCAAGCCAAGCTTGGCCCAAATTTTAGAATTGCCCGCGCTTTTAAGGCGCTTTCTATACATGACCATTCTAGCTGCTAGCTGCTTTCTTTCGTCTGTGACAGGCGCTGCCTCGCTTTTCTTTTTCCTTGCTCCGTATTCAGCGTCGAAGGCTTGCTTCTCTATTTCAAGCTCGCCGAGAATTCTTTGAGAATTGTCTTTTCTTTGCTGGATTAATCTAGCTCGCTCTTGGAGTTTCGGTAAATTATTTTTGATTACTGGAAGTGATGCTTCTGGTAGGTACTCCTTCAGCTTTGTGGTGTCTCCAGCTAGTACAGCGTTCCGTACTTTTGTGGCGCTAACTCCTTGGGGGTCTCTTGGGATAGCGGAGACATCAAACCCTTGTGTATAGAACCCTTGGGCAACGTCGTCCTTCATAGCGTCCTTGAAATGTATTCTTTTCTTAGCTACCGCTGGGGAATCAGACTTTTTAGCTCTAGGACCATTCGCCGCGTGGAAGGCTTCTCTGTCTTGAAGGAATTTTTGTGTTTCCGCTTTCGTGCCGAACACTCTATCTGAGCCTAGGGTTATTTCTCTCTTCTTGCCGAGCTTGTAAGCTTGCCCCTTGTGCTCGAAAATCTGCTGGACCCCTGCCGCACCTGATACAGCCATGAGCTCTGGGTCAGCGAGCTCCATTAGTTTAATTTTTTCACTGATTGACAATCCTATGTCGCCCTCCCTATCAACCCCCTTAGACACGAAGGCCACCTTAGTTTTTCCGCTGCCACCTTGGATCATTTCTTGGTGTCCCTTGGTAAACGGGGAGAACGCGCCCATCGTGACAGAGGCGTCGTCTAAGGTAGTGATACCAGCAGCGTTTTCCAGCTCCTTAAGACTCATGTCTGCTTGTCGTGCTAATACCGTAAGCTTCTTCGGATAAGTTTCCCCAAGCATCGCTTCCGTCGTAACGCCAGTCATCTCTGCACCCATTGTGGCCTTTGGGTCTCTGCCAAAAAGGGTTTGGGATGTTCCCTCTTTGCCCTCTTTCCGTCTCTTCTCCCTCATGGCCATCACGACGTCTTTTTCCGCCTTGAGATGGGTAATTTTTTTCGCGTGTCTAAATTCGTCTGAGCTTACGTTTGTGGTCAGCGCCCGCAGCACGATTAGGTCGTCGCCCGACATCAATTCTTCTGGAGAGCTAATAAAGTTTCTTCCCCCAGCCTTATCTATGGCCATGGTCGTTTTTCCAATTCCTGGGGTGCCCGTGATTACCTCGGAAAGTTTACCTGCGCCTGCGGCCTTTTGAATGATTTCGTTCCAAACTTCGTTTAGCCCCTTGGTTCTGCCCTTGGTGCCCATAACCATAGACATGTGGTCCCTGTCTAAAATTCTTGTAGCTAGATTTGGGACTAGGCCTTCAGCGGCGGTTTTTTTGCTCGCCCATTTTTTCTTCCATTTTTCTTCTACGTCCGCAACGGCAACGGAGTCTTGCCTGTATCCCATTCTAAAGGTAGCATCTGCATTTCCATCTTCCGCTAGTTCCCTTAGTGGCCCGTATGCTCTTTTGCTGCTTGCTATGTTGTGCCCCTTGGTTATCATTTGTTTTCTGCGAAAACCTGAGAAATGCTCCTTGTCCTTGGCTCCCAATATTTCCACGACACGGCTGCTACCAAAATCAAACGTCCTTTGGTGGGCGGGCTTCTTCATTTCTTTCCCAAAGTCTTTATTAATCCCTTTTTCGGCAAGGATTTTTGTAGCCATGTATACTTCACCGTGACCCTGTTGACCCCAAATGGTATCTCCCTTTGTATACTTAGGCATCATTTTGATCGCGTCTCGGGGCATGCCGCCCTTTCCTTGCTTTGGCAAACTAACAAAATCGATTGGTTTACCCGCGCCAGTTCTACGAGTTCCCATTATATCAGCGAACTCCGACTCGAAGAAAGAACCCAACCCCGTGATGTAATTCGTGCCCATCAAGTTTCCCCGAACCTCCCCCACCAGCCCCCGCATCCTTTTGTATTGGCGTTTTCCGCCCTTGTCATCCCAGTTCTTGGTTTTCTTATTATAGCCAAACGCCTGCATAGTAGACTGGACATGGGAGCTCGTCCTGTTGTTTGCGGTTATAGCAGCGGGGATGCTCTTGCTTAGTTCTTTGTCGTTCTTAAAGTTAAGGAGCGTAGCTAAATCTGTCATTGACATGCTCGATTCCATTTTGCCGTCAGCCTTGTGAGTTTCGAGCTTGCGAAGCCGTTCCATCCATAGAGATTTTCTCTTTGCTCCGAAATCGCTAAGTGATTTCCCCTTCTTTGGGGTCTGGGCGAGGTTCGGTACGTGTCCACCAAACGCATACGGGTCAAAGCCGTGTTTGTCTTTAAATTTTTGTTTGTATGCGTGACCAGCATCGCTTCTAGAAGGAGGCATAATGGCTGGCTGCGCCATGCCTGGGAATTGTTTGACTTTTTCGTTGTCGTTATAGGTCACTTGGCCGAACCCCGCTACGTTCATCCTCTTGATTTGGCCCGGCATATAGCCAGCGTTGATAGCCCCAATGGTTTCGGCGGCTTCATCCTGTCTAGTGAAGTTGGGGACAAGCCCCCTTGCCGCCGTAGACGTAGGCCTCCAAGCGCCAGCGGTTCGTCCACCGCCACCCATCGTTTCCATAGATTTATTGAGAGACCTCAGGTCTCCAGCCGTAAGCCCTTGAGTCATCTTTGTGGAAAGAGCCACAGACTGCTCTAGGGCGATATTTCTAGCTTGCACGACTCTAAGGATGTCTTTCTCGACTAAGGCGAGCCCCTCGGCGCTATGCATAGCTGCTTGGATTAAGTCGGGGTTTTTAAGCAACAGATTTTGGATGAGCTGTTGCATTTCAGCTTGGGTCTGAGTTTCCCCATTGAGCCCAGCAAACGTTCTTACCGCGTCGGTTGAAAATTGAAAAAAGTTATAAGTCAGCTTACTCAATAACCCAGCCAAAAGAATTAAGCCCGGCCCCTTAAGGATGCTACCAATACCCTGCATGATTCCTTTGCCCATTCTGACACCTATAGAATCGCTGTCGGCTTTTTCGCTCATTCCCTCAAGCCCCTCATTTAGAGTCTCGAGAACGTTTCTAATCGCTGGAGAAATTGTGACATTAGCAAACGCGGCCCCAACTTTTTGCAGGTTAACTAGGGATTCGTTGATCAGGGTTTGCAGCGTTTTGTTTAACTGTTCGTTTCTAGCGATGGCTTGGTCTGTTGATGTTACAGATATGCCCAAAGCCCTATCGTATATAGAAAACTGCTTGCCCAAGTCACCGATAGCAGCCTTTAGTACGTTAACTTGGAATACGCCACCAACCATTTCGGCTGCGACAGCTTTTTGTGGAGCCGAAAGGGTTTGGTAGGTGTCAGCAAAGTTTTTGAGAACCGCAATCGCGGGCAGAGCATCGCCCTGTAAGTTTTTAATTTGCACCCCAAAAGCGCCCAAATCTTGCAGGACCTGCGGGCGCTGTAGTCTCGTGAAAATGGTTTTCAGTGAGTTACCAATTACAGCGCCACCACGAGCAGTTACTTGTTGCGCGGTGGTCACCATTGCAATCAGCTCATCGATATTCAAGCCAGCGTCCTGAGCGGAACTACCTACTCTTCGTATAGCGTGGGCCAAATCGGCAGAACTCACAGCAAACGCAGCGTCAACGTTAGCGAGTTTATTAATTAGGGTGGTAGAGCCAATTACAGTTTGGTTAAAACTGTTCATGGTAGCGGTAATAGATTCAACGGAAGATTTTACATCCAAACCAGACAGACGAGTAAGAATCATCGCGTCTCTAGTTCTCTTTAGAGTCTCCTCAATGGCTAAACCCTGCCTAGCGAACTCTAATGCGGCCTCACTAACGGCGTCGAAAGTTTGGCCTGTTCTTTTTGCGACAGTGAATAATTCTTCGCTAAACCCTTTTAAGGCGGTTCCTGACGCGCCCAAAATGACATTAATTTCTGCGAGCCTGTGCTCCAGCTCGATAGTTGCCCTCGTCATCGACTGAATAGCGTTGGTAACAGCGAAAATGATTCCAGCGGATGCGCCGAACGCCACAACACGAGCGTGAGAAGCTTCTAAGGATTTTTCGAACTCACCGACAGCACCAGTGATCTTCCCAAGGGGCTGGGTATAAGACTTCCCCAACAAGCCGCCCCTAGACGCGACTTGTTCTATCTTGCCAACCGTTTTACCTACCTGCTGCTCGACCTGCTTAAGCGAGCGTCTATCAGGCCTAAAACGAATGACGCCTTCTGCCATTGGTCTTTCTGCCATATCCTTGTGTCTAACTTAATTACACTTAAACCTTAGTGTCCGTGCAATTTCATTAGGTCTTCCATGGACAGTTCTCCGCCTTTTTCTTTCGCCGCTTTGTGAAGGTCTATAACTTCTCCGTCTTCTGATTGAGGCCTTAAGCCCAGAGCCTCTAGGTCCTCCTTGGTGGCTCCAACAATCGTTGTAGCTGCCCCGTCTTTGCCCGTGGGATTAAGGACCTTGTCCTTGTTCTGCTCTAAGTTGTATTGGTCTAGGAGCTTGTCGGGGTCCTCCATTACGTCTTGCGGGGGTGAGGACTTCATCTCGGAGAGTACGTGCTTGAAATACCTACCATAGGCGAACAGGTCTGTCTGGTGGAAGGTCAGGTCCACGATAGGCTTGCCGAAGAAGATGAAGGGGTTTTCTTTACACAAATAAAAATTGTTAAGAAAAAACCCACTTAAAGCAATTCTTTTTAGGTTAATTTGACTAAACCTTTTGGACATTTTGTTGAAAGCTATAATAACCGCTGTTAGCTGGTCGTCGCTGAGCTCGTCGTACTCCGTCTCGGTAAAGAAGTGCTCCTTAAATTCTTTATCCTTATACAACGCAAGGAAAATATAATAATCATTCGCTTTTTTGTCCGCGAATATCTCTGACGTCATCCCGATAAGTCCTGTTTTTTCCCGATGGAGCTCTTCCTGTTCTTTTTCTGCTCTGTCGATTTCGTCTTGTATTCTCTTTGCCTCTGATTTTAGGGCTATTTTGCTTTTTGTCTCTCGCAGTCTAGATACGAAGTTCGTTATTTCTGCAAATCTTTTTTCTTTTTCCTCGCTCCACAGGCCTTCTTTTTTTAGCTCTTCAAGCTTCTCCTTGTCTGTGGGTAGCCCTCTGCTGACGGCCTTGTCGTAGTTCTTCTCTCTTTCTTCATCCACCAAGTCTGTGTCAAATATAGTGAGGTGCTTGGCCTGAATCTCTCCGAATTCCCCCACGTGAAGAGAGGAGCAGCGACGGAGGATTTCCCCATAAACTCCCCTTAGCTTTTCTTTTGGAATTCTTTCTTCGCTCATAAAGTGAAAAAGCCCTCCCGAGTGGCTTGGGAGGGCTTAGTTTAGAGAGCTATACACAAAACCTAGCTCTGTTCTTCGGGTTCGCCTCCACCAGCATTCCCTTTAGCCTCAGTTTTTTTTTCAGCTTTTTTGCCTTCTTTCTGAGGGCTTTTATCTTTGGTATCCGCCTTGGCATCTGATTCTTCCTTTTGAGTCTCTTCTTCCCCCTTCAGCTCTTCTTCAATCATTTCTTTATGAACGGCTTCACCCACGGCTTGTTCTATGCCAGCGTTTTCGGAAACCAGCTTTTCAAATTCTTCTTGCGTGTTTATTTTTCCTACGTACCAAAAACTTACATAGTAGACTAGCTTTCTTAAAAGTTCGACGTCAAATTCCTCGTCAGAGTCCTCGAGCTCGTCGTACGCGTCGAGCTTTTCCTCGAAGGAGTCTCCCGCGAACACGATCTCACTTTCCCCATCTTCGCCCTCAAGATAAGACAGGCTCAGCATCCACCAAAGAATAGTTTTATTCCGCGCTCTGTTTTCTGCTGTTTGTTCGAAAAGCGAAGACTGAGCCATTTCAAAATCAGTTAATTCCCTTCTAATGTCCGCAGATTCTCTCATCAAGCCGTCGAGGGTTTCCGCGCTTTTGTCGGTTTTTTCTCCCCCAGCCAACCCGTTAAGTCTGTCTATGTCAAGCTGGGACTCGTACAGCTTAAGGTATAAATCCGCGTATCTTCCTTTTTCGTCTTCCGAAAGTACGCCACCATCGTTAGAAAATCTTTTGGCCAAGAGCGCCCTAGTCAGTAGCCCCGCTTTAATGCCCTCGGAAAGCTTCACCCCGTAAAACAACTCAGCCTCATCATAAAGGGATCGATTTGGTTTTCTTAGAAATACCTGCTGCATTTTGGTTTTTTCGACCTCCGTCTCTGTAACCACAGATTCACCCTTTTCGTTTTTGGAGGTTTCCTTGACCGTCTCTTTTGCTGTTTTGGACAGCGTAAACTCGAATAATTTTTTCATGGCTATTTTAGATTGATTTTCAGGCTTTCCAAGCACTCCTCGATGTCTCTAATCGCGTCGTTTCCGTGGTCTAGTATCCTTTTCCTGTGGCGTTGGTATGCCTCATCTGACATATTATACTGTTCGGATTTGAGGTCTTCTAAAATAAAAAGAAAGTTTTTGTATAGATTCGTGATTTTTCGCCGAATCTGAAACTGAAGAAATTCCTTGACTTTATCGTCTTCCATACCTTTAGATAACCTTTTTCCTTGCTTATATTTACACGTAAAAAAAGAAAAGCCCCGAAATTAATCGGGGCTTTAAGAAACAACTCCTATTTGGTTGTCTTAGATAACACCACTCATGAAGAAGCCGATGTTGTTCTGGGCAGGTCCACCGACCTGAGCCGAGAAGTTAAGAGTTACGCTCTTGTTATCGCCGACGGCGGAAGAGAACTCTTGGCTATCCAGCTTAGCTTCTTTGATGTGGTAAGCAGCCTTAACGACTGCATTGTCTTTGTCCTTAAGGTTGACCGTAAGGTCGTAAGAACTGTCGGGGCCGAGAATATCGGCCAAGTTACCCGTCACCAAGTCACCCACAGACGCCTCTACAGACATCGTGATGGTCACTGGGAAGTCGATTTCACGAGCGAACGCGAACTTACTTCCGAGTTTCTCCAGCGGGGTACGACCAAGGTCAAAGCTGATATTGTAGCTCTGAATCTTTGCGTCGTTAATGTCCGCGCCGAGCACGCTGATGTCTGTGGCTGTACCACCGTCTTTGAGGTCCAGTGTGATTTGACCCGGTCTTAGAACCGTAGTCGCATCAGCAGCTGTCGTAGACACCACTGGGTTAAGACCGTAGACGTATGTTAAGTCTGGGTTACCGTTGATCGGGTTAACAGACGGAAGATACTTACCGCTGATGGCGTTGTCCACCTTCATATTGAGGGCTTCGACGTTCACGGATGCTGTTGGGAAGTTACCCACAGAACCTTCGGTTGTGTAGGAAGTTACGAAGCCGTTACCGATTCCGATAACACGCTGATCTGCAACGTCCTTGCCTATTCCGAGGGCATCTGAACCTTCGTCTGTGGTTCTGATAAAATAATTTTTCTCGTCGGATTCTTTGTTTAGGACTCCTGAGATGCACGACACCCAATCAGGCGCGGATGAATTAAGTACATGGAAACCGATAGCGGATTCGTTGTACAAGTTCGCGACTAGATATGAGAAGTCGAGTGCCACCGTTGGGGCGCTCAGGATAACTCTGTCGATGGATGCCAATTCGCCAAATTGGTTGACGTCCTGACGTTCGATGTTGAAGCTGTAATTCGCGCTCTGTACTCTTTGCAGCTGAGACGGGGCGTTAGCTCCGATATGATCAGCTCCAACAGGAGTAGGCCCAGCATACAATGCTTCGCTTTGATAAATAACTCTATTTCTTGGGTTTGCTACTGGCATAATATTGTTCCTTTGTGTAATGTAAATTACATGTTTTCTTCAAAATTGGGAACTCCTACTTGCCCCTCCGCCCTAAGCTCTAGGGTATCTTGGCTGCTGTAATTCAAAGTCAATAATCATACTGAATACTTCAGGGTTGATATTCGCCTTCTGAGCGTAAGAGAGTCCTCCAATCTTACTCATGTAAACGTTTTCAATAAACGTATACTCTCTATTTACACTTAGAGTTTCGTAGTTGTATTGAGTATTTGCAGAAAAATCTCCCAAGACATCGAAAGGCATTTCGCTCTCTGGAATAAGGGGTAGGGGGGTTTTGCATCTGTCTCTAAAAATTGACGCCACAGCGTCCAATTTAAATTGAGAATCCGCCAGCACTATTGCCCTAACGTCAAAGCTAGTTAGGTCTCCTCCCCCAAACTCGAAAGGCTCATTTCTCCCCCCGTTATTTTTAAGGAAAATCGCAGGATAAGTCATCGTCTCTGGGGGTAGCCCCGTGGGGGCGGTGCTAGTCTTGTTTCTGAGTTTAAATTGAGTCTCGAATAGCAGGTTTTCCTCTAGGTCGTTGGTTATAAAGAGGTTAAAATCTTTTATTGCGTAGTTCCCGCTAAGGGTAGTTTGCGGGCTCGATACTGGTTGCGTAAAATAGACCTGCCCCTGATTATAGTTGATAGCCTCAAAGTCGCTTGCCCCCCTGTATGTAGTCGTGCCGTTCAGCGTTACATCGTTCATGATGCTTACGTTCGGGATCGAGATATCCGACACGAACTGCCTAAATGGTGCTCCATATGTATAATACCCTTGGTACAGACTATTAACGTCATAGAAAAAAGACCCGTGATTAGTGAAAGCCTCCCCTTTTTTTAGCAGGGTATGGTCAAACCACAGGTAGAAGCTAGACATTACCGTGTTGTCATATTGAGCTTTCATTGCACTTCAACCCTTTTTCTGAACTTTTTCAAAATATCCGTCATGTACTTCACGGGCCTATAGGTCATGCTTCTTAGCCTGTTCTCCAATTGGACGCCCGTACTTGACCTCGAGGCTCCTATGCCTTGGGCGTTATACATGTAATATCCGAGCCCAGATATCCCCTTCTCTATACCGCTTACCCAGCTTCTGCCGCCCCAAGGTGTTTGGGCCAGCACCTCAATCTCTGATACGGTAGGTATCGCCATCCTGAAAGTATAGTCAACCGAGTGCGCGCCGATTCTTACTCCTGCTTTCTTGTAAACTCTAGGCTTTCTTTGCATGTATTCTCTTACGATACTAATTGGGCGATCTGAGCTCGAGAACCCAATAAAGCTAAATAAATTTCCATACCCGCCAAGCCTTCCCGAGATGTTTTCCGCGTGGGGCCCAGCTTCTATTTCTTGAGTCACCGCGTGCTTGTTGAAATCTGAAATCATTTTTTTGCGGGCGACTTCAAACCGCTGCTCAACTACCCTGCGTGCGGCATTTTCTCCCGCCCTGCTCTTCAGAGCTCTCGTGGCCCCTTTCTTTATCGCTTTAGGGTATACTTTGGCCATGTTAAGAGGTTTGCTTGAGGTGAAATATGTAAAAGACTGTTCCTAAAAAGTTCTGCACCGCGTCGCTTGTTATCGTGTTAAATGCTTTACCGTCAAATTCGATTTTTTCTGTTTTTCCATTTTTGATATAATCAGCCGCGTCTTTTTCGACCTTGATTCTCACCTCTCCCTTGCCGTATGTTCCGACTTCGGAAGAAACCTCTTCCTGTTTCGAGCCGTAAGAGATAACTGCGTCAAAAGTTTTATTTCGAGGCACGAAGGTCACGTTCTCTTCTTGAGAATCTGCTCCGTATCCAGCCATGGGCGCGTCCGCGACAGAGCCAACGATCCTTAGTGGCTCTTTATGGACGACAACCGACCTCTTAAAGGTATCGAAGATGTCTCCGAACAACCTTTTAAATTCTGCTGCTTCAGCTTCTGATACTAGGCTTGGCATTTTTGCTTAGGGGTATTTAACTCGGTTAATGTCGGAATGGGTAATTCCCGTGTCAGCCACGGTATCGTCCCCAGCTACCTGCACTGGAGCGCCTTTAAGGGACTTATAGTTTTCTACCAGTTTGTTTAGATTCTCTTGTTCATGCTTTCTTACGGAGACTATGATCTGGCTTGTTTGGTTTCTGTTTACCTTCCTTACCTTGGCTCCGTCAGACATAACCTCCACAACAGCGTCTAGGGCGTTTGCGCCCATGGAGGTCCTTATTTTCATGTCGTAAAAATGAACTGCATATAACTTCTTGAGAACGGCCTTCTCTTCGATGCCAGGATCGGGGGAAATTTCCAGAGTTGCGTTGTCAATCGTGTACCCCGTGTAGATTAAGTTGTTTAGCGTACCAATATTTACTCTAACCCAGAAAGCGATCTGCGGAATAGATACCTCTTCGGGTTGGTCCAGCTCGCGAAAAATTTCATCAGCAATGTCAACAATCTTCATAACAGCTTAACTTACACTTTTTTTAGGGTCTTTTTTCTTGGGCTTTTTGTGGTCGTTGATTAGCTTGTCTAACCATGTTCCTAGATTGCTTTCGTTTATCACGAATCCCTTTCTCAGGTATTTTTTGAGCCTTTTTGCCTTATTTGTGTAATGTTTGCTGGGATAGTTACCGATATAATGGAGCTCCATCTCGGTAACGTGATTAAAGTACTCCTTGTGATAGCAGACGTTTTTACGCTTGTCTATGGCTATCGCGCACGCGGTATAGTCAAATTGCTCTATGCATTCTTCTGGCGTTGACCCTAAGTGCATAAGATCGTAAAGGTGATCGCCTTTTTGCATCTTTATTCCTATGGGGTATTCGTGGACAATTTTTGCCCCCTCTTTTACCATGATTTCTTTTGCCGCTTGCTTGGTTTCTTCGGACGGAAAGAAGATATCTATGTCCCTCGAGGGTCTATCCAGAAGACAGTCAGTTACAGCTCCACCAGCTATCCAACAATTGGACTTAAATTTGCTGAGTAGGTGAAATTCTAATTTGTTAAGATTTTCTTCAGATAGGTCCATCTTATGAACTTTTAAGCTATTTCTAGCGCTGTAATTTGAGCGTCGTTAATAGTCACGGTTACCCCGCCACTGCCAGCGTCAATCATTTTCAATTTTACATGATATGTCGTGGCTGATGTTGTGCTCGGTGAATCGAGATATGAGAATGACATTGTTCCGCACATACTTTGCGTATACCCATTCATTTGGTCCACTAGTCCTCCGTTCTTGATTTTTTGCGGTAGACCAAGAGCGGTAGTGTCCCTGTATAATTGAGCTTGACATTCCCCAACTTCGTAATTGCTATCGTCCCAAGGAAGTGATACGTTTATGACTCCATTAATTAGGACTTTGTTATCAGTCGCGGCGGGAGTAACGGCCTGAGACGCGAAACTAGTAAAACTAGTCGAAGTTGTCGTGGTCGTAGAAGAGCGAGCGCTTCCGAGGGCTTGGAGAAGTTTTCCGCCGCTGCCAGCGCTCCCCGTAGGCCCTGTTGCCCCGCCCGCTGCGCCCGCTGGGCCCGTAGGACCAGTTGAACCCTCAAAGGCGGAGGCGCTGCCCGCTTCTTGAACTGTAATTTGGGCGTCACGCAAGGTAACCGTGGGAGCACCCGAACCATTATCATAGCTTTTATATTTGATATAGTAAGTGACTTCGGAAGTTGTACTTGGAGAATCTAAATATGACCAAGATACAGTTGCGTCGTGAGCGTTATAATAACCCTCGTCGTCTGAAAATATAGTCTTGACTAAACCAAGAGCAGTAGAGCCTCTGTACAATTGGGCATCGCATCGACCAAGGTCGTACACATTACTGTCATAAGGAACTTGAATATTGATATTACCCTGAATTAAAACCTTATTACTCGAATCATCTGGAGTAATTGCCTGTGAAATTGCAGCCACATAACTTGTCGAAGCAGTGCTTGATGCGCTACCAAGCGCACTTCCAAGAACTTGCCCAACGCCAGCAGCGCCTGTCGGTCCCGCTGCACCAGCGGCACCAGCGGCACCAGCGGCACCATCACTACCAGCGGCACCAGCGGCACCAGCGGCACCAGCGGCACCAGCTGCGCCAGTCGGTCCAGTGGGGCTACCGCTTCCCGTAACGCTTGTTACAACTGTTTGTAGATATCTCGTTTCGCCAGGAAGCCCAGTTGTTGAGGGTGTAAATGTAGTACCGCTGGGATATCTGCATAATTTGGATATGCGGAACTCATCAATATGACCGCCCCAATAACTACCTGTACCGCTTTGACCACGAGCACCAATATAAATGGGAGAATCATTGTCCGACAGAGCGGATGCCGTTGAGCCTGATAAGCCTGTTTTCGAAACACCGTCTATATATGTATAGAAATCACTACCATGTCTAACAAAAGCAATATGAGTCCACGTATTGTTAGTAATATCCGCAGCGTCATAATGTTCAAATACATCATTACCAGCGCCACCATCAGAAGCACAAGTGCCTACTAATACGTAGGTTCCTGAATCTTCCTTGACCGCAAGCCAAAATGGACCTGTACCACTACTGTTACCATTACCTCTATCAAAGATAGTAGCATATGTTCCAGAAGATGCATCGTCATAATAGAACCAACATTCAATTGTAAAATCACTCGTGCCGAAATCTAAATCTGTAGAGTTAGCAAGACTAACGTAGTCACTGTCGCCATCCAAGAGGAGACTTGATGACCCGAACTTCTCCTGCGTTGTCGAAAGCTGCGCAGTGCCTGCAAAGTTGACGGTTCGACGAGTAAAGCTGTCGTCTTCCGTTGTCGTCTGTCCGTTTGTGCCCTCGAAATGCAACATAGCAGTGACATCTCCGTAATCAGTGTCAGATGATATCGTCGTATAAAGGTCTTCCGTGGTAACGGCAAGCGTTCCTAGGGGGCCAGTTGAGCCCGTAGCTCCTGTAGCTCCTACGGCACCTGCTGCGCCATCATTACCAGCGGCTCCAGCGGCACCCGTCGGTCCTGTTTCGCCCGCTGCACCAGCGGCACCATCAGAACCATTCGCGCCATCAGAACCATCAACACCATCAGAACCATTAGAACCGGGGGAGCCATCAGAACCATCAACACCATCAGAACCATTAGAACCATCGGAACCATTCGTGCCGTTACTTCCAGCGGTACCTGTCGGTCCTGTTTCGCCCGCTGCACCAGCGGCACCATCGGAACCATTCGTGCCGTTACTTCCAGCGGTACCTGTCGGTCCTGTT
>Ga0302132_10000645_pt1 | contig 19990 bp, 19 predicted proteins | sample CB9_321_MG_FD_203113 | JGI IMG/M metagenome (GOLD analysis project Ga0302132, IMG submission 203113) | Marine microbial communities from Western Arctic Ocean, Canada - CB9_32.1 | ecosystem: Environmental > Aquatic > Marine > Oceanic | place: Canada: Western Arctic Ocean | collected 2017-09-19
AATTTGATGAAGGTATTGTGACAGAAGTGGTTGTGCCATCATCTGAACGCGTGACACCCGTTTGTGAGGCCTATAATCATTGTGGTGGTTGTTCATTACAGCATCTTTCTGCTCATGGGCAAATTGCGCATAAGCTAGATACCTTAAAAGACCATTTCGCACATTTTGGTAATGTGTCACCGGATGTTTGGCTTGATCCATTGTTGTCAGAAATTACAGAGGGTTATCGAACAAAAGCGAGAGTTGGGGTGCGTTATGTACCGAAAAAAGACGATCGTGTGTTAGTGGGCTTTAGAGAAAGAAATGGCCGTTATTTGGCTGATATTAATGCCTGCCCCGTGTTGCATCCTAGTGTGGGAACAAATATTGAAAGTTTGCAAGTATTGATTCGATCTCTAGAGGCTTATACGACCATTCCTCAGATTGAAGTTGCTGTCGACGACCATAAAACAGCTTTGATTATTCGGCATTTAGAGCCGCTATCTGAGCAAGATTTAGAGAAGATCACGGTTTATGCTGAAGCAAAAGGATTCTGGGTTTATTTACAATCAAAAGGTCCCAATACAGTCAAACTTTTTTATCCTAAGATTCCTAAAGAAGAGCGTTATTTAAGTTATTCACTGCCTGAGTTTGATATTACGATTCGATTCCATCCGAATGATTTTACGCAGGTGAATACGGACATCAATCATAAAATGCTTTATCAAGCGGTTCAGTTACTAGATTTATCTAAAGAGGATAAGGTTTTAGATTTGTTTTGTGGACTTGGAAACTTTACCTTACCTCTTGCAAGAAGTGCAGGGCACGTAACAGGTGTTGAGGGTGAAGAGACAATGGTGAAAAGAGCGTATGAGAGTGCTGCATTCAATAATATCAGTAATGTTGATTTTCATGCTGCGAACTTGTTTGAAGATATTAATCAGTTTGATTGGTCGCAAAATCGTTATAATAAAATGTTGTTAGACCCACCTCGTGCGGGTGCAGAAGCGATATGTCAGCAGATAGAAGCCTTTAATCCTGAAAAAATTGTCTATGTTTCTTGCAATCCTGCAACCCTTGCAAGAGATGCAGGGATTCTTGTAAATGAAAAAGGTTACACCATGACACATGCAGGAATCATGGATATGTTTCCACATACTACGCATGTTGAGTCTATGGCGGTTTTTGTTAAGAAATAACGTTAAAAGCACTTGACCCACATACAGTAATCTCTATAATGCGTTTCAAGACTCGGGTGTTTAGCTCAGCTGGGAGAGCATCGCCTTTACACGGCGAGGGTCGGGGGTTCGAGCCCCTCAACACCCACCATATTTAAAAGCCTTTACGGGAAACGGTAAAGGCTTTTTTATTATCTAAAATCATATTATAATGCTTTTGTTGCTGGCATAGCTCAGTCGGTAGAGCAACTGATTCGTAATCAGTAGGTCAGGAGTTCGATTCCCCTTGTCAGCACCATATTATATATGGGTTTGCGCGCGCAAGGAAAAGTTCATTAAATCGTAGGTACCCCCAAATATACCCCCAAAATTTATTATGATTATATTTTCATACGATCAATGTTGTGTCTAAAGTTATGTAATCGTGAATGAGTAAAATTATTGGGATTGCGCTTGTGATTTGAATTAAGGCTATTTAGATACCAACGCTACTAATATTTTCAAATATAAATCTCTGATATAATATTTTTTCAAGAAATGCCCCAGGATTAAATGGTAATAGTGGTGGTGCTCCAGAGATCGTAATAAACTCAGGCGATGCGGCAATTCAATGGTTTCATATGCCGTGAAAAAGATCAAAATAAGGAAAAAATAATGGCAATATCAAATGAGCATGGTTATGGGGAGCTAAAAGAGTTTCTTAAAAAATTAAAAGGAGAGTTCCAGATAAATGGCAATAGCAAATTTATAGAATTAATTGAATATGCAATTAGTTTTGGTGATTGTTCTTCTGCGATAGAGTTTTTAGGTGAATCAAGAATAGCCCTAAAAAAAATAATTTCAGATAAGCCAAAAATTTCAAAGGATGTCATGAAGGAAACCATTCAGTATAAAAAGTTACTTGATGAAAGTTTTAAAGATTGGTGATTGATATAAACCCAAATAAAATCACAAAAGAATTAAATAATTGTTTAAAGGTTTTGAATGCAGCAGGCGAAGCTCATTGGAGCAAATATCTAGATGCTTTAGATCAAACTAATGTCGACCTAAATTTAATAGAAGATATTTTAAAAATATTTGGTGGAATGGGGTCGTTCAATGACCTTGTTCTAAGGCTTGTGATACTTATGGATCACACGAAGAAGCCTATGAATATTTAAGATCGAATAACATCGAATTGTTTTCTGACAGACAAGTATTTATTTAATAAGGTGGTTTATACTAATTATTAAAATTGTACGTGTCATTTTTTATTCCTCTATTCTGGGTTGGTGATTGTCCCAAATTGGAGGGGTAGGTCACGTTCCAAAACCACGCTTAACATGTTCAGGTATAAGAATAGGTCTGCCCGTAGAGAAGCTCACGTAAGCATATAATGTTTCAGCGGTGGCAATCAGGGCGCCAGTTTCTTTATTGGTCATAATGAACTTACGTAAAGAGCTCGCTCTAGAGGCCGGCTCCACCCATGTTTGTATGACGACTATATCACCCAAAGCTACAGCTTTTTTGTAGTTAATGGTATTTGTTTTTGCGAAGAAGGAGGCGCCAGACTCAATAAATCCTTCCATGGTAAACCCACAGTAATCTGTATGCGCTAGGGCGGTATCACTCATCCACTTAAAATAGATGTGGTTGGCAACATGTCGGTTAAAATCAATCTCGGATTTGTCTACTTCTACAAGATATTCAAATTCTTTTTTCATAATGGGAAAGATCCTATATTATTTTTTCCAACCATCTCTTAAGGTAACGGTTCGATTGAAAACAGGTTTATCTTGATGATGCTCAAGTTGATCAGCACAGAAGTATCCAATACGATTAAATTGGAATATGCTTTCAGGTTTTGCATCAGCAAGGCTTGGTTCAATTTTTGCCTTTGCGATGACTTTTAAGGAATCTGGGTTTAAAGCATCACCAACATTTTCAAAACGACTTGGGTTTTCAACATTGAATAAGCGATCATAAATTCTCACTTCAGCATCAAGACAGTTATTCGCATCAAGCCAGTGGATAATACCTTTTACCTTGACGCCATCTTCAGGCTTCTTCCCACCTAATGTCTCGGGGAGATAAATACATTCAAGTGCTTTGATATTACCATCAATATCACGAACAATTTTATGGCACTCTATGACATAACCGTTCATTAAGCGTGCCCGTCCATTTAGGCTTAGGCGCTTAAATCCTGGTGTTTTAACCTCTTGAAAATCTTCTTGATCAATATAAATTTCTTTAGAAAAAGTAATATCTCGACGACCAAAATCAGGGTTTTGTGGGTGGTTCGGCACATTCAAGGTTTCAAAGCCACCATCATAATTAGTGAGGATGACTTTCAATGGTTCTAAAACGGCCATACGACGTGGTGCCGTTTGGTTTAAGTCATTGCGAATGACTTCATCTAATGTAGACATATCAATAATAGAATCTTGCTTTGATACTCCAACCGTATCGCAGAAGTTGCGAATGGAGACAGGTGTAAAGCCTCGTCGTCTTAAACCTGAAAGGGTAGACATACGAGGGTCATCCCAGCCTGATACAAAATTATTCTCGACCAATGCTTTTAATTTACGTTTACTGGTAATGGTGTAATTTAAATTCAAACGTGAAAATTCATATTGCCTAGGCGTATGGGGCATTTCACAATTTTCAACAAGCCAGTCATAAAGTGGTCGATGATCTTGAAATTCAAGTGTGCAAAGAGAATGGGTGATATTTTCAATGGCATCAGAAATCGCATGAGCAAAATCATACATAGGGTAAATACACCATTTATCTCCAACACGGTGGTGGTTTACATTTTTAATACGATAAAGCATAGGGTCACGTAAGTTAATATTGCCAGAAGACATATCAATTTTTGCACGTAAAGAGTGTGTACCGTCTTCAAATTCATTATTTTTCATGGACTCAAATAAATCGAGATTGTCTTCGATAGAACGCTCACGGAAAGGGCTATTTTTGCCAGGTTTCGTCAGTGATCCACGATATTCTCGAACTTCATCCGCGCTGAGGCTGCAAACATAAGCTTTCCCTTTTTTTATGAGTAAGACAGCGAGCTCATAAAGTTTGTCAAAATAATCAGAAGTATAATGTAAGTGATCACCCCAATCGAAACCTAGCCATTTTACATCACGAATAATGGCGTTCATGTATTCTTCGCTTTCATTCGCAGGATTTGTGTCATCAAAGCGTAAGTGGCAAGGACCACGTTGATAGTCTTTCGCAATACCAAAATTTAAGCAAATGGACTTAGCATGTCCAATATGTAAATAACCGTTAGGTTCTGGAGGGAAACGCGTAATGACTTTGCCATTATTTTTATTTTCAGAAAGGTCTTTATCAATAATATTTCGGATAAAGTTTGTTTTAATTATGCCGTCGCTCATGTTAATCTCGATGTGTGTAAAATAAATCAATCATATATGGACAATATTCTACCGTGTTCGCTAAGCTTGGTAAACGCCGTTGAATGTAAAACTAGCATAGAGGCAAGATGATGAACGACAAAAACTTTTCTATCTCAGATGAAGGTGTAAAAAAAATGAATGAACAAGTGCAAAATTGGGCGACTTCCTTTTTTGATCAATTTTCTGAAATGAAACAAGGCGATCATGGAACGCCAGATGGCACGAAGCGTATCAATAGTATGATGCAGGAAGGCTTTTCTAAACTGATGACGAACGATCCTATTGAAGAATGGACATCACAGGTTAAGCTCTGGCAAGAGTATTCTAATATCTGGCAGCAAACTTTTTTTGGTGGTAGTGCGAAAGAGGATGATAAAAAGAAAGATCGCCGCTTTTCCTCTGATCTATGGAGCGACCAACCTGTCTTTGATTTTATTAAGAAATGTTATTTAACCACCGCTGAGTCTATTCAAGAGCGCGTCAAAAATATTGAAGGTCTAGATGAAAAGACGAATAGGGAGGTTGCATTTTATATGGATCAATATATTAATGCCATGTCCCCATCAAACTTCGCTCTAACAAACCCTGATGTGATCAAAGAAACCATAGACACTCAAGGCCAAAACTTGGTGAAGGGTTTTGAGAATATGATGGCTGATCTCAAGCGAAATGAAGGTTCTGGGGTCTTGAATATTAAAATGACGGACTTTGATCAATTTACCATCGGTGAAAATATTGCTATTACACCTGGGAAAGTGGTATTTGAAAATAAACTTTTTCAGTTAATCAAATATTCACCCCAAACAAAAAAAGTGCATGAAGTTCCTTTATTGATTGTGCCACCTTTTTTGAATAAATATTATATTCTTGATCTCAATGAGAAAAAATCATTTGTTGATTGGGTGGTAAAGCAAGGGTATACCGTGTTTATGATTTCTTGGGTTAACCCGGACGCCTCTTTTAAAGATATGAAGTTTGAACAATACATGACGGATGGGATTATTCCAGCAGCAGAGTTGGCTTCTGCTATTTCAGGGCAAGAGGAAATCAATGTGATTGGTTATTGTATTGGTGGTACCGTATTGGCACCAACATTGGCTTATTTGAAAGCGAAAAAACGTAAATTATTTAAGAGTGTTACTTATTTTACTTGCTTGTTAGACTTTGAAGATCCAGGAGAGCTTGGCGTGTTTTTGTCTGATGATCAAGTCTCTGAACTTGAAAAAGAAATGGCAGAGGTGGGCTATTTGGATGGAAGGCGTTTGGCTGCAACCTTTAATTTATTGAGAAGTAATGATTTGATCTGGAGCTACTTTGTTGACCATTATTTATGTGGTAAAGAACCTTTTCCTTTTGATTTGCTGTATTGGAATTCTGACTCTGTCAACATAGCAGGTGCCTCTCATGGCTACTATTTGCGTGAAATGTATCTGAATAACAAATTATGTAAGCCGGGTGGGTTGAATTTTGATGGGGTGGATATTGACTTAACAACCGTAAATATTCCAACCATTTTTATTTCAGCAGAGAAAGATCATATTGCACCTTGGGAAGCGACTTATTCGGGTGCTAAACTTTGTAGCGGTGAAACAGAATTTGTATTAGGTGGTTCTGGGCATATTGCAGGGATTGTTAATCCACCAGAAAAAATGAAATACGGTTTTAAAACCAATAAAACACTAGCCGAAACCCCACAGGAATGGTTAGAATCTTCGACGGAACATACAGGTTCATGGTGGCTCTATTGGGAAAAATGGTTGAAAAAACAATCTGGAAATCTCATTGATGCCAAAAATCTTGGGAATAGAAAATATAAGGCCATCGAAGATGCGCCAGGACGATATGTTAAGGCATCTATCTTAGACAATGCAAAAAAATAAAATAAAGCTCAGTAAGTTTCAAAATGAGTTGGTGGGTGGCGAAGCCCACTATTATTTAGATAAAGCTAAAACCATTCATCTGAATGAATACCTTGGAAGGCATGTGCTCATTGAGTTTCTTAATGAAATCCATTGTGTTGCTTGTGATCGCAAAATCAAAAAAAGCTTTCAGCAGGGATTTTGTTTTCCTTGCTTTCGAGCCCTCGCACAGTGCGATAGCTGTATGATGCGCCCTGAGTTATGCCACTACCATGAAGGAACTTGCCGTGAACCTGAATGGGGCGAAGCGCATTGTTTTCAATCACATTATATTTATTTAGCCAATACAGGTAATCTAAAAGTTGGCATTACGCGTTTTTCCAATGTGCCGCATCGTTGGATTGACCAAGGCGCAACACAAGCACTGCCTATTCTGAGGGTGAAAGAGCGTCTGCATTCCGGATTAGTTGAGGTGTTATTCAAGTCACATGTTGCCGATAAAACAAATTGGCGCACGATGTTAAAAGGTGGCTTCGACGCGATTGACTTAATTGCGCGTCGAGATGATTTATTTTCAAAGGTGAAGGATGAGTTGGATGAATTAATGTCTAGGATTGGAGCGGATGCGATTGAGGTTCTCCAAGATCAAAAGATTATTGATATTCATTTCCCAGTGCTTCAAAACCCACTGAAGATCATAACGCATAATTTAGATAAAAACCCACTTGTCGAAGGCGAGCTGCTCGGAATTCGCGGACAGTATTTGATTTTAGATACCGGTGTTTTTAACGTGCGGAAGTTTTCTGGTTATTGTTGTGAAATAAGTCTCACCTAAAACCCATGTTGCACAGAAAAATATCTTCATTATTTATTCTGTAATATAGTTACAAAATTAGTCAGATGCTCTATTATTCGCTCTATATTTTTTGTGGTAAAATTATTTAGGGAATAATTAAAAATGGCTGTGGATATGATGGAAAGAATCGAGTTAGGAAATGTCGGAATTGATCATGTGGGTGAGATTATACATAACCCATCCTATGATTTGCTCTTTGAGCATGAAACCTCAGAAAAAGCTAAAGGGTATGAAAAAGGAACAGGGACTAAATCAGGAGCTGTTGCTGTTGACACTGGGGTGTTTACAGGGCGCTCAGCAAAAGATAAGTATATTGTAGAATGTGAAGAATCATTGCAAAATGTATGGTGGGAAGACCATGGTTCTGATAACAAACGCATGTCTCAATCAACATGGAATGTTTTAAAAGACATTACAACAAAACAGCTAACGAATACGAAGTTATATGTTATTGATGGTTTTTGTGGTGCGAATACCCAAACCAGATTGTCCGTGCGTCTTGTGACTGAAGTGGCATGGATGGCACACTTTTTTAAGAATATGTTTGTTCGTCCCTCACAAGATGAGCTGGATAATTTTAAACCAGACTGGACAATCTTAAATGCTTGCAAAACAAAAGCTGAAAACTATAAAGAACTTGGGCTTAGATCTGAAACCTATGTGGCTTTTAATATTGAAGAAAGAATGACGATCATCGGTAATACTTGGTATGGCGGTGAAATCAAAAAAGGTATTTTTTCAATGATGAATTACTTTTTGCCACTTAAAGGTATTGGTTCTTTTCATTGTTCAGCAAATGTTGGTAAAGAGAAAGATGTTGCTTTATTTTTTGGGCTTTCAGGCACAGGAAAAACCACGTTATCTGCAGACCCCAAACGTGCTTTAATCGGTGATGATGAACATGGCTGGGATAACCAGGGTGTATTTAATCATGAAGGCGGTTGTTATGCAAAAACAATTAAGTTATCAAGAGAGAATGAGCCGGATATTTACGATGCGATTCGTCGAGATGCTTTATTAGAAAACGTGGTTGTTCGCGAAGATGGCAGTGTGGATTATGACTCAAATGCCAAAACAGAAAACACGCGCGTATCCTACCCAATTTATCATATTGATAATATTGTAAAGCCTATTTCAAAAGCAGGGCATCCAAGTAAAATCATTTTCTTAACCTGTGATGCTTACGGTGTATTGCCACCAGTCTCAAAGCTGAGCATTGAGCAGGCGATGTATCAGTATCTGTCAGGGTATACCGCAAAAGTTGCAGGGACTGAGCTTGGTATCAAAGAGCCAACAGCCGCATTTTCATCCTGCTTTGGTCAGCCATTTTTGTTGTTGCACCCAACGCAATATGCCGAAATATTAGGTAAGAAGATGCAAGAGCATCGTGCTTCGGCATATCTTGTGAATACAGGTTGGACAGGTGGTACTTATGGTGAAGGAAACCGCATATCCATTAAAGATACGCGTGCAATTATTGATGCGATTATGGATGGATCTATTGATCGAGTTGATTGCTACACAGATGCAAATTTTGGCTTTGAAGTCCCTCAATCTTTAAATGATGTTGATGATGACATTTTACATCCTAGAGAAACATGGGTAGACAAAGACGCGTATGATAAAGCTTACGCAAACTTGATCCAAAAATTTCAAGATAACTTCAAACGTTTCATGACAATCGAAGCGGGTAAGAAGTATGAAGAATATGGACCTAAGCAATAAGCCAAAAATTAGAGATTCTTAGGTTGATGGCGTAAGAATACGATCAATCATGCGGACAGTGACTTTGCTTAGGATGACTGCCGCTATGAAGAAAAATAGTCATACGATCAATCATGCGGACAGTGACTTTGCTTACAACTCATAGCAAGTTAGCAACTTTTGAAAGCAAAAATTTAGGCTGCCTGATAAAGAAATTTTGATGCACTCGATCAAAACTCAATTTTAGTCATAATTTGATCAAAAATAAGCAGTTTTTATGAATCACACGCACACGAAATTTTGGCTGACGCGCACCCATTGAAATTCTTCAAAGCAGGTCAAATCTATTTTTTTGAGAAATGCCTCAAATTGATCAACGCAAAGGCCAAATACTTCAAAGCGTAATGAAGGTGGCTGAGCCTTTCAAATCTAACAATAAGGCGTTTGAATTTATCTTCCCATCCAAAAACGCGCTCAATCGTTTCAAACCTTTCAGCAAATATCGCCTTATCAAAAATACGTTTTCGTCCGCGTTTTGTTTTTTTTCTATTTCGCTTATTTTCATTGACGTTAGGGACCATGCCCCCATTGAATATCATTTTTCTGTTTGCCTTACAATCATATACACCATCGAGGCTCATAACGCTTCCGTTCAGGTTATATCCAACCTCTGCAGCTATTTTCTTTAATGGGCCAAAAGCCTCGCGGAATAAGGGAGATTCATTCCTATTACCTGCGGCAGTAACAAAAGGCGCAATGACATTACAATTGCGATCACAGAAGGCAACAACCTTGTCACCAGTCATATGCTTGTGGCCATTTCTCCCAATATTATCGCCCCTTTTTTTGCAGAAGTTGTCGTTCCGTCTCCGTGCACAATACTTGTGTCTAGCTTCCCTCTATCGTGCAATACTTTCACAGTATTGGTGAAAATAGCCTCGAAGCATTGGTCATCTTCCCACATCCTAAAGGTCTTATAAACACTAGTGTAATGAATTTCAGGTTCACCATTTACATCCTTTTCAATCTGGAGATTCTCCCACTGACATCCAGTATGCAAAAACTTTAAAATGTAGTTGAAAATTTTAAAATCTGACAGTTTACGTTTCGGACCTCGGCTCCCACTTGTGAGGTGTCCAAAGATAAATTCACTAAAAAATTCTGGGCTAGCTTTGGTGGGAATCCAGTTCCAATCGTGCTTTTTTGCCATATGGACTCATTTTTAATTTCTGAAGGGATTAAAATTATAAATCCTCGCTATCCTTTGACAATAAAGGCCTGGAAGATAAATTCATGAGAGGTTAAATACTTGCTACGAGTTGGTTGAGAAAGTCCAAAGCCAATAGAGGCTACCAAGTTTTACAATGGGAAAAACCACTGCAAATAATCCCACAATCAGTCCGAGCAGATAATTTCCAGATGTGAAGAGTGAGACAATGGAAGAGGCGAGGGTAATTGTATCTGCGAAAATCCATAGTTTATTCACAGAAAACAATGGCGCCAAGAAAGCCAAGATCAATAGATATGGTACTGATTGTCAACAAGCTATAAACAAGGCCATTCCATTGCTTATATACGTGACGGATCTTTTGATCTTTAGTTTCGTTATTATGCATCGATAACGCTGATCACCGGCAGTCTGAAAGTCGCTTTTGGCGCATAGCCTTGCAATTTTTTCCAAACTTCACTATGGTCAAGATCTGTGCCACCACCTGCGTTATTAATATCAAACTTAATGTTTTTTGGTGTGAGCATCTCATCACTTTTCATGACTTTAAGCGTGTTTCGAGTCATTTCAAAAATAAATTTGCTAGAAGTATCCATTGGTTCTTCAAAATGAACCGTTGCTTCTACAGATACTAGTCGCGCAATAAAACCTTTTATTTGTTTAGCCATTTTATTTTTTCCTTCCAAACCATTTATGTTTCCACGTGCCAACACTGGCATCAATGAGAAAAAAGAGACAAGCAATCACAGGTGAAAGCGTGTCTCCAGTAATTAAGTATAATCCACCACCAAATATTGCAATAAACACGCCTGACCTAACCGCCGCTTTCTGCCCATTCAGCTTAAATAGCTCGCCATAGGTCATTTTTGATTGTTGCTCAGGTGTTGGCATTATCCGTTCTCTTCCCTCAATTGAATTGATGTGTTTAAACTTATTATATCATAATTTATAGGCATAAATAATCCTCCATATCACTTACGGAATAAATAACCTGGTATTGATGTAGGTTAAATTTAACAAGATCATAAGAAATATTGTATGTGTTCTCTATTTATAGCAGTTTAATCGGCTATATTGGTGGAGTAGCAGCGGACGTATGGGAGAAATGTTGTGAATTATCAAGATATTTTTGAACAGTTATGGTCGGATTATGCAGGGCAAAACCCTAAAGCAAAACAAATACATGATTTATTTATTTCTGAGGGTGAGATCATTCAGAATGATCATATTGCCCTCAGAACTTTTAATGACCCTAGGGTTAATTTAGAGGTGCTTTCACAAGCCTTCATTAATGCGGGATACGAAGCCTGTGCAGACTATGATTTTAAAAAGAAAAAATTGGTGGCAAAGCATTTTGAGCACAAAACTGATAAAAAAGCGCCATTGGTTTTTATCAGTGAGCTTAAACTTGAAGAATGTAGTAAATATTTACAAGATGAGATTAAGTTTAGTATTGATCAAATACCTCTGGAGACATTAAATAATCCTGAGAAATTCTTATTTTCCTTGCGCCCTTGGGATAAACCCAGCTATGTTATTTACAAGAAACTATTAGCAGAGTCTGAATATGCAGCGTGGACGTATGTTTATGGTTATCGTGCTAATCATTTTACTGTATCAATCAATGCGTTGAAAAAATATAATATCATTGAAAAGGTCAATGATTTTGTGAAAAGTCATGGCTATCCATTGAATGTGTCTGGTGGAGAAATCAAAGGGACACCTGCTGAGATGCTTGAACAATCTAGTACAATGGCTGAGCGCTTTAAAGTGAATTTTCAAGAAGGGAAGTATATAATTCCTTCGTGCTTTTACGAGTTTGCTCGACGTTATCCAATGGCAAATGGTGAAATCTATACAGGATTTATTGCCGCTTCTGCTGATAAGATCTTTGAAAGTACGAATGCTTAAATATTAATCGTAATCCTTCCAAGCAACGGTGCCGCCAATTAAAGAATGGAAATAAGTGCTTGGATGTATTTCTGCAAGCATATCCATAGCTATCTTACTTCGTACCCCCATTTTACAATAGAGGATGATTTTTTGATTTTCTTTGAATGAATGCTCAATAATGTCATTCATTAAAATATGCTCATCGCCTGGAATATGGTAGGCGTCTCTTTCCCATTGTTCGCGAATATCAATAAGACGATAAGGATGACCTGAACGCATGATTTTTTGTAGGTTTGAGGCAGTTATCTCAGATTTTATGGAAAGTTTTTCAGGCATTGGGGCAGGGGCAATGATTTTTTTGTGAGTATAGCATAAGCATTTGGGATCTTTTTGAAATTCAAATGATTGCGTTTCAAAAGTATGGCTATTGAAAGTATGAAATCGAGATAAACTTTCTAGCCCAGTCTCTGTTATAAAGTTAAGCACAAGATTTGCTGTCATAGTACCAATAACCCCAACCGTAGCACCAAAAACACCTGCAGTGTTACAAGTTGGGATGGCAGATAGAGGGGGCTCTTCTGGAAACAGGCAGCGATAACAGCCTTGGCTTTTATGATTAAACAACCCAAGAGATCCTTCAGATTGAAAAATGCTGGCACTGATAAAGGACTGTCTGACTGCAACACAGGCATCATTGATAAGATAACGCGTGGTAAAATTATCCGAGCCATCAATAACTAAGTCGTAAGATTTAATAAGTTCACAAGCATTTTCTAAAGTGAGTTTTTTGCTATAAGCAATGACCTCTATTTCAGGGTTAAGATTAGAAAGATGATTTAATGCACAGTCTGCTTTTAATTCTCCAATATCAGATGTTTGAAAGAGTATTTGTCTTTGTAGGTTTGAAAGTTCTACAGTATCGTGATCAATGATACCGATTCTCCCAATGCCAGCAGCAGCTAGGTATAAGGCAACAGGGGAGCCAATGCCACCTGCACCAACACAGAGTATGCTGGCAGACTTTAACTTTTTCTGACCATCAGTGCCGACATTGGGTAAAGTGAAATGGCGCTGATAACGTAAAATTTCAGAGCGCGTTAACATAGGATGAGGTTTTTAATAGGTAGATCTCTATTCTGTATCTCAAGTGCTTGTATCGTGTTTTTTTCAGGGTCTTCTGCTTGGGTAACATAACTAATCACAGAGACACCATCCGCGCCAGCTTGATAAATGGCGGGCATATCATCCAGCGTAATTCCCCCAATAGCAACAAGTGGTATGTTACCGATTAAGTTTTTCCATTGCTTGAGTTTATATATTCCCTGAGGTTCAAATCGCATTTCTTTAGAGGTTGTCTCAAATATCGGGCCAAGTGCAATATAGGATGGTTGAATCAATAAACCTCTCGCAAGTTCGTAGTAGTCATGTGTACTGATTCCTAGCCGAATACCGGCTTGATAAATTAAAAGTAACTCGGCACCTTCAATATCTTCTTGCCCAAGATGAATACCATAAGCTTGATATTTAATGGCAATCTTCCAGTGATCATTAATAAAAAGCTTAACCCCATGTTTCTTTGCAATTTCGATGGATAATTTTATTTCTTGTTCAATATTCTGTACCGTTCCTTCTTTAATGCGTAGCTGAATGGTTTGAACGCCAAGATCCGCTAATTTATGAACCCAGACGCTAGTATCTGCAATGGGATAAAAGCCGATATCACCTTTAATGGCAGGGAATGCCTGATTGGGCAGTGGTGGCAGTGTATTTGTCGTTATGCTGGGAAGTTTATTTATAAGATCAAAGGGTTTATGATTCAACAAATAGCTCATATCAGTAGCCATTTTTGAGGTGCGGATACTTTCGGTAATGTAATGCTTTGCCATCACCAATGCATTTTCAACGCTTTCTCCTTTTGCAAGGCAGGCAGTAAGTACCGCTGAAAGCGTGCAACCTGTGCCATGAATATCAGCTTTTCCTAAGTGAATACGAGGTAATGAAAGATGAAGTGTAGCTCCTTTATCATTTACCCAAATATCTTCCGCCAGTGTTCTGTTGCTGTGACTATTTTCGTTGTGTCCACCTTTAATCAATACGCTTTCGCATGAATATTTTTTAAGAATGGTTTGTGCAAGTTGGTAGATGGAGTGATCTTTGTCTTTCCCATCGCCTGATAAATAATGCGCTTCCATAAGATTAGGTGTAATGATATTTGCTCTCGGCAGTAAATATTTCTGAATAGCCTGAATGGTTTCAGTGCTGCATAGTGAGCTTCCAGAAGTTGAGATCATGACAGGGTCACAGATATAAAAAATATTAGGATATTTGGCTAGAAATGTGGCAAGTGATTTGGCTTGGTGGGGTGTTGCCATCATGCCGGATTTAATGGCATTAGGCATAAATTCATCCGCAAGCATTCCAAGTTGTGCATCAAACATTTCGTCACCAATATGTGTAACCATAGCAACACCTAAGGTGTTTTGTGCAGTGATGGCTGTAATAAGCGTGCAACCATAAATGTCCATACTGTTAAATGTTTTAAGGTCTGCCTGAATACCGGCCCCAGCGCAACTATCAGATCCTGCTACTGTCCATACAGTGGGTGTCTTCTCTTTATTCATTTGATTTGAAGCTCTATTTATCATGCCATTTGATGCCAAAATGGTGTGTCTGAAAGTGGGGTGCTATTAGAGGCAAAGTTTCGTGTGGGCATTCGTTTTGCTTGGTATGCCAGATGCCCAGATTCAATGCCCAATAAAAAAGCTTTTGCCATTGTTTCTGGGTGGTCGGCAAGTGCGACTGCGCTATTAAGTAAAATGCCATCGTAACCTAATTCCATTGCCTGGACGGCATCAGATGGTGTGCCAATACCCGCATCGACAATAAGCGTGATGTCTTTAAACCTTTCTCTGAGCAATAAAAGTCCGTAAGGGTTTGAGATGCCTTTTCCACTGCCAATAGGTGAGCCAAGCGGCATTAAAACCTTGCAGCCTAATGATACTAACTCTGTGCAAACTGTTAAGTCATCGGTGCAATAGGGTAAAATATTAAAGCCTTTCTGAATCAAAATTTCAGTGGCCTTCACAAGTTCAAATACATTTGGATGCAGAGTGTAATCATCGCCAATGACTTCTAATTTTATAAGATCAGTGCCAAAAATTTCTCTCGCCATTTCTGCCGTTGTAATGGCTTCTTGCGCGCTTCGACAGCCTGCGGTATTGGGTAATATCAAGCAACCAGAGTTTTGTATTGTTTGCCAAAAATGATTCTGGTTGCCACCTGTTAGCTGCCTCTTCAGAGAAACCGTCACCATATCTACTTTTGATGCCTGAATCGTTTCGGTCATGCTTTCCAACGAAGGGTAAAGTGCGGTACCTAAGATCATTCTATTATTTAAGGTATGGTTATATATTTGAAGCGGCACGTCAACCTCCCTGCATGGGCGTAACTTGTTGAATAATATCCCCATGGTAAAGTAGGGTGTTTTCATAATTTGACCGAGCAACAAATGCTTTATTGATGGCAATGGCTGAGTAAAGGTTGTTTGCACCGAGCTTTAAGATCAGCACTTGTAGGCTTGTATTCTTGGAAACGTCTACTTCATTATCGTTAAATGTCACCGTAATCATTCTTGTTTTCCTTAAGATAAATATTGTTCAATTAGGCGCTGGCAATAAGTGGGCGCGAGTAAATAGCCGTGGCGATAAAAACCATTTAAGAGGATTAAATTTCCCTGTTTGCTTAATTTTGGCATGGACTGAGAATAAGTGGGTCGAGAGTGTGCAAAGGTCTTGAGAATGCGAGATTCGGCAAAACCTTCATGAATAAAATATAAGGCACTGGTAAGCTCCAGAGTGCTCTTTAAAGAAATAGGGGAGTTGTCTTCACACTCTATTGTTGTGGCACCAATGTAATATTGATCGTCTCCTCTGGGAACAATATATAGCGGATGCCTTGGGTGCATTAATCTAATGGTGTGAGAAAGATTAACCGCTGGTGCATTAACCAACATAGCCTCACCCCGAATACCAAATAATGAGGTGTCATCTGGCTTTGCACCCAATCCGCGGGTATCTATTATATAATCTGAGTTTCCTTGAGCGCAGGTGGTCGGTAATTCTTTTTTAAGATTTTCTATTTTGGCAGAAGTAAACGTAACGCTTGGGTGAGCATTAAGATAATTTGATGTTGTATGAAAAAAATTAGGTACATGAATATGTCCTTCATTTTCAAGGTGCATAAAGTGGTGAGCAAAACGTTGTGAATCAAGACTTGATTCATAGTTCTTGAGTTGCGATTTAGGTTGAATAAGGCTATTTATACTTCCCGTATGGTGCTGAATACGATGAAATAATTGCTCGCAATCACCATAGTCATTTGGGTGAGATAAAATCAGAGTGCCATTTTGTCTGAATATTCCATCAGAACATTTCGCATTCGGTTTATCTTTTGTTTTAGGGAGAGCTTCAAGCAGTTTTGACCACAAGGATAAGCTTTGACAGCCCTCTTCAAATAATTGTTTTTTATTTAGAGCAAGTTCGGCGTAAGGTGCAATCATTCCTGCTGCTTGATAGCCACAGCTTAACTTAGAAAATAAAGACGGGCTTTCATCTATGAGTTGTATGGCAACATCATCTCGTTGCAACAACATTAGCGATAATGTTCGCCCAACAAGTCCTGCACCAACAATGCTTATGTTCATCATGATTAAGCTCAGGCTTCCGTGTAGAGTTCGCGTCCAGTCGTTTCAAATGCTTTGGTTTGCTCTTGCATCCCTGTGGCAATAGCATCTTCAATGTCAAGTTTATGTTTCGCGGCATACAGTTGAACTTCTTGAGAGATTTTCATGGAACAAAATTTAGGTCCACACATTGAACAAAAATGTGCAGTTTTATGACCTTCTTTAGGCAAGGTTTTGTCATGAAATTCCATCGCTTTTTCAGGATCAAGGCTTAGGTTGAATTGGTCCAACCATCTAAACTCAAAACGTGCTTTCGATAAAGCGTTATCCCGTATTTGTGCACCGGGAATGCCTTTGGCAAGATCCGCTGCATGAGCGGCTATTTTGTAAGTCACAATCCCTTCTCGAACATCATCCTTGTCAGGTAATCCAAGATGTTCTTTGGGTGTGACATAACAAAGCATAGAAGTACCATACCAGCCAATTTGAGCTGCACCAATTGCTGAAGTGATATGGTCATATCCAGGTGCTATATCTGTGGTCAAAGGGCCTAGCGTGTAAAATGGCGCATCAAAACAATGCTGAATTTCCTTATCCATATTTTCTTTGATCATTTGCATTGGCACATGGCCAGGACCTTCAATCATTACTTGAATATCATGCTCCCATGCACGTTTTGTTAATTCACCCAAGGTGTAAAGTTCAGCAAATTGCGCTTTATCGTTTGCATCAGAAATTGAGCCTGGACGCAAGCCATCGCCTAGTGAAAACGCGACATCATATTGCTTCATGATTTCACACATTTCATCAAAGTGCGTATAGATAAAGTTTTCTTGATGGTGTGAGATACACCATTTTGCCATAATGGAGCCACCACGTGAAACAATGCCTGTGAGGCGGTTTGCCGCAAGGTGGATGTGTCTTAGAAGGACACCCGCATGAACGGTAAAGTAACTCACACCCTGTTCAGCTTGTTCAATTAAGGTATCTCTAAATATTTCCCAGGTTAGTTTTTCAGCCTCGCCATTTACTTTCTCAAGCGCTTGGTAAATGGGTACTGTGCCAATGGGTACAGGACTATTACGAATAATCCATTCTCGGGTCTGGTGAATATGTTTTCCGGTTGAAAGATCCATGACCGTGTCCGCACCCCAGCGAGTAGAAATAATCATTTTTTCAACTTCCTCTGCGATTGAAGATGTCACTGCCGAAGTGCCAATATTGGCATTAATTTTAACCGCAAAGTTTTTACCAATAATCATGGGCTCCATTTCAGGGTGATTAATATTGCATGGAATAATAGCGCGCCCAGCCGCAATTTCTTCTCTTACAAATTCAGGGGTTATTTGTGCTGGAATGTTTGCGGTAAAACTTTCTCCAGGATGCTGGCGAAGCAATGCTTGGTCTGTAATATTTTGATTTGCTAACCGAATGTTTTCTCGAATAGCAACATAGCGCATTTCATCAGTGATAATGCCTTTTTTGGCATAAGACATTTGGGAGACATTTCTATTGGCGCGGGCACGATAGGGAAGTGCTCTTTTTGGAAAGTCAGAGTCTAAAAGTGTATTAGTGAAATTAGAATTATAATTTGCTAACTGCTCACAATCTTCACGGGACTTGATCCACTTGATCCTGTTTTTTGGTAGCCCTTGGGTTAAATCACAAGTATGTTCGGTATCTGTGTATAAACCGGAAGTATCATAGATATGAATATCTGGGTTTGTGATCTTACCCTCTACGGAATCTGTGGAGGACTGTTTGATTTTACGCATGGGTACTTGAATGTTTTGATCAGTGATATAGATCTTTTCAGATGATGCATAAGGTTTGGTAAGGGTTTTTGAGATTTGGATTGCTGTGGTTTTTTTATGGGTCATATTTGTCTCCTGTTTATAAAAAATACACGGAAGCATGACCTTAAAAAGAATAGAATAATTCTTGGTTTAAGTGAATCACAACTTCCTACGCTAGTACTAACTAGATCAGGTGTTAAGGGTCGAGCATTGCTCTCTCAGCGAACCGTGGTTAAACGGATTAGCGCCCCTGTTGATCTTTTAATTCAACACTATAACAAGGTATTTGTGGGCATAAGTCAAGCGCTTCACCTATAATATTTAATTAACAAAGAATGAGTGGCTTTAAGTGGAAGATGACTTCTAAAAAATACGATATTTTCGGTATAGGCGCTGCGTTATTTGATTTGGAATATAAAGTGGAGGCATCCTTTTTTGAAAAAGCAAATATTCAAAAAGGTGTTCGCACATTGGTTTCAGCATCGGAGCAAACTCGAATTATTAATCGTTTGCATGATGAGGGTTATTCACCCTCCCTCAGCGAAGGTGGTGGGTCGGCAGCAAACTCTTTAACCTGTGCCAATGCGCTTGGTTCAGGTGTCTACTTTTGCTGTAAGGTGGCAAGCGATTATTCTGGTAGTCTGTACTTGGCGGATCTTGAAGCTAAAAAAATAGATCTAAACAAATCGGTTATGCTAGAGGGAGATGAAGCGCATACTTCAGGTTGCTGTTTGGCATTGATCACCAGCGATGCAGATCGAACCATGGTGACGTCATTGGGTGTGAGTAACAACTACGAGATAGGAGATATTGATCTCGATGCGTTACATGCATCAAAATATGTGTTTATTGAGGGGTATTTATTGGCTATCCCTGAAGCCAAAAATATTTGTGAGTATTTGCAGGCACAAGCCATAAAATTTGGTGTTAAAGTTATTTTAACATTGTCTGATCAGCTGCTAGTACAACAAAATAAAATCGTTTTTGATGAGTACATTCGATCAGGCGTTGATATTATTATTGGCAATATCGAGGAAGCACTTGAGCTGACAGGTTCTGAAACACATAGTGCGGCAATTACTGCGATGATGGCTTATCAAACAAGTTATGCCATTACGCTGGGCGCTGATGGTGTGGCGATTTATAATGGTGGAGCGATTCATTTTATCAAAGCTCGTGCCTGTGACTGTATTGACATTTTTGGTGCAGGAGATGGATTTGCAGGTGCTTTTACTCATGGAATGGCGCAAGGTATGCGTTGGCGTGATGCTGCACATTTAGCGAATGTTTGCGCCTCTACAATTGTTTCTCGTGAGGGACCGAGAATCAAGCAAACAGAAGCGACCCAAATACTTGAAGTATTTAGTGAAAAGGCGCTTCAGTGAAATTAAGGCGTAACACTTGAAAAG
>Ga0302132_10000649_pt1 | contig 19863 bp, 20 predicted proteins | sample CB9_321_MG_FD_203113 | JGI IMG/M metagenome (GOLD analysis project Ga0302132, IMG submission 203113) | Marine microbial communities from Western Arctic Ocean, Canada - CB9_32.1 | ecosystem: Environmental > Aquatic > Marine > Oceanic | place: Canada: Western Arctic Ocean | collected 2017-09-19
AGCCTGATTGAAAGTGCCAAGCTTTATAACCTCAAGGTTTTTGACTATCTTAAGTTTGTATTTGAGAATATTGCCACAGCTAAGAGCGCCAAGGATTTTGAATCGCTCACACCTAAATACGCTCATGCTAACTTGCCAAAATTAAAGGAAAAACCTAAAGCTTAGTTCTCCGTTATCATACCGCTATTATAAATCATAGGTGAGATCGTGGACCGTTTACGACCTTACGTCTATATAAAAATTAAGCGTTAACCAATAAAATATCCGTTACTTTACATTCAAGCACCATGACTTCTCTCTTATAATCAACAGCGCTTTCTTTAAGTGTTTCGCTATAGCCAAAAACGAGACGCTGCTCAATGTGATCAATCTTTTCCTGAATCACCGCTTTATCAATATTAATTTCAGCAATTTCCTTTTCCCATAGGGTTAAAGGCCGCTCTGACGCTATATTTTTCTTTGCCGCCTGAATGGTCGGCTTAATAACCGTACGGTTACCTTTTAGTGACAGTTTTTTTCGTTCGTATGTGTCGTCATCAGACATACAAAATACTCCTCATAATTCAATGCCATAACTGTACCATATCCTCACAACTCATGACAAATAAATCGCCATAACTCTTGCATTTTATATGTGCTGTACTTAGAATAGCCAGCACTGTAGTAATAGCATTGCTATTAGTGTGAGTAAGTATCTGTATAAACCATATCAAGATTTTTTGAATTTAGTGATTAATTAAGGAATAAAAATATGCCAGCGACAATGCATTATAACCACGCTTCAGCAACAGAGGCCGCGGACTTACCATTACGTGACCACGTAAAAGAGATCATTTCAACCTATTATAAAAATATGGTTACCGAAGGACTTTCCCCAGAAAACGTCTACGAACTTGTAATGGCTGAAGTAGAACTTCCACTTATTGAAGCAACCATGGAATATACCAGCAATAACCAGAGCCGCGCAGCACAAATCCTTGGCATTAACCGTGGAACTTTCCGTAAGAAACTTGCATTTTATGGTATGCTGTAAAGTACCTCATTCTTACAAAATGATTTAAAAGTCACCTTAGGTGGCTTTTTTTTGCATAAAATTTGAGTTTATAGGGCTAAGCTCTTATAATGTTTTGTGTTTACAATAATGCACAATGCAATCATTTAATTTAAGGAGAAAGTAAGAATGATGAAACAACCTGTACGAGTTGCCATTACGGGCGCTGCTGGACAAATAAGCTACTCACTACTATTTCGTATCGCATCCGGTGATATGCTTGGTAAAGATCAACCTGTAATCTTACAATTACTAGAAATCCCGCCTGCTTTAGGGGCACTTTCAGGTGTTGTTATGGAGCTCAACGACTGTGCTTTTCCGTTAGTACACGACATCATTCAAACAGATAATCCTGAAGTCGCTTTCAAAGACATTGACTATGCCCTTCTTGTTGGCTCACGCCCACGTGGTCCAGGTATGGAGCGCAAAGACCTTCTCGAAGCGAATGCACAAATTTTCTCCGTTCAAGGTAAAGCACTTAATGCTGTTGCTAAGCGTGATGTAAAAATATTGGTTGTTGGGAATCCAGCAAATACCAACTCACTAATTGCACAACGTAACGCCCCTGATCTAAACCCAAATAACTTTACCGCAATGACTCGTCTAGACCACAACCGCGCGCTCAGCCAGCTTGCCGGAAAAACAGGTAAACATGTCAACGACATTACTAAAATGATTGTTTGGGGAAACCACTCAGCGACACAATACCCAGACATTTCTCAAACACAAGTTTCAGGACAATCTGCTGAATCATTGGTTGATAACAAATGGTATGTGGAAGACTTCATCCCAACTGTTCAACAACGAGGTGCTGCAATCATTAAAGCACGAGGCGCATCCAGTGCGGCCTCTGCCGCCTCTGCCGCTGTTGACCACATACGCACTTGGGCTCTTGGCACCACAGAGGGTGACTGGGTTAGCATGAGCGTTTATAGTGATGGCAGTTATGGCATTGAAAAAGGATTGATCTACTCATTCCCTGTTACTTGTAAAAATGGTGAATTCTCCATTGTTCAAGGCTTACCAATCAGTGACTTTAGTCGTGAAAGAATGACCTTGACTGAGACTGAATTAAAGGAAGAGCGTGACGGTGTTGCCAATTTACTTCCTTAGATTCTAATCAAAATATTCAATCCATTAAAAAGCCGCATAATGCGGCTTTTTGGTATGTACAGAACTAGAATTTAGGCACACTTGAAATTAAGTTGCGTTTTTGATTCTGGCCTTTTAATGCCATCTATATACTCACTGTTATGAGATATAACTACAAGCGCCTCACGATGAGAACGGCAAACCTTATTAGCAACTTTCATCGCTCCTCTTAAAGCTCGCTCATTAGTCGTTGAATATGCTGCGACTTCATAGTTATTGCTTCCCTTTGGTATAACTAATGTACGCACATTAGAACAACCAACAATAAACAGAGAAACACATGTAAAACATGCAGTTATGATAATTTTCTTCATGGATAACTTAGACTATAATTAAAAAAACGTTATCTTAACATGTTGAAAAAAATCCACAATACTTTTTCCTTATATCGCCAAGAAATCAATATCCCCAAACAAGATTCAACTCACGAGCTGCTTTTACATCATCCAGTCGTTTAACGGGTAATGTCACTGGAGCGGCTTTCAGTTTTTCAGCGTCTTTTAGCATGATCCCACGCACTTTAAGCATCGCTGACACGAAATCATCCATTTGCGCTTTAGTTTCTGTTTCAGTTGGCTCAATCAATAAACACTCTGAAACCAATAATGGAAAATACATCGTTGGTGCATGGATGCCTTGATCAAGCAAACATTTTGCAAAATCGAGCGCTGTGATATGATACGCTTTATACTCTGGCGCCATAGTGACAATAAACTCATGTGTGGCACGTCTGTTTGGAAAAGCAATGGTAAAACCGGCTTCTTTTAGTTTAACCATTAAATAGTTCGCATTTAAAGTTGCCATTTCGGAAGCGCGCGTTAAACCATTTCCACCGAGCATTCTGGCATAGATATAAGCTCGAATTAAAACACCAATATTCCCAGCAAAAGAAGATAATCTACCAATACTTTCAGGTCGCTTAGTTTGCCCCACGAATGCATACTTGCCTTCTTCATCACATTCCACCACCGGAATAGGTAAATATTTCTTCAACCGATCATTCGCCGCCAAAGGTCCAGCGCCTGGTCCACCGCCGCCATGAGGGGTTGCAAAAGTTTTATGTAAATTAAGATGCATCACATCAAAGCCCATATCACCTGGACGTACTTTACCCATAATTGCATTTAGGTTTGCGCCATCATAATACAACAACCCACCCGCTTCATGGACTAGCCCTGCAATTTCTTTAATTCGACGCTCAAACACACCCAAAGTTGAAGGGTTTGTCAGCATGATTCCAGCCGTTTTTGGGCCTAGCGCCGCTTTTAAAGCATCAATATCAAGGTCTCCACAATCTGTTAAAGTTTTGATTTCCTTCACCTTATAACCACACATAATGGCTGTGGCGGGGTTAGTACCATGCGCTGCATCCGGAACAATAATCTCATCACGCTCAAAATCACCATTTTCATGGTGATATGCCCGAATCATTGCAACCCCTGCAAATTCACCTTGGGCACCCGCCATTGGCGCTAAAGAAACCGCCGTCATTCCTGTGATGGATTTAATCGTTTCCTGTAATTCAAATAAACACTTTAAAGTGCCTTGGCGACTAGAAGCCAATGCTAAAGGGTGCTGAGACAAAAATACATCCAAAGAGGCAAGCTTATGAGCCCCTCTTGGGTTATATTTCATTGTACAAGAACCAAGCGGATAAAAGTTCGTGTCAATCGAAAAATTCTTTTGTGATAAACGGGTATAATGACGCACCACTTCAAGTTCAGAAACTTCAGGCAAACAAGGTTTTTCCATTCTCAAAAATTTTGCATCAATCGCAACATTGACATTTTCCAAATAAGGGCATTGAGCATGTGCTTTACGACCTACTGCTGATTTTTCAAAAATTAACATATCTATTCTCCCTTATACTAACACTTCTGGCTGCACGACAGATGTCAAAACACTTTCTAATGCTGACGCATATTTCTGCAGATCAATATCATCAAAAATCTCCGTTGCACATACAAGCATAAGGTTTTTGCAACAGTCGTTCATCACGGACATATCATATCCACCTTGAATACCATGATGTGATAACGCTTCCAGAACAGACTTTGCTTCAACGGGCAATTCAATCACAACTTCATATAAATAGTTGCTCGGGTAAACGCATTTCACGCCTTTAATCTTAGAAAGATATTCTACTAATTTGACCGTGTTTTGATGAGATTTAATCGCGACATTCTTCAAACCCACAGGACCAAGAAGGCTCATATAGATCGTCGTGGCTGTCACCATCAAACCTTGGTTCGTACAAATATTTGAAGTGGCTTTAGAGCGACGAATATGTTGCTCACGTGCTTGTAGCGTTAAGGTATAGCCCTCTCTACCATCTTCATCAGTGGTTTTTCCCACAATGCGCCCTGGCAACTGGCGAACATACTTCATTTTACATGCCATAAAGCCAAAATAAGGACCACCAGATGCAAGTGGAATCCCCAAAGGTTGCCCTTCACCGCAAACGATATCTGCACCAATAGAACCCCAATCTCCCGGAGAGTTAATCAACGCCAGAGTCGTAGGATTCACCATCCCAATAACCAATGCACCGTGAGCGTGCGCCCAACCTGTAATGGCATCCACTTCTGTTAATTGCCCAATAAAATTCGGTTGTGGAATAATAACGGCAGCAAATTGATCATGATCATACTCGGCGAGTTGCTCAACGCCCATAAAACCTTTTTTAGCATTAAAGTTAATCTGTACGATCTCGATATTTTGGTACTGCGTAATTGTATGAATAACTTTGACATAATGGGGATGAATCGTATCGGCAATCAAAACCTTTTTTGACTTCACTTTACGGTTAGCTCGCACTGCCATTAAAATCGCCTCAGATAACGCAGATGCCCCGTCATACATAGAGGCATTTGAGACTTCCATTCCACATAAAGAGGCAATCATAGTTTGGTATTCAAAAATAAGCTGTAGATTTCCTTGGCTTGCTTCTGCTTGATAAGGTGTATAAGAGGTTAAATACTCACCTCGACCCGTTATTTCCCAAACAGCAGCTGGAATATGGTGCTGGTAAGCGCCCGCACCAATAAAATTCAAGTCTAATGAATCGTCTGCAGTAATTCTCTTAATGAGTTTCGTCATTTCCAACTCATTGATGCCATCAGCCACATCGGTTAAACCATGTACTCTGATATTTTCAGGCACTTCTTCAAATAATGTTTCAATAGAGTCGGTACCGATTGTTTTCAGCATAGCTTTTATGTCTGATTCAGTATGGGGGATAAAAGGCATAGCAAGTCCTCGTGTAACTTAAGTATGGTATAATATGTCTTTAAAATTCAGAGAATATTTAATCCAAACATTCCTCATAAGCCGTAGCATCCATCATCGCCTCAGCTTCAGAAACGTCAGACAACTCAACTTTAAACAACCAACCACCACTATACGGCGCGTCATTAATAAGGTTTGGCGCACCTTCAAGGGCTTCGTTCACGTCAACAACCGTACCTGAGACAGGAGAATAAACATCTGACGCCGCCTTTACTGACTCCACAACACAGACTTCATCGCCTGCAGCAATTTCAGCGCCGACTTCTGGAAGCTCAACATAAACAAGCTCACCTAAAAGCCCTTGTGCATAATCAGAAATTCCAACCACAGCCGTCTTACCATTTACACGCACCCATTCGTGGGTATCGGCATATCTTAAATCTTGTGCAACATTACTCATATCAATCTCCTTTGTATCAGTGAATTAAATATCAAACTTATCTTAAACCAAAACTTCACCATTTCTTACGAATGGGTATTTTACAACGCGTAAGGGCAGTTGCCTATTACGAATTACAACTTCTAATGATTTCGCTTCTTTATTCACCGAAACAAGCGCAATAGATTTTTGAATTGTTGGCGAGAAAGTGCCACTAGTAACCACACCCTCAACACCATCTTGATCCACAACTTTCTGCCCTGCTCGAATGACACCACGCTCATCTAATACAACACCCATTAATTTTTGGCGAATACCTTGTTGTTTTTGAGATTCCAATGCTTTGCGCCCAACAAACTGACGATCATCTTTCATGGCAACGGTCCAAGCAAGACCCGCATCCAACGGTGAGCAACCCAAATCCATATCTGAACCGTAAAGATTCATGCCCGCCTCTAAACGCAATGTATCTCTTGCACCTAAACCACAAGGTCGAACACCCGCTTCTAATAATGCATCCCAAAATGCCTCTGCTTTTTCTACAGGAAAAATAATTTCATAACCATCTTCGCCCGTATAACCTGTGCGTGCAACCATCCAATTATGCGTTTCAACCACACTAAAAGGTTTAATGTCTTGCAATGCAGAAACACATTCAGCAGGAAGTAATGCATTCACTTTTTTGCGCGCATTTGGACCTTGAATAGCCAGAATAGCCAGATCATCCCTGACGGTAAGTTTTACATCACATTGTTTAATATGTGCTTTCATCCAAGCGACATCACTTGCACGGTTACCCGCATTCACCACAACACGAAAAAAATCATCTGCTAAATGATACACAATAAGGTCATCAACGATGCCACCTTTCTCATTTAGCATGCAACTATAGATTGCCTTTCCTTGTTTGATTTTAGCAACGTCATTGGCGAGGAGATATTGAAGGAAAGCCTTTACATCGGCGCCATGCAGATCCACTGCAAGCATGTGTGAGACATCAAACATACCGGCATCTTTTCTCACAGAATGATGTTCTTCAATTTGTGAACCATAATGAATCGGCATTTCCCATCCTGAAAAATCGACCATTTTTGCATTCGCATCAACATGTTTTTGGAATAATACTGTTTTCATATACCTCTTCCTTTTGTAATTATTGTTACTTGGCAAGGAATTGTGCCAACAAACCCGCTGTTGAGCAATCATATTTTTCAAGGTTCACATTGTGACTTTGAATATCTTCAAAAATAGGTTTTCCAAGCTGTTTTCCAAGCTCTACACCCCATTGATCGAAACTATTGATATTCCAAATCACACCTTGAACAAATATCTTATGCTCATACAAGGCAATCATCGCACCCAACCTTTCGGGTGACAACTGGTCCACCACCAATGTGTTACTCGGTTTATTGCCCTCAATCGCTTTGTGTTTTGCAATAACTTTAGCTTCATCCACATTCATCCCAGTTTTAAGCAACTCGTTATATGCTTCCTGTTCAGTTTTACCACTCATTAATGCTTGTGACTGTGAGAGGCAGTTCGCCACTAATGCTTGATGATGTTCTTCTAAATTATGGTGTGGTTTGATCACCATAATAAAATCAACGGGGATCGTAATCGTACCTTGATGTAATAATTGATGAAAAGCGTGCTGCCCATTCGTGCCAACGCCACCCCACAGCGTTATACCCGTATCGTAATCAACACGCCTGCCATCTAAGGTGCAGGATTTACCATTACTTTCCATATCAGCTTGCTGAAGATAGCTGACAAATAGAGATAAGCGCTCGTCATAGCTTAGTATCGCTTGGCTTTCGCATCCCCAAAAATTACTATTCCAAATACTCAATAACGCCATAATGATCGGCATATTTTGCCCAAAATCAGCCGTTTGAAAATGCTGGTCCATACTATAAGCCCCTTTTAACAAGGCTTCATAATTGTCCATCCCAATACTCATGGCAATGGGCAGTCCAATGGCAGACCATAAAGAGTAACGGCCTCCAACCCAATCCCACATGGTAAAGCAATGTGCCGCATCAATACCAAACTCTGCGGTTTTTTCCATATTTGTAGAGATGGCCAAAAAGTGATTCGCCACTGCCTTTTCATTTTCATAATGACTCACCAACCAAGAACGCGCGGTCATGGCATTCATCAAGGTTTCTTGGGTCGTAAATGTTTTTGAGGCAATAATAAATAACGTTCGTTCAGGATCAAGCCCTTTTAAAACCGATGTGATTGCTGAGCCATCTACATTTGAAACAAAATGCACTTTGACCTGTCCAGTTTGATAAGGTTGCAATGCTTCAACCACCATTCTAGGACCGAGGTCTGATCCACCAATGCCAATATTCACCACATCCGTAATGGTTTTACCGGAGAATCCAAGCCATGCCCCACTATGAACTCTCTCAACCATCGTGCGCATTTTTTCACGCTCGAGTAGAATTTCGGGCATCACATCTCCCCCATCCGCATAAACAGGTGATGCAGAGAAGTTTCTCAGTGCCGTATGTAAAACGGCTCGATCTTCGGTGGTGTTAATCTTTACACCGCTAAATATATCTTTGATTTTTTGAGATAGATTAGACTGCTCTGCCAATGAAGATAGTGCTTGCATCACCGCATCATTTACGCAATTTTTTGAAAAATCTAAAAACAAACCTGATGCTGAAACTTGCAAGTCTTTGAAACGATTAGGATCTGCTTTAAACAGTTCTCGCAAATGTACGGCTGACATTTCTAATTGTAAGTTTTCAAGGGTTTTCCAAATTTGTTGCATGTTTTACGACCTCTCTAATGACTCCAAATAAGCTTTTGATATACATAATCCAATCCAAACTACCGAATTGGACTATGTATAGGGCTTATGTGAAATAAATACTATAAATTTTCCTTGTGTACACTTTATCTCAATATCATCTTTAATTGCAAAGTTTCTGGTTCCTATTTTTGCACCAAAAATCAAATCATCGCCATCACAGGTATATTTCAACCCCTCATAATGAATGGATTTCATTTCAAATAATGGAATCACTGAAATCATTTTCCCCAGCACACCAGGGGCTGAAAAATTTCTATCGGCAATAAAAAACTCGCTGTAAGTATCAATAAAACGAATTGAAACCTTATCCCTCCATTCCATCGCCGCTGAAATATTCCCAAGAAAATGATCCATTTCCTGACCACTAACCCCATAAATATCAATGTGTTGGTAATTTTCTGCCAACCGTATTAATGACTTCTCAAAATCCGTATGATCTTGATCATGTAGATGCTCAACCTTGATATGTGCTGGAATATTTTTTAAATCTGACAATTCAATGGAGTCAAAATCACCGTATATTGCCTTCAAATCTCGAATACAGCGAGGACTATCAATTAACTTCAGAAATGCGCCATCCGCACAATATATATGATGCTTTGTTTTACTTTCAACACCATTTGTAGATGATTTTGGATATAAATGTGATTCACAAAAAAGTAGGTCAATTTCACCATTTAAAAATAATACTGCTTTTTTCAATGACTCATTCCTCGTTTGTAATACTCATTTATATAGCATCTATAATGATGTAGAAATATTTTTAGATAAATCGCTCATAGTCACACCCTCTTCTGGCACAACAAAAATCGTGTCGTCACCTGAGATTGTGCCTAATATTTGTAGTGCTTCTGAATCATAATCTAGCTGCCTCGCGAGTAATGATGCGGCTCCTGGAATAGTATGCACCACAACCATATTTTGATTATGGCGTATACTTAAAACCAAGTCACTCAACTGTGTATCACGTGATGGTGGTGGTAGTTCTTTTGGTAGGGCATAAATTAAATTACCTGCTGAGTTTTGGACTTTCACCGCACCTATTTGCTTTAGGACTCTCGAGATTTTACTCTGATTCACTTTTTCTTCTGGTATATTTTTTTGCCCTATCAAGATACGACAAATATCATGTTGGTTGCTTGGTTTATGGTCCGCAATAATTTCCTTTACTATAAATTTCAAATCTATCCTAGGCATCCCAATACCACCCTCACATTACAAATAATCAAAAGTAATGTCATTCTAAGCAGTTATCGCCTAGAATTGTAGTGAATTCGACATTATTTATAGAAAATATGCATTTTTATGAATAGAGGTTACACGTTAAGGTAGGGGGCATCCATAGTGAGTGATAGACTGACGAATGATCGGCAATATTGCCAAAATGAAATAAGCACCTTTCTCACTTTTCTTGCCCACCAAAAATTCTATGCCGATAATACCATAAAAAGTTATATGCGTGACCTTCAAAAGTTTGCCTCTCATTGCCTTAAACACAACCTCCCCAATCTCGACAGACTTAACGCTCACCATATTCAATCATTTTTGAGTGAGCAACACCGCCAAGGCCTCTCTCCTCGATCTTTACACCGATGTTTAAGCACTATTCGCAGCCTTTACCAATATTTAATTACCGAAAAAAACTATCGATATGATCCAACTTCCACCATCAAAGCTCCTAAGATGCAACAAAAGCTTCCAAAAACGCTAGATGTAGATCAAATGCAGAGCCTCTTAAATCATACTTCTGAAGATATGTTGAAAATACGTGATTTAGCCATGCTGGAACTCACTTATTCCTCGGGACTACGTCTAGCTGAATTGGCAAGCATTCAATACCAAGATATTGATCAAAATAGCAAACTCATTCGTATCACAGGTAAAGGCTCCAAAGACCGCATTGTACCACTTGGATCAAAGGCGATTGAAGCACTTGAGAAATGGCAACCGATTAGAGAGGCACTTGTTAGCGCTTCGATAGAAAATGGGCAACATGATTTTATCTTTGTGAGCAAACAAGGAAAGCCCATCAGCCACCGCAGCATTCAACAGCGTTTTGCAAAATGGAGTCAAGAGTTTGGCAATCGCCATTTACACCCCCACATGTTGCGACATGCTTTTGCCAGTCATCTTTTAGAATCCAGCAGTGACCTAGTCGCTGTTCAAAAATTATTAGGTCATAGTGATATTTCCACGACTCAGGTTTATACGCATTTAGATTTTCAGCATCTCGCCAGTGTCTATGATAAAGCACATCCACGGGCAAAGAGGAAACCATAACTACATGAAAAATATCAGCTTTATCGGGTCAAAAACAGAGTACGAAGAATTCGCTCAATCTTTTCAAACACTGAAAAGTAGCCAGAGCATAATATCTTTCGATGATGGACCCACACGCTACCGCCTCCAATATATTGAAAACAAATTGTCATTAATAGATACTGAAACCACGCTTTCAATCTGTGTGGACTTTTCCTCATCTGATATTCAAAATCGCATTGACACCCATACCGCCAAGCTACCCTTGATCAAAGCCATTGAAGGGAAACACAAAAACAAACTTACTGTCATTGATGCAACAGCAGGGCTTGGCACAGATAGCTTTTGTATTGCTGCACGGGAGCATAAAGTGATCGCAATAGAACAATCACCCATTGTTTATAGTTTGCTCTTTGATGGAATTAAGCGCGCGCAGAAAGACATCAACTTAACATCCATTGCCAATAAAATCCGTTTGACATTTGGCAACGCCAGTGAGGTTATTCCAAGACTTCCAGCGACTGATCTTATTTATCTTGACCCCATGTTTCCTGATAAGGCAAAATCGGCTAAAGTGAAAAAAAACATGCAAATGCTACAAATTATCCTTGGAAAAAATAATGATAATTCATGTCTTTTTCAAACCGCAGTCTCCCATGCTGCAAAAAAAGTCATCGTCAAACGCCCAAAGCAAAGTCCATTTTTGGGAGACACAAAGCCCAATTCACAGCTTATTGGCAAAACCAATCGCTTTGATGTCTATGTTATTTAACGATACTTACCAACACTCGCTTGAAGAGTCTCCATTTGAACTATTTACCGCACCTTTATCCCCATTTTGGTTCAAAGTAAAAGCATCACAAACATCATCAGAAGCTTGCGATCCTATTGCGGTTGCTGTAATGGTAAATGTGCGTGCACCTAGGTTACTTAAAGACATATTATACAGATCATTTTCGGACACGGCCGCTGCATTGATATTGGCAAGTGTTGCATCATCATAAGTATTATTTGCACTATAATATTTTTCAATTAACGCCGCATCAACCATTAATTCAGTCGTGGCACCCACTCGATTCGCTCTTGTCACATAACTCGTATAACTAGGTATGGCGATGGATGCAATAATACCAACAATCGCGATGGCAATGACAAGCTCAATCAATGTGAATCCATGTTGATTTATATTTTTCATTAGTATCCTAGGTTTAGGTATCATCTAATCTGTCTCCAGGTTTGTCTACCCAAGCTTGCATCTGGGATGCTGGTTTTCACCGTATCAAGACCATTACTACCACTGAGCACTTTCACATCAAAAGAGCCCTTTTCAGTTGTAATAACCGTCGGTGTTGCCAAAATCCCGAGCTCTACCTGAATGCCACTCACCACCACATATTTTTCCTCTATTTCCACTTTATCTTTGTCATTAAAAGCATTGTCTTCATTCAAGTCAAAATTACTTCTATTCGTTCTTATCCCTGAGCTTGCATCCACTTCCATCACCCAACTCCCCCCCCCTCCTGTACAAATATTATCACTGGTTGGTTGCATCGTCACAAATATAATACGTCCATTCCTTAACACAGGGTTTACAACATTACGCTCACCTTTATTATCACTGCTCCCATCAACGATTAAATCCATATACCAGCCACGCTGAGTAGACCAATCAATAGCATTATTTGTTGTTAGCCGAGCTTTAATATCTGTAGAGAATGCATGCTCGCTCAGAATTTTCTGTTGTACAAGATCACTCTTTGCCACAGTTCCACTAAATTCGTCATTCAAAATACCTTTTTTATCCCAAACACTATAAAGCGTTTGTGTACTTTGAGCACTGCCACTATTGTCCACTTTTTCTATATATTTTCCTGTCCCAAAAAATATTTGAAAACCATTGCTCACACCATAAGGATGTGCGGCAACGATTGGCGCTGAGGTAATTGGCTGCGTAGTCCCTGCATTAAACACAAGACTTGCTTTTGATAACCAAACTAAAGTTGATACATCTGAAACATCAAACCGCCATAGATGCCCTTTAATATCACCTGCATAGATATAATCGACTAGATTGTTTCCATCCACATCCAGCACGGTTAGACTACTTAAGCCGTTAGGTTCCCCTGTCGCATAAGCACTTCCAACGGGGATTTTAATATAATCTACCCCCTCCTGCCATGAACCATCTAACCCGCCATCCACAAATACAATAAATAAATAAGCTTTTCCATCTGCACTGACACTACCATCAGAGACGGTATTATTATAACCACTTGCGAAAATAACCGCCCAACGGCCATTTGCCATTTTTGCAATCGTGGGTTCACCAAAGGTATACCCCAAATCAGCATCATCCACATCTGTAAAATTCCATAGCGCAATTTTAGAAGCACTGCCTTCTGAAAAAGTAGCTGGATCCGTAATATCTAACAGATAAACACCCTGCCCTCCTGCACCCAAGCCTCCTGCAAGCACACTATGCCACTGACCATCATAAAACACATCTCCTTCTGCTGGTGGCGCGTCCACAAAATAGCGATGAAGATAACTAGATTTACTCAGTGATGGTAAGTCAGCATAGATATCTTTAACGCCTGGAATATAGCCAAGCACTTCCTTACCGTCTTCAGCATCAAAGCCATGCAGCATGCCATCATTTGCACCCGCATAAATGATTGGCTTACGATTTACATAAGCAAGCTTAAAAGTCGCATAATTGACGTCTTCTAAATTACTGGGATAAAAGCGGTTCGGGTTAGACACATACCGAGGTGCGGAATGCACAAAATCGCCTAATGTGGACGCTCTTGTTCTAAATATCCCTCCTGAAGCTATTTCACCTGCCTGTGACCCTCTTAAAAATGCTACTAAATTTTCTCCATAGGTCGCGGCAGGCAAGCCTGTTGTATTACCCTGCAGTAAGTAGGTGCTCTGTGCTACAGATAAGTTATCCCATTGAAAAGGAATGCCTTTACCGGTTGCCATTGAAGTCGTTAATACCACACGATTATGACTATTCAAACGCGTGCCAGAAAAAGGCGTCACATTACAGTTATCGGAAAAATAGCATGAAGCATCCCACATTAAAGTACCAATTCCCCCATCTAAAAGTGAGAAAGCTTTTAAATGACCACTCCAACCTTGGGTATTATATTGTGACTGATAAATAGTTGTACTTGTTTGCAAGATAGAAGCACTCCCAGCAACGGATGACCCTGAACCCACGCGAGACTGAATATTACTAATCGCAGAGGCAAGATTACTTGCAAGCACCTGCGGGGATCTCGCTGACATATACTCACCTTTACTGTTAAAAGCCGCATGCCACATATCATCCGCTTTACGTGAGTCACTAAACGGATTCCCCCAATTCCCGCTTGAGGCTAAAGCAGGGTTTGGCCAACCATCATCATCCGTATCACTCAATATATTTTCTAAGCCAAATGCCGCCATAAAGGTCACCATATGCTGCTGCATTTGCGTATCAAAATCATTCATTGGCACGTTATTTTTTTTCGGGCTTAAATCTTTTTGATAATAAAAGTGTGCAACGTCTGCTAAACTATTGCTGTATGCATCTAGATCAGAGTTCCCAATACTTGGGCTATTACCATTCCATTGCCCATCGGTTAAGAGTATTGTAAAGTTTTGCTGACAGCTATACAGTATGGGGTCATCCTTTCCTGACAAATCCCCATCAAAGTATTCCCCAACCTTTTTCAACCCCTTTCTCAAAGGCGTTCCTTGAGCCTCCCAATTAAACTCATACAACGCATCCAATAAACTATTGTTATGTCCATTAAATGTGTCTTTTTCTCCTAATGGAACTTCAACAAAAACATCATTAGATCCCGATCCGTTATTATTAATTAAGGTCAATCCAAAACGCATACCGTCTTCACCATCCACTAAATAACTAATCGTTGCTTTTGCTGATAAAGCGCGTTTACGATGATACTGATACCAATTTGCATAATTTTGAGAAGCTTGAAGAACTGTTCGACACCCCTCCTCATCCGCACTGTTAACACTTAATTCTCCAGCATGAATTCTTTCTACCAATGATTGAGATCCCAATATATTATAACAAGCCGAAGTGTTTGTTAGCGTTGCCAGATTTTGGGCAAGCCGCCCAATTGAATTCCCATCTGGGTCATCATAAGTAACTCCAGTTATCACTGCTTTATTTATTTCGTCAAGCTCGATTTTATAATGTTCATCCCATAAATCTACAATACTATTTGCACCCAAGCTATAATCGGTGATGTTAGGACGTGTATTTGTGAATCCAGCCGTATCAAACCAAACGTGATATGTTTGCCCTTTTAAGTTTCTAGTATTTGAATACCCGGACTCTCCCTGTTTAGGATTACTTCTAGACGAACTAAAATTAGCATTTGTACAACTATTATTTCCAGAACACTTTCCTTTCCAGGGTAAATAAATTACATCCGGATTATAATACATAAAATTTAAATCTGAACTTTTGTGACGCCACTCAGATGTCTCTAAATCACTACATTCAAAACCATAAGACCAATACCATGAACAGTTTCCATATATATTCCCAGTATTGCTGAATAGATATGTCATGGTATTGTCTATGCCACTGGCATTTCCTATATATATTCTGCCGTCAGTTATTTTTTTATTACAATCCCCTTTTGTACTACCACTTTGAGCATAATACTCAAGTGGATCATAGTCACAAGCGGCCCAATGATTCCCGGACATAATCTCCCAATCCATGGAGCCCGAGTCATCTAATAAAAACATAACATTTGGATGTACCGTACCAGTGATGGCTAGCGGCTGTTCCGAGAGTTTCAAAGCATAACTAACAAAAGGAAATACTCCCGACAATAATAACACAGTAATCTGTAAGTAATTTTTCATATCATCACCTAAACCGCTTGGCATAAATTGATTCCAGCACTGATCTTGAGATACTGTCATCAGACACACCCTGAGCATTTACGGTATAAAACACGATCCCTTTTTTTTGCGCATTTGCATTAAAACTTAAATCATCTGAAATGAAGTTTCTTTCTTGAATGATATACTGAGTTTGTAAAACCGTTTTATTTTCAGACTGATCTAAAATATAATCCGTTTGATGTCCATAGTCTGCCCACCATGCCGCATTCAGTAAACTTGCATGTGTTATTGCCGGTATTACACTAGACCATTCAGAATCTGTGGGCCAGACATCTGTATCTGAACAGTTTTTATTTATCAGGCAACTATCAGAGCTATCAGGAGCAGGATAACTTGACTGAATATTCAACCAAGACTCTCCTTTAGATAAAGCTGTCTCCGCAACATGGAAAGCACGCTGGGTGTTGCTCTCATTGCGAGAGATTACTTCATTGGTTTGCACATCATCCAGTAATGAAATAGCGATAATAGACAGCACCATAATCACCACTAGCACGGGAATCAGCACAAAACCATGTTGCCGACTCACATCCGACTTACTCAAACTTTGAATTCCATGACGAAAGACTATCATGATGATAACCTCGAATTCCTGAGAGATATTGAAATGGTGACCGGTTTGGTCGCAAAATTATTTTCCGTTTGACTGGTAATAATATCAAAGGTAATCCTCAGCCCTACTACTCGACTAAAATCCAACCCAGATGCATTTGCAGCGAGAAATCTATTGACAGACCTATCCCCATTTAAGTCCTCAGCATACAGAATATCCATAGATTGCACGCCATTTAAAAGCTCAACGCTATTGCAAAATAATCCATAAGGATACTTTCTTCCTGTTGTTGATTCATCAAATTGAACTGTTAATGCATTTGTACTTACTGCATTATTACTCACTAGTGCGTCCGCACAATCTCTAAATGTTTCTCCGTCAGAAGCTTTAAAGCGGTAAGTTAATGTGTCTGACTCGATTATATCATCCTCTAAAAGAATATTATTTTCTCCCGAAAGAGGATCATTATTACCCAACTCAATAAAACGATAACTGCTGGTAACGGCCTGATTTATAGGAGGTTCCACATAACCACTTAAAACAATATGCATCTGAATCAAAGTCGTGAGTGATCGAATCTTTTGCTGAGCATCAAAATTATTATCTCGAACAAATTTGTCTACGGATTGGTTTTGAGAAAATATGCTATACATAGCGGCTAAAGTGAGTAACCCTACCAGTAGACCAATCATTAAGCCTGTAAGTGTGCTGCCTTTTTGTCCTGTCAATTTGCCACATGTTTTTATTTGAGAAGGTATCATGCTTACACCTCCCCAATGTTTTCAATCACGACAATATGGCTTTTATTGATAGCGAGGCTCCCTGATTTTTCTACCCACCAAATTTTCATGACTAATGGTAAACTAGTTTGAGTATTGAGAGCACAATCCGTTGTGGTTGGGCTACTGTCAAAACAAAGTGTCGCAGAGGCTTCTGGTAAGGCACGCTGAAGCTCATTTCTCCATTCTACAATATCATTTTGAGCTATTTGGCTTGATGTACATCCTGAAGAAGTGTAACAACTTGCCGTCGCGGCTAAATTAGTTTCATCAAAAAGATTAACGTACAGATTCCCATTAATGCCTGTCAAGGCGGAGGCATTCAAAAGTGTTCGCTCAATCATACTACTGGCTAGAATACTTGCATCATGTTGATAGGCAGAATCTGTCGATAAAGCCAAAGCTTGAATTTGCAGTGCGGCAACCCCGAGTAGGCCCACTGAAAGAATCAACATCGCGATCATGACTTCAATCAAGGAAAAGCCTCGATAAAGTATAGTTTTTGTCTGGCTACGCACTTTCACAAGACACCTCCCCAACATCCACATCCCCAAAGCGGCTGATGTTAATGGCGTATGAATCTACATCACAGTCAGGCGAATTTATAGTGATCTGAGAGGTTGCCGTCAATGTTCCACGAGGACTAAAGGTCAAGCCAGCTAAAGTGCTTGTCAAATTTCGGTCGTCATTAAAGTGTTTTGTATGCAAGATATTGCCTGATTCAAAAATAAGGAAGCCATTATTCCAATCAGAATTCCCACCACAAGTATCTGCAGATGCCTGAACAGGGCAAAGGCTAACAGGCATATTACGGCGAATAGCTTCATTTTTCGCCAGCATAATCGCTGAGCTCATATCGTTCACACTGGATTTAAGTTTTGATCTTACAAAGAGTGAATGCATACTAGGAACCGCTAAAACCGTTGCTATCGCAATAACGGTAATCACCACCATGACTTCAATTAACGTGACACCTGCCTGATATTTCTTTTGCATCCACATACTTATTTACCTCCACTTGTAAATAAGTATAGTTAACATTATTACGATTATTCAACAAAATGGCACACTTTATTCATATATTGCACTTACATTAATTAATCCCGCGTTAAATTTCATATATTTGAGTTTTAATTCCAACAAACTCCTGGCATTTTTTTAATCGTTTGCTGGAAAGTTTTTAGCTTCTTAGTTCGTGGTATATTTGGAGTTGTCATGCTATTGATCAGCGTGGGTGCTGGGGCATACGTCTTCAATGCTGCGCACACTGTCGTACAATTAACGCAGTGACGAATCACCACCATCATGGTAATCTAACAACTATGAAAACATACCCAATCAGACCAGACTTATCTTCGCTTTTATTCGACTCTGAGGCTCATACACCCTCTCACCGTAACCTACAGGCACGTTGTCGGTGTATTTGGTGGTGATTGTGGTGGGTGATGGATTTGGGCGGTTTTTTTGCAATACCACTACCAGCTACAATCAAGGTTCTAAAGTAGCTGGAAATATAAACTATCGGTAATAGTCTATAATCGTGGTATTAACATGCTGTTTAGAGCCTCTGAACATAATTATGGCAGTACGGCTTACCATTGTTTTTGGAGTAATAGTTTTGATGGTAATCTTCTGCTGGCCAAAATATGCTGGCTTTTTCTACCCTCGTAGCAATTTTTAATCCTCCGTCAATCAGGCTGTTTAATAATTTTATAGATAGTGCTTTCTGGTATTTTTCATAATAAAATATCGCACTTTTATATTGCTCACCAATATCTCCTCCCTGCCCATCAACTTGTGTTGGGTCATGGATATTAAAGAACAGCTTTAGTATAGTTTCTAGATCAACATTGCAATCATATATAACCCTTACACATTCTAAATATCCTGTATTTCCATAACATACTTCGTCATAAGTTGGATGTTTTTTATCACCACCCATATACCCACTTTCGACTTTGAGAACGCCCACATGTTTTTTAAGGTGATATTCCACACCCCAAAAACAACCACCAGCTAAAAATATCTCATTCGTATCATAAGTAGACTTATTTTTAACAAAGTCAATTGATAATGAATTTACACAATAGCGATTATTTTTAGTTGTCTGCTGTTCTCCTATAAAAATATGCCCAAGATGAGCATGACACCTATCACATAGTATTTCTGTTCTTTTACCATCCTGATCTAGCTTTCTAAGTACTTTACCTGCCAACTCATCATCAAAACTTGGCCAACCACAAGATGAAATAAATTTGTTTGAAGATCTAAATAATGCAATTCCACATTTTCGACAGAGATATGTGCCTATATCATCGGAGTTACAATATTCCCCTGAACCTGGGATTTCTGTGCTCTTATCTAACACAATACTCAAAATATCTGGCATAAGTGATTGTGTCTTAATCATTAAGTATACTCCTATTGTAGGAATCACCTTTATCCGAAATAGATTCAAGTAACTTAACTATATTTTCCAATGGCCTACCGATTACTGCTGTAGTCTTTGTTTCAAATATTGGCCTCTGAATAAGAATCGGGTTATCAAACAATATTTCAGCCCATTCTAGCTCTGTTTTATCATCTTTAATTTTATATTTCAAATCGCTAAATATCGATTCATTAACTCTAATTAGT
>Ga0302132_10000650_pt1 | contig 19859 bp, 16 predicted proteins | sample CB9_321_MG_FD_203113 | JGI IMG/M metagenome (GOLD analysis project Ga0302132, IMG submission 203113) | Marine microbial communities from Western Arctic Ocean, Canada - CB9_32.1 | ecosystem: Environmental > Aquatic > Marine > Oceanic | place: Canada: Western Arctic Ocean | collected 2017-09-19
TAGCGGACGCTGCGGTCGTGGCCGTGCCTACGACGGTGATCGTTGATGGACCGGACGGCACGATCGGCGTTACGTCACCGAGCCAGGGGATCGTCGCCGAGCTGAACGTGGCCAAGGGCGATTCGGTGCGTAAAGGCGACCAGGTCGCAGTGGTTGAGGCGATGAAGTTCTTCCACTCGGTTTCGGCGGAAAGCAGCGGCGTCGTGAGGATGATCGCCATCGAAGAGGGCGACGCCGTGCTTGAAGGTCAGGCGGTCGTCTTCATAGAGGAGATGGACGAAGCCGACCTTGGAGCTCCGGCGAGTTCAAAGACCGAAGCCACCGAACGAAACATCGGATGGGACGCAGAGCTGGACGAACTTGAGTTGCGAACCAGCCTCGCCCACAAGATGGGCGGCGAGAACAACGTTGCATTCCACAAGGGCCGCGGCAAGCTGACGGTTCGTGAGCGGATAGACGCGCTTGTCGACCCCGGCAGCTTTGAGGAGATCGGCACGCTCGCCGGGTCTGCAACCTACGACGCCGACGGCAATCTGACAGGGTTCACCCCCGCAAACACCGTCATCGGCGTGTCGAAGATCAATGGCCGCAAGGTGATGGTTAACGGCGGCGATTTCACGATCCGTGGCGGTGCATCGGACGCCAACGTCGGCAACAAGACGGCCTACTCAGAGCGCATGGCTATCGAGTGGCGTGTGCCTTTCGTTCGATTGCTGGACGCGGCCGGCGGAAGCGTCCGGACCTTTGAGCAGATCGGACACACGTACCTGCCAAACGGCCCGGGTCACGACATGTCGCCGCACCTGCTACCGGTCGTACCGTCCGTTGCTGCCGTGATGGGCTCGGTCGCCGGACTCCCCGCCGTGCAGGCGGCGCTTGCACACTTCAGCGTAATGGTGAGGAACACGTCCGTGCTGTTTGCCGGAGGCCCTCCCGTCGTGAAGGCGGCGTTTGGCATCGATATCACCAAGGAGGAACTTGGCGACGCCAGTGTGCAGGTGTACAAAAGCGGCGTCGTGAACAATCTGGCGGAATCTGAAGCAGACGCGTTCGACATGATTCGCCAGTTCTTAAGCTACCTCCCGGACAGCGTCTACGAGATGCCGCCGTATGAGGAACCTACGGACGACCGTAACCGGCGTGATGAGTCGCTGAAAAACGTGGTCCCCCGGGACAACAAGACAGTGTTCGATCCGCGACCAATACTCGAATCAATCCTGGATAAGGATTCGATTTTCGAGATTGCCCCGAACTTCGGTGCTGGTCGAATTACGGTCCTCGCCCGGGTCAACGGCTACCCGGTTGGTGTGATGATTAACGACTCACGGGTCGATGGCGGCGCGACCGACATCAAGGCCGCAGAGAAGATCATCCGCTTCATCGAGATGTGCGAGACCTTCCACTTGCCGATAATCAACCTGGCGGACGACCCGGGATTCATGATCGGCCTTGAGTCGGAAAGCGCAGGAATGCTTCGTGTCGGGGCACGGCTACACGCCGTAATGGCTGATACCAAGACCCCGTGGCTGACCTTCGTGATTCGCCAGATATTCGGCGTCGCGGGCGGCTGCCACATTCGGCTGAGCGGAATGCATCGACGCTACTCATGGCCTTCCGGCAACTGGGGCTCGATGCATATCGAGGGCGGCGTGGACGCGGCGTACCGACGGGAGATTGCCGAATCGGACGACCCGGACGCCAAGCGTGAAGAGATTCAGGATCGACTCAAGCAGTTGGCCTCACCGTTCCGCACGGCGCAGACCTTTCTCGTTGAAGAGATCATCGATCCACGGAACACTCGACCGCTGCTCTGCGATTTCGTCGAGTCAGCGCAGCCAATCATCAAAACACAGCTCGGCCTGGGCCAGGCGGCGCGGTGGCGACCGTGAGCGAGCCTACTCAGGGCGCACTCTCCGAGCTGACCGTACTGGACCTGTCGCACCACGTCGCCGGAGCTTACTGCGGCAAGTTACTAGCGGCGTTTGGCGCTGAGGTGATCAAGGTAGAAGCGCCGGAAGGCGGCGATGTGGCCCGACAAGTGGGACCGTTTCCTAACGGAAAGCCAGATCCTGAGTCCAGCGCCCTGTATCTCTACCTGAACATGGGCAAGAAGGGCCTGACGCTGGACCTGATCTCCGATGAAGGCGCTGGAGTCCTGAAAGAGCTTGTCGTAAAGGCCGATGTTCTGATCGAGAACTTTGCGCCTGGCGTGATGGAGTCGATGGGGCTTGATTACACCACCCTGAGCGCTATCAACCCACGGCTTGTGATGGCGTCCATCTCAAACTTCGGACAGTCCGGCCCGTACCGTGATTATCGTGCCGACACGATGGTGGAGATGGCGCTTAGCGGGCAAATGTACGTGAACGGAGATCCGGATCGTGAGCCTCTTACCAGCGCCGGATATCAGCCGTCTTATCAGGCCGCCCTTTACACCTACAGCGGCATCATGGCGGCGTTGCTGGCGCGTGATCGTGATGGCAAAGGCCAGTACATCGATGTCTCAATTCAAGAGGCCATGGCCTCCGAGCACCAGTTCACGCTGAACGGCTTCACTGCAAGCGGCAAGATCAGGATGCGCGCAGGAAATCGCTATGGCTCGGTTCATCCGACCACCATACTTCCCTGTAAAGCCAGCAACGGAAAACCGGGCCTGGTGTCGCTGGGTATTAGCGATCCCACCCAGTACGTGCTGTTTCTCCAGCTTCTCGACATGTCCGAGTTGCTGGACGATCCACGCTTCGCCAACCCGACCTTATGTGCGAACAATCATGAGGCGTTCAACGCGTTAGTCCACCCGTGGTTCATGGAACATAGCGCGGAGGAGATCGTCCACGCGCTGCAAGACAACCGTATCCCCGCGGCGTTCGTGAATGAGGTTAATGAGGTCCTAGAAGACCCGCAGTATGAGTATCGGGGCTTCTGGAAAGCGATCGAGCACCCGGTCGCTGGAACGCGCCGTTATGCAGGCCTGCCGTATCACCTGTCCGAAGCGCCGCCGGTCTACGACCGGGCCAATCTGCTGGGCGAGCATACAGACGAGGTGCTGGCCGGGAAGTTGAACTACGACGGGGAGCGGCTGGCGCAATTACGAGAAGGCGGCGTTATCTGATGTCATCTCCTGAATCACCCGACGCCAAAGGACCGCTCGACGGCGTCCGTGTCGTGGACCTGTCACGGGTCTGGGCCGGCCCCCACTGCACCCGTATTCTGGCGGACCTCGGAGCTGAGGTGATTCACATCTCGGGCCGTGGCCTGGTCGGTCGGCGAACGGTCACACGCGAGACGGCGGAAGCGATCGGAATCTACCCCGACAATGAACCAGGAGAAAGGCACTGGAATCGACACGTACTGAACAACGACATGCTTCGAAATAAGCTGGATATTACGCTTGAGCTGAACACCGAGCGCGGCGTGGAACTGTTCAAGCGGCTGGTCAAGATCAGCGACATCGTGATCGAGAACTACAGTCCCCGTGTGATGCCGAAACTGGGTATCGACTATCCGGTCTTGAAAGCGATAAACCCGGCGATCATCTACTGCTCGATGCCCGGTTACGGGGCTGAAGGCCCCTTCCAGCACTTTGTCTCCTACGGCACGACCATAGACCCGCACTCCGGTCTGGCGAGCCGTATGGGCTATCCGGGCGAGGAGCCGCACATGAGCGGCAACGCCTACCCGGACCCGGCTTCAGGCATGTTCGCCACCGGGGCCATAATGACGGCCCTATTCGCCAGAAACCGAACCGGCAAAGGTCAGTGCATAGCGATGGCACAGTCGGAGTCTGGCGCGGCTCTTACCGGCGAAGCATCGCTGGGCTACCAGCTATCGAGCGAGGTCCCACCACGCATCGGCAACGGGCACGTCCGCAAGGCGCCGCACGGTGCTTACCCGACGCGGGGCAACGACAAGTGGATCGCTATTTCTGTGGGATCAGAGGACCAGTGGGCGGCGTTCTGTGGAGAGATCAATTCTCCCGAATGGGTCACTGATGAGCGCTTCGGCACGCTCGAAGATCGTATGCAGAATCAGGCCGAGCTGGATCGGCTTGTTAGTGAATGGACCTGCGACAAGAACGCGTACGACGTGATGCGTCAACTACAGGCTGTTGGCATCGCGGCGGGCGTGGTCGTTAACGCCGATGAGTTGATGAACGACGAACATCTGAACGACCGCGGCTTCTTCTGGAAGTTCGATCACCCAGAGGCAGGAACCCACAGTCACGCCGGCCAGCCGATACGGCTCTCGGAGACGCCGGCGCGCCACTACCGTCCTGCGCCGACGCTGGGTCAGCATCACCCCTACGTTCTGGGCGAACTACTCGGGCTGTCCAATGATGAGATCAGCGCACTGGAAGAGTCCGGGGTCATTGGCTACGAGCCGCTTGTGCGTGAACTTTAGACCCGACACGTATTCCAGCACACGTATTTCAAGGCATCTGGAGGCCCAAGTGAGCGACCCCGCAGCGCAGGCGATAGAAGCGTTTCACCGGTGGAACAATGCATTTAACGCCCGGGACACTGAAACCCAACTTGCGCAGATGCACTTCCCGCACGTTCGGCTGGCCGAGAATCGGTTCCAGACGTGGGAGACGGCGGATGATTTCCGGGCCGGTGAAAGCATCCTCACCTCTCGTTTAAAAGCTGAGGGTTGGGACCACACGGACACCCTCGCCGTCGAAGCCGCTCAGGCCGATGAAGACAAGGTTCACCTGGCAATCAGGCAGTCCCGGTGCAACGCGGATGGCGCCGAGTACCACGGCTTTGACACACTCTGGATATTTACCAGGATCGACGGGCGCTGGGGCGTTCAGTTCCGGTCTTCATTCTTGGCGGCCGCAAGCAGCCTGTCTGGCGGAGTAATCCGAGGCTAATCTGCTCCAGCGGGTTTCACAGAATCGCTCAGACCCTCAACCGCCCGTAAATCCGCGGCCTGAGCCAGTCGCTGCTCGCGGTCGAATTCCATCGCCCTTGAGCTTCGTAGGATCGGGAACACCACCACCGCTACAAGCATGGTGAACATGCCGATGCCCCCGGTGATCAGGATTGCAGTTCGAGGGTCAATCAAGTCAGCAAGTAGGCCGATATTTATCTGGCCTATGGGGCCGAGTCCAATAAACATGGCTATCGAACCCATCACGCGCGCTCTCATGGCGGGCGCGGCGGCATAGATCATGATGGCGCTCTGCATCGCTGCAAATGATGCCATCCCAAACCCACCGATAAATACGGTGCCGAAGCTGAACCAGTACCAATCAGATCGGGAGAAGACAAGGATCGCTGCGAGAAAGAGCATCGATCCGTACAGGTAGATTCGCGTGTAGTGCTTCGGTTTTGCGAATGCGACGATCAGCGCAGCGCCGATGAACGATCCCAATCCCTCGATGGATTGAAGCGCACCGACAAGTACGTCGTTGACCATCAATTCTTCACGTGCGACGACCGGTTGCTGGCTAACGTACGGGAATCCGAACATGTTCATGAGCAAGGTCACGACCAGCACGCTGACCATCAATCGGCTGCCCCTGATGTAGCTCACGCCTTCGCGTATTTGCTGGAAGGTTCCCGCCTTCACAACGTCCAGTTGCGGCGGTTCGTACCGCATCGACAGGGCGACCAGAAAGGACGCTCCGTACATCAGGATTCCGAACAAGAATCCGCCTTCGGGGCCGATGGTGGCGAAGAAAGTGCCACCAACCACGGGGCCAAGAATTCGAGACCCGGCGCTCGTGCCAGACTCCAGAGAAATCGCCCGCCCCACGCGATCCGGGTCCACAACCTCGCCGATCATCGTGCGCCGCACCGGGAACTCGCTCGCCATCACGGTGCCGGTGATGAAAGCTCCAACAGCCAGATGCCAGAATTCAATAGCGTCCGTGACCACAAGAACCGCAAGCACGGCGGAGACGGAGGCCTGCAATGCGAGCCCGAAAACCATCATGTGCTTACGGTTCATACGATCCGCAACAATGCCGATTCCGAAGCCAAAGAGCATAGGCGTGAAACGCAAGAAAAAGGTCAGGGAGACGAGGAACGGCGAACCCGTCAGGTCCAACGTGAGAAGGGCGATGACGAGCATGTCCAGCCACATCATCGTGCTGGTCAAGCCGCCGATGGCCCACAGTCTCACGAACTGGGGATTACGAACGATGGACACGGGGCGCAGAGGGCCGCTGACGGGGTTAGACCCGCCCACCTGTGGCGGGTCGTTGTTCATCTGAGAGCGGCCTCATAGCGGAATGTAGGACTTTACGTCGTTAGTTTCAACGACTCGGTTCACATTAGCTATAGCCGTACACATACCTGTCCCGCATGAATCGCAACGCTGTGCCCATCACGACTACCTCACGAGTGTCGCCTTAGGATTCCTGAAATACGAAACCTGAGCGCCCGAACTCATGTGGCATAACCGGGCCTAATTACGATTGGCTCGGCTACACCCTGTCCGATCACAACTGACCCCGCCCCCATCTAATTAGGAGGTATCCATGTCCGACCAGAAAAATTATCTCCTAAACGAGACCGATATTCCAACCCGTTGGTACAACGTCCAGGCGGACCTTGATGTCCCTCTTGCACCGGCGTTACATCCCGGCACAGGCCAGCCAGCGAGGCCTGACGATTTCGCGCCACTGTTCCCGAGGGACCTGATCATGCAGGAGGTCAGCAAGGATCGTTGGATAGACATCCCGGAGCCGGTGAGGGATGTCTACCGGATCTGGCGACCCACTCCCCTGTTCCTTGCCACTGGCCTCGAAAAGGCGCTCGGCACCCCAGCTCTAAAGACCATCAGGCCCGGGACAGACAGCGATAATCCTTTGGTTATTGTGGGGTTTGTTCCCGGGTTTGTTCTGGGTCTGGCTACGCTTCCCGCTTGTCAGCCGAATACCCGACGATATAGTCGCGCGCATCGAGCACTGGCCGACGAATCACGAAGCGTTGGGCGGTGTTTTTTTCGACTCCCATCCACACCGTCGGTCGGCATGCACCGACAACCCCGAATAACACAACAATCATGGCAACCTCCGGGCCGTTGCGCCCCGGCGACACTTCGTCACACGACGATGTGTCAGAAATAACCTCGGTTCCTGAATCGGCCACACCGGGCGGCGCAAATATCGCGCCCTCTGCCTCTGGAGGAAGTGGCAGAGGCGTTTTTGGGCGTACCTTTGAGTCGCTCAGAAATCGTCACTATAGATTCCTATGGCTCGGCGTCATGACCGGTATGAGCGGCACTCAGATGCAGTTCCTGGCGCGCGGCATCCTTGCCTTTGACATCACTGGTTCGTTCTTCATCACCGGGTTGATCGCCGTGGGATTCGCCCCGGCGTCATTCTTCGGCTCGTTGGTCGGGGGGACCGTCGCCGAGCGAGTGGAACGGCGAACGCTCATCCAGATTCTTCAGGTCTGGCAGGTGGCGATAGCACTGGGTGTTGCCATCATGATTATCACCGGCGTTCTGACGTGGCAGTACCTTCTGATCGCTTCGATGATCCAGGGCCTCTATTTTGCGTTCATGATGCCGGCCCGGCAGTTGATGATCCAGAAGATCGTCAGCAAAGATTTGATGTCCAACGCCGTATCACTCAACTCGGCGGCGATGAGCCTCACGACGATGGTCGCGCCTGCCATCGGCGGCGTGCTGTACGGGTTCATTGGGCCAGAAGGTGTGTACCTTGTCGTGGCCGGGCTGAATTGCGTCGCCGTCGTATTCATGACACGGTTACCACGCTTCGAGCCCGACCCCAACGCTCCCCGGCCGTCCATGGCATCGAACGTGGTCGACGGCTTCAAGTACGTCCGGAAGTACAAGGAGTTGATATCGGTTCTGCTGTTCGCCGGGGTAGTGATGATCCTGACGATGCCGTTCAGGATGCTGCTTCCGGCCTTCGCCAAAGATGTATATGGGGCCACCCCGTTACAGGTGGGGGCCCTGACTGCGATGATCGGTATCGGCTCGCTGCTGGGTGCGCTTGGTATGGCGTCTCTGCGCAAGGGACAACGCAGGGGCGCAGTCCTGATGGCGTCGGCCTTTGTGTCTGCAATAGCGATGTCGGCCGTCGCCGGATTACCGTTCTACTGGATTGGCCTGTTCCTAATGCTGTTTGTGGGAATGGGAGAGGCTGGACGATTTGCCCTCGGACAGGCGCTGGCGATGGAGCTTTCGGACGATCAGCATCGAGCCCGAGTAGCCAGCATGTTCGAGATGATCTTCGGCTTCATGCCCTTCGGCATCCTGGCGGTGGCGACCGGCATGGAGATGTGGGGACCCACTGCGGCGATCTTAGCAATGTCTATGGTTCTACTTGTGGCGACCAGCATTATGGCCGTCAAGTTCATCAAACTACGGAACCTCGGCTAGAGACGTATTGCTGTGTGACCGTCGAGAGAAATTGATGGGATTGGCTGCTATTACGGCGATAGCGACTGGTCGTCGAATTTCGGGCGATATCAGGAGTACCATGCGCTGCGTGTCCGCAACTCATGCCATTCCTGCTGCCCGCTGCCGTCGATGAGCACGTCTCAGCCTGATGATCCTTCATCGTTAAATAGCGGTCTTCAGCCCGAGGATGCCTACAAATGGAAGGCGTTCTGGGCCATCGCCATCGCGTTCACCACGATGGTGATGAGCATGCAGATGACGTTCGTGGCTCTGTCCGCCATTGCAGAGGACTACGGCATCACACTCCGGGCCGTCACGTGGGTGGTGATCGCCCAGGCTCTAGTGATCAGCGCCTTGATGATGCCGATGGGCAGGCTCGCCGACATAATTGGACGCAAAAGGGTCCACCTGATGGGCCTGATCCTGTTTGCCGGTGGCGCAGTCTTCACCGCCCTATCGCCTACCTTCGGGATCCTGATCGTTGCCCGCATCGTCATGGCCATCGGTAACTCAATGGGCCAGTCGGTCGGTATGGCGATGGTGATTTCCGTATTCCCGGCCAACGAGCGAGGCAAGGCGATCGGTAGTCAGACCACCGCAGTCGCCGTTGGCGGCACGCTTGGCCCCATCGTGGCGGGGCTGATACTCCAGTGGTTCCCGTGGGAAGTGATGTTCCTGATCCTGGTGGTGCCGATCTCCATCGCATTCATCGCCGCCCTTTTCGTGCTGGACGAAGACAAGGTCAGTCGGGGCCGCGATACTGCCAAACAGGCGTTCGACTGGATCGGAGCCTTTCTGTCGGCGGCGGCGATCACGCTCCTTGTGATCACCATCAACAACCCGCTGGGCGTGGGCTGGTTCTCGCCGCTCATACTCGGCGGTATCGCCGGAGTGGTCATCCTGATGGCCGGGTTCGTTACATGGGAGTTGCGTTCAGGTGCGCCGATGCTCGAACTTCGGATGTTCAACAATCTCATGTTCAGCCTGGGGATTGCGACACGGGTCCTGGGTTTCATGGGCACGACGGCTACCCGATTCATGCTTCCGATTTTCCTGATCAGTTTCCGTGGCCTTACCGAGGGCGCAGCGGGGGGGATCCTGTTTCTCACGTCGCTCGGGATGGGCATGGCGGCGCAGACCAGCGGTCGACTGTCTGATCGATTCAGCGAGCGACCGTTCCTGATCGCCGGTTTCATGATTCTTATCGCAACCGCAATTGCCTTCGCTTATGTTGACGGCGAAACGGAAATGTGGCTGGTGATGATCGTTGTGTTCGTCAACGGCCTCGCTATGGGGCTCTGGAACGTTCCCAACAGCAGCACGATTATGGGTTCGGTGCCGCCATCGAGGTTCGGCGTTGTAGGCGCTCTAACCAACCTCGCCCGAAACTTCGGTAACGTGACGGGGCAGGCGATCGCCTCCGCAATAGTGGTGGGCGTGATGGTGTCACGCGGGTTTGATATCGCACTGGACGAGATCGCAGACACACCCGGCGCGGGCGATGCGTTCATTGATGGTTGGCGCGCCGCCTACGTGCTGGTAACGGCGTTTTCTGCAATGGGCCTGTTGCTGGCGATCTTTACGAAGCCGAGGCGAATATCTGACGGCGAAGAGGGCTAGATACAGACGGGCTGAATACTCCAGCTTGCCTTCTCATCCGGGCAATAAAAAAGGACGTGGCACTGTCGCCACGTCCTTTTTTATACAGGAACGCGCTGGGCCAGGAACTCAGAGATGCTGGCCCTGATGCCCGCCTCATCCATGCCGTGTGCGGCGAAGTGCTCGTCAGAAGTACCGTAGTGTCGATTCTCTTTCAACGATGTACCCAGGGAGAGGATCCGGTGAGGGCGGGCCTGCAGCAGTTTCGAGACTTCGGTCGTGGAAGTCCCCGTCAGGTACGGCTCCACCAGCACGACTTCAGGCGCTTGCAGCACCGCACGCAAGGTCTCTCCATCGAAGGGACGGATGGTGTTGGCGTAAAGAAGCGTGACGTCGAGGTCGGCAGTCGCCTTCATCGCCACGTCCAGCATAGGCCCGACGGCCACTACCGTGGGACCATCTCCCGAGCCGGTCCTGATGGTCGAGAATCCGGGTCCGCCCGTCAGGTATGCACGCTCGTTGGTTTGCGTGGATAGCCGGATGTAGACGTTTGTATCGTCTGTAGCAGCAGCCCGAAGCTGGGCCTCTACCTCGTCCGGGTGGCCCGGTACGTGAATACGCCAGCCCGGGAGCATCGACAGGAGTTGCACGTCTTCCGGTGCCTGGTGCGTGCGGCCCCAGTCGGCTTCGTCGTATGTCGCGCCGATCGATACCAGTATCCCGGACACGCCCTGGTGCCCGAAATCGAGTCGAATCTGCTCCCACGGCCGCTCGACTAGGAAGGGCGCGTAAGAGTGAGCTATCGGCCGGAAGCCTTCTTTGGCCATTCCTGCGGAGAATCCAATTAAAAGTTGCTCGCGGATTCCGACGTTGATCACCCGGTCAGGGTGTCGGTCCACGACCCCGGTGTCCTTGAACTGGGCGACGCCTATGGCCGCAAGAATCAGCGCTACGTTGGGATCGCTGTCCAGTAGATCAGAGGTGACGGCGGTAAAACGCTCTCGCATGTTTGGCATGGGTTAACCCTTCGGCTCGACCAACGCCACGACGACGTGGGGTAGGTCATTGTGTGGGGTCACCAGCGCTTCCTGGATTGCGCCATGGTCTCGCCCATCTACGTCGCATGTCGACCAGCCCTCAACTGCGAATCGGGAGCTTATGCCGCCCGGCCACGTGGTGGCGTCAGACTTGTTGTCTATCACGATGGCGGTGAGGTTGCTCAGGTTGAGTCGGCCAGCCATCGCTATGGCCTCGTGCCCGCTTCCCTCGTTGGATTCGGCGTCACCGACCAGGCAGAAGACTCTTGAATCGGATTTTCTCGCTTTAAGTCCGTTTGCCACCCCGATCGCTATCGGTAATCCGTGACCGAGAGAACCCGAGCCGATCTCGACGCCGGGTACGAGCTGAGAGTCCGGGTGTTTGCCGAGTATCGAGTCGTATTGGGCGAAGGTCGGGAGCGCCTCCACCGGGATGAATCCCCGGGCGGCCAGGACGGCGTAGTAGGCCATCGGGCCGTGGCCCTTAGACAGCAAGAAGCGGTCTCGGGCGGGATCCTCAGGGTTGTTTGCGTCGATGTTGAGGACCTGGCTGTAGAGCACCCACAGCACGTCAAGCGTGGACGTCGCGCTAGAAGAGTGCTTCTCGTCGCCGGTCATCAGGGTCATCAAACGTGGCAGGTCGGCGTAACCCAAGCCGGTATCGGAAGAAGTTGCGTTTGGCATGCGGGTGAATTTACACCTGCGGACGAGCGAATGGGCATCACGATCGCCGATGTCCGATTGCGGGGGGCCATGAAATCCACCTGCGCCGGTCGGCCGACTACGAGCATCCAACGATTTAAATGACCCCGATATACAGAACCTCAGATTCTAAGCAATGATTCTTTCAGAACCAGGCGACTCCATCACTCGCTTCGGCGTCGCGCAACTAGTGACGGCCGCCGTGCTTGTTACGTTTCTGACATTCACTTCTGGATGACGACTGCTTCTGACGGTTGAACTTGGCGCATACATGCTGGGCAACGGCACAGCGCTGATCGTTTACGGGATTACGCGCCGGGACATCCCACTGAGCGCTCTGGCAAGCACATGGTTGCCAATAGGGCTGTCCTTCCTGGTGGTATTTGTCGTGCTGTTTGGCGCGGGACTGGCAATGGCCGAGGGCGGTGACAACTTGATCGGCGGGATCCTACTCCTCGCCGGATACTTCGCCCTGCCGGCCAGGTCGATGCTGAGGCTACTGGCGGGGTTTTGGAACAAGATCCAACCGATCGATTTTTGAGATCCCGCCTGACTTACTCGCCGGGGCTACTCTGCCGACCCGTTGGCGCTTTTCAGCGCTCGTAGTTGTTCCAGGGTCATCGTGAACGGTGCGGCGGAACCCGGAACAGCAGATTGCTCGTTCCTCGCATCGACGGCCTACAGGTATGTAGGATCGAGTTCAGGGTGACAGCGCAGTCGTGTCTCCCGTGTACTTGGGCTATCGAGGGATCGGCGCGGGCGTATTACCATACGCCCTTCAGCGTTCTCGTACGATGGGGCGAGGCGAGCGCCGTTAGATGGCGTCGTCACCGAAGTTAACCACCCCCAAACCCCCTCCTACATTAGGAGGGGGTCATCGTCCGCGAATCACGCCCCAAATAGCTGCATGGCAGAGCTTAGTACCACTTGTCCTTGTCGACTATGTTGATGAACTCTCGGCCATCCTGCATTCGCTTCACGTTCTCCAGCAGAATCTCGAAGCGTCGTTCCGGGATGTTCTCGGCGTCCGATACTGCTACGTGCGGCGTTATGAGTACGTTGTCCATAGTCCACAGGCGATGATCGGCAGGAAGCGGCTCGATCTCGAACACGTCTAGCCCTGCTCCGGCGATCTCTCCCGATTCGATAGCGTCCGCCAGGTCATCGATCTTCGCCGTCATGCCACGACCGATGTTGATGAAGTAGGCCGTGTTCTTCATCAGCTTAAAGCGATCCGCGTTCCACATGAACTCGGTGTCTGGCGTGTGCGGCACGGTCGTCACGACAAAGTCGGCCTGCGGCAGCAGAGCGTCCAACTCTGAAGGGTCATGTAGCTCGGCCGGGGAGTCGATCTCGGATCTAGGTTCAAGCCCGATAACCCGTGCGCCGAACTCGCTGCACAGCCGCGCAGTCTCCGCGCCGATCCCGCCGACGCCGTTTATCAGCACCGTCGAATCAGGCAGATTGACGTACTTGTGCTTACGGGCGTCCTTGTCCCACTTCGACTGCTTCTGGGCGTTAACCCAGTCCGGCAGGCCGCGGGAGAGCGCCAGCATGAACATCATGATGTGATGGCTGATGTGGTCGAAGTAGATGCCGCGGGGGTTTGAGATAGTGACGGGGCTATCGACCAACTCTTTGTAGTAATAGCCGTGGAACGGTCCGGCGTCCGGGTTCTGGAGCAGCTTCAGATTCTTGGCCCCGGCCAGCGCGGCCGGAGGAACCCAGCCGTAAGCGCCGTCTGCGTCCTTGAGCTCCTCGCCCGCCTCTTCATCGGTCTCCGGTGCGACCACGTCCAATCCCGGAATCGTGTCGGCGAGCCGACGGGCAAACTCCCGGCGCATATCGTCCAGCGGCGGCAAAATCACGTACTTGGCCAATTGAGTCCTCCGATTGGGTTCAGTTCCAAATGAATTGTTCGTTATCGGTATACAAGCTGAAGCTCAGGCAGTCAGATCGCTCTGACGAGGTCCTTCCAGCAACCAGGTCTCCATCGAGCCCTTGCCCCGGATCTCCATCTCGCCACGTGACGTCAGCCGGAAATCATCCTTGATGAGCTATTGTGCCCCGGATACTAACTGGATCTTCCCGGGAAGGCCGTTCGATTCCATCCGGCTAGCCACAGTAACCATGTCGCCCCAGATGTCATAGTGGAACTTCCGGTTGCCGATCACGCCACCAACAACAGGTCCCGAGTTCATGCCTATGCGGAACCGCAACTCACTTCCCGGACCTTCCGTGCGGTTTTCCAGCCGTTGAAGGATCTCAAGCGCAAAGTTTGCCAGCGCATGTGCATGGTCTTGAACGGCTGCGCCATGGAACAGGCGAACGCGGGCGTTGCGCCCAAACTGCGGGACCGTGAATCGCACGAATGACCAACTACATGTCCCTGATACACAACTAGAACGATGAGAAGAGCGAACACATGAGCATTGAACTTGGCAAAGACTCCATCGACATCGGGATCGTGGTCAAAGACGCCGAAACAGCCCTGAAGTTCTACCGGGACACGTTGGGCTTTGAGCACGTTGCGGACGCGCCCGTCGGCGGCGGGACGATGCACCGACTAATGTGCGGCACGACGCTGGTCAAGATCGTGAAGCACAACGTTGTGTCGGAGAACGCCGACCACACCGGTGGGCCGACCGGAGCAACCGGTATCCGCTACTGGACGATCACGGTTCCGGACATGGAAGCGATGACTGAAAAGTGCAGAGCAGCTGGATACACCGTGGCTGTGGAGCCGCGGGATGTGCGCCCCGGCGTGCGGATTTCGATGGTCGAGGACCCGGACGGCAACTGGGTGGAGTTCCTGGAAAATAGTGCCGTATAGCGGCTGAACAGGCGTGAGGCTCCTAGAACGCCTGTCCAGAACCTCTCGCCACAACCCACCTTTAGGCTCCCACGACAACATAACCCAGAGGTTCGGCCTTTAGCCCAGCCAAAGATTCTCCCTACAATCCACCCTGAGGCTCTCGAAGGGCGGGAACGGCCCCATTAGGAGGCCGAGTTCAAGTTGGGACTACAACTTTGGACTATGGGCGTATCGGACTCGTTCGTGATGACCGTGATGGCATCAGCATCAGGGTGATCGAGAATATCATCGGGCCGCCCGACTATTCAGAGTTGTTCAAACCCGAGGGAGGCCAGATGCCTGACCAAACGATAGTCCTGGAGAACGAGTTCGGTTCAGCCGTTATATCGCCATTTGCCGGGGCCAGCCTGCGGTCCTTGAACGTTGTTTCAAGCGGAGAACGGTATGAGCTGATTTCCGGCGGCGATGGCCAGTACGACCCGAACCACGTCGAGAGCGGGACCGGCAGCTTCATCATGGCGCCGTGGCCGAATCGCATCACCGACGGCAAGCTGTACATGAATGGCGAGGTCGCACACACGTTGCCGACCGATGGCGACAGACATTCCCAGCACGGCACGGTGCGCGAGCGCGCCTGGAGCACTCTTGCTTGCTCGGGTACTGCGGCGCGTTTCGGCGTTGAGCTACAGCCGCCGTGGCCCTACCCGGGCTACCTTGAGTACGAGGTGAAGCTAGACGGACCATCGCTTGTACAGTCGTTCACCGCTACCGATTCAGGCGGGGTCGACTACCCCTTTGGCATCGGCTGGCATCCGTGGTTCCGGCGTGACCTTGGCAGTGGCCCGGTTGTCGTTCACATCCCGGGGCAGGAGATCGTATGGGAGCTGGACGAAGAGATGGTGTCGACAGGCCGACATCTTGAGCCAGATGGGCCGACCGACCTGCGATCGCCTGTCACGCCGGGTATCGGTTCGCTCGATCATTGCTTCCGGGTGTCGGCGGGATCTAGGTCTTTCCTGGGTTGGCCCGACCGTCCGACTCTGGCGATCAACTCGTCGCACAACGTGTCGCACCTGCAGGTTTACACACCAGAAGACGCCATATGCGTGGAGCCGCAAACCTGCGCGGTGGACGCATTCCGGCTGGGAGCGGAGGGGCACGAGGGCACGGGAGCGCTGGTGGTCACAGGCGCTGAGCCGGCGACCGGATGGACACGCTGGAGCTGGAAAGGCGTCTACTAGTGGTCATCCCGACCGAAGTGGAGGAACCTGCACCAATAGGCGATCTGACGAGAACCAGCGTGTTCGCGAATACATTGGTCCTCCCTCACCCTGGCCCTGGCCCTCTCCCACCGGAAGATGGGGCTCTTAACCCCTACACCGTCGGCAACGGCGCCGTGTCTCCCGTCTCTTGCTGCCATGCCCGTAGGCGCGCCGCCATCGAGCGCACTCGCTTCTGTTGCGACGCATCACCAAACAGGTTCGTTAGCTCGTGCGGGTCGGCTGTTAGGTCGAACAGCTCTTGGTCGTCGCCGTCACAGAGGTTCAGTTTCCAGCGATCTCCGCTGACGATGGTGCGGCGTGGGAGGGCGATCATTTCATTGATGGTTGGCGTACCCAGGTCGCGGTCCCCCTTACCGTTCCACTGCACGAATACATCGTTGTTCTCCAGCGTCGATTCGCCGCGCAGAACGGCGGCCTTACTCTCGCCTTGCAGGTGGCTGGGGATCGACTCTCCGGCCAATTCAAGCAGCGTGGGAACCAGATCGATCTGCCCGATGCTCCCGGGTAGAAGCGTCTGCTCTTCCGACATCCACGGCACCCTGACCAGCATCGGCACTCTGGCCGAGCCGTCGTAGAACGCCCGTTTCTCCAGCAGGCCGTGATCGCCTAGCATGTCCCCGTGATCGCTGGTGAACACCACGATCGTATCGTCGGCATGCCCGGACTCTTCAAGCGCCGCCATGATGCGGCCGATCTGCTTGTCCACCAACGTGATATTCGCCATGTAGTTGGCCCGCAGCGCTAGCCAGCCGAGTTCGCCGTGCAGGTCGTGGTGGTCGCACCCCGCTACCGAGTCCTCACGATGTTCGCCCGCAAGGTAGAACTCGGACCGGGAGCGGTTAAACAACGAGTGGCCTTCCGGCGTGCGCAGGAAATCCGGACCAACAGGCAGGGTTGCCGGGTCGTACAGATCGCCGAGCGGACCGGAATAAGGCGGGTGCGGCTCGAAAAAGTTGGTGAACATCAGGAACGGTTCATCCGACTCTTCACGCAGGAACTTTGTCGTGATGTCACCGACAAAGCTGGCCTGCGTCAGCTCTTCAGGAAGATTCGCCTGTGCCACGGCGCGCTCCGACCCAGCGCCGTCGCCACCCGGTCGAACGTAGTGCTCCGGCAGCTCCACGCCTTGCTCCTCAAGCCATGCGTGGTAGTCCGACTGCCCGGCGCCGTCCGGCCCGGGAGATACGTGTCCGGTGCTTATCCAGTCCTGAAATCCGTGCTGCGCGTTGGCATCATCGCCTAGATGCCACTTGCCGTAGTGAACGCGTCGGTAGTCAGAGGACACCAACTCTGCGATGGAAAGAGCATCGGGCTGTAGGGCGATGCTGTTTCGGACGAGCCCATTTGTGTGCGGGTAGGTTCCGGTCAGTACGCTTGAGCGTGACGGGGTGCAGACCGGTTGGGTGACATAAGCGTTCTGGAATACGAAAGAACCGTCCGCAAGCGCGTTCATGTGCGGCGTTTCTATCCAGCGATTCCCGTAGCAGGCCATCGTGTCGGCACGCTGCTGGTCGGTGATGATGACGAGAATATTTGGTCGTTCTGGCGTTTGTGGCATGTTCGTTAGCGTTTCTATTGTTCTTGTTTCTAGTCGGGAAATCAGTTCCAGATGGCCATCGTTATCGCCATCGTTTTTGGGCGACCACCTTTCGTCAGACAAGAGGATGACATACGATTGGCCGCGCTGCTCCTGTCGGGAGCGTCATTGCTCAACAAAACGCCACCGGCGTTCACAGGTTCTTTCCAGAGTTTTTCCCGAGTTCTACAAGGCCAGTTCGCCAGTCAGGAATTGCAAAACGTGACCACCCTCGCCCAGGTACTCACCCCCAACGCTACGTCCGACAACGCCATCGTCATCCCTGAGGGGCCGACGCTCAACTACGCTGCTCTGTCCGATGAGATCGAGCGTGTAGCAGGCGTTCTGGCCGCAGCAGGCGTTGAGGCCGGCCGGCCGGTATCTATCGTCCTCGCCAACAACCTTGAGTTCATGATCACCTTCCTCGCGGTAACCCGGGCCGGGGCGATCGCAGCTCCGCTCAACTCCGCCTACACCGTGGACGAGTTCAAGTTCTTCATGGAAGACGCCGACGCACAGCTTGCGATCGTTCCGCCAGGCGACCACGCCGGGCGTGAGTCTGCCAATCAGCTTGGCATCCCGACGATGGACGCATCCTCTGTTGGTGCCCATGTAGTGATCGCAAAGAGCGGCAGCGAACTCAAGATCACGAAAGACGTCGCACCGCCGTCCCCGGACGACATAGCCCTGTTCCTGCACACGTCCGGCACAACGAACCGACCTAAGGGCGTGCCGCTAACGCACAAGAACCTCCTGACTTCCCTCGGCAACATCAAGGACACCTACGCCCTGACGCCCGACGACGTTGCGATGGTCGTGATGCCGCTCTTCCACGTACACGGCCTTATCGGCGTTGCGCTCTCCACCCTGTACTCCGGTGGATCGATGGTCATCCCGTCACGTTTCTCTGCCAGCACCTTCTGGCGCGACCAGGCGGCCACAAACGCCACCTGGTACTCGGCAGTTCCGACGATTCACCAGATCCTTCTGATGCGTGCCGAAGAAGACAACGCACCAAAAGAGAGTTTCCGATTGATCCGCTCTTGCAGTGCGGCGCTTGTCCCGTCCGTGTTCGAAGAGCTTGAAGCACGCTTCGGCGCACCGGTACTTGAGGCTTACGGCATGACCGAAGCCGCCCACCAGATGTCCTCCAATCTTCTGCCCCCGGGTGCTCGAGTCCCCGGCTCGGTCGGTATGGGTACAGGTGTCGATATCAGCATCATGGACGAGGCCGGCAAGATGGTCGCTCTCGGCGAACGTGCCGAGGTCGTCATCCGGGGTGAAAACGTCACCCACGGCTACAACAACAACCCGGAGGCCAACGCCGAGGCGTTCACCGATGGCTGGTTCCGAACCGGCGACCAGGGAATCATGGACGCCGATGGACGGCTCACCCTGACAGGCCGATTGAAGGAGCTGATCAACCGTGCCGGTGAGAAGATCTCCCCGCTCGAGGTTGACGCCCTTCTGCTCGACCACCCGGCTGTTGCCGAAGCGGTCTGCTTCGCCGTTCCGGACGTCAAGTACGGCGAGATCGTCCAAGCCGCGGTGGTGTTGAATGGCGACGCCGATGAGGCAACGATCCAGGCCTTCTGCCGGGAGCGTATGGCTGAGTTCAAAGTCCCGGAACGGATCTACATTGCAGACTCGCTTCCGAGAACGGCGACGGGCAAGATCCAGCGTCGACACGTCTCAGCGGCATTCGCCCCGCAGGACTAAGCGGTAGGGGGTTGCTAGCTCCCATTACCCGCCCTAACGACCATAAGTCTTGGCGTTTTACCGATGCCCGGTTACTACGACGCGACTAGAGCCGGACGATGTTTGTCCAACGACGCTGGCTACTCTTTCTGCTGACGGTCGGTATTCACTGTCTCTGTAGCATGCGGTGGCGGCTCGTCGGATTCGGAAGTCGATCCGACCGTCCTGGTCGGAGAGCTGGACGCATCGGGTACTGAACCGACTGGTGCGCAACCGTCCCCGCCCCGTCGACCGGCGCCGATAGCAACTCTGACAGATCGAATGGTCAACCGGTTATGGACGCCACAGTCTCGATCTCAGGCGTTCACACGGCGACCGACTGGCTCGGAAAATTTACCGTTCAGAATCTGCCGGATGGCGAACAACTGGCGCATGTTTTCCCGTGATACCTCTTCTCCGCGCAGAACCAATAGCGCCATGCCCACGGTCAGATTATCCCGTAGTCCGGTGACCTCCGGGGTCATCAGTACTCCGGCGTCGTCGTCCGGATACAGGAGAAGATCGCCGATGGTTCGACGGTCCTCCATGCGCGCCAGTATCTGGCTTGCGACCGTCCAGTCGACCTGTCTCAGAATGTCGGCAGCAACCTCCGGCGGCGATGTGTCCAACACGGCGGCCATCCGATCTACGTCGATCAAGCTGGAGATCTCGGCGGCATCTTCCACGTCCAGATGCTCGATAATCTCGGCGATCGTTTCGGCGGGCAG
>Ga0302132_10000652_pt1 | contig 19828 bp, 16 predicted proteins | sample CB9_321_MG_FD_203113 | JGI IMG/M metagenome (GOLD analysis project Ga0302132, IMG submission 203113) | Marine microbial communities from Western Arctic Ocean, Canada - CB9_32.1 | ecosystem: Environmental > Aquatic > Marine > Oceanic | place: Canada: Western Arctic Ocean | collected 2017-09-19
TGCTCTCCAGCATCGGTGAAACGCTCGTTGGCACCGTCATTACAAACGATGAGGGCCTCATTCAGCAAACCATGAATGCCACACATATCGACCGCCTGAACATCGGCGCAATTGCAACCACCAAATTGAATTGGCTACAGCCGCACGAAGGTAATATTATTGATTTCTTGTATCGTAATCGAGCATTCCAAGTTCCCGAAGAATTGCTCGGTTAACGCACACCAACGATACCAACGACGCATTACGTGTTCACCCACAGCAAATATTTCCAGCAGAACATTGAAGTCGTCCCGAAAGTCCTCAATATCATGACATTGCTCGATCTGAATTGCTCAACCCTCATCTTGCATGAATCAGGCGTGCTCGATCAGATCGGTGTCTATGCGAGTTCCTGGAACTGTTGCCGAGCGTTGATTGTCAGTGATCCTGGAATTGTCGCCACTGGCCACCCGCAACGAGCCATCCAATATCTACAGCAAGCGGGAATTCAAACCCAGCTGTTTACCGATGTGCATGAAAATCCTACGACCGATGATGTGCAACGAGGCGTCGAAATTGCCCAGGAATTCCAGCCCGATCTACTAATCGGTCTTGGTGGTGGCAGTTCGATGGATTGTGCCAAAGGAATAAATTTCCTGTATTGCGGCGGTGGCCAAATGCAAGACTACTGGGGAATTGGAAAAGCGACTGAGCCGATGTTGCCAATGATTGCTATACCCACGACCGCTGGAACGGGAAGCGAAACTCAATCATTTGCACTAATCTCCGACGCTAAAACTCATACCAAAATGGCCTGCGGTGACAAGAAAGCAACTTGCAAGCTTGCCATCCTCGACCCAGAACTTACGCTCACTCAACCGGCCCACGTCACAGCGCTTACCGGCATCGATGCTCTTGCACATGCAGTAGAAACTTATGTCACAACAAAACGTACTGAAATGTCGATAGATTATAGTCGCCGCGCCTGGGAATTATTGTCGGTGAACTTCATCAAAGTCATTGATGACTCGAATGATTTAGAAGCTCGATCTGCGATGCAACTCGGGGCTTGCCTAGCCGGACTTGCTATCGAAAACTCGATGCTCGGAGCCGCTCATGCACTGGCAAATCCACTGACAGCGCATTTTGATGTTGTCCATGGGCAAGCCGTCGCAAGTATGTTACCCCATGTCATTCGATTCAACGCGCAGTCGACCGAATCTCAATACGGCCAACTCGCTTCAGCCTCAAACGCTGTTCCCGGAAACGATTCTGAGGCCCTCGCCACATTTATTACAGAAATCATGCAACACTCGGGACTCGCAACTCGCCTAGAACCCCAAGGAGTAAACGCTGACCAACTGCCAATGCTCGCTGCGGACGCAGCAAAACAGTGGACAGCACGGTTTAACCCCCGTACAGTAGAAGTAGAAGACTTGCTTACTCTGTACCAACAAGCCTTTTAAGCTGTTACGTAACTGTGTTGCACCCAATCGTATCAGCATAGCTAGACAACGTTGGGAATTCCCTCATCCTGATTTACTTTAAAGGACGGAAATAGCGAAATGACAATCAAACAGACTGCCGCGATTGCCGGAATTTGTGCTGTTGCCCTGCTGCTCAGCTCGCAATTGTTTTCAACGCGTGCAGAATCACCTCAGCCCAGCTCTACCTCAGCGTCCCAAGTGCTTGTTTCGACCGCTGCCCCAGTTCAATCAGCGAATCCAAAAACAACGGCGGCGTCCGGCCCAAAAGATCGCTGGACATATTTTCGTGGCAATGCACTTTCACAGGGTGTAGCGAACACCACGCTCCCCAAAAAACCTGTGTTGTTATGGACGTACGAAGTTCCTGAAGGTGCGTTTGAAGTGACTGCGGCAATCGTCGATGGCGTCGTCTACATCGGTGACCTCGACGGCACTTTGATAGCACTGGACCTGATAACGGGTAATGCCCTCTGGCAATCCAGTATTGAAAGTGGCTTTGTTTCATCTCCGGCTTACTTAAATGGCAGAATCTACCTCGGTGACTACGACGGGTCTTTTTACTGTTTCAGCGCCAAAGACGGCTCACTTGTGTGGAAATATGCAACCGGTGCCGAAGTCAGCTCCTCCGCAAATTTCTATAAAGACAACGTGCTCGTAGGTTCTCAAGATGCCACGTTATATTGCATCAATGCCGTATCCGGAAAACTCACCTGGAAGCATGAACTCGCGGATCAGATTCGGTGTTCACCGACTGTCGTTGGAGACCGCACATTTGTTGCTGGTTGCGATGCCAAGCTACACATCATCGACTTGGAAAAAGGCGAGAAGATATCTACCGTTGAACTTGACGGGCCTACCGGATCGACCCCAGCAGTCGTAGGCGATCATGTCTTCTTCGGAACCGAAGGGGCCTCCATCTACTCCATCAACTGGAAAAAAGCTGAAGTTCAATGGCACTACACAAGCGAAGAATCTGCGCTGCCCTACCGCAGCAGTGTCGCCCTCAAAGATGGTATCTTGGTCATCGGTGGTCGCAACCGATTAGTACAAGCTTTTAACGCCAAAACGGGCAAGGAACTGTGGCAATTCAAAGCGAATGGTCGTGTCGATGCATCACCTGTAATAGTCGGCAACCGAGTATTTGTGGGAAGTTCCGACGGGCGTATCCACGCGTTTAACCTAAAAACAGGTAAGCAAGTTTGGCAATACGAAGCGGGTGGTGATTTCGCAGCTGCTCCTGCGATCGCAGAACACCGCCTCGTTATCGCTAGCGGCGATGGTAAGGTATACTGTTTTGGGGAGAAATGATTTCCTCCCAGAGTTTTCCAGTCCTTCGTTTCCAATACACTCAGTACCAGTTCCTAACGGCAAATAGGTCGCAATAAAGACTATGACCGAATCCACAGAAACATCCGTCGGCAGTTATTTCATCTCCAACTATCCTCCCTTTTCCCAATGGTCAAGCGATGAGCTAGGTGAAATAAAGACTGCGTTTGCATCCGCTCCCAATGATTCTCCGTTGGGGCTCTACCTGCACATACCATTTTGTAGAAAACGCTGTAAGTTTTGTTACTTCAAAGTGTTTACCGACAACAAGGCTAGTGATATTGAAACGTACGTTTCCGCCTTGTCACAAGAGATTGAATTGGTATCTCAACAACCAATCATGGGTGACCGCCCTTTTCGTTTTGTATATTTTGGTGGTGGCACTCCGTCCTACTTAAGTCCGAAGCAACTTACCCGTTTGGTCGATCGCTTACGTGAGAGCATTGATTGGTCTGCTGCGGAAGAAGTTACCTTTGAATGTGAACCTGGTACTTTGTCAGAAACCAAAATCAAGACGCTGAAAGAACTCGGAATCTCGCGACTCAGTTTAGGCATTGAAAATTTTAGCGATGATATCTTAAGCGAAAACGGAAGAGCACATTTATCTGCTGAGGTCTATAAATCGTGGGATTGGATTACCGCGGCCGATTTCTATAACGTCAACATCGACCTAATCTCCGGAATGGTCGGCGAGACGTGGGACAACTGGAAAGTTAACATCCGCAAGACGATCGAACTGGACCCTGAAAGTGTCACCATCTACCAAATGGAATTGCCCTTCAATACCGTTTACTCCAGTGATATTTTAGGAAACAAGATTGAAACACCTGTTGCGGACTGGGAAACGAAACGCGCGTGGCTTGATTATGCATTTGATGAATTACTCGCCGCCGGTTATCACATCTCCAGCGCCTATACACTCATTAAGGATCCGGCGAAAGTTAGTTTTAGTTATCGCGACAATCTGTGGTCTGGATCTGACTTATTAGCTACCGGCATCGCCAGCTTTGGGCATGCCGCCGGCGTCCACTACCAGAACCTACCGGAATGGGATGATTATATTTCCGCTTTGCTCGAAAGAAAGGAACTGCCGCTGGGACGTGCAATGCGGCCGACAAAAAATCAAAACCTTATTCGAGAAATGATTTTACAGCTAAAACGTGGTTACTTGGACATCAGCTACTTTAAAACAAAATACGGTGTTCACATTGTTGAAAACTGGCAGCAACAATGGCAACAACACGTCGATGATCAAATGCTAACCATTCAGGACGACCGCATTGAATTGACTCGCAAAGGCTTCTTACACGCCGATGCACTGCTACCCATCTTTTTCGAAGAAGAGCATCAGGGAGTCCGTTACACCTAATGGGATCTTTGATTTTTATGATGGGGGAATTCGAAGCTGAGTTTCCCACCGAACGCCTATATGCCAAAAACCACATGTGGGCACTGCAAGTCGAATCCACTCAACCAGTCGTCACTCGGTTTGGCTTTGCCGCCTACGCTGTAAGGCTGTTGCAAGATGTATATTTTCTTGAATGGTATTTTGATGCACCTGCCCAAGTAGCAGCGCATCAAGAAATGGGAACCGTTGAAAGCAAAAAAGCTGAGAGTTCGTTATACGTCCCGGTAGGCGGTGCATTAACGCAATTCAATCCTCGGTTGCTCGCAGATCCTTCTTGCATCAATGTCGATAAATATGGCGACGGATGGCTTTTTGAAATGCAATGCGATCCCCTTGAACACGAAACTCTAATGTCCACAGAGCAATATCTCGAACACCTAGAACAAGTCTGGAAATTAACTCAGCAGACCATTAAAGGTCAACTCAACTAGGCCTTGGCCCATGTTTGTTTTTCCGCTTGGTCTCCGCTGAACTTGCAAAATGTTCACCACAGCAGCATTTTCTAAGTTAAACTACACGTATCCAAATCGACATCTTTTAATTCTTCGTCCGTGACCGCACAATGCAACGTCTTCCAGTTTTCATATCTCAAGGCCAAAGTCGTAACCCGGCCAAAAGGGAACTCGAGACACTTGTCGGTGAACAACTGGCACAGCATCAACAACTCGATGTCATTCGTATCCCCAACCTTTATGACTTGACGCCGGAAACCCAATCGTTAACGACGTTACAAGACATAACCGGTGATTTCATAATTATCACTTGGCTTTATGACCGCAGTACCCACTGGATATTGGACCGCAATGGAATATCCGGGCAAGTTGGTGAAATCGAACTCACCATCGAGACCGACGACGAAGACGAGGAAATGGAGTTGGAAGATGAAGAAGATGAAGAAGAAAAAGAGCGTGTCGCTACAACTCGCGACATCCCCAATCGTCAAATTTTCAGCCTCTCATTTCCAGCAAGCGACACGCCTGAAGATTTCATAAATGAAGTATTGCGCATTGCCGAACTTCCTCGCGACAACTCACTGACTCAGTGGATCCAAGGGGATCCCAACGAAGCAAGCTTACAACGATTCCTCGAACCAACGAATGACACGGCACTACAGGGCGATGGAACTCTGCCCATTCTGGGCCAAACTGGCGTAACGGAAATCGAAGATTCTAGTCCGCGTCGGTGGTATCCAGTGATTGACTACAGTCGCTGCACAAATTGCATGGAGTGCATCGATTTCTGTTTATTCGGAGTTTACGGTGTTGATCGCCTCGACACGATATTAGTAGAAGCGGCTGACAATTGTCGTAAGGGTTGCCCAGCCTGCAGTCGAGTCTGCCCTGAAAACGCTATCGTTTTCCCACAGCACAAATCACCGGCAATCGCCGGAGGCGCCGTAGACGCAGGGGGCCTAAAAATTGATCTGTCATTACTCTTTGGGGCACCGGATGCTCAAAACACTGCGTCCCGCGAACGCGACGAGCAATTGATGCTTGCCGGTCGGGCGCCTGTTGAAGTCACCGCCGATTCCACGACCGACGATTTGGAATTTGTCGAAATTAGCATGCGACGTCGACAAACAGCAACACCCACGCAAGCCCATGACCCATTAGATGCACTCATCGACAGCCTCGACGAATTCGATTAAGCATTAGCGGGCATTATCCAGAGCGGGCCCAGTGGCCGTTGACACTAGAACAACAACCATTTTTTTTAAATCTAATGAGCAACATTCAATACTTTGGGGCAGTTGGTGATGGCGTTACGGATGACACCGACGCCATTATCCATGCTATCGAAAATGGCGACGGACATTTAAAACTTCCCGCCGGCACATATCGCATCACACGCACTCTAGAAATCAATCTCGGTGACAACGGCCCATTGGGTATTACCGGTGCTGCTGGCGCAACCACCATTGTCATGGACGGTCCCGGACCCGCGATACGACTCATTGGGTCGCATGCCGGCACAGGTGACCCCAACTCGAGAAACCAATCGGTCATCGACTCGGAACGGATGCCGATCATCGCCGACTTGAAAATAACCGGCACCCATAAAGAAGCCGACGGAATTGAGTGTCTCGAAACGATGCAAATTGTTTTGCGGAGTGTTTTGATTACTCAAGTACGACATGGAGTGCACCTCACGAAACGAAACCGTAACGTCATCATTACGCATTGTCATATCTACTTTAATACTGGGGTGGGGATTTATCTGGATTCACTCAACCTCCATCAGATCAACATTAGCGACAATCACATTAGTTACAACCGGCAGAGTGGTATACGCATTGAACAAAGTGAAATACGAAATCTACAGATTACGGGTAACGACATTGAATACAACAATTTCCGCGCTCATAATGCTGAGGAAGAACCAACTGCGGAGATCTACATAGATACGACGTCTGAACACGCGAGTGTAAATGAAGTCACAATTGCCTCAAACACGATTCAGGCAACCAACAGCAAAGACGGCGCAAATATTCGCATCATTGAAAATCCAAATGAGAGCCGCCGTCCGGGCCTGTTTGCAATTACCGGCAATGTCATTGGCAGCCAAGAAAACAATGTTTACCTCACTGGCTGCTATGGCATGGTCATCTCGGGGAATACCATCTACTCCGCAACGGAACGTAATTTGCGCCTCGAACAATGTGCCCAACTTACAATTGGCTCGAACGTCTTCCGGCGACACACACCGAGCTATGGTTGTGGTGTATTGCTAAATCAATGCAAAAACATTCTCTTCAGCGGATGTACGTTCGAAGATGAAGCCGACGGTGGACAAGAATCTGGGTTCCCGTTGCTCGAAATCCAACAATCACAGTTCGTTACCATCAGTGGTAATCAGATTATTAACAGTGTGAAAGCTGGCATCATGGTTACTGATTCCTCACAGTTGAACATCAACGGAAATACGATCAGTGACACGCGACCCGCACCTCTAATGCGACAAGCCGTTTCCTTGTCGGGAACCTGCGCCGACGTCGAAATGACCGGCAACCTCGTGTCCGGAATTCCCGACACTGAGTAAATCAACCTACGATCTTAATTCCAACTCTAAATCTTTGATCAGAAAGAACCCTGCGGGACTATGCCTACAGTATTAATTACACCGGAAGCCCTTCGCGACCAAGACGGCCCTCATGTCGACATTTTAAAAGAAGGCGGGTTTGATATTAGCTTTCCTGTCGATACCACACTTGCACGAGGCCATCACAATGACGATGAAGTCGTGAAACAACTCGCCGGAGTGTCTGCGGCGATCGCCAGTGGTGAAACGTACAACCACAACATCCTGAGCCGCTTGCCAGAATATAAAGTGATCGCTCGTTGCGGTGTAGGTTTTGATAAAGTCAATGTTGCTGAAGCGACGAGTCTCAACGTTCCATTAACCATTACCCCCAACTCCAATCACGAAGCAGTTGCTGAGTTGTCACTGATGCTGTTGCTTGCAGCCGCTAAGAACCTCCGCGCAATGGACAATATTTGTCGCGCCGGCCGCTGGGACCGAGTACTACCTCGTCCGATCCGAGGATTAACCGCAGGGATTGTCGGCCTTGGTCGAATTGGTCGTAGCACCGCTTTGCGTTACAAAGCAATGGGCATGAAACTAATGGCCTACGACCAGTACCCCAATATGGAATTCATTCAAGAACACGGTGTTGAACTCGTCGAACTTGATCAACTCTTAGCCCAAGCAGATGTGGTTAGTGTGCATTGCCCATTAAATGATGAAACTCGTAACATGTTCAATGCTGATTTATTTGGACAGATGAAAAACGATGCAATCTTTATCAACACGGCTCGTGGTGGGTTAGTTGTCGAAGAGGATTTATATAACGCACTAAGCCAAGGCAAACTACATTCCGCCGGCCTGGACGTGTTCCAACAGGAACCTCCCCAAGCGGACAACCCATTATTCACTCTCGACAATACAGTCTTCTCGCCGCATGTCGCCGGCACCGACCAAAAGAGTCTTTCGGACATGGCCTGCGAAGCGGCCAGCTATATCGTCGCATTATCTCGCAATGAATGGCCTACTGGTTCGGTAATCAATCAAGAATTGGCCGATAACTGGGACTGGGAAACCAGTCGACAATAAAGCTCAATGACCATAAACCGCTGGTGACGCGCAAACCATTTTCGGGACGACAGGGCACCTACGAAACCTCTTAGATCATTTATTTCCATTCGCTCTCACCACCCATGAAACTTTGCCTAAACACTTCGACAATTCAGCCCCAACCGCTGCTCGATAAAATCCAAATCACTGCAGAGGCCGGTTTTACCGGCATCGAATTATGGATCAATGATATATACCAATACATCGGTCAGGGTGGAGAAGTCCGAGATATAGAAAACGCTTTAGCGGACCACGGACTTGAACTTCCTTGTATGATCGCCGTTCGAGGATGGGGTGAGGCAATTGGCAGAGAATATCAACTGCTGCTCGATGAAGCCCGTCGACGTATGGAACTTGCTGCTCGTTTAGGGTCGCCGTTCGTGGTAGCTACGCCACCTCGCGAAACGTGTGAACAAAATCAATTAACCGATCGATTTGGCGATCTCTTAAAGATCGGAGACGAAATCGGCACCCGTCCTACTCTCGAGTACATCAGCTTTTTCAAAGGGCTATCGACCCTCGATGCCGCATGGGAAATCATACAAACCATCGGCGGCAGGGCCACGCTAATCGCTGACTCTTTCCACACTTGGAACAGCCATTCCGATCGCACTTTGTTGGGACGCATTCCCGCCGAGCACCTCAGCCATTTTCACATTAATGATGCACACCCGACAATTAACTGCTGTGAGCAAACCGATCCAGATCGCATGATGCTTGGCGAAGGGCCGATAGATTTGGAATCAGAATTCGAGATGCTACATAAAATCGGGTATAAAGGAAGTGTTAGCCTAGAACTATTTAATGTTGATCTGTGGCAACAAAACCCACTCGCCGTGGCCCAACAAGGCTATCAATCTCTAAGTGACTTAGCAACTTAACCTTACCGAATTCAAGGCAACTATGATTTCCGCACTGCAACTTACAACTAGCGATTACGTCATTTTTTTCGCCACGATCATTGGAGCAATGATGGTCGGATTAATCGCTGGTCGCAAGGAAGAAACGTCCGAGGATTATTTCCTAGCAGGGAAAAAATTGCGGTGGTTTGCGGTTGCTGGATCGATCTTCGGCAGTAACGTTAGTGCGAATCATATGGTCGGCATGATGGGCGTTGGCTTCAGTATCGGATTTGCCCAAAGTCACTTTGAAATAGGCGCAATCGCCGGCTTACTTTTCTTGTGCTATGGCTTCCTACCGGTCTATCGAAAATTAAATCTCTACACACTGTCGGAATACCTCGGAAAACGCTATGACGATCGCAGTCGCGTTTCTTACGCCATTATTATGATTATCATCATGGCCTTTGTGCAAATGGTACCAGCACTCTATATCGGTTCCCGCACCATATGTGAACTGCTTGGCGGAAATGCCATCATTCTCGAAGACTCGGCCACGGCCACAGAACTAACAGCCGCTGCAAATAATATCTCAAACGCACCGGAGGGTGCGATTTCGAATCAATTTCAAGTCCAAGCGCCGCAATCCAAAGTATCTATGCCGCACTATACGTGGTTTGTAATCGCCTTGGGCGTCATTGCCGGTAGTTACACAATTGTCGGCGGTCTCAAAGCAGTCGTTTATACGGATATTATTCAATCGATCCTCATGTTAATTGCCGGTATCGGGCTTGCGGTATTGGTTTTTTCTCAACTCGGTTGGAATGAAATGCTTGATCTCGATGCCGCCGCCGGCGACGCTTCAAAAATGAACATCTACCTACCGACCTACCACAAAGACCTTCCGTGGACGGGGGTTTTGACAGGCCTGATGTGCATGCATTGTTTCTATTGGGGTACAAACCAATTTATTGTGCAGCGAGCGTTAGGCGCCGTTAGTGATAAAGAAGCTCGAGTCGGGATTATTTCAGCTGGTTTTCTAAAACTTACCATTCCATTCTTCTCGATTGCAACTGGTGTCTGTGCCTATTATCTGCTGATGAATGAAGCTACCGGACAAGCAGCACAATCTTTGGTTAATGACATTGCCCCGGACACCGTTTTTCCGAAATTAGTTACACGATTTATTTCGCCCATCGGCTTTGGTTTGGTTGGCTTGATTGCCGCCGGCGTAATCGGAGCAATCCTGTCTTCAATCGATTCAATGATGAATTCAGCGGCAACGATCATTTCCGTCGATATTTATAAAAAATATTTTCGCGTCAACGCGTCCGATAAGGAGCTCATCGTAGCGGGCCGCGTCACAATCGTCGTGCTAATGATCACGGCGATCCTCATGGCGTTATTTATCATGGATCCAAATTCCAAAGAGAATTTCTTCTTGCAGATCGCCGATTATCAAAACTATCTCACACCCGGACTCCTCGTCGCTTTTGTGTTAGGTATATTTTGGAAACGAGGTACTGCCCCAGCGGCGTTTTATACAATCCTCGCGGGGATTGTACTCTCGTGGGTCGTCGTCCAAGTTTACGACAGTGACATGCCCCGACCGCTTTATGACATCGCATTAGATCGAGCGCGCGTGTCTGATTTTCATGCCGGTAATTTTGTGCCCGCAGGATATCTGGACCAAAACGTACACGACATGAACCAAGATCAGTTCGATGCGTTTATTGCGAAGGACATTCGTCCCAATATTTCAGCAGTGCAAAAAATGTTTGGGCCAACGCTTAACTTCTTCCACCGCGTCGTTTTTGTACTAGGTCTTTCCGCAATCGTATTTGTCGTTATTAGCTTAATGACGCCCTCTGATCCCGAAAAATCCAAACTTACGTGGACTGGACTGGGAGGGCATCAACCCACACGCTTGAAAGTACTCGCTAAGACGCTGTGCCTGTCGCTTGTAATTTTTGCCCTGCTTGGATGGCTTACCGATCAAGCGTTTCTGACGCCAACTCTAGCAGCCTGTTTTGCAGCGTTCTGGACTCTCGGAGTCTATGGCTGTGAAATACTCGAAAAAATCAAAACCGACGATAGCGGGATGTCACGCGTTCAATACATTCTCCGCAGTGACTTAACCTACGCTGGGCTACTAGCGGCGACCGCAATGTTCATGATGTACTTTTTCTTTTAATCCAAACCACGTCTCACCTTCTCTTTTGAGAGGAACAGGCAAAAGTTAAAAATACGGTAGGTGAAAAACGATGACCTTGCAAAAACAAACACGACGTGCCGTTCTTAAAACACTCGCGGCAACTCCAGTTCTCACAAGTCTATCCGCACTGGATTGCTGGGCAGCAACCATGCTTGCTGAAACGGGAAAGCGGCCTCGTGTTGCTGCTATATATACCTCATTTACATATCGCAGCCATGCACATGTACTACTAGAAAACTTCTTGGAGCCCTATTTATTCTGTGGCAAGAAAACAGACCCTGGAGTTGAAGTTGTCAGTATGTACCGCGACCAGCAACCCGCAGGTGACATGACGGACCAAGTCTCAAAACAATATGGGATTCCAGTCTTCAAGACCATTCGGGAAGCCGTCTGTGTCGGCGGTGATAAATTAGCGGTCGATGCAGTGTTGTCGATTGCCGAACATGGCAACTATCCCGTCAACGATCGTGGTCAACGCATGTATCCACGTAAGAGATTTTTTGACGAAATCGTGGCGGTGATGAAGGAATCAAAACAATTTGTACCACTGTTTAACGATAAGCATCTGAGTTATCGGTTTGACTGGGCCAAAGAAATGGTCGCCACAGCACGTCAATATAACATTCCCTTTCTCGCTGGAAGCAGTGTTCCGCTAGCTCAGCGCAGACCGGAAATTGCAATCAAGAAAGGTGCACGAATTGTGCAAGCCATTTCCATTCATGGTGGACCGGTCGAATCATATGATTTCCACGCATTAGAAATCTTGCAATCGATGGTTGAGAATCGCCGTGGTGGTGAAACAGGGGTCAAGCGATTGACGTTTTATGAGGGCGACCAAGTGTATCAAGCAGCCAAAGCTGGAATTTTTGATATGGAATTGGCCGATGCGGCGATGACAGCGGAATTAGGTCATTCGATTGAGAATTTCGGCAAACTCGAGGGTGAAGATGAAATTACGCCACACGCCATTGTCTTCGATTACGTGGATGGGCTCAAAGCGACTATTTTACGTGTGGGAACAAGCAGCACACGGTGGAACTTTGCTTGTCGCATCAAGGGCAATGCTGCCCCGCTAGCAACGAGTTTCTATGTCGGACCATGGCGAAATCGCAATCTTTTCAAGGCTCTCGCCCACTCCATTCAAACACACTTCCGTAACGGCTCAGCTCCCTACCCCGTCGAACGGACACTATTAGTGTCCGGCATGCTGGATTCTGCTATGCAAGGACGTCTCGCTTTGGGACACCCGCTGCATACAAATCATCTTCATATCTCCTACAAAAGTCCTGACCATTCAGCGCTGCGCGAAAACGGGGACTCGTGGAAATTTATAACAGAAGCAATTCCAGAGCCCGAGCGATTTGATAATGGGCTGCCAGCAGAATTCAAAAAATAAAACGAGCTAATTCTATTATGCAACCACTCAATTGGTCAATCATTGGACTCGGACGTTTCGGAAAGATCCATGCCGAAACGATACGTGAGATAACTGCTGTGAACTTATATTCAGCCTGCTCTAGAAACGAGCAGACATTACAATCTCACGCCAGCGACCTGCAACTCACAAACACGACAACGGATTATCAGGATATTCTTGCTGACCCGGCAGTCGATGTGGTCTCGATTGTGACACATTGGGAAGATCATTTTCAAGTTGCAATCGATGCTCTGCAAGCAGGTAAGCACGTGCTGCTCGAAAAGCCGATGGCCGCGACACTTGAACAATGTCGGGCGATCCAAGAGTGTGCACAACACAGCGACGGCAAATTTATGGTCGGCCATATATGCCGCTTCGACCCCCGTTATGCGCTTGCACGTGAGTCCATTATGGCTGGCGATATTGGAACGATTTGCTCCATACATGCGTGCCGCAATTTACCCACAGTCGCAGGAAATATTCGCCTCGATAAAATCTCTCCCATGATCGGTGATGGTATCCATGATCTAGATCTGGTGATGTGGATGCTCGGCAGGCGGCCACTGAGCGTAATGGCAAAAAATGTACGCGTCCACAATTTCAAATACCCTGATATATCATGGGCCATGTTTGACTTTTCAGACCCAGCGGTGGACCACGAAACGATTGCTGTTATTGAAACCAATTGGGCGTTACCCGAAAACACTCCTACCGTAATCGACGCACAGATGGAAATCGTGGGGACTACCGGTCAAATCCATATCAATTGCAGTGAAACCGGACTCCAAGTGCAAACACTCGAGCAAACGAAATATAAAGATACAATGTATTGGCCGCAGGTCGAGAACCAACGCCAAACAGGGATACTAAAGTCGGAATTAGAATATTTTGCCAATTGCATCCATCACGACCGGCCGATCAATATTATTACTGCTAAGGAAGCACAACAAGCTATGGAAATTATCTTATTGGCTGAAGAATCTGCTCGATGTGGACAGCTTCTTCCGATTGCACCCACAGGATGACTTTACCCAGCGTCGATAATTCTCAACGGCTTGTTCTCTGATATTAAACCAATATTTGAACTCGCCAAACTCCCTCGGTCGTATTATCCTGAAGAGTTCCCGTAAGGGAATTTTATGTCACAAAACCCGCTAGGCTAAGACTACGGTTTGCTGACAGTTTTACACAACTTTTTGCGTCAAGAATCCAATTCCATGAACCACCGCTTATACATCGAAACGGTCGGCTGTCAAATGAATATGCTTGACAGTGAGATGGTCGTCGCCGACCTTCGCAAGCACGGGTATGAGTTAACCCACGATGTAAAGCAAGCAGATACAATTCTCTACAACACCTGCAGCGTCCGAGCTCATGCTGAAGACAAAGTTTACAGCGCTCTAGGAAGGCTAAAGCTGCTGAAGCGTCGTCATCCCGAAAAGATTATTGGAGTCATGGGATGTATGGCGCAAAAAGACCAGACCACAATTTTTGATCGAGCCCCGTATGTCGATTTAATTGTCGGACCAGGTCAGTTACAAGAAATACCTGGCTTGATTGAGAAGATCAGAGCCGGCGGTGAGCATGAGATGGCAGTCGGACTAGGTCGCCGCGACGGTTCGCAAGAAGACATTCGTAAAAGTCATCTTACGTTTGACCCGCTACGGGATCCGACGATGCGACCGACACCCTACCAGGCTTTTCTGCGAATCCAAATTGGTTGTGATAAATTTTGCACTTATTGTGTTGTCCCAAATACGCGGGGACCGGAGCAAGGTCGCCCGCCCGAGATGATCGTCGATGAAGCTCGGCTATTGGCTGAGCAAGGTTGCCTGGAGATCACACTTCTGGGACAAACCGTCAATAGCTACAGCTACACCGCCGATGGCAAAACAACCGACTTGGCAGCCCTGCTTGAAATGCTGCATGAAGTCGAGGAAATCCAGCGCATTAAGTTTGTCACCAATTACCCCAAAGATATGGGCCGGAATTTATTAGAAACTATCCGTGACCTCGACAAAGTCTCGCCGTATTTACATGTCCCGTTGCAGCATGGCAGCAACGAAGTTCTACAACGCATGAAGCGTGGTTATACAGTGGAAGATTATCGAGACATGATGCATCGTATCTGGGACATTGTTCCAGACGCCGCTGTTTCAAGTGACTTTATTGTTGGTTTTTGCGGTGAAACCGACGCTGAGTTTCAGACGTGTATTGATTCTATTCGTGCATACCGATTCAAAAACAGTTTTATCTTTAAGTACAGCGAACGCGAAGGTACTAAAGCTCAGGATGTAATGATTGACGATGTACCCTATGAAGTCAAACAAGCACGTAATAATGAACTGCTCGAAGTACAAAACGAAATCAGCGAAACTGAAAACATTAAATTTATCGGCAAACCAGTCGAAGTGTTAGTCGAAGGCCGCAGCAAGAAATCACAGCAATTTGAAGAAGATGGAAAACCGATCCAAATGGTTGGCCGGACCCACTGTGACCGCATTGTCGTATTTGAAGGTAACGACCGTCAGGCTGGGCAAATTCTGCCGGTGACAATTTTTGAAACAACGCCATTTACCATGTTTGGCACAGTTGTAACGGAGCATGTCGGCCCCGAAGTGTTTTCACTTTAATCGGGAACTCTTATTGGTAAGAGAAGCGGGAAATAAACAATGTCACGAGTCGTTTTAGCAATGTCCGGAGGCGTCGATAGCAGCGTCGCAGCTCATTTGTTACTAGAACAAGGGCACGATGTCATCGGTGTTTTCATGCGTCATGGCGAAGAATCTGCTCAGTCCTGTGAATTAGACGATCCGGCTGACAACCCACTATTACCGCTGCTGCAAAACCGCGCTGACCATAAACAAGGGTGTTGTAGCGCCTCGGACGCGGAAGATGCACGACGAGTAGCTGATAATCTGTCCATCCCGTTTTATGCGTTAAACCTACAAAAAGATTTCCGCCGCATTATCGACTATTTCGTTGCCGAATACACCATTGGGCGCACCCCTAACCCTTGCGTTATGTGTAACAATTGGATCAAGTTTGGAAAGCTATTTGAATATGCCGACAGCGTTGGTGCCCAGTACGTTGCGACCGGACATTACGCGCGATTAGTCCCCGCTGCAAACACAACAGATCTTCCACGGTTAGCGCGAGGTGTTGATGGCACAAAGGATCAAGCATATGTATTATTTGGTATCGAACGCGATTACCTACAGCGGATGATGCTGCCGGTTGGCGACTATCCGAAAACGGAAATCCGAGCACTCGCTGCTGGATTGGGTCTACGAGTTGCTGACAAAAAAGATAGCCAAGAAATCTGTTTTGTTACATCTGGGCATCACGGTGAATTTGTACGACAGCGACGGGGCAACACCGACTTGTCTGGCGACATTGTGACTACCACGGGAACGGTCGTCGGCCAGCATGATGGCATTGAACAGTTCACAGTCGGACAACGCAAAGGACTGGGCGTAGCGTTAGGCGAACCACACTATATTGTTCGCATCGATGCCCCGGAGCGACAAGTAATCATCGGTGAACTTTCTGAATTGGCCAAGAGCTCACTGACGGCTGACCGCACCAATTGGCTTGTCGATATGCCGCTTGACGAACCGTTTAAATGCCAAGCTCAGATTCGTTACAATAGCGCTGCTCGACAGGCAACAGCGTCGATCAATGCAGACAATATTTTGGATATTGAATTCGATGAACCCTGCGACGCGATAGCTCCTGGACAAGCCGTCGTCTGTTTCGATGGCGATGTCGTCCTCGGCGGCGGTTGGATTCTGTAATATCTAACGACACCCACACAGTGAACCCCCCTATTACATTAACTAAGTATCTTTATAATGTAGATTGCTACGGTTCTTATTCTCCTTACGATGACACCATTTATGGATCCTGAATTACAAAATCGCGCTGATAAAATTCGCAATCAGTTATTGCATTTGCGCGACAGCCTTTGACTATCCTGCGAAAGCAGATGAAATCACCGCCATCGAGTTGAAGATGGGGAAAGCTGGATTCTGGGATAATCAAGAGACTGCACAGCAACTCGTTGTCGAGCTCAAACAACTCAAAACAGTCGTGTCACCGATCGAAGAACTCGATGCAGCGTCCGCAGATCTCGTTGGACTATTGGAAATGGGGGAAGATGATCCGGAGATCGCCGCTGAGGTGACTTCGGAAATTGACCGCTTGGAATTGCTGGTCAATGAACTTGAGATGAAGTCGATGCTGAGCGGGCCTCATGATCAATCTGGGGCCATCATGACAATCAACGCGCGAGATGGTGGCACCGATGCTAATGACTGGGCTGAAATGATGCTCCGTATGTATACGCAATGGGCACATCACAATGAGTATTCAATCGGCTTGATGGATCGTAATGACAACGATATCGCTGGTATTAACAGCGTTACGATTAGTATTCGTGGGCCCTTCGCGTATGGGTATTTAAAAGGTGAAACCGGTATTCATCGACTCGTTCGTATTAGTCCGTTTAACTCCGAAGGTAAACGACAGACCAGTTTTGCTGCGGTCGACGTATCACCAGAAATCGCCGATAGCGTTAAAATCGAAGTCGATGAGAACGAAGTTCGCGAGGACACGTATCGGGCGAGTGGAGCAGGCGGTCAGCATGTGAATAAGACCGATAGTGCCATTCGATTGACACATGAACCAACTGGAATTGTTGTGCAGTGTCAAAATGATAGAAGTCAGCATAAAAATCGGGCGGCGGCCTATAAGATGTTACGTGCGCGGCTCGCTCGAGTCGAAGAAGAGAAACGGGAAGCGGAACAAGCTCAAAAGTATCTCAACAAAGCCCGTGTTGGATTTGGTTCCCAGATAAGGAATTATTTCTTGCATCCCGACCAACGTGTTAAGGATACACGCACCGGATACAGCGAAGGTAATTTTCATAATGTTTTGGATGGTGATATCCAAGGCTTTCTAGATACATTTCTTCGTTGGCGCATCGGACAAGAATAGAGTAGAATTCGGCGCAGTGTCTATTTGTGATATTCCTTGTAATCCTGAAATTACTTTTGCAGAGTTTGTTCGAAATCAATTTGTCCAGCGCAGGAATTAAGAAAGAAAATTATGTCAGAATTGGAAAACCTAGAGTCCATTGGACCCGACGCCACTGGATTACGTATAAGTATGGTTTGGGAAAACGAACGTTTCAAACACTGTGTCGATTGGGTTGCTGGAGATCAAGCATTTCGCATTCTCGAAAGCGTCGAAGGAGACGAAAACGACTTGTGGCCTCCTAGCCCGACATTGCAACAACTCACCTTAGAACAACGAACACAAAGTCGCCAAGTGGGCCTGATGGTCGGAATGGCGGGAAATAGTCATTGGTCTGTTGCTATTGAAAATGATCCTCGTGACAAGTCCATGCTTTTCGAAGCTGCTTGTCGTGTGGCTGATACTACAGCTGGCAGCTTAACGACAACGTATAAATCGATGGTACCTGTGAAGATTGTCGATCCGATTGAACGAGTCGCCGAGCTTTCGATCGCTGGACGCAAATGTCGTATTAAAGTTGAATCCACTGGTCGCGGAGAATTGGATGAGCTTAAAATCGAAGGGAACATCATCACCATCACTCCCACCGAAATGCCCGAAGCTTGGCCGGCAACCGTCGAATGGAAATATCGGCTGTTTGGATAAAACTTGAACGCGATAAAATCGGAATTGATCGAATCGCCACCCTTGATAAACAACGAGTCTACGATCAAAATATGTGCTAGCTCTGTAAAAACAATTGACTCACAAATACGGAACCAATCATGGTCTTTGAACATATCGAAAATCTTAAAAATACCTACACCGACAAAAACGTGCTTGTCGATGCAGATTGCCCGGAACTCGGAAGATTCCAAGGGCTTACGGGTACGGTTAAGACGGTCAATATGAGTGGACGCGCATTGGTTGAATTTGATGGTCATAAGAACATCGGTTGGTTTGATATTGATGTCGATTTTTTGAAACTCGTCGACAAGGCCGCCCCTGTGGAAACACCAGTAGCTTCACCGGCGGCTAAAAAACCGGCGGCCAAAAAACCGGCGGCGGCACAACCCGACGCCACTCCCACAGACCCCGCTAATATGAACGTAGCAGATATGCTCGCGGCCGCTCGAGGCGAATCCGCTGCACCCGCTGATGAAGCAGCCACAGAAGCACCTGCCGTAGAAGCAGAAAAACCCGCTGCCGCGGCTGTCGATCCAGCTAGCATGAGTGTTGCAGATATGCTCGCGGCCGCTCGAGGCGAATCCGCTGCACCCGCTGCTGCAGAAGAAGTAGAAGAAGAACCCGCTGCAGAAGAAAAACCCGCTGCCGCGGCTGTCGATCCAGCTAGCATGAGTGTTGCAGATATGCTCGCAGCTGCTCGAGGCGAATCCGCTGCACCCGCTGCTGCAGAAGAAGTAGAAGAAGAACCCGCTGCAGAAGAAGAACCCGCTGCAGAAGAAGAACCCGCTGCAGAAGAATCAGCGGCTAACGATGGTGGTAGCGAAGTTCAAGCGCTCCAAGAGGCTGAGGACGCCGCAGGGATGTGTGCCTATTGTCGCAAAGTCGATGCATAGCAAGCGACATTATTTTACGTCAAGCATGCGTTGTAGCGCGACGAGCGACCAGCGCTGTGTATCTTGATCGACAGAAATTGTATTGACCGGTGTGCCCTGGGCTAGATTTTCCAGAGTCCAGCAGAGATGGGCTAGGTCAATGCGATACATTGTGGCGCACATACAAACCACTGGTGATAAAAAGTGAATTTCCATCTCGGGATGTTCTTTCTTTAGCCGATTGACCAAGTGCAACTCGGTTCCAATCGCCCATTTCGATCCTGCTTCAGCCTCTTCAATGACTTCAATGATTTTACCAGTTGAACCTGAAATATCTGCCAGATCGTTTACTTCCTGTGGGCACTCTGGGTGCACCATGATTTGAATACCCGGATGTTCACGCCGAAACGTCTCAACATGCTCGGCCTTAAACATCTGGTGCACACTGCAA
>Ga0302132_10000659_pt1 | contig 19756 bp, 34 predicted proteins | sample CB9_321_MG_FD_203113 | JGI IMG/M metagenome (GOLD analysis project Ga0302132, IMG submission 203113) | Marine microbial communities from Western Arctic Ocean, Canada - CB9_32.1 | ecosystem: Environmental > Aquatic > Marine > Oceanic | place: Canada: Western Arctic Ocean | collected 2017-09-19
TTCCTGTGGCGTCAAAGCCGACTACGGCCAATTAGACGTTCGGACTATAATCCCGAAGTCGTTGTCTCGGCGTAATCCTCGGATTCCAATGTCGGCGTAACAAGCGTCGCTCTTGATCGGTGGTTCCGCCCCAAATGCCAATCTCATTGTTGACTATGGCATAATCAAGACACTTAGCCTGAACCGGACAAGAACGACAAATGCCGTAAGCGTTTTCTCTACGTTGACGTTGATCTTTATCTTCTCGGTAAATGAAGAAAACACGAGTGTCCGTGTCTTTACAAAGAGCCTCTTCTGTCCAGTCTCCTTTAGACACTCATCTACCGCTTTCTACATGTTCTACATGTTCTACATGTTCTACATGTTCTACATGGAGGTGAATTCCAGCACCACAAATGGCCATTCGTCGTCGTTCCCGCGCCGCATCAAGGTTGGCCATTCTCTTTGGTCTCTCATTCCTCTGTAGTGTCGGACTTCCAACATATTAGGGTCTGTGGGATCAGGAGAGATGGATATCCCGAACTCGGACCATCTGCTCCAAACAGCAGAACCGAACGGTCTTAAATCTCGGCTGTTTCCTGAACCTAGTGGAGCGTGATGCTCCAACCACAAGGCACACCCATATTCATGACGAATGTAATCTAGGAATTTAGCCATTTCTGTTGTTACAGATTCAGAAGTCCGTCCGCCGGGATCAATGAATGCCTTGTACAAGGGACCAAGCACCAACAACTCAGGTTGAGTTTCTTCTATCCATCCAATAAGTTTGTTGCGATCATTCACTTTCAACAGGTCAAGGCCATCAGGTTTGACGACAAGGTGGGCAACCATGTCGTTGGCTTTGCCAAACTGTTCTATTCGGTCATAAATGCGGCGTGCTGTCCGACGAATGATTCGTTCTGGATTTTCTAGATCTACGAACAAAGTACGAACTGGTGGAATTTTATCTCGTCGGAAAGGATGTATTCCTGCCGCTGACATCAAAGCAACCTGTCTGGCCAAAAACGTTTTACCAACACCTTCGGCAGCAACAACGATGACTCGTTCTCCCCTTTCCAAAAGATTAGGGATAAGCCAATCGTAGGAATCGGAAGACTCTTCACTGAGCAATGTGGCCCAATCCACCAGCCTGCCCTTGCTTTCTAGGGAGACTTCTTCACCGTCAGCGAATCCATCCAATAGCCGCTTCGCCTTATTCACTCTTTGAGCCAAAGAGGCACTGTGGTCCATGGACATCAAAGCCTCAGCGAAATCTGTGAACTCATCTCTAATTTCGCCAGTTACTAGTTCAAGATCACTTATTTCTAAACCTTGGCCAATGTGATCAGAAACATCCTTACCCCTAGCAGGCTTTTTCACTACGACCTTTGCGTTCACCTTGCGTAATTCCGATGCAACGCTGCTTGCGTGGACTTCTCCCGCTTGATCATTGTCTTGAATGATTACGATTTTTCCACCAGCAAGCGCCGCCGTATGGGCAGGTAGCCATTTGTTTTGACCCTCGTCGCCAGCACCACCCGGATTACAGGTAGCAACTTTGCCTAGTCGCTCCAAGGTGTGTACGTCTTTCTCACCCTCTACGACATAAACAACTTTGTCATTCGCAATCTGCTCAAGAACTTCAGGAAGTTTGTAGAGGGGCTTGTCTATTCCCTGTGTGCCCCATTTCCATTCGTTGTCTTCCCAGCGTTGTTGACGGAAAGTTTTCTTGCCGTCCTCATCCCGCATACGAAGAACTTGCATTACGTTTTGCCCATCAGCATTTTTGTAAACGTAGGTGTCTTCTAATTTCATTTTTGCCTTAAACTTTTCCCCTGAGTCTGGAAATAACTCGTTGGGCTGAAGACCGATAGAATCACAAATCTCTTTGAAGTCACAACCACCACCCCTATGACAGTTCATAAGAACTTGACCTTCTCGGCCAAGCCCTATTGTAAGAGAGGGATTTTGATCATCTTCCCTGCATGGACAGGCGGCTACCCAGCCTTGCCCCGATGATTGAACTTTGTTGAGACGAGAAAGAACGAGGTCTATCTCAGGGGTTGCTTGTCCCACTTAGATACCTTTCTCGTTCTTCACCAGTGACCATCTTGTCATACGCCTGTAGGAAAAGTTCCCTATCAGAATTGGTGCGTAAGGAAGCGCCATTATTGGGGAACGTTCGCATTGTTTTTCCCACCAACTCGTGGGGTTTATCGAATCCAACTCCAGCCTCTGAACCCTCTATTGCGGAACGGAACTGCGCCCATGCCTGAGGCCGATCTGGAATGGGATCTTCTAAACAAAGATCAATAGAAAGACGACGCACTTGACCAACACGAGGCATACGAGGCTGGTCTAACACGATGATCTGATCCACGGCGATATCAACATCTTCTCTGGAAAGATCACTAAGAAACTTCCACCACAGGCTGCATCGCTCTTTGAACGGTGGCCCGCCAGTGGCGGCATCCCAGTTGATGCTTACTTTCTTAACAATGGAAGCGAGTTCGTCTTTTTCCACGGCGCTTAGAAGTCTGTACCGTTGGCGTATGCTTCTAAGGAATCAAAACCCGAATCTGCTTGATCAGCAAGATCTAAAAACATTTCTATATGCTTCTCATCTCTCAAGATCAATTCTATATCATCGTACTTTTTACCTTGGGGATTATGACCCATGTGCCAAGAAGAAAAAGTGACGCCCTTTATGGCATCCAAGCAAGCCTCTAAACCATAGAGTCCTATCGCTTTTTCAATGCTTCTTCGGCGCTTATCGCCCAGTACTGGCTTTCGTCCCCGGCTGCTAGATCTACAAATAGCAACCCAATGGTGGAAGACTTCAAATACTTGCTCTGTTGTTACCCCTGATGTTGACACTATCCACCCTTTCTCCGGTGGGACGCAAGTCAACTTGCAACGTTAACACGCCATTCTCAAGCGTTGCAAGACAATCCCCAATTATTGCATAGTCCATATATGACTGTTGTGTTTCATCGATCCATTTCTTACGCGACGACCCCTCTAGGGGAGGCATGGGACGCTTCTTTACGGCACCTGCGCGTTGTTGAAAACGCTCAATCAGTTGCTCGCACCACGCTTGTTGCTCTTCCGGCGTGGTCGTCATAGTAGCCATCTTAGAGGGAAATGTCCGGCAGGGCAAATGTACGTCACGAGAACTGGCTCGGCGGGGAGGGATCGAACCTCCAACCTCTGGGTCCAAAACCCAGCGTTCTGCCAGTTGAACTACCGCCGAATGGTACCCCCAACGGGATTCGAACCCGTGTTACCTGCGTGAAAGGCAGGCGTCCTAGGCCGCTGGACGATGGGGGCTTGGTGGGAGCGGCGGGAATCGAACCCGCAACCGTCGGATTAAAAGTCCGCTACTCTGCCAATTGAGTTACGCTCCCAAAGTGGCGGTGGCGGGATTTGAACCCGCATGACTCAAGAGTCGGGAGATTTTAAGTCTCCTGTGTATGCCTGTTCCACCACACCGCCTTGGGCAAAATTAATCCAAGGCTCTGAGTTGTCTCCCTGTTAAAAATACCGTGGCCGAATCTACTCTCATCATGCCGTCTGGTCCCGTTCTAACGCCAACATCAATTTGTTCAGATGGGATACTGAATCGTCCTGCAAGAATTGCCTTGTATTTCATGGCCTTTGCTTCCGCATCGGACAGGCCGTCATCTATCGGAGATTCTTGTGGGAGTGCTAACGCCTCACTCAGTTCTTCAAATTCTTCTGCATCTATACATTTGACACAGCCGACAATCCCGGTTGGGGATTTTCGTTTCCTAACAAGGGTATGTCCACAAATCAACTGATGTGCCCAAACCACATGGCCATAACGACCCATCTTGGTAATCGTTATGACATCCCTACGGGGAGCATTACGAGGGCTGGGCATTAACGCGCCCTTCGCACCAAGCATCCGCCTTGTCGATTGCTTCTTGCAGGTCTTGTGACCACGGTAGACACAGTGTCATCCACCAAGGTTCTCGCACCCACTCCGGATGAATGTTTACTGGGGCAACTTCATGTAAGCGGGCAACAACACGATCAACCTCTGGCCAGATTCCTTTTTGTGTTTCAATCCATGCGTCAGATTCTTTTTCGGCTTTTGAATCTTTTGGATCAATCAGAACACGATGAACTGCTTTGACTCCCTGCGTGGGAAGCAGACGTTCAAACGAAGACATCTCAATGGCTTCTATCAAATCTTCTGGTACTTCAAACATTGTCACGCACCGCTACCTAACTCTTTATAACAGTCTGCACATAAGTTTCTGTAGTCTGTCACTATAAGGTAGCAGGCACAGAACTGACAAGTGCCATAACCAAACTTATGTTTATGACCTCGCTTCAAAGGGGTCTTTAGCGTTTCCCCTTGTCTCCGGCTGTCCATGGCTGTAAACTTTAGATCATCGGCTACTACTAAGCAAATATTTGCCGTCAGAGAAAAGAGAGAGCAGTGAATTTCCTTCCAACAGCAACCAAACTACTTATCGCGGGATGTTGTGCCCTTATTGCTTTGGTCTTCATGACCGACGACCACGAGTATCAGCAAGCGGTCAACATAGGCAAACCTCCCGTAACCACGACAAGTACAACCAGTACGACAACCACGAGTACCACAACGACCAGTACCACAATCCCAGAAGAGGTTTTGCCAGAAGAAGTCTCTGACAACGGTTACGAGCCAGAAGTCGTACCTCACCGCAATCCTTTCAATAGCCCGCCGGAGGAACTTCGGGTCAACGAATGGGGAGTTGTCAACGACGATGTCATGGCCATCTATCTGGAGCAGTACGGTGGTTCCAGACATTTCACAGGCAACTATGAAGAAATTCCATACCTGATCGACAAGATGTATGGCTTTTGGGAGAAAGGTTCACATATCGTGGACCTTCAGCGGCTTCTAGGAATGAATTCCGTTGACGGAATCTACGGTCCTGCCACGAGACGCCAGCACATGGAATGGTTCGGCTCCTTTGAAGCAGCCCAACGTTATTTCTTTGACCGCGACACTTGGTATATGGAAGCAATCGGACCTGATACCAAATGGGTACACAACTGGGCGGCTTGGGATGAACCTCCCACCCTTGAACAGTTGGTGAACATCTACTTTCTTCCCGAAGACAAGGAGTGGGCCTTGAGGGTTGCCTTCTGTGAAAGTTCCGCATCTCCAGCAGACACATACTCCAATGCCGTGAGTTCCGCTTTGGCCGTTGGTTGGTTTCAACATTTAAGTAGGTTCTGGATAGAGAGAAGTCGCATTGCTGGATGGTCAGGATACGATATTTTTGACACTGAACCCAATGTCGCAGTTGCGGCTTGGCTATTTTATGACACAGGCGGAAAAGACCGACATTGGAATCCGTCCCGATCCTGCTGGGGAGACACATCACATGGCAAGTGAACTGATTAAAAGCACAGACGAATACCACCTTTACAAGACTGCCCTTGGCCTGCAATACATCTTCCACGCAGATTGCAACAGCGGCGAATTCCGTGGTCAGAAGGCAGGTACAAGCGTGACGGTATACCCGGATGGAGTTCCGCCACGAGAAATAGTTCTTGGTAGGAAGTACAGCGGTGGCTGAATCCGTTAAGCCGCACCCAGCAAAATTCACAGAGGTTCATCTTCAAGAAATAGTAAGAGTCTTGGGTGGTAACCGCGGACTGAACGTACTGGACCCTTTCGCTGGAGTTGGAACCGTTCACAATTTGCCGTACTACACCCGTGGATTGGAACTAGAACCCGAATGGGCGGAACAACATTACGGCACAAGAGTCGGTGACGCTTTAGACACCGGATTCGATGCAGGGGTTTTTGATGCCGTAGTGACATCTCCCTGTTTCGGCAATCGCATGGCAGACAACTTCGAAGCAAAAGATGACAGCAAGCGACACACCTATCGCCACTATCTGGGTAGATCTCCTTCTGACGGCAGTGCAGCAACCATGCAATGGGGTAACGAATATCGGGAGTTCCATCTCAAAGCGTGGCGAGAAGCCAAGAGGGTTCTGGTCCCTAACGGAAAATTGATTATTAACATCAAAGACCATATTCGTGCCGGAGAAATCCAGCCTGTTACCAGATGGCACATGGAAGCATGTTTAGAAATAGGTTTCACATTACAAGGTGAAATTACAATTCCTGTTGGTGGTCTTACACATGGTGAAAACTATGAAAAACGTATTCCGCATGAATCATTATTAGTGTTCATTAAAGAGGTTGACGAACAGTCGCTACCAAGATAAAATAGATTACTCCCTAGACAAGAAGATGAGGATCTCATGTCAATGCATTCCATCCGTGCAAAAATCAGACACAAAAATAGTGACATCCATTTAGGGTATTACCAGACTCAAGCCCAAGCGACCGCCGCTAAGGCTGGAGCGCATATGGCTTTGGACAAGTGGGAAGCATTGCACCCACCACAGTCTGCACCAAAGAAAAAGATGCCCAGTCTGAAAACCTTGATCCATTTCATTCATCAAGGAACGTATGACCCGGTGATTAAGGAAATAGCAAAAGTTTCAACGAGTCGTTATCAACTACTCAAACAACACAAAAATGTTCGTGGGACGCTTTTAGCGGCGAACCCGGCTAAGACGAAGGTGGCCCCTTTCGACGCTTCGCTTCGGAGACTAAATCGCACCAAACCCACAGCATCAGTAACGCACCGGTAAACATCGCTGCTAATCCGACCCACTTGAAGATAACCCACACCATTTTTCTACCGTTTCTTGTTTTAATTTAAGTTTGAAACAGATTGCATCTACACTGTAGCCAGCACCGTCGTTATAAAGACTTCTAACATAGTCTGAAAAACGGTAATGTCTTAGCGTCACTTGTGGCGTCACTTGTAGTATGCCTTTAATCCTGCTATAATAGATACCTACTATACTAGCGTTGTAGTGACAGGGTAGGAAGGTTTACTCGCCTTGATCACTTAAGAGAAGGATTTAATTTGACCATTTATTGGGACAACAAATATGTGGCGACCGAACACGCGTTCGACACGACACGCAAAAGCGAATTAGTTGCTGATCTCATCATGAATTCTCACGAAGAGACAGGAATCGCTTTGGTCGCGCCCAAAATCGAATTCCTGAGTAAAGCAGAAAGGCTCATAGGAGAACTCCACCACGACAACTATGTGAAGGCATTGCAAACGGGCGTTCCCGCCGAGTTGGCTTCCTCCAACGGGTTCAAGTGGGACAGAGGCATCTGGGACATGGCAGTTCACAGCACGGCAGGAATTCTCAATGCGATCCACGACGTAGAGGGAAGGCCGTTTGGAAGCATCAATGGGAGTCTTTCTTCAGGGCTGCATCATGCAGACAATCGAAACGGAATGGGTTTCTGTACCGTCAACGGTTTAGGCATTGCTGCCTACTACGCCCACATGGAAGGACACGCAAAGAAGCGAATTCTCATTATCGACTTTGATGCCCATTGCGGCGGAGGGACAATGTCTTTCCTTACTGAAGTCGGAATGCATTGGGTTGACCAGATAGATCTAAGCACAAATGCTTTTGATGCCTATGTGGCAACAGGAAATCATCAATTGATAATCCATCGTGGAGACGAGGCTGGCTACCTTCAAGAAGTGTGGGAACTTTTGGATGGAGTCAAGTGGAGCGATTACGATCTCGTGCTGTACAACGCAGGCATCGACCCGTACCCAAGAATCTCAGTAAACGGTTTGGCCGAACGAGATGAACTTGTGTTCAACAGAATCTTTCAAGAAACATTGCCTTGTGTGTTCGTATTGGCTGGTGGTTACACCTCGTCATACGGAACTATGGAAGAAGTGGCAGATACGCATTTCAATACGGTTTTAGCGTCTGAAAGGATGCTTGACCTGATAAAGCCATTTGCGTCGTCGGTCAGTCCATGATAGGATAGTTCTATCTAGTAAATACCCTACTAACTTATTTTGTATACTCAGAGGAAAGGGACCAATGAGTAATCGAAAGAAACAGCCAACCTCCAAAAAGGTTTGGCAACCTTTAAAGCGTTCTCCCCAATCATGGGTAGACGAACAGGCAGACCGCGTCTTGGCTGATCTGGAAAAGCGGTTTCCTCATATTCCGAAAGAAGCCATTGAAGGCCAGTTGTCCGATGAAACATGGGGCAACGATAAGTACACCGTCAACGTTCATCTCATCAGCGGCAAAGGTCGTAATGGGTTTGTTGAGTTGGCGATCCATAACCACAGCCGAACGCCGCACATCCCGTGGCGTCATCTTCAGCAGATCAAGAATGAGGTTCTTGGTCCAGAACGTGAAGCCATTCAGATCTATCCAGCAGAGTCGCGTCTAGTCGATACGGCTAACGAGTTCTGGCTGTATGTCTACCCAACTGGTGAAGCGCCGATGCGAAAGCGTGGGGTGAAGTTGGGCATGGACTACGGACGGAACGTCAGTTATGACGTAGACCCGGTGGGCAACAAGTCTCGTCAGGCTCCTGAAATGGAAATAGCATAATGAGCAAGAAGAGGAAGAAGGCGAACAGCCTGCCTGTGACAGTCAGCGGGAAAGAGGCTACTGGTATCCCCTACGTTGAACAACGCTCCACATCAACGGAGATAAAAGACCTTAATCAGATTTATACCGATGAGGGGGCCAAGAGTGGAGCGGCGCATACCTCAACTGAGTTTTCTGCTGAAGAACTTGACCAGTTTTGGTTCAGGGCGGAGGGTCATGCTCTGGCATCCGGATCGGGGCTGACAGACGGACGACTTGTGGGCGAAGGTGTATACGATCCAGATGTTTATTTGGATCTCACCCGTGTCTTCAACACTCTGGGTGCTCTTCTTCCCGATAGGCATCTTTTCAACGACAATCGAAGAGGGTCGTTGGGTGCAAAGTTCGACATTGCAGATGAATTTGAAAACAACTTCTTAGACGTTCCAAGAGTCAATGCCCACAAAGCAACTTACGACAAAATAAAAAAAGAGAAGTCTACGGGGCTGCATATTTCTGGACTTACTGAACGCTCCCTAGTGAACCCATTACTGTCATCTGACTGGGCAGCAGGGTCAAACGGATATGTCAAAGACGGACTTAGAGACTTAGGTTTCAAAATTGGTGATCACGGACTTCCATTACTCACCAAAGTCAAGGGCGCAGATTTTGCTACCACAACTCACAATGAGGTAATCAATTACTACTTGCGTCAGGCCATAGCAAAAGACCAGATCATTGATGAGTTTCTCACAAGTGAAACTGCTGCTTTTGCTTTGGATTGGGATCACGACACCACCCCACAGAACTGTCATAGGAAATTCGCCAAAGAGTTGGCGAAAGCACAGGTTCTTTATTTGGACCCAATGGTTGCTCAGATGATTGACGCACAAGCGGATGAACTGTTTCGCAATGGGATGGAAACCGGCGACTGGCCGACGTTGGAATCAGATGAAATGACTGAATTCGATAACAATATGTTTATCGTTTCCGTAGGTCTTGACCCCGACAGCGGTAAGACATGGCCGACTATTCATTGGTACACCCGTGGCTACGGCACCAGAAGCGCAACCAAGGATGTTTGGATAAATAGCACAGCAGAAGAGATAGCGGAACTTACCGATGGGATGAACAACATTGTTGAATTCACCGACAATCCTTCTTCTAGGCGTAAGTCAAACGTTTTGATTGCCCACGGGTTTGACGACTGGGGAAGAGCCGACGCCACAACCGCATGGAACTTCAATGAAAAGATGTGGGTAAGTGACGACATCGCCCAAAGGGAGGCTGTACGCACGGAAGATATGGAACACCCCGATTACATAATGGCGATGCGTCGCAACGAACTTAGGGGCATCTACCTAAACAATCTAAAAGAAACAAATTTCCCAGAAGACGGGGTCAGAAATCCTGCACTTCCTTTTGAGTTGGTAACCAAGCCGACATGGGCTATTAACGAGGACAACGCAAGAGTCAGGTGCGGTATCCGTGTCTTGTTGGATTATGTGAACCGTAGGCGATCCGGATTCAATGAGATGCCTGAGATCCCCATTCCTTATCGCAGGCTCAAGGTCACAAAGCGGAACGCAGGCAAGTTCGGGTTTGATCCAAACTCGTGGAAGCCCACCATCAAGATCATTGACTTGCCTCGCAAGCCATACCGTCCGGCTGAGAACACGGCATCAGGTAGGAGACTGACATGCCAGTTCATTGTTGAAAAGCATTGGCGGGACCAATATTGCCCGAAAGATCCCGTCACGGGAGATATGCGACCGGCATATCTGGATGAAGACAAACTGGTTAGGAATCCTGAATCTCATAAGCGAATTCTGGTACCCGTTCACATCAAAGGTCCAGAAGATAGACCGTTCAAGGAATTCAGCGCACTCGTCTACGCCGTCATGGCGCTGAACGAAGAGGAAGTAGATGTTTAAAGCAGTTGTAGCATCAATAATCGTTGGAGCCGTCTTAGCGGCAACGCCAGCCAGTGCCAGCCACGACACGATCTACTCGCCTTGTGGAACCGAGTACGGGTTCATACACATGACCTACGACGAGTGGGCAGCGCACATCACCACGATGGAAGCCGACGGCACCATCCCATCGGGAGTTGTATTCCGTTACAACGAAGCACTCCACGGCGGCAAGGGTTTGGAAGACCCAAGGGTTGTGTGGGCTAGGAACCTGACAGATGGCCAGATCCTCTCGTTGGATGACTGGGCGAACGGCGACTATCCAGAGATCGAAGCGTTGATGTTCAGTTCGGGTCTGGTCCCCGAATGGATTCTGGACGCCAACAGGATCGTGCGTCGGTTCAACGATCCCTACTGGGCGCAGGCAAATCCGATGACCCCGACGTTCACGGTATGGCAGTCGCTGTGCATGGGGAACTACGGGTACTCGCTTCCAGCGATGGAGATCAACGAAGCGGGGGTGTGGGAATCAAATATTCCTAGTACCACCACTACGATCGCGATCGTGCAAAATCCGACTACTACAACTACGACGATCCCGCCACAACCCCCATCTGAACCACAGTTGGAACCAGAAGAAGAAAGTATCCCCAATGATCAACCTGTCTTTCAAGAAGCAGCACCGGAAACGTTTCCTGAATATGTGGCGGAAGGACCAACCTCAACGGCAGACGGAAGTCCTTACGACCTTTACGATGCCGAATGGGACGGATACCCGTTTGAAGCAACTGTCAGGCTCTTGGAGGACCGTTACCCGCCAGAAACGTCGGGCAAACACCACTTCCGATTCTCAATAGCCATTGAATTCTTGAGGAACGGTGGAATGATTCGGGGGCTGGACAACGTGTGGCATTATGGACTGATAGTCGATTAGGAGAAATTATGAAATCAACACTTGCATCCCTGTTCTTTGGGATCATCATGGCAATAGCCGGTGGCATTGTCGCTGGGGGTTTGTTTGCAGAATGGTGGGCATTTGCCGTACTCGTTCCAGCGGGCGCATTCTCCGGATGGGCAGCAGGGGGAAGGATGAGTACACGATGAGTCTCCCCGGATACGACGCATGGCTGGAGGCCCCATACACGGACGCCCCGGACGCCTGCGAGAACTGCGACGACGAAGGTTGCCACTTGTGCGACAAGGAAGAAGCCTACCTACACCACATATCAACCGATCCGCGAGTCTGAGGCCAAAATGAAACCTTGGGAAGAAATGTACAGGGCAGTTATTCGTCGTTTAGATGAGATTGTCGAAAAAGGTGAATCCATGGATGCCGTGGCGTTGATAGCGAAGTCTCACACAGGTCTCATGGCCGACTACGACAAAGAACGTGCCCCCACACCTCTAACAGCACTGGCGGGATACTCGCGTAAAGAAACAGCAACGCTTGAAGCAATGAAACGTATCGCCTTCCCGACACCCCTCCCCACCGACGGTGCAAAGATCACCCCCGGAATGTTGGACTCCAAAGCCGACCTGCAAGAACTTATAAACGGAGCCGAAATCTTTCGAACCGTCAAAACCGTGGAAGCAATCGACGTAAACGTCTGCCCCGGAGCAACCCTGAACGAACCCCCACACCTCCAAAGCACAATGTCGGTTAGTCCCAATGGATTCCTGCTTCCCCCCATCAACGTCACCCACTGGGACGAGAGACCTCCACAACAAGCCCCAACTAGAATAGAATAAAACCAACACAACAGCGATTAAAAATTTTTTATATTTGGGAGTGTTCCAATGACTGATCCTAAGTACGGGAACTGGAAAACAGTATTACTAGCCTTGTTCATAGGGTTCAGTACTTATATAATATGGAAGATCTTTATATTGGATGGGCTGCACCCCCTCCTAGGAGGATAAATATGAATGAAAACAACCTGATCGCAGAAATAGAAGAATTTCTTGCCATCACCGCCAAAAGAACACAATTCACAGCACAAGAAATACAAAACCTACTATTAGACCTACGCAACCACGCCGAACACGACCGATGCGTCTCACTAGCAGCATCACTAGTACCAGAAAAAGAAACCTAAACCCGGCGACGCCAACTTCCAAACCCACGGGCAACAAGCCCCACCCTAAATAAAACTATTTAAACTAGGAAGACAACATTACTATGTATGTATACAGACAACTAAAAGGCTCAACCTACGAAGTAGGCCACTACTACCAAACCAGAGACAAATACGACTACAAAAACTGGGGAACCAACAACAACCCAGAACACACCCTCTTCCACAGAGAAAGCCTCTGGACAAACAAAGAAGCAGCCCAAGCACAAACCTCCTACCTCAACGGAGGACAACTCCCACCCGGAGACCTATACCAATACGAAATTCGCGTAGACAGACAACAACAAGACCTACAAAAAAGATTAGAAGCAGTACCAGACCTAGAACCCCCAACCACACACATCACCAACGAAGACCCCAAAAAACTCATAGACATCCTCAACACAGAAGTCCTACCCCAACTCAGAAAACAAGCACAAGAAATCAAAAACGCACTAGACCCCACCGAAGATGACCCCACCGAACCCATAACAATCGTGGACATAGACAGCGAACACAACGAAAACACGGACCCCGACACCCATCTGGGAGAACACTGGCCACCAGACACCGCCGGACTATGACAACCATATGGCACCCAACAAGCCCCCCCACAAATAGTACTATCTCAACCAAAGTCAAACCAAAAAAAATCGCACTCACCTCCCCCCCCATGTGTGGACCATCGAAAAAGTTGACGGGACTACGTTGGGTCGTTGTTCGTCGTCGGGGTTGGTCTTCTTGGTGTGTTGTTGATTCGTTTGCTCCTTTTGGTGTTCATGATGTTCGTTGTCGGTTTGTTGTTCGTGATTTTGCTGTTGATTTTGCTTGTTTGTTGAATGATTTGGAGTTGGTTGATCGGGTTTGAGTTTGGTTGGGTTTTATCCGTCGGGTTTTGGTTGGTTTTGTGGAGCCTTGTGTTGTTTGTTGGTGACTTGGTTGGGTGCTTGACTTTCCTTTCTCTTGCTGCTATTGTTAGTAGTAGCAAGAGAGAAGGGAACAGACTTGCGATACGACATCAGACCATCACACACCGCAGGACAATGGGTAGTCATCGACACCCGTAACAACAACTGTCCCATCAGTGAACACCCTACTCATTCGCTCGCTCTCATGGCGGCGAAGGCGAGGGACCACGGCTGACATGGCGACCTTACGGCGTACAGTCCTCACCTGTAACAAGGAGTCGAACATCCCATGCATAGGCGAGGTCACCTACTGGATTCGTCCATCAGACTTCAAGTCCTTCCCTAAGTGTGCGAAGCATCATGGCGAGGCAGTCACAGAGTTTGATCGCATCACCGACACCTACGGAGGTGAGCAATGGTGACCGCTTCTCACAACGCAGGCGCACGCAACGGCAAGGGTCAGTTCGCCAAAGGTCCACGGCAACGCAAGATCAGAGCCGGACACAAGAGATGCAATGGACCATGTGGCAAGATCAAGCCATACTCTGCCTATCACGCCATGAAGCCCAAGACTCCACACTCTGATCCTGTACGTCCCCGATGTAAGGAGTGTCGAAAGATTGACACCACTCAGGACTACATCATCCGTGGTGACTTCGTTCGTCAGCAGCAGGCAGCCGCAAGACACACCATGACAGAAGAACAACGCCAACAAGAACGTGACCGCATCAACAACTGGCAGAAGAGCAACCCAGAGAAGGTCAAGGCATACGCCAAGAAGTACCGTCAAACTGCATCAGTTTCCAGATACGAGGATTACCAGCGACGACGGGCACTCCTAGCCAACGCCCCATGTGATGGTCACACGATGAAAGAACTACACGCCCACTGGCTACATCATGGCTTCGATCCAAACACCTGCTCTTACTGTGATGCACCCATCACTGCAAAGACTTCGATAGGTGACCATGTCATCCCGCTCTCCAAAGCAGGAGATCACATGATGGACAACCTCGTACCTGCATGTCTCTCATGTAACTCATCCAAGTGTGACAAGTTGCTTCACGAAGAGTGGACTCCACTCAACATGCGGCACGAGTTGACAGCAGCCTAATCATCCTATATACTACCTACTACAGACAACAGAGAGAGGAAGGCAAGCCACATGGCAAGCCGTAAAGATTACAACGCATTAGCGGAGGTCATCTCCGAAATACAGTGTCTTCACAATGCCCACGGCATCCGTGAGATCATCGCTGTGAAGATGGCGAAGGTATACGCAGCCGACAACGAGCGTTTCGATGAGCAGCGATTCTACGAGGCGTGCGACATCAACATCGCCTTCGCCGTCCAAAGGACGAGCATGTACGACGACCAACTTCAAGGTGAAGTAGAGGTGACCGCATGAGTCAGACATACGCAACAGAAGATTGCCCGAATCCGGATTGCGATGCTTCCATCAGCGGCCTGTTCGACTACGAGGTCGAAGATGCTGACGAGGGCGAGGTCAGACTTCTGATGACCTGTCATGAGTGTGGGAAGCAGTGGAACGAATACTACACCCACGAAGCAACACACATACCAGAGAAGGTAACAGCATGAGCGCCACCATTGAACACATGAGCACATACGACTCCATCGGTGTCCAACTAACGATAGTGACCGTCAGCGACCGTCACGGACAGAACCCCGTGAAGTTATGGATCGACAGTTACGACCACGGACATGTCAGCGTTGCAACCGAAGAAGGCGGCGATGTCGTCTGGTTGAACAAGAGCCTGAGATACCTCAGTGAGATGCAGGACGTACTAGCGCCATACCTCGCAACGAGGGGTTGCTACGGACAGCAGGTCAACGTGGACTTGTCCAAAGAGATGGCCGAGCAACTGCAAGACCTTCTTGATACCCACCCGACCTTGCACGAGGACTACCCGGCCCTCGTAGCCTTAGACATAGGACCAGTTGAATGAGCAGCGCCAGCGACCACCACAGTTGCGCCCCCGGTACTTGGATTATCGGTGATTGGGTCAAGTATAGACGCAGTTTCGGGCTACACGGATACCTACTACGCACGCATCCCGGCTACGGCTACGACAACTATGAGGCCAGAGTTTGGCAGAACTCCCACGGGGGATGGGAAGGCACAGTCGAATCGCCTACGGGCGAGATTCACAAGTCTGGGTGGAACATGAGTCGGCGTGTGCTGATGAGGCACACCCGTCAGTGGGCGATCAACGAGATCGTTTACATGGCTACTGAGGAAGTGAACGCATGAACACCTACCTATTCGTATCCGACCGAGGCCCAGTTGCCTTTGTCGAAGGTACCGACAACACCTTGAACGATCTTCAAAGATTGGTCGATGGCTTTGTCGAAGTCCAAGTAACACAGCACGGTGAAGATGCATGGTTCAACGAGGAAGGCACATTCCGAAAGAACTTCTTCCAGAACAATGTCGCATCATTCGAGGTTGGTATTCCGTTGGTTGGCCCGGTTGTGTTCACGAGATCGAACGAACTTGGTGAAACAACGGGACTTACTGATGCCGACATTCGCCGTTGGGCCGAGTTGTTGGAGATGGACGAGAACGAGGGGACTTGGTTCGAGAGCGATGAAGATCAACCTTGGACTATGCCCATCGAACCCGTGTCCATTGACTACGTCGTTAAGATGATGGAGGATCTGGACGCAGCATTGGCAGCGGCAATCGCCGGTTGACACCCGACTAGCAACCTGATAGACTGAAGACTAGTCCAGAGAAAGGGAATGCTATGGACCCGAACAACTATCAACCTATTATCTCATACGAACTACTACACGCAGCAGTGACTTCGATGATCATCGGATGCTTTGCCTTTGCCATCCTTACATACCTTGGACCCCCAGTCCTTCGATGGTTCCGAGGCTTGTTTCACATGGACAATGATCGTCTACCTGCACTGCCGACGTGGGACTTCGGACCTGAACTATCGCATGTCACAGTTCTAGACAACCCCGTTGCATCTAGCAACAACCGCCCCTATGATTGGGCACTGGAGGATGATGGATACCACAACTGATACTAAACAGAACACGCACGGTCCCACTTGGTGGCGTAAACCGTGTCACATCACTGAAGACATCGTCTTATCGGGCGATCTGCATCATAACCCCGTCAACGCCAAGCGACAGTTGGACGAGTGGCACGCCGAAGGCGTGACTCACATCCTTGATTGCCGTGAGGAATGGAACGACGAGGAAGTAGTGAGTGAACACGGCCACGGAATGGGCTACATCTGGCATGGCACCCATGACGCAGGCGGTAACCAAGAGTCCTCGTGGTATCAGCAGGGATGGGAGCATTACGTTCGCATCTTTGATGAAAACCACGAAGCCAAGGTTATGGTGAACTGCCACATGGGTATCAACAGGGCACCGTCGATGGTGTTCTACCTGATGATCCGTGAGGGTTACGAACCCAAAGAGGCTCTAAGTCTCATACGAACCAATCGACCCATCGCCGCTTGCTACTACGCAAAGAGCGCATGGGAGACATTCGCGAAGGAGGAGGGACTCTCCGATAAGGAGTTGTCCACCGGACTTCACGAGATCAACGAGTTCTTCGTTGAGAACCACATAAATCTAGCGGAAACGATTCATCAGATCCGTCTAGTTGAGTACAAGTAACCTAAAGAAGAGGAACAGAACCATGAAGGAACTGAACCATTACCGTTTCCCCAACAAGGGCGGCAGTAAGGCAAAGTACGATTGGGATACGATCCTGAACGGTAAGACATGGCGCTTGACGCAGGGCGAAGATTACAAGCCCGAGCCTCGCACCTTTGTTGCCCACGTTCACGGAACGGCCAAGCGTAAGGGTTTGAAGGTCCACACCCACATAGACGGCAAGAGCATTGTCGTTCGTGCTTACAAAGAGCAGGCAGTTAAGAAGGCAGCCGCTAAAGCGAAGGCAACAAAGATCATTCGGGAAGCAAAGCCCGCAGTGGTCGTTGCCACGCCAGCAGCAGATGCCGACATAACACTGATCGAAGCCAAGTTCGGGGCTACCGAACTGCCGATCAACGCCTGATTGCGTAGAGGTGTGATCGCACGGAAGGGTGGGGAGTTACCATTGAGGTGATTCCCCATCCTTTTTGCGTTACTAACGAAAGTCTGTTCGATGGATAATTTTCAAGTTGACTTCTATCAAGATGATCCCGACATACTCGCTAAGTCCAACTTTGAATACGAAGGCAAGAAGTGGAACATCACGATCATTGCCGCAGCCACAGGTGCTTGTGTCAACAAGTATCTGCCCGAGATCATCCAAACTTCAGATGATCACTTGACTGTCGTCTTCGATGGCGGGCATTTTGAAAAACAGATCAACGAATCGGTGCAGCAGGCCCAAGAAGAACTGGAAGAAATCGGGAATACGCTGGATTATCCCAATCACATTGGCTCTGCCGCCGCATCCATCATGTCGATGTACCTGAATCGGGCGTTGATTTCGGTGAAGAAGCATCTTAGGCTGACCGATATGAATCCCTTGGAGTTCTTTTGGTTGGAGGAAGGCCCGGATGAAAGTTAATTGCGAGTTCTGCGGGACTGAACTAGATCCGCAGCGAAAAGGATGCATGAAGTATGTCCAGTGTTGGGTCGAACCCGGAAAGGCGTCGGGTATCAAACTCGTAACCGACGCAGCGGGATGGGCGCATCGGATCTGCGTTGAAACGGAAGACAAAAAGCGAAAAGGGTGGACGAATCAAAAAGAAGTTCTGTTCTAACTTGACTTCTTCTCTACTATCTGTTACAGTTACCTTTGGTGAAGCACGGGTTTCCGCAGCGTTTCATCAGCAATCGCTGGCTTACAGCGGTCTGAGGATCAAATAGATTCTTCGCATGGAAGACACAACATAGAATGCACGTCCATCGTGGATACCGCAACGAGGACTCAGCCCAGACGAGCGTGAAGTATCTTCGAGAAGAAGCGCCGAAATCACTAGACATATCTAGTTAGGTGGCATTCGGGGGAAGCCCTTCGCTCAGGCGGGGGGCTTTTCTTTATTCATCCCAATCGCTGAACGAAGCGTCCGTACCATAACCTTCGTCAGTCAGGATGTCCTCACACTCGCAATCATCGTGACACGGGTAGCCGAGCGCATGGATGTGCAACGAAGAAGTTGCCATTACCGCCTTGATGCTTTTAACCATTTGCCGATACAAAATTTCTGGGTCATCCGCCCGCATCAAATCGAATGGCCCCATCATCACAGCAAACTCTGACTTATCCACTTTCGTCATTGCAGGAACAATCGCCATGTGTAGCCCCGCATGAGAACACAACATGCGGGACGTTGGGAGGTGTTCTTCGTTGCAGTTGGCCCAGAGTTGCCAAGTATCCATTCGATAACTAAATCCGTAATAGTTGTCGTCGTCTGTTTGTTCTGAAAGCATTTGGTTGAAGGACACGAACTTGCCGAACAGTTTGCGTGCTGCTTCAATCCTTAACGCCATAACCGGACATTACATCAGATCTAATCGAATCTGTGGAACCACGAGTTGACAAGTGTTACTAATGCTGATACGATTACTACCTACTACTACTAACAGAGGAAGAGAGAGAGGGCCATGGACTTCTGGGCGAGAGGCGCATTCCATAGGGCACGCAGGATCGCAAAGGGCGACGCTGCACCCAACGTGGTACGCAAAGCCGTCCGTCGTGTTCGTAGCGGACAGAACGGGTACGAGTACGAGTACAGCGAGGGAGTGGGTGGGGACGAGTACATTCAGATACCCGCAGTCAGTATTGGCCCACGCAAGAGAAGGAAGAAGGAGAGCAAGGCATGAGCGGAATCATTTACGAATCCGAAACTGGCGAGGGTCTTGGTCGATTCATGATTGACCTTGGCGATGGCCGAAACATGACAGTCAACGTGACCAGCGAGGGCGTCATCATGGATGTCTTTGAGCGCCAGCCTGAGGGCGGGGACTACGACTTGCTCCACGGCGACGAGGATGTTCACCTTGGCACAGCCGGGATGATGTTCGATGAGTGGGCCGACTGGATTGTCGAACGCATCGACCCAAGCCTAAAGATAGGAGAGCGGGCATGATTACCAGTTGGGACGCACAGCAGTTACTAGATCCCATGTTCAAGAAGTGGGAGGAGGGCATCCACGACAAGTGGGATGTCTACCCCAAAGTGTTCAACCTGTTGGATGAAGGAAAGGTACGACTCATCGACATTATGGACGCAGCCCACAAAATCGGTATCGCACCGGGGGTCGTACTGATGCGAAGAAGCCACGACCGAGCAGACAAGATGTGGGGAGCGTTGGATGAACCCGTCCTCAGTTCCTTCTGATATGCCCAAAGAACCTAAGAC
>Ga0302132_10000660_pt1 | contig 19736 bp, 12 predicted proteins | sample CB9_321_MG_FD_203113 | JGI IMG/M metagenome (GOLD analysis project Ga0302132, IMG submission 203113) | Marine microbial communities from Western Arctic Ocean, Canada - CB9_32.1 | ecosystem: Environmental > Aquatic > Marine > Oceanic | place: Canada: Western Arctic Ocean | collected 2017-09-19
TTTCACGTTGGCTATTTGTCGAGACTGGATCAACGTTTTCGGAGGTGTGACGGAGTTGATGAGGAGTTTGCACTGCCAGCCGACGCATAACCGACGGCGTCCGCGGATAGTGTAACTGTTTGTGTGCCGTCGAGTATCAAGTCATCGATTGCATCTAGGGTAATAATGACGTTGGCGGCGTTGGCGGGTATAGTCCAACTGTCTGCTACCTGTAGATGCGAAGTAACTGATACCAACGGCGCGTTTGCGATTGGGAAATATGGGTGGTTTTTCCATGGTGATCATGATAATCTTAGAATAATGACTGAAATGACAACAAAGGAATGCTGGGAGAGCACATTTAGTGAGTAATATTCCCCCACAAAATCCCTACCAACAACCTGTAATGTACGCGCCGCCGCTGCCGCCGACGTATCAGCCTCATAAAGATCAATCTCTTGCAATTACTGCACTGATTACGGGAATTCTTTCGGTCGTCATAGGTTGGGTGTGTTGTATGTTTATACCTTTGTCCATTACCGCGGTAATAACTGGATTATTGGGAATGCAGAAAGTATCGAGCGGCACAGGAGAGGGATATGGCATGGCGGTGACTGGAGTCATTTTGGGCGGTGGTACCATGCTCTTATACGGTGCGTTTTTCGCTTATATCTATTTTGAAGCCCAAAGTGGCATCAACGAATTCAACACCTATTAGCAGTCGGACAATAGCGATGGAATCCCTGACATGCACCCGTCGCGAGGTATTATCATGCATTGCCGGCGGGACAAGTTTGGCGTTATCTCCCGTTTGCCTGGCAAAACCTGAACGTTCGTTATCAAAGTTGCGATTTCTTGTGATAAGCGATACGCACCTGGGACACAAGAATTCAATCACGGCTGAAAAGCGTTGGATTCAAGCGGCGGCAGAATTGAGCACAACAACGGGCGATCTTGTACTTCACCTAGGCGATATTGTTGACGGCGGGCGTGAGGAGCAATACGCAGTTTACTTACGTGAGCGGGAGAAGATTGGTAAACCGGTATATGAGATTCCGGGTAACCACGACCCGCTAGCATTGTTTCGCAAACATATTCGCAAACAGGTTGATGTAGCAGTCGATCATGAGTGGCTGAAGTTTGTATTAGTTAGCAACGCGCGCACTGATTCGCACGACGGTTTTTTGACTGACGATCAGCTTCAATGGATTGAGTCACAGTGTATCGCTGCGAGCAAGCAAGGGCAGTATGTGATGTTGTGCTTACACGTACCGGTTCATTCCAACCGCCACCCTGACCGCGGATGGTATGTGAAGCCGGAGCACGGACAGACGAAATTGTATGAGATTATCAGTCGTCACAAACAGCAGATTGTCGCGATGATGCATGGACATTTCCATAACGGCATTCGAGGTTGGAAAGATGACGAGGGAATTCATGAGATTTGCATGCCCTCGGTGTTATATAACTTAGACCGCGGTCTCGAAAAACAAAAAGCACCTGGTTTCAACCCAATCGAATTTCGTCCGGGCTATACGCTGGTTACGATTGACAAAGGGGTCATGACGCTAGACTATAAACCATTGGGCGGTGAGGTGTCGATTAACAGGAAGTGTGATTTTGGTCGCACCTCATAAGATTTCTATTCTTCATATTCGCCTACGAAATAGGGTAAAGTTTTGAATACACAAACAGTATCACTAACATTAGCGTTAGGATTACTTTGCAGCGGCGTAAGTACGGCAGCGCCCACGTTGGAGCAAGCCCAGCAGGTATCCGCAAGAACGGGTCGACCTATCTTGGTTATGGCGGGCGCTGACACGTGACCGGCTTGTCGAGTTCTGGAGAAACGATTGGCAACTGATCGTAGTCTCACAGGGTTAGTGGCACAGTTTGTGCCATTGAAAATCAATACATCCTCCCCAGACTGGCGGACGATTAACAAGAAATACCCAACGCCGGGTAACACGATACCTGTGGTCTACATAATACGCGCTGATGGCAAGAAGATATTTGCGGAGCGAAGTGCGTTGCGGGGCGATAGGTTACCCTTCGTGTTGCGGGGGTCGTTGCAAAATGCGGGTGGTATTTTGAGTGATGTGCAAGCCCAGTCGGTGATAAAGGCAGTTGCAGTTGCCAATCAATCGCTAGCCAATTCGGACGCCTATTCCGCCGTGCAGGCAATACGACCACTAACGAAGTTAGGTACCTTGGGAAGTCTTCAAAGTTATGCGAAACCAATTCAGGATGCCAATGCAGTCGTCGGTGACATCTTGAAGCAAGCGAGCCTAGACTTGAAAGCTATTGAAGCAAACTTGCTGTCCACAGAGACCGCGGTTCTGGGTACTACGGGGTTATTTGGGGCGATGCGAACGTACTCGATATTTCCGACGGTAAAAAGACAATGCGGCGTCCTTCACCGCAGTGCAGCTGGAAAGGACGAACTAATTGTTGCGATGGCCCAAGGCAAGGCGATTGATAAGGCAATGGCTCTTAGTACATTACCCGGCGGTAAGAGCAAAGCAGTGGTGGAACTTGAGCGATTGGCGGAAATGTATAAAGAAGAGTCGACGCTAACATTGATTCAGCAAAAGATTGCCGGCTTACGGCAGTAGGCCTGCCGTTAGGCCTATAGATCGTTATTACGTACGGCAGCGAGTTTCGCTTTAAGTTCGGTTTTAAATTGTGTGACGACCTTGGCATACTTGGGGTCGCTGGCCAAGTTGGTGTACTGCAGTGGATCCTTATGCATGTCGAACAACTCAATTCCCTTGGACGCATCTTCCGCGTATTGAATAAAAGCCCAATCCTGATTGCGTAATAGGAAACCTCTGCCGTTTACCGTAAATGCCGTTTTACGCACTTGGATGGTTGGGTCACTTAGCATTCGCGAAATGTCCTTACCTTGGAGGCGGTCTGGTACGTCTAAACCACAGAGACTAGAAAGCGTCGGATACAAATCAAGCAGCTCTGTAAACGAATTACAAATCGCGGGCTTCTTTCCCGGAACACTAATGATTAACGGAACTCGAACCGATTCTTCATGCAAACTCACTTTGGCCCAAAAATCGTGTTCGCCGAGATGGTAGCCATGATCGCTGGTGAAAATGACAATTGTCCGATCCGCGATATCGGCGTTCTTTAACGCCGTCATCACTTTTCCGACTTGAGCGTCCATATAAGCCACTGATGCGTAATAGCCTCCAACTGCTTTGCGTTGTTTGGGAACGTCCATTTGCATATTCTTGCTAGTTTTATAGTTGATACCAGCGGTTGGTATATCATCCCAGTCGCCGGGAACTTTTTCTGGCAACAGCATCTTGGAGTAGGGAAATGGTTCGTAATATTTCTTGGGTGCTACGAATGGAACATGCGGGCGTACAAAACCGACTCCCAAGAAAAATGGTTCGTCTTTGTGTGCCGCAATAAGCTCGCAGGCTTTATCCGCTGTGCGACCGTCCGAGTGGACCAGATCGTCGCCATCAGCTTCCACCACAACGAATGTATTACCTCCCTTGACGGGTAACTTGCCGTCTGGATTGCCCTCTAAGGTCCAACCCTGGCCGGGTGCCTTCCATTCAGGGCCTTGGCTATTAAAGCGCTCGGTCCAACATCGTGGATCATCCGCACCGTCTGTGCCCGCTTCAATTCCACCCGGTACTCCCATGTGGAAGATCTTCGAGACGCGAGCAGTATAGAAACCATTGTTCTTAAAGTGTTCAGCCCACATCGCTCGATCACCAATGGCTGGACGCGGAGTTTTATAACCCAACATTCCTGTGGCATGCGGGTAATAGCCTGACATGAACGATGCGCGGGACGGACCACAATACGTGCCTTGGCAATAGGCTCGAGTAAATCGTGTGCCCGTAGCTGCTATTGCATCGATATTGGGAGTGTTACATACGTCGTTTCCGTAACAGGAGAGCGCAGTATAGGTAAGATCATCGGAGATTATAAACAGTACGTTGTAGGGTTTCGTTAATTCCGCCGCGGCAATAGTAGGGTAGACACTGCTGCAAAACGAGCTAAGCAACAAGGCGACAGGAACCAATACATACCACGTGTACTTAACTCGCAAACAATTTATCATCGATCTTATCCTTATTATTGATATATCTCGGTAACGATTAAACTAAGTTGATTGTAGCAAATCTCTACTGTCGTAAGACCGAAACGTGACGCTTTCGGCGCGACTACTTGCTAGGGATATGCCGTAGTAATTCACGGACGATGGGCATGTTTTCACTCGCCAGATTTTGCACCGGATCAAAGCGGGTCGTCCCGTCGAATAACTCAAAATTGCCGTAGGCCCCATCAACCAACGATGTAATTAATCGGTGTTGGTTCGTTCTTACGCTGACGGCCTTACCCCAGAAACTTAACGCGGCTTCCCGCACCGTCGCTGTAGGATCTCGGAGGATCGGCGTCATGTCCCTACCGTCGAGTGTGTACGCTGTTGGCTTGAAGGATGGTCTAGCGACTGAAATAAGGGTGGGATAAACGTCGATGGTCTCGACCAAGGATGTGCTTGTTTTGCCTGAGGTCACTCCCGGCACGCGAATTATCAACGGGCTACGGACTGCCCTCTCGAAGGGCGCGTGTTTTGCCCACATATGACTATCCCCCAAATTCCAGCCATGATCACCCCACAGGACAACAACGGTATTGTCGGCAAGTCCAAATTGATCAAGTGCTAAAAGTACCTTGCCAACTTGTCGATCGGTGTACCGTACGCAGGCGAGGTAGGCCCGCCGTAAATCATGAATATTCTGATCACTAAGCGGTCGTTTTTTATCAAACGGAAACGAATATTTAAAGAATTCACCGCTGCCGTGATAGTATTGGCTGTCGGGTTTCTGCGGGTAGCTTGGCGGAGGTATTGTTACATCAGCAAATGCATCCCAATCTCCTTTAGTAGCTACAAATGGCAGGTGGGGTTTAAAGAACCCGAGACCCAAGAAGAAGGGTTGTGAAGTTTTACTATATTGGGCTAATCGAGCGATCGCAGTTTCCGCTAATAAGCCATCGGGCAAGTCGGTATCCTTTTCAGCTTGAAACTGCAATACATCCTTGTTTCCTTGACCGTCCTCGCGATGCTTGCCATTATTATAAGCAAAGAAAATCCCCCATCCTCGTTTCCACGCACCGAACGGCGTTGGCAGGTCATCCCACGCATGGGGCAACTCAGGACGCCCGTCTCCGGCGCCGTTGTACTGATACACGCGGCCATCGGCGGTGTGAGAAATCTTTCCTATGCAAGTTGTTTGGTATCCACTGCGACGGAAAAGTTCCGGTAGAGTTTGTGCGCCAGCAAGTTTTGTTTTGGAAATTGCTGAAGCGCCCCCATACAACGCACCGTTGCTGCGGGTCACCCCTGAGTTCAGAGGACTTCGACCTGTCAGTAGCGCATATCGTGAAGCACCACATGTGGGGACCTGAACGAAATGGTTAACAAAGAGAGTCGAGGTTCTCGCTAATTCGTCAATAGACGGTGTCTCTGCATAGTCTGCGCCGTAGCACCCAAGTTCCGGTCGTAGGTCGTCGACAGCAATGAAAAGAACATTTAGGGGCTGCGTCTGTCCCAATGCTAATTGGGTGAGGGATACAAAAAAAGTCAAACTAGTTACAAGAGAATATTTCAATGTTCGCTGGAAACGCATGAATCGGTTTTCTTAACAATGGCAATGGAGATCGTCAGCATACTGCTAGGGTGAGCCGATCTTGACTACCGTTTGGTCTATGGGTTAAGTAGCTGTGAACTGCGCAGATATACGGCATAAAAAAGGGATGGAATCTCTTGTAAGACTCCATCCCCTTGGTCATTCGTGTGTTGCGTGGCTGTTACTTCTTATTGGCGGTAAAATTACCGGCTCCACTTACAGCGGCAACGACATTTTTGTCGTCATAGCCTTCACCTGTGGTGATGACTACAACTTTGTTATCGAAATCAACTTTGTGTTCAGATACACCCGGTACCTGAGCTAGCGCGTCATTGACGGCGCCAACACAAGCCGTAGCTCACGTCATACCTTCGATGCCAAAGGCTACTTGGTTCGTGTCAAGTTCGATTTGGCTAGTTTCGTTGCTAGTTTCTTCGGGTCCTGGCGGGTCTCCGGCAGGTTGCGCCGTATCATCAGTGCAGCCCATGAAGGCGACTGTTAATAACAGTATCGCTGCCAAGCTAGATATGCGTTTCATAGCATTTTGCTCCTAAGTGTAAAATGTAATTCGCGTAAGAAGATCGCTTCTCACAGCCTATATGATACGGGTTGTCTTCGATGTTTGTCTAGTGAAACATGCGGTAAAGTCACCATAAGGGATGAAAATAGAGTAAATGAGCGTATTTATATAAACCTACCGACAGATAGCGGTGATTACATTTCCGTGAACATCCGTCAGACTTTCTTTTCTACCTTGATGAAAATAGGTGAGGCGCTCATGATCGAGGCCCATCAGATGCAGAATAGTAGCATGAATGTCATGTACGTGTGCACGGTCCGTGACTGCTTCGAATCCAAGATCATCAGTTTCACCGTAGCTGATCCCCCCCTTAACTCCGCCACCGGCCATCCACATTGTAAAGCCGTAAGGATTATGGTTTCGACCAGGTGCATTTTGCCCCTCGCTAAAGGGCATGCGACCAAACTCGCCTCCCCACACGATAAGCGTTGATTCGAGTAGCCCGCGTTGCTCCAAGTCGGTCAGCAAAGCATCGATAGGTTGATCTATTTCTGCCGCGTGTTGACCATGATTCTTTTCGATACTGACGTGTGCATCCCAAGTGTCCGCTAGATGCCCGCCGCCGGAGTAGAGTTGGATAAAGCGAACTCCGCGTTGTACTAAGCGACGAGCGACCAAACAATTACGCCCAAATTCGTCCGTCGGATGTTTATCGACTCCGTAATTGTCCAGCGTTTGTTGGGACTCACGGCTGAGATCCACTGCTTCTGGAGCCTCTGACTGCATGCGAAATGCCAGTTCGTAGGATTGAATGCGAGCGGCGAGATCGGAACCTCCGGGGCGCTGTTTTAGATGGTTGTCATTCAGTTTTGCTAGCAGATCGAGTTGATTGCGTTGAGCCTTTTTATCAATATGCGCGGGTCCTTTGAGATCAAGGATCGGATTACCCACGGGTCGAAACAGGGTGCCCTGAAATGTCGACGGCATAAAACCGCTTGAATAATTGGGTTGACCAGAAATTGGCCCTCCTCGTTTATCCATCATGACAACATATCCAGGAAGGCTCGTATTCTCGGTGCCCAAACCGTAGACGGACCAACTACCAAGCGATGGACGCCCGATAAAAGTACTACCAGTATTCATTGCCACCAACGCGGACCCGTGAGCGTGACTGTCAGCATGGCATGATTTGATGATGGCGAGTTTATCTGCATGCTTGCGGATACCAGGGAAGTAGTCTGAAATAAGTTGGCCACTTTCGCCGCCTGGGCGAAAGGGGCGGAAATTGGGCGTGAGGAATCCAACTTTGCGACCGCCGGAGTTGATGTATTTTTTACCGCTCGGCAGTGGTTTGCCGGCGTATTTGTTCAACACTGGTTTGTAGTCGAACGTATCGACTTGACTAGGAGCACCGTTCATCATCAAGAAAATACAGCTTTTGACTTTGGAAGGAAGGTGTGGTTTGCGAGCTGATAATGGGTTCGTGATACCCGCAGCCGCCGCTTGATTGTCAAAAAACTTGTCGGACTCTAGTAGCGATGCTAACGCTAAGCCAGCGAATCCACCGCCCATTTGCCAGACGAACTCTCTGCGGGTAATTCCGCAGGGGAAAAGTCGTTTTTGCTGATTCATTCAAGAGCTGCCTAATCGATGAAAATAAATTCGTTGGTATTAATAATTACATGGCACAAGGACGCCAAAGCAAGGTGTTCCGCCGATTTTCGAGGCGGCGTAACCGCCAATTTGTATTTGATTCCTAGATACGTCCAGACCGCCTCACGATCCTCCACGTCAAGCGGATGGTCAAATACTAGTAATTCTGCAACGTTGCCCTGCCAAAACTCGCTCCCATAATTACCTTGGGTGCCGAGTACATACGGGGCTGCCAGAACTCGTGGCGTGAGTGTTGCTTGCGTGGCAAGCAGCGTCGAGTTTTGAAACGTTGTTGCGTGCTCCGCCGCGTTGATACCGGTTAGGATAAATGGCTGGCTTGGTTCCGATAGGATGCCAGCCGGGCTAAACGCGTCACTCACTCTCACTTTATTGGTCCCAGTGGTGCCGAGAAACACGGAGTTTGTGGATCTACCGCGACGATGCCAGTTCGAAATAATTTCACGGGCACCTGCGCCTGTTGAACTCTGTGAGACCACCGCGACGATGCTAAAATGGGGTTTCCAAATTGCCTGCCCGACAACGTTGAGAAAGTCATCTTTTCCGTCGAACATGACGGCGGGATTTCCGTGGATCCCTTGTGGCTTGAATAACGGACGTTTCGCTAGGGTCGCTTGTGATGCGTCGTGTTTATGTAAATGGTCGTTTGTGGTGGGGGATTGGTCCTGCCAAAACATGACTCGACCCTGATCATCCAGTTGCACTCCTTTGTCAGCGCGCAACCAAAGCCCCAAGTTGTCACGGGGCATATTTTCCAATGACGCTGCTAAATTAAGCGGCTTGTCAGATACCTTGCCGTTGTTTTGCACCTCGGCAAAATGCGCTGATTGAGTTGACACATGTTGTTGCGCCGCGGACAGTTCGGCCGAGGTAGGGTTTCGAGAAAAGGCGAGATTCCATAAGCGTGAAATTTGAGTGGAAATATCATCGGGGAACTCGGTCGCTAGACGCTGCGCCAACGCGTCACTTTGGCTATGCACGAAGTGATTGTTAAGTAGAGCGAGCGCTTGTGGGGCGACGATAGTGCTCTCGCGACGAGCGCAGGGCAACGTGGTGTCGGCAAAGTCAAAGGTTGTCATCAGCGGCAACAGTTGGGCACGCTTTGAAATCATATAGATACTGCGCCTATTGCGTTCTTGCTGGGGAGAAGTTGGCCACGCGGACGCTTTACGCGAAAGTCCTTCGAGGGCATCGGGGGCCATTTTGGGATAGAACGCAGGTCCGCCAAGTTTGGTATTAAGACGCCCGCTGATATCGAGCATAGTGTCACGCAGGGCTTCGGCGTCTAACCGTTTCCGATTCGCCCGCCACCAAAATTGATTGAGATAATCCCGCTGGGCATATTCTTCTTGTTGGGGATGACTGGAGGCTTGCTGATATGTCGCTGACATCAGGATCAGTTTGTGAATTCGTTTGATTTTCCATTGGCCTGAGACAAGCTCCGTAGCTAGGTAGTCGAGCAGTTGAGGGTGCGTTGGCAGTGTACCCTTAAAGCCAAAATTATTAGGTGTGCGGACAATTCCTTCACCGAGGTAGTGCTGCCAAATGCGGTTAACCATGACGCGTGCGGTCAGAGGATTTTGAGCGTGGGTTATCCAATTGGCGAATTGCAATCGTCGGTGAGTGGTCTTTGCATCGGCCTGCGGCGGAAGGAAAGGTTTGTCCAAGACACTGACTGCGGATAAAGGGCCAGGTTCAATTACATCAGCGGGTCGGTCCCGCTCGCCTTTAATTAATAGCCGAATCTCCGCGGGACTGTTGTTGCGGTCCGTCCAACCGAAGGCAGCGTAACCAAGTTGGTCTGTTGTTGGACCGCCCAGATTGGCCTGCCCGATGTAACCGGGCCAAAACAGGGAGGCCGCTCGGTAGTAATCCGTTTGTGTAATCGGATCAAATTTGTGGTTGTGGCAGCGAGCGCATTTAACAGTGAGTCCAAGAAAGGCTGACGTAGTGGTATGTACCATGTCTTCCAGTCGCGTATAGACATAGTCGGCGGCGTCGTTGGGTTCATCATTCCAAGTTCCTGCGCGGATCATCCCAGTGGCAATCACCGATTGTTCATCTCGGTATTCTACTTCGTCACCGGCAAGCTGATCTCGCACAAAACGATCGTAGGGCATGTCTGCGTTGAGAGCATCAATTACCCAATCGCGGTACTTCCAGATATTGGGTTTCAATTGATCGCGTTCGTATCCGCAGGTGTCGGCAAAACGGACTAGGTCTAGCCAGTAGCGTGACCAACGTTGACCAAATTGATATGTCGCCAACAGCCTATCAACTTCCGCCTCGTAGGCGGTGGGGTCGTCATTGGAAATAAACGCTTTTGTCGATGCTGGGGTTGGAGGTAGTCCTGTGACGTCGTAATGTAAACGCCGCAATAGTGTGCGTTTGTCTGCTGCTGGAGCCGCGGTTAAATTGTTCGCTGTAAGTTTCGCGGTGATAAAGCTGTCGATGACTTTCGCCTTATCAACAGACGGTTTAGGGGTATGCATCACCGGTCGCAGTGACCACCAGTCCCGACCCGCGTGTGAATCGGTAGTCGCTTCATAAAAATCTAGATGACGGTCGGAGGGCCACTCTGCACCCGTGGAAATCCACTTGGTTAACAACGCCAACTCGACTGCTGGTAGCGACTGCGACACACCTTTTATCGCGGGGGGCATTTCGCCATCCGTGATGCGTTGCAGTAGAAGATTCTCATCAATTGGCGACTGAATCGATGATTCACTGTCGCCCCCTGCCCTTGCCGTTTTGAGTGAAGTTAAGTTCAGCCCGCCTTGAGGGTCGGTAGAGTTATGGCATTCGAGACAACGTCGAACGATTAGTGGTGCGATTTCCTTTTCAAAATCAACTGCCTGCAAAGGAACCGATAGTACCATTAAGAGCGACGTAAAGATTGTAGCGCGTCGTGTCATGTTAGTAATCTATTTCAACCCAATTACCTTACCGTCCAATTTCCAATCAGCGGCAATTTTGACGCCAAGGTGGTGTAAGGCGGTTGTTGGTATATCGACAACGTATACTTGCTCTTTGATGGGGCCTCGCGAAACATGGATGCCACTTACAATGAATGGTGTTGTAAGGATTTCTGGGACGTTGTGTCCGCTGGAGTGTCCAGTCCCTTTGCCGCCGTGGTCCGCAGATAAAAGAATGAGCCAATCTTCTTGTTTAGCGTTGGGACGAGATTCAATCGCCGTAATCAATTTTCCGATGTGGCCGTCTACTGCTTCAATGGCTGAAATATAGGCGGGGACACTGGGGTGAAATCCCTTTCCGTGACCAGCGGAATCGCAGTTGCCGAAATAGGCGACGATCACTCGATAGTCGTTTTTGGCAATCAGGTTCGAGGCATCTGTTGCAATGGCGCTATCTTTGGCGCCTAAATCACTTGGTTGATGTTGCTTGTAACCGTTGTGGAAATCCGCATGGGAAACCACGTGATCATCAATGGGTGCCCAGTCCACAAAATGCGCGGTCTTGTAGTTAGGGAATTGAGACTTGACGCGTGCAAAAAAATGGGGATAGGCGTCAAACTGTTTTCCTTTGAAGGAATTGTCATGTACACCGTGTTTATCGGCCCAGACACCGGTTAGAAAGCTGGACCAACCAGGCCCACTGATTGTATCGTTCTTTCTGTAACGTGTGCCAAGGATCTGACATGTATTGGAGGTTGCACCGTTTTGGGATAGCTTGTCAAAATTTGGTGTGGCGGCCTTTTTTAGGGCATCCGGTCGCAGTCCGTCTACGCCGATAACGAGGACATATTTAGCCGGCGGTTCCGTAGCGTTACAGAGTGTTTGGGGTAGTGCAAAGAGTAAGGCCGCAAACAGAAGATAACGCATAAATTTGGTTCCTTTTTTCGATTTTGTGTAAATGTATTTTACCACAAAACAGAATAGGAATTAGTACGAATTAGATCCAATAATATTGGACCGCAGAAATCCGTCTGCTGTCACTCGACCCTATGGGCTAAAGAGTAATTCCAACGTGCTTTCCAATTCCGCGGAATACGCTGGTTCCAAGGGACCCTCTCCCTCAGCTTCGGAATCGGAATCATTGATAGAAATCGTCAGGCTGCCAAATTCAATCAATTCGGGAATGACGGTGGTGTTACTACCGTATACAAGAACCGCGTGCAGGGGCAAGATATCGGCTCGTCCGCTGCCGACCAAACTACTGCCAGCGGCAGTTGCTAGGAATTGGACGGTGGAAACGAGGTGTCGCCCACTTCCAGTGGGTTGCAGGCCGGCAAAGGAACCCCATTCGTCGATGATTCCAGGTTCTGTTGTGATTCCTGATTGGCCGTTAATAAATGGCGATACGAACGAAGGGCCACTGACGATACGCATCAAACTGGAATCGTATACCATATCGATGTAAGCGGAATAGATGCCGTTAGGAACGGGACTGAGATCCTCTGCGTACAAACCGACTAGGAAGAATGAACCCGTTTCCACGGAGGCGATCGGCGTTCCATTGAGATCCGTAAAATCGAAACTAAATGAAACTTGGTGTTCGTTGAAGTTTAGGTAGTTAATGATTTGGAGTGCATCACTTGGTGTAATCCATCCATCCCGATTTACGTCGTAGAATGGCGGTTCTAAATTACTTCGTGGCGTTGGCAATTCATAACTTCCGTTGCGGTTGATTTCCTGAATGATTATTAACACATCGATGGGTGATGTTGCGTTATCACCGTTAACATCCAATGGGAGGTCGTAGTTATGCCAAGGAAAAGCCGGTGTTACTGCAACGTCGAATACTTCGGTTATCGAGCCGTTATCGGCGGTAGTTGCGAGGTCGTTGTCTAATCCACCATCGGTAACCGTTAAGGTAAACGTAGCAGTCCCGCTTGCTGCCGCGGATGGAGTGAGATGAATGATGCCCGTTGACTCGTCCGAAAGGTAATCTAGCGTAACGGTTGAGAATAAATCGGAGTTATCATTCTCGATCGCTATCGCCAGTGGTTGTGTTTCCCCGAGACCCGCGGTGATACCAGTTAAATCAATTGAAAACGTGACAGAATCCTCGGTGACTGTCACATCATCGATAGGATCAATGGTTGGCGGATCATTAATCGCGATAACTTCAATGTCAAAGTCTTCCGTCGTTACCGCGTTATCAACAGTGGTCGCTAGATTTGAGTCCAATCCTCCGTCGGTTAGGGTAACAGTGATTGATACAGTGCCGCTTTGGCTCGCCACTGGAGTGAATTCTAGGGTGCCCGTTGAATCCGGTGAGGCATAACTTATGATCGGTTGCCCCGTGAGTTCGGTGTTATTGCTTACTACCGTCACAGCTAGCGGTTGCGACTCATTTCCACCGGCGGCAATCCCCGACAATACAACCGTTTGCAACGTAGCGTCTTCGTTAATAGTTAAATTGTCTAATGTGTCGATAGTCGGAACGTCATTTTCAGCGGTTACGGTTATTTGAAAAACGGTTGTTTTACTAGCGTTGTCATTGGTTGTACCGAGGTTACCATCGAGACCACCGTCCGTCACTTGAACTGTAACCGTCGCTGTGCCGGATTGATCCGCAAGCGGGGTGTAAGTAATGTGACCGGTGGTTTGATCGGAGGTATAAGTGACCAGTGGGTCGGCAAGTAATGTTGGATTGCTGCTGCTTGTTGTGATTTGTAGGGGTTGTGTTTCGTTGGGCCCGGCCGAAATTCCTGTCAGCGATATTTGCTGTGTGACGCCATCCTCAACTGTCGTGACATCCGAAATTGAATCAATGGTTGGGGCCGCGTTGGTATCGTTGATTGTTATGACGAATGTGGTTGTGGTCAGTCCATTATCGGCGGATGACTCAATATCACCGTCGAGGCCCGCATCAAATACATTCAGTGTGATGGTTGTTTGACCGCCAGTGTCCGCAACGGGTTGAAACGTGATGGTGCCAGTGGCATTGGCGGAAGTGTAATTCACCACGGGATTGGCCATCAACGTCGCATTGCTGCTTGATGCGGTGATCAATAGATCCTGTGTTTCCGATCCTCCGGCGGAAATTCCAGCCAGTTGAACGACTTGTTGTGTGGCATTTTCAACGAGGACCAAGTCGGAAATTGCATTGATCGTAGGATTGTCGTTTACGGGGCTCACAATGATATCAAAAGTGGTTATTGTGGTTCCGTTGTCGCCGTTTGTAGCGAGGTTTGCGTCGAGTCCACCGTCGGTTACGGTTACCGTGATGGTTGCTATGCCGAACTGATCCGTCAAAGGTGCGTAACTGAGTGATCCGGTATCATTAGCTGTTGTATAAGTGACCACTGGGTTTGGAATCAGCAAAGTGTTATCGCTCGACGCCGTAACTGCCAATGGTTGGGTTTCGGATGTGCCTGCTGTGATGCCAGTAAGACCGACGACCTGAGTCGCAGCGTCTTCAAGTATTCCGAGGTCAGACATCGAGTCAATGGTTGGTGGGTCATTGATTGGGTTAACGGTGACATTAAAGGTAATTTGCGTGGTTGAATTGTCACCGCCTGTCGCAATGTCCCCATCGAGTCCAGCGTCGGTGACCGAAACGGTAATGGTTGTACTGCCGGATTGCGATGCGAGTGGCGTAAAGGTAATTGAACCGGTAGCATTGTCCGAGGCATAACTCACCACTGGGTTGGCCATCAACCCAGTATTGCTGCTCGTGGCAGTTACTTGCAGTTCTTGGGTTTCTCCACCACCGGCAGTAATTCCTGCGAGTTGAACGACTTGCTGGGCAGCGTTTTCCAAAAGTACAATGTCGTCGATTGCATTGACTGTGGGTTCGTCATTGACCGGATTAACAACAACATCAAACGTAGTTGAGGATAGACCGTTATCAGCGAGGGTGGCAAGGTTTCCATCGAGGCCACCGTCGGTGATGGTTACGGTGATCGTTGCCATGCCAAACTGATCCGTCAGGGGTGCGAAACTGAGTGAACCGGTAGTGTTAGCAGAAGTATAGGTGACATTCGGGTTGGGGATTATCGCAGGATTATCGCTTGTCGCCGTCACGGCCAACGGTTGAGTTTCCGATGCGCCGGCTGTGATGCCAGAGAGATTGACGACTTGGTTGCCTGCGTCTTCGAGTAAACCGAGGTCGGAAATTGTATCGATGGTGGGTGGGTTATTGAATTGATTGACAGTAACGTTAAACGTCACGACGGTTGTACCATTATCGCCGCTCGTTCCAATCTCACCGTCAAGCCCAGCATCGATGACCTGCACGGTGATCGTTGTTTGACCGCTGGTGTCCGACACGGGTTGGAAGGTAAGAGTGCCGGTGGTATTGTCGGAAGTGTAATTCACGATCGGGTTGGCCATTAACGCAGTGTTGCTGCTTATCGCGGTAATAAGTAAATCCTGAGACTCCCCGCCGCCGGCAGAAATTGCGGCGAGCTGCACGATTTGTTGCGCGGCGTTTTCTACGAGTTCAAGGTCGGCGATTGCATCAATTGTAGGTTTGTCATTTACGGCATTCACGTTGGCGTCAAAAACGGTCGAGACCGTTGCGTTATCTTCTGGTGTGGCTAGGTTTCCATCGAGTCCGCCATCGGTGACGGTTACCGTGATTGTTGCTGTGCCGGATTGATTCGGCAGAGGAGTGAATTTAAGCGTTCCCGTCATCTCGTTTGAAGTATAGGTAACGCTGGGCGTGCCAGTTAGATTGGTATTGTCGCTAGCAACGGAAACTGCCAAGGCTTGAATCTCAGTTCCGCCGGCGGAGATCCCGGTGAGATTGACTTGTACCTCTGGACCATCCTCAACACCGTTGGTGTTTGAAATGACGTTAATGGTTGGTGCAAAGGTGTCAGCGATTTCCCAGCCCAAGTCGTCCAGCGCCGCCCAATCAAGAACGGTAAATTGTTTTCTAGTGCCGACCGTTAAATTTGGATCCATCGCCGCCTCTTGCACGCCACCCGTATTGATTAAGGTACTGTCGAGATCGTTGATCCAGTGACTTGAACCACTTGCAAGTGAAACATTTCCCCCATTGGCGGCTGCAGATACGGGGCCAGTAAACAGATTTGACCCGTTTACGAGGTTATCCCATGAGTCAGCGGTTCCCACACCTAGGACATGGCCTATCTCATGTAACGCTACGCTATAAAAGTCGTTTTCGCCAGCGGACGGTTCGTCATCGCCAAAGTTCCAATTGGGAGAACTGTCGAAAGTGATATGCCCCCCCCACGGAGCAAAGTCCGTGCTGTTGCTAGGATTGTCGGCATCAATTCCCGTTTGTCCACGATTGGAAACGTTGGCCAAAAATGAGGGTGAACCCATCGCGCCATATCCGCCAGGACCGCCAATGCCGAGACTACCAATGTTCCTGCCCCCAACGAAGATAATAATCGTGCCAAGGGGAATCGTTAGGTTGTGGATTTCGTGGCTAGCGCCGGTTCCCGGATGCGTGAATGAGGCGTCCCACGTGTTGCTGCCTGAGGGCGCGATCGCATCGAGTTCCTCGGTAATACGGCTTTCAAGCACGGTGGCAGCGCGTTGCAACGTGTCTTTACGCGTTTGGTCGTTGAAAAAGTTATTTGTGTCCAGCGAGTAATCTAGAACAATGGAAAGTCCGTCTGCAGCAAGCACGATGCGCGGCTCGAGTTGTTCGAGGCCTCGTAGAAACAACCGTCGCTTTCGCGGTTTTTTGGGTTGCCGTGATGAAAACAGCCTACGGAACATGTAAACGCCAGTTTGAAGGAGTGTGCGGGGTACTAGATTGGAGGATAGGTTATACTTCATACTATGCATAACGCGGAAAATTGTCAGCTAATAAGTGTTTGTTTTTATTAATGAAATGGGCTGATTCAGCGGTCGGTAACGCTTTTTTCGGAATCTTACGATTAATTAGTTCAAAATGGCGCCAATACAGAGTGCTACCCGAAATTAAGGGTATGGAGTCAACAAAAATGAAACGTTCATGTATCGCGATAGTGTTGACTTTGATTTTAATATTTGGGACGAATTCGCTTAGCGTGCGGGCCCAATCGGGGCTAATCGCGCATTGGGATTTGGCCCAGAACGCCCAGGATAAATCTGGCAATGGTCATCATTTGGTGAACCACAATGTTAAATTCTCATCCGCGTCAGGTGCTCAATTTAACGGTGTGGACAGTTGGTTGGAATTGCCCTCGGATGACGTACCAGATATTTGGAAAAACGGACTTACAATTTCTGCGTGGGTTAACACTCCAGAGCGACTGCAGGATGTAATTGGAGACATGTTATCGTGTTATAACTTGAAAACGCGTACCGGCATCAATCTGTCAATTATGAACTACGCAGGGATTACAAATGCTCAGTCCAACCATCGAAATGTGTTTTTTGGAGTCGACGATGGAAGTGAAATATCCGCGTGGAAAAACTGTGGACGTCCGGGAAATAGCCAGTACGTACGGTCGCTGATCGTATTCAACGGCGAGTTGTATGCTTCAACATGGGAGCCCGGCGCTACTCAACGAGGGCATGTTTATAGGTACGCAGGTAATCGAGAGTGGATTGATTGCGGCGCTCCTAGCGCAGCAAATTGCATTGCGGCGATGGCGGTGTATAACGGAAAACTATATGTCGGTTCCGAGTTATACAGTGGCGGTGGTTCGTCGTTACCGCTGTCGGAAAACGTAAACCCTGGCGGTACAGTGTATCGTTATGAGGGAGGGAAAAATTGGACTAGCATGGGGCGAATTGCGGACGTTCGGTCGGTGAGTGCTTTAACCGAATTTGACGGAAAATTGTATGCGGGTACGGGCTCCACCGGAGCGTGGCGGGATACTCCACGTACTCGCGGAATGTATCGGTTTGACGGGCCAGGCGAATGGGTTGATTGCGGTTGCCCTGATCTGAGAGTGGTCCATTTGGGCGTACATAACGGCCATCTTTACGGCCTGAGTTATGACGACGGCGGTTTTTTTCAATACGAAGGGGGAACGAATTGGAAACGTCTCGGTCCGATTCCAGAGACCACCCAAGCATATTCGATGGTGGTCTATGAAGGTGCGGTGCACGTTGGTACTTGGCCCACGGGATCGGTTTATCGCCTCGACGGTTCGCAGCAATGGTCCTTTCGCGGTCGGTTGGGTGAAGAAAAAGAAGTCATGGGCATATCCGTTTACAACGGTCAGTTGTTTGCGGGCACCCTGCCATATGCGGACGTATATCGATATCAAGGTGGAACGGATTGGACGACCACTGGCCGTTTGGATACTACTCCGAACGTAAAGTATCGCCGGGCTTGGTCGATGGCTGTGTTTGACGGCAAACTGTATTGTGGCGTGTTGCCATCGGGAGAAGTTCTGTCTTTGGAAGTTGGTAAGGGCGTCAGTCATGACCACGCCTTGCCCAGCGGTTGGCAGCATTTGACTGCTGTCAGGAGAGATTCTCAATTGCAATTGTTTATTAATGGAAAGCTAGTGTCGTCGACCGAAGACTTCGAGAAATCACGGTTTCGAACGCCTAGTGGTACGGCTTTGCGCATTGGTTTCGGCCAACACGACTATTTCAATGGACAGATGAAAGATGTGCGGATTTACGATCGAGCGTTAGATAGGCGAGAGATAAGACGTATCGCGAATCCTAACTGGCAACCCTAACCTGCATAGTAGGTTAGGCAATGATGTCGCGGATTATATGGCCGGAGACATCGGTTAATCTGTAATCTCGACCTGCATGGCGGTATGTGAGTTTTTCATGGTCGAAGCCCATTAGATGTAACATTGTGGCGTGTAGATCGTGGACGTGTGTCCGCTTTTCGATCGCGCGGTAACCAAATTCATCCGTATTACCATAGGAATATCCTCGTTTGACGCCACCACCGGCAAGCCAAATGGTAAATCCATGGTGATTGTGGTCCCGTCCTGTAGGAGTGCCACCTCCAATTGGAATCTCAACGGCGGGCGTGCGGCCAAATTCCCCTCCGCAAATGACTAACGTTTCCTGAAGTAATCCACGCTGCTCGAGGTCTGTTAACAATGCCGCAATTGGTTGATCGGCTTGTTGGCCTAAATTTCGCATTGCCGAATCTAAACCGCCATGCGTATCCCACGGTTGGACATCACCGTGGAAGCACTGTACGACTCGTACTCCCCGTTCAATCAATCTGCGAGCGATCAACAACTGACGACCATGTACCGAATCGGCATTATAGAGATCTTGAGTTGCCTGAGTTTCGCCAGAAATATCAAAGGCATCGGTTGCCTCCATCTGCATACGGTAGGCCAATTCAAACGATTGAATACGTGCTTCTAAATTAGCATCCTCGCGTCGTGGTTTTTGGTGTTCACGGTTGAGAATGGCGAGCAAGTCGAGTTGCTGCCGTTGCGATTTGTGATCGAGTCTGGAGTTCCTGATATTCGCAATCAATTCGTCGACTTTGACTTTTCGGGTATCCAAGTAGGTGCCTTGAAAAATTCCAGGCAGAAAAGAACTACGCCAGTTGGACGAATCGGCAACGGGTAATCCGGGACACATTGCAACATAGCCGGGAAGGTTTTGGTTTTCTGTGCCCAGGCCGTAGGTGAGCCAAGATCCATAACTCGGTCGCGATTGACGTTCGTCACCGGTATTCATCAAACGCATGCTCTGTTCATGATTAGGCGTGTTGGCATACATCGACTTGATGACACAAATCTTATCAGCATGAGCAGATGCAGTCTTGTCGAATATTTCGCTACACCACTGTCCGCTATCGCCGTATTGTTTGAATTGAAATGGAGACGCCAAAGCTACGCCGGTTTCTCGCTCCGTCGCGAGGTTACGAAATGGGAGCGATTGACCGCCACGTTTGTTGAGTTCCGGCTTGTAGTCCCACGTATCAATTTGCGATGGTCCGCCATTGAGATAGATGTGGATGATGTGTTTGGCGGTTGGTTGAAAGTGAGGTGCCTTAACTGCAAGCGGATTAGGAGCCGCGTTTACCAGATCCGG
>Ga0302132_10000661_pt1 | contig 19723 bp, 43 predicted proteins | sample CB9_321_MG_FD_203113 | JGI IMG/M metagenome (GOLD analysis project Ga0302132, IMG submission 203113) | Marine microbial communities from Western Arctic Ocean, Canada - CB9_32.1 | ecosystem: Environmental > Aquatic > Marine > Oceanic | place: Canada: Western Arctic Ocean | collected 2017-09-19
TGTATCCGCTTCAGCCCTTGGTTACACAAGTCCAAAAGGAACACATCACTGTAGCGATATGTGACCGTCTCATCCTGGATGATCCGACGTACCGCTGTTATGATGTCGTTCAGGATCATTTGGGTAAGCCCTTGGACGCGTCCGCTGAAATAGCAGCCTTACCGGCCTTGGACTTCTTGGGCTTCGCCGCCTCGACAACATCCTCGTCAGTGGACAAGTCCAGCTTTGACTGCCGCCCTACCTGACTGGCAGGGATGTGCTTCTCCGGGAATGCAATCTCCGCAGAGACTTCTTCCACAGCGGGGTTCTTCGCGAGGATATCGTTGTGCCCGTAGATTGTACCGTTTGTTTTGTGCCGGAGCCAGCGGCCCGGCGTAGCGAGGGTAACCATGCTATCCTCCTCCAGAAAAGAAGGGGGGCTGCTTAACCCCCCAACCAATCAGCTTACTCCGGACCGGAGCAATCGATCATAACAGCCCAGACACGAACGACAGCAGTGTCGCACGCGTTGACCTGAACCAAGTCAATCGTATCGGCAGCACTGTAGTACTTGCCTTTGCCGAGGCCGATGATGACGTTCGGCGCGCCTTCAGTAAGCACATGCGTCGGGCTGTAGCCCGCAACAGCGTTACCATTGACACCATCGAGGTAGCCATCAGGGTCAGTGCCGTCGCCCAGATCGAACGTCTGGGTGGCACCTTCCGCCGTGGTGACATCGATGCCAGCCGAGATAACGAACGTCTTAGCTGGGACATGGATAGCCTGCAGGATATCAGTAGCACCAAGCGCCGTAGCACCAGCCGCCAAACGAGCTGCAGTAATAGCTGCGAAATCCATCTCAACCGTAGCGCAATAAGCCGCGCTGGTGTTGGCGTTATGGCTCGCAGAGCCTTTGTTATACCCGAGGGTATCAGTGTAGGTAGCCATGATCTAATCCTCCTTCAGGACTAAGCGATGGTGACAATGCCAGCAGTCAGGGCAGTCGGCTGAACGACCTTGTACCCATAGACCTGCAGACCACGAATGATGTCCCCGAAGGTGGACTCGGCACGCAGAGTTTCCATGTTGGTCATCTGCGAAGCGAAGGTCAAACCCTTCTTGTGGCCGGAGTAGATGGTGAACTCACCAGCAGCACCGGTAGCGGACAGAGGCAGGTTGTGCGACACGTAGATCATAAAGCGATCAATCATGCCAAGCCGACCATTACGCAGCGGCGAAGAGCCGTCGCCCGTGATGGAAGCATCCTTGAGGTCGGACTGCTTGATCAGGCCAGCCATCTTGGCGGGGATGACCATGAAGCGATCCTGCTCAGGGATGTTGGCTTCATCAAGAACCGTACCGTGGTTGATGATTTCAGCCAGCACATTGGAGGTGGTCAGGGCGTTCGGAGTACCCGTGACACCAAGATCGATGGCGAGAGTCTGCGCACCGGCGGTAAGCCCCGTGTTCGTAGCAGCGATGTCGGTGACGAGGTTGGTCAACACATCAGTGTCGATGACAATCTTCATCTGCTCGGAGGCGTCTTTGGACCACATGTCCATCATCTGGATGTCCGACTGGACTTGATCGACGTCGTCTTCGACACAGGCGAAGTACTTGCCCTTGTCGATGAGCAACTGCAGCTTCGGGCTGTCGGGGTTCTCAGTCGTCAGGGTCTGACCTTTGACGTAGTCCCGGATGTTGATCGTCGGCGTGGTGCGGATGTTGACCGTATCACCGTGGGCCTTGATCTCGCCTTCGTAGTCGGTGTTGGAGATAGCGGACAACACGGTGGCGTCGTAGAAGTTCTCGATGAGTTTTCCGCTCCAGATTTCCGGAATGAAATTCCCAGTGTAGGCCGGGTGGCCGGGGGAGGTAGCGTATGCCATGATATGGCTCCTTTTGTTAACTACGCGTTGACGATGCGGCCATCTTGCTGTGCAGCAAAGATGTCCCGCTCGATGTTATTCCGCTCATCTTCCTTGCCTGCGAACCCGCCCGTCCGGACCTTCTCAAAGAAAGCAGAGATGTCCTTGGGTGTGTATGTGCGGGCTTCGCCTGTTGGGGTAGCGCCGCCGCTGCGGCTCTTCCCCGGAGAGACTTGTTTCTCAAGCTCGGAGGTAGAAGCGGACCGATTAGGTTGAGCTAACGCGGCACCAGTAGCCGACTGCCAAGAAGAAAAGAAACTTGCTACCCGTGTGACGTCCAGATTGCGCTGGGCGTCGTCGAGGTATGTCTGCCGTGTCAACCCGGACAATGGGTCAGTCTCCAACAGCCAGGACTGAAAATCCTGATTATCATTGATCGCCCGCCAATCCGGCATTTGCGTAGACAAGGTAGACCAGAAATTCTGCTCGGCACTCTGCGCTTGCTGGCTAGCAATCTGCTCAACACGGGGGACAACCTGCCCCTGTAGCTGTTGGACTGTACCCTGAAGGTCGGCAATCTGCTGCTGGTACTGAGCAGCAACTTCCTGACTGACCTTACGCATGATGTCGATGGACTCACCGTACTCATCCACCTCTTCCGCCGTAAGCGAACTAGGTGCCGGAGCTGCGGGGGCAGCCGCAGGAGTCGCCTGCACGGTAGCGATAAGCTGCTCCATGCTCTGCAACCTGCTGTTCAGCGCTTGGTTCTCCGCGTTCAGGCGGGGGACGTCCACGTTGTACATGCCCTGAAGAGTCCGATATTTCTGCTCAAACGTTTCGTCTTGCGCACCGGCACCCTGCTCATCAGGCGCTGGCGCTTGCACAGGTTCGACAACACGGTTGGCCTCGCTTTGCTGTGGGGCAATGGCCACAACCTCCGCCGTTTCACCATTCTTGGGCGACTCGGTGCTGGGGTTGAGATCACTGTACAACTGTTGCACGGCCTCAGTCTGTTTACGAACTTGCTCTGGTACTGACATCTTACGCTCCTATCGGTATGCGTAGTTAAGGAAGAGGCTATCCATGGCTAGGTGCCTCGCTCAGAAGATTACAAATCTCCTTTAGAACCTGACACCGCCCGGAAGCGAGCGCCTGGCTATTACTTGCTGTATCGGGTAGGCGATCTACCTCAGTGGTCCGCCACTGAGTAAGGAACGCCCCCACGCGAGGCACATTCTGCGCCACATGAGCAAATGCTTTCATGGTGTCTGCATCGGGCTTAATCATGCTTGCCCCGTGAACTGGTTAGACACTTCATTGGTTCCGCCTGCTGGGTTGCCAGCCTGGTCGATAGTCTTGGGCTGCTCACCAGTGCGCCCGCCATTGGGCGGTGTAATTGATGGCTGCGCCTCACTCTGAGCGGCGCGCTTGTTAAACGCAGCCTTCTCGCGAGTAGGCACGATCTCATCCTCAGGCATCTGGAGTCCCTTAGCAACTTCCCGAAGGATAGCTGCGCGTCCGTCCTGACCGATGATCTCCATATCGAACTCATTTGCCGTCGCCTGTAAGAACTCAACCCGGCGGGTATTGACCGTGTCCTTGACCGCCAAGTTAATCGCACCACGGGGGATAATCTGTGCATCCCCTTTAATGCTCTCGTCTTTGTCATACCGCATGTTATACACAAATTGACGATGCACAACAAGTTTCAGTATGTCGCTGTCAATATGCATGACAACCTGGCGGATGCTTTTGCCCGCCGAACCCATCAACATGCTGAGCCCAGAAGCCGTGCGACCAGCGCCCTGCACGTTAAGATCGCCGTGGAGATATGACGGCACACCGGAGTGCTCGTCTGCCAGCTGACTGAACTGGCTGTAGACTGCCATCAGAGAAGCGGAATTATCATCAGGCTGATTGAACCTAACTGCAGGAGCAGAACCGCCGAGCGGGTCGTTGAGAACCTGCCAAATGCGCCACGGATGCATCTGGGTAATGTCCTCGTTCGGTGGGATACGCTCAAGATTAACCTCAACCTGAGGACCAGAAGCGATACCCATATTATTAACCAGCGAGCGCGCAGCCGCGTTGCAAATATTCTGCACATCCTCAATGATCTCCGGAATACCCTTGCCCCAGAACGCACCAGGGGACTTGATGAACGACGTAACGGCGTAAGGCTTCTCTCCCAACGGATCATAATTGAGAATGGCCTTGATAACGTAGTTGCCGACGATCCACACATTGGCATCGTACTCCTTGGCAGGGTCCGTCACCTCTTCTTCGGAGAGCCCCCACTCCAGTAGCATCTTACCGCTTATCTTGCCCCAGAACTCGAGGGCATCAAAAATCTCTGTCGGGCGCTGCTCAGTGCTGTGCTTGCGCTCCAGCTCGTCCTTCTCCAAATCCTTAGACGCATTGATCCAGCTCTGGCCATTACCAATGCTGAGGATTTCACGAATGGCGTCGTCGTCATAACCCGGCACCCCGATAAGCTCGGACAGTAGCATCCGTGTAAGGGGGTGATGCTCGAACACATAGCCGTCGTTGACCCGCGTGATGCCCGGCTCGGGGAAGAACCTAAATGGATCGACCCGCTCGAACTCAGGAGCCAGCTGCTCATCTGCTACAGCGATGGTGTTACCCTCGTCGTCCGTGCTCCACGACAACTTGCGCTGCCGACGGACACATGGCCCTTTGAGGATGGCGACGGGGAAAGTCACAAGGTCAGTGAGGAACTCATTGAACGCATCTGCGAACCCACCCTCGGCAAACTGATCACTGATCTTGGTCTTCATCTTCTTCGCACGGGTGGCCGCGCTCTGTAACACTTTGAACCGTAGCTCCTGCGCGATGACCTCTTTGAACTCCGCGATCTCCGCTTGAGTCGGAGCCTGGCCAATCTGCTCGATCATGCTGGTAACCCGCTCACCAAGCATCTGGTCGATAGCCTCATCAGTCGCTTCCGGAAGATCAGGGTTGGGCGTCGGCTGAAGGTCCCACGGGGGTGAGCCCGTGTCCATGAGGATATCACGCAGCCAGCTCTCGGCGGCCCGACACTTCACCTCGGTGAGCATCATGTAAATCTCGGAGCCACCCTGCTTCTGGATGCTGGATAACTTGGATGGCTCGTACTCACCGTTGCGCTGCCGCAAGGCAGTGAGCATGGCCCGCTCGATTGGGTCTTTGGATCGCTTGGCCGCGTCGAACGCAGACCGTAGATACCCCGACAGCCCGACCATAAGAGGCGCAGCTTGGCGCTCCGCGACAGCCCGACGAGTCTCAGTCTCCTGCTTAACGAGAGTTGCGTTATCGACGACACGGAGGAAGGAGAGTCCTGCCACCTAGTATCCCCTATCCCTATCTATGCTGCCGTGAACCACGAACTCCGCCTCGCGTGCGACGTCTCGCGCAGCACTATAAAGGGACTCTCCTTTACCGACTAGCGCAGCAATCTTTTCGAGGGACTCCATATCAGTAATGGTAACCCCGCACTCCAACCCAGCGTGCTGCGCAGCGAGACGAATTTCACCCCCTGGAACAACTGGACCAGTAACCTTCTTATACTTACCACCCATATACAGCTCAGTAGTCTCGCGCACAGAAAGGCCACTGCGGTCCATCTTTGGGTTATCAGAAAACCGCATGTGCTTCCCCTCCATTAAAACTCGGAACTTCCTTATACCTCACAGGAACAACTTGCACAATAGGGAAAAGAACCCCCGCTGGGGGTGGGGCCAGCGGGGGTTAGTCTGGAAGGACGACAGGGAGCAATCCTCCTAGGGAGACGGGCTATGTCCAGCCCGCAGCGGAGTGACTCTTAATCTCTCGACGCTGCATAATTATAGCACCGTCTGAGATAGATGCAATATGTAACATGAGATATTGTAAAGCCTCAGCCACATGGCTGTGTTTATTTTTGTCAATAGCCCCAGTACGGGAATGGAAGCGATACCCCCCCATCATGGCAGACTTGAGCGCCGTGCAGCTGGGATCGACCAGAAATGCACTGTCGCCGTCAGCGTGTCGCATGAGGAAGTCGTCCACCGCGCCTAACCTTGCAGTGACGTTGTTGGTCTTGGCTGCGATAACTTTAAGCCCCTCGGCTCGGATGACGTCGATGGCGCTGCGCTCATCAGTCTGCGCCCGCTGCACACCGGCAGGGTCAACGACCACCATGATAGTCGCCCCCGAGAACCTTTCCTGGATGAGTGGCTTGAGCACGGTCCGGACGAAGCGTTGCACCCCCATGTCGAAACTCACAGCTTCGGCGTATATGAGCGCCCGCCCCCGCGCATCCAACTGCCCAAAGACCGCCGCTGGCGTGAGCCCCAAGTCCATACCGATGATAAGAGGGCGGATACCATTAATGATAGGACTAAGGCGCTCACTGGCCATATGATAATCAGGACGAAAATACTTATACACAGGCTGCCCAGCAGAGCTGAGACCATACTCCCCATCGATGTAGACCCTGATGTACTCCTCGCTACGCCCCTGCGTCTCATAATATCCCTCCGGTAAGTTCTCGACATTCTCCGCCAAGTCACTCCGCCCACTGGGCTGCTTGTAGACCGCCCACCCGTTGTCGTTGGGGCTGACTCCGTCCTTGGGATCGATGTGCTCCATCTGGTAGAACCACCAGGAGTCCATCACCGGCGGGTTAGTGTCCCCCCACATGCCATGCCACGTCGGCCCCCCATCCTTCTTGGACGGATAGCGCCCAATGCGCTTGGACATCGCATCGATGATGTCAGGATGGATATCACGACACTCGTTGAACCACGCGAAGGTCAGCTCGAGCGAGTTAAGGTTCGCCACATCGTCCGCATCATCGAGCGCACGAAACATAATTTCGCATTGGATGTCACCGACCTCGAAGAAGTAAGTCTTCGTAGTCCGCATATAGCGTCCACACACCCCCGGCGGAAACCAGTCCAGAAATGTTTTGATTGTGGTGTCCATGAGTTGGCGCGCCGTCTCGCGGACGACTGCCGCCCGCGTCTTGCGAATGCCCTGCGCATTAGGCTCTTGCTCCCCTGCCCGGCGAATGACCTCAAAACTGCTTGTGACACTCTTGCCCGAACCTACACACCCCATGAGCACACGCATCTTAGCGTCGTCAGCCATGAACTGACCGCACACGCGGGATGGCGTGAAGTCAATGTTATAGCCCATAGTTCACCCAGGTAGCGTAGAGAAGCTGGCACCGTGGACAGCTTGTCGGCCCCGGCTCGTTCTCCCACTCATGCGCGCACTTCCAACAACGGAACTTGGCCTTCTTAATTTGCGACATCGTCGTCTGCCTCCCGTGCATCGTTGTGGACCCACACGTTGTCGCCCGCATCCACCGGTCTGCACCAGCAGCTGGAGGCCGGGATATGCTCTACCCACTCGTTGGTCTCGATGAGGTGAACCCCACCGATATCGTCGTACTGCGTATCAATCATATATCGTCACCCGCACCTGCATGGGCCTGCGCAACCGCTTGCGGTAAGTGACAATGCGTAGGGAGAAGGAAAGCCCCAACCGCTCCGCCTTGGCAGTTACCATCTGTGCTGCACGCAGGGAGTCGAATAGCTTAGTCACGGAATATGCTCGATGGTGGGGAGCTCTGTAGCTTGTTGTGGAGTGCTCGGCAAGTTGATCTGGATTGTCACGCCACCACCACTGCCATCCAGGGCAGTAACATCGCCCTTGGGCTCCAGGCCACCCCACTTGACTGTGGACTTGATGAGGTCGGCCTTGACCGAGGCACTGACGTCGGCGCTGTGAATGAGTGTCCAGCTGGTGGTAAGGAGTTCCTCAGCCTGGGCCTTCGCCTTGAGGCGGAAGGTCATGCCCTTCTCACGCACCTCGTCCCGTAGATGCATCACCTTCTTGAGGAACATACTGTCCTGGTTGAACTCAGCGAGCATGTCGGGGGAGATGTTGTGGCGGAGTAGGATGTCAGCGAACGCGTCACCGCTACCCTCTAAGGCAAGCGCGATGTCCATCGCGAGACGGTCCGACCAGGGGTGATATTTGAGCGGCAGCGTGTCCATGGCTGTGGATTGTGGGGTAAGTTGCTGGGCGTGTCAAGTGGGGGGCTTATACTTGAGAAGGTATTTTGCGGCCTCGAGCATACGCTTCGGGCTGTCCCCAAACAACCCAAGCCCGGTATTACACTTGGCACACACCACCCCCCTAACTTTCCCTGTGGTGTGGCAATGGTCCACGGCGAGTCTCTTTCTGCTAGCAGAAACCCCGCATATAGCACACCCACCACCTTGTAGAGCAATAATCTCATCGTAGTCCTCAGCGGTCACCCCGTACTTTGCTTTTATCGCCGCAGCCCACGTATGGTCCTTATCATATACTACCTGGCACTCCCCACATAAGAACCCACGCCCCGGCTTCTGGTGGTGCACCCCGCACTCAGGGCACACTCGATCCCTACCGAAAACGCGCTGCTCAAAATTTTTCCAGCGTAAATCCATGGGGTCACTCCCAACAAACTTAAACTCGAACCGCTCGGGCTGCCGCTTGGTCATATGCACAACAGCGACTTTCCGGGCATTAACCTGTTTCCCGGCATGCTGTAGAATAACGCGGCTGTCCCGCCTCTCAATATAGCAAGGACGCATTGTGGACAACCGCGTGATAACCCCAGTCTCAGGGCTGTATGAAAACAGGGTTAAAATTTCTTCGGTGCGTAACATAAGACCCCCCTATAAATTATTTCACTATAAGCATTATAGGGGGTAGTTATAAAAATTGCAAGCCGAAAGAGAACTCGCCTATCCTAGAGGGGCGCGAAATATTTTGAAAGCCATGTCCCCCCCGTCGAGCCTCCGCGACACGCTGAAGCCCGGAAAGCTCAATGGTTTCAATAGCCTAGCAAACCAAGGCAAACCGTTGAAACTTTACATTTATGGGGTAACCTGCCATAGTTCAATCATCGAAAGGCACACACCAACCCGTCAGTCGGGAAACACCTGGAATACCGGACCGGGAATATCAAAGACCAAAACACTTTCGATGGTCCAAAGCTCACTCAATGTGGGTGAGCGGACTAGTCCCGAAAGGACATACTATGACTGAAACATATGTTGAAGCTCGCACCTTGGTTGCTCACATCACGAACCACATCCTCGGTTCGGCAAGCCATGAAAGAAACGGTCCTCAATCGTTGGGGACTAAAGTGGTTAAAGATGGGAGCGGCTTGCCTTGCTCAACACACGAAGAGTGTGTGAAGGCGGCGAAGCGTGTGATCGGCGCGGCGGCGGCGGCGGAACTGCCATGCAGCGGAGTGTTCTTCGCTGAAATGGATCCGCACCCGACGACTCCGGCGGAGATGGTTGGAGCTCTCGAAGTGGCGCTTGCCCACGGAAAGGACGTGTGGCTTAGCCGGAAAGGCAAGCTAACCGTCGGACAGAAGGTGGCCCCGAAGAAAGCCGCCGGAAAGCCGAAGGTTCCACACACATCGGCTCAGTCAGCGGCGCTCGCGGCTTTCCTCAAAGCCTAAGGCGTAACCTAGGGAAGGCGGGGCTTAGGAGCCCCGCCGACCTACCTTTAGAAGGACGACAGGACTATGGACTACCATAAGTACGTAGTGCATTGGCTCGACGACTCTGAGCCGATGAAGCAACCGTTTCGCATCCGCGAACTGGCAACCGAGTACAAGCGCTTCCTAGCTACTTGTGCGAGGTACGATCACAAGATCACCAGCATTGAGCTGGTGGAATACTGACACTAACGGGCGGGGCTTCGGCCTCGCCCACTAGGAGAAACACAATGCAAGGCATGAAAATCTGGGAGCTAGTGCTCGGCTCCGTAGTAGTGGGTGGTGCTGCTGTAAGCATTGTCATCCTGTTTACTATAGTCTCGATGATGATGGAGTAGGGAGTTGGGGGGCTTCGGCCTCCCTTCTCTCTCTTTCTTTTATTATTACTAGAACCATACATCGGTAGGTCAGAGCGCGGCATCTAAAGCGGTATTAAAGCCTAGGTTTGAGCTACTTTACATCTCTCTAGTTGTTTGCTAAGTGTCTGATATTGCTACGTAATACAGCTAACTATACACTGACCAAGGCAGGATAATCCACAAGCAATCGCATTTTAACTATGCAACTTTACACCCCTAAGCCATTGATATACCATGGAACATACTCATTAACTATACTATAAACTAGAGAGAATAGTTGTAATAGCTGTAATCAAATGAGTAGCCACCCTCCACATTCCTCTTTTTTGGTATGTAAAGTTTGGCTTAAGCAGAACGCCAGCCCCCTGTATATTTAGGAAATCACGACTATTCCAACTACATCTTGGCATAGTTACCCTCTACCCCTTACTCACCAATGGGTACAGCCACGTAAGGTTTAGTCATGTTTCGGTAGTGGAATGAACTATCACAGCTAGACCACATCTATGCCTCCGCATAGTTACCCCGGAACTTGACATTTTCCGCCGTCCGGCGCAAGTTAGCCCAGTTCCGGCGGCAATCGTCGGCCTTACAGCAACCTACTGCGGAGCATTATAGCAATGAAACAGTACAAACTTAACACGACCCCAGTTGCCGACCCCAAGGCAGCACCTCATACCTCCAAGGAATATACTCCGGAGAGTGGGATGAGCGTTAGAAGATTTGATATTGAGACGGACCGTGATGAGCATGGTAATGTGTTCCTCATTATGGCCCAGGATGGTAAGTGCGTTGAGTTGTACGCTGATGGCGAGGGTAACGTGCTTGAGCAAGCAACCTTCCTCTTGAGTAACCTAGGGGAGGCTAATCCGTTCAGCTATGCCAAGGTTACTGCTGCCAGCTACGCCGCTAAGTTCGGGAGGGACAAGCGATGATTGAGATGACCGTTGAGCAGCGTGATACTGTCGTCCGTAAGTGGGAGAGGCTTCTCTCCAGCGACAATGAGCAAAGACCTCCGTCTCTCTACGAGTTCATGGCTACTGTCGAGCCGACCTTTGGCTGTGATGGTGCTGTCGTCGTGCCGTGGTGTGGCATGGTGCTCTGCATTGAGCGTGATGGGTACAGCCACTCATGACCTGCCGTAACGTCACCAGAGAGGAGTTCACCCACTTCATCCGGGCTAACCCTGACCTCGTTGACCAGCCCGTCATTGGTCACTTCATAGCAGCCATGCAATATTTCGACCCTGGCAACCTCCACCATGCCATTGCCTCAGCAGTCTACACAAGAGGCGCTGGCGGCGAGGTTGTCCAGACCACCTACTCCATCATGGAGAATGTGTGATAATTCTAACACCTGCGCTGGTTGAGACCCAGCTCAGAGTGGTGGAATTAGCCACCTTATAGAGGAGAATATAATGCGCAAAGCATTGAAGTTGTTTGTCCTACGGGACAGCAGCGGAGCAATCATCGGTGGTGAGTACTTCGCTGATAAGTCGTCTGCGAAGGCCGTGAGGGCTACGTTAGCCGGGGTGGTGACAGTCAGCCCCGGTCCCGATCATCATCGTTGGAAGGGAGAGACTAAATGAGAACCTCAGTACTGATACAGACGCTCAAGGACTTGGTGAACATCCGGCGTCCGGTGTATATCACATCGGCTCCTGGAGCAGGCAAGACGAGCGTTGCACAACAGGTTGCAGAGTCGATGGGGATGCACTACGAGCACATCCATACGCCTAACTGCCTGATAGAGGACTTCGGGGTGCCTGATATGGGTAGCCAGGCTGAGACATTCAGCTACAAGCTGCCTGAGCGGTGGAAGATAGACCCGGCGCTGCCGACGATGGTATGCCTTGATGATCGTGGCCAGTGTGGTCAGGACATCCAGAAGATCATCGCCAACGTCATCGACGCAAGGGAGCTTCACGGTCATAAGTTCCCCGCTGATGTGGCGTTTGTCTCGACGGGCAACCGCATGGAGGACAGGGCTGGTGCTAACCGTGTGCTGAGCCACCTCGCTGACCGGGAGACTGAGTTGGAGTTTGACGTCAACCTCGATGACTGGTGCAAGTGGGCCATTGAGAACGGTGTCCATCCTTCCATCATTAGTTTCCTCCGCTTCCGTCCCGGCCTACTCCATGACTTCGATCCGCAGCGTCCTAAGAACCCCACTCCACGGAGCTGGGTCAAGGGTGTCAGTGCTATCCTCGACGTCGTCTCACCAGAGGCGGAGTATGACTGCTTCAAAGGGGCTGTCGGTGAGGGTGCAGCGGCTGAGTTTACGGGCTTTCGCAAGATTGAGCGGGCCTTGCCTAACATCGACAACCTACTGCTCCATCCTGACAGTGGTGAGGTGCCTACTGACCCGGCAACGCTCTACGCTATCAGCGGTGCTATTGCGCACCGGGCTGACAACGGCAACTTCAGCCGGGTGATAACTTACTGCGATAGGATGCCCGCCGAGTTTGGCGTTCTCACTGTCAGCTACGCCACTCGCAAAGACCCAACGCTTGCCAGTACGCAGGCTTTCACGACGTGGGCTGTGGCTAACTCAGACATACTGTTCTAGGGGACGGTGATGAAGGGAGTTAAGCCAACGTGTAATGCCTCGGACTTCGTGACCATGAGCGGTCGTCCGGGGTATTACACACCCTTCGACGATAGTGGTGATGGGTGGGATAGCTCAAGATCATTCGCTGAGTGGGTGCATCTTAACCACGACTCCACCCTACCTCGGCTATCGGGTTTCAACACGGCCAATGCGTTTGCACGGAAGCGGTGGGATTTGTTCACCGCTTGGTACGCTTCGCAGCGTCTAACAACAGGAGAGAAGTGATGCATCTAAGTGATAAAGCACTACTGGTACACCTTGGCGTTAGCCAATGGGTTGCCAAGAAGCTGGACCGTAAGGCCAGCGACGAGATCGCCCGGCTCAATGGGGCAGATAAGGCGGCGGGGAACTACAACAAGTCCTTGCTGCCTACCTGCGACTACCTTGAGGCGGTCAAGCAGGAGACGGCGGCTATCCGCAAGGACTTCTACCGCAACACGTTGCCGTGGGGTATTGAAGGGACGTTCATCCTGCCCAGCGCCAACTACCTCAGCTTTATGACTGAGTACCGTGGCAAGAAGGCCAAGTGGGAGCGGCTGGTGAATAGGTTCATCGGTGAGTACGACGCTGCAAAACTTGATGCAGAGCGGCTCCTGGGCAGCCTCTATAACTATAGGGATTACCCAACACCGGCTGAGTTGGCTCACAAGTTCAGTATGGACTTGTCGGTGCTACCTGTGCCGACGGCTGGTGACTTCCGTGTTGAGCTTGCCGACGAGGAGTTCACCACCATCCAGGCTGAGATTGAGCAACGTGTTGCAGAGAGCAGCAAGGCGGCGATCCAGGATGTGTGGCAAAGACTGTACGACAAGGTCTCATGGCTACATGGTCGGTTGGCTGACCCCAAGACGACCTTCCATGACGAGACTTACCGGGATGCGGTTGACCTCGTTAAGATGCTGACCCGGCTTAACTTCACCGACGACCCTGAGCTGGAGCAGTTACGCAAGGACGCTGAGTCCAAGCTATTCCAGTGTCACCCTGAGAGCCTTCGCAATGACCCTGTGCTGCGCAACGACACGGCGGCAGAGGCCAAGGCTATCATGGACAAGATGTCGGTGTTCATGGGGGGTGCCTGAGTTCGAGTGGGAAGGGAAGGCGTACCTTGTGGTGCCTGAGTTAGTTGGCTGCAGCGGGTGCTACTTCGGTCCAATTACCGGTGCCTGCCCAGACGACACGGTATTAGACTGTGGATCGATTGAGGTAATCGCTATCGAGGTGGGTGCGGAGGACAGGTACACCGCGCTGCGAGCGGCTTACAGGATGGGAGTAGAGCCTAATGAAGATGAATAAGCAGGACGTTATCATTCTGATCGGACTTGTGATCGGGACAATCTTAACAGGAGTAGTGTGGTGATGACAGTAACAATCGAGAAAAGACTGGCGAAAGCCAAGACGAGTTTGATCCTTGAGCATCCCTTCATCGGGACGATTGCTCTTAACATGCCGTTCCAGATAACTGAGGACGTGCAGACGGCAGCGACTAACGGCAAGCGGGTTCTGTTCAACCCAGGCTTTGTCGAGTCGCTCACTGATGAGGAGCTGGTATTCCTCGTTGCTCATGAGTGCCTTCACCCTATGCTGGAGCACAACTACCGACGCCATGAGCGCAACCCCCGCAAGTGGAACAGGGCTGCCGACTATGTCATTAACCAACTGCTGGTCGATGATAAGATTGGCAAGATGCCTGAGGTGGGGCTGTGCGACAGAAGCATCTACGACGCTGGCAAGGGGACGAGCGACGGCATCTACAACATCTTGCCAGATGAGGACGGTGATGATGGTGGCGGCTACTCCGGCACTGGCCTTGATGACTGCGAGGACGGTGAAGGGACGCAGGCAGAGCAAGACCAGGCTGCGGGTGAGATGAAGGTTAAGGTGGCTCAGGCTGCCCAGGCTGCTAAGATGTGCGGTAAGCTGTCTGCCAGCATGGAGCGGCTCGTTGACGAGGTGCTCAACCCCAAGGTGGACTGGCGTGATGTGCTCCAACGCTTTGTCGAGAAGTGCAAGACTGACCAGCGTTCGTGGGCCAGACCTAACCGGCGCTTCATCCAACAGGGGTTCTACTTGCCGAGCCGTGATGGTGAGGCAATGGGCGAGCTTGTCGTGGCGGTGGACTGCTCTGGCTCTATCGGGCCGGATGAGCTTAATCAGTTCGCTGCCGAGGTTAAGACCATCCATGAGGACCAGAAGCCGAGCAAGATCACGGTGCTCTACTTCGACACTGAGATTAGTCACGTCGATGAGTTCACCCGTGAGGATGAGGTTCACATTGAGGCTCATGGTGGTGGTGGGACTGCGTTCAGCCCCATCTTCGAGAAGATCGCTGAGTTAGGGGTGGAGCCGGTGTGCTGCGTCGTCCTCACTGATCTCTACTGCGGTGACTATGGTGAGCAGCCTGACTATCCGGTGCTCTGGGTGTCCAACGGCGCAGACGAAGCGCCTTGGGGCGAAGTGGTGACGATGGTATGAGCATAGCAAGTAAGATAGTGGTCGATACCTATGGGGCTAGCGCTGTGACTTATTACGGTGGCTACGCTGTGTTCCTGGATAAGCCACGGGTGCTATTCCCTACAGGTGTGCTGCTCCGGGAGAAGCGCAATAGCGAGGGGAGGTGTACCTCAGCGAAGTATGAGTACGCCGACGGTTCCAAGCTATTGTTCACCTGGGGACCGGTGAAGGGGAACGACGTGAAGGAGGTACTGGTGTGAGAATATCCAACGGAGCAGCGAGTGGCTACGCCGCAAGGCGGGAGCCTTTCACTAACACCAACCAGACTATGTACGGTGCGTGGACTGCCGAGGACACCTACACGGTGTTCAGCTACGGTGGGCACTACCCGATGTATGTCTGGACGGCTGGTCGGTGGTACGAGAACAGTTCTGGCTACAGCGTGACCACCAGACGCCACCATACGCAGGCTAGACCCTGCCAGGACACGACCGAGATGGACACTGAGTTTATGCGTACGCTGTCACGGGAGGGGTATCCTGCCCTTGCCGCAAGGCGACTGAGAGGAGGCAAGGTATGATCGAAGCGATTACGTTAGGTGGGGCGCTTGCGTTCGTCGTTCTGCAACACGTTCTGCTACGTCGATACGAGCGCCGCATGGATATTATGCACAGTGTCATGGTGAAAGTGGCGTTGGGTAAGGTGTCCGTCACGGTGGACGGCGAGGATATTTACTTCAAGGAGAAAACTAATGGGGTGTGATATTCACATGGTGTACGAGGAGAAGTACGACACTGAATGGGTGGGGGTGCACGCATACCCCCACTTGAGCACACCTGCGTTTAGCGGTGTGCTGACTGAGCGGCTAGGTGATAGGGCTTGGCCGCGCATCACCGACCGCCACTACGAACTGTTTGATAAGCTAGCAGGGGTGAGAGGGAGCGGGAGTAGACCCGAGTCGCTCGGTGTTCCAGAAGATGTTTCACAACTGGCTAGGGTGATGATCGCTGGCTGGGCCGATGATGGGCATAGCCACTCTTATCCCAGCCTAGATGAGTTCGCTAGGCGGTACGCTAAGTGTGAGCGTGTCGTTGCCGAGGCTGCCGCTGATAGGTTGCAAGGTGGCGAAGGGTTCCAGAACATAAAGATTATATGCGCTGGTGGCGTAAACATTGATGATGATGATGATGAGCGTGAGGCTCGCATCGTTTTTTGGTTCGACAACTAAAGGAGTGTAAAGTTATGGCTACAGTAAGATTTAGCGGTGAGTTGGTGGAAAGCATTAAGCTCAAGGCCAACGAGTTATTCTTCCCTGCAATACATGCAGCGCAGGATACGAAAGACCCCAGCTGGGGTGACCGTGTCTACGCTGTGATGTTCGGGGAGTGGGAGGAGCATATGAACGCGCTGCCTTCGGCCTTCTTGGCCGAGAAGACAAATATCTCGGTCAACGAGGTGAAGATGGTTCTCCCTGACCGTAGCTTTGGTGGACCAGGTGAGATACCATTCTCGGGGATTAAGCGGTGGCCTAACCAGCTTGATATTCTGGCAACCCCAGGGTTGGTCCCGTGCGACACGTACCGGGGGGTGGCTATCGATGGTAATGATCCTTGTTGGGGCACGCTACCCGCTGAGTTCCGGGCTTACCGGGATAGGATCATAGCGGAGCAGGAGAAGCAGCAGACCTTCCTCGAAGGGGTGAGGCAGGTGCTCGGTGCCTACACTACGCTGGCTCCAGCGCTCAAGGCATGGCCTCCGCTGTGGGACTTGTTGCCGAGCGACACGCAGAGGCGGCACAAGGAGATCGTTGAGCGCAAGAAGACCGATAACAGACTTGAGGGCGTTGATCTTAGTGGCCTGACCGCCGCTGTCACCCTCAGTAAACTCACACGATAGGGGGAGAACATATGAAAAGTTTCAACACATACGAAGACTTCGCCAATGACTTCAAACGCTGCCGCAATAAGGAGAAAGGCAGGCCCATCAACAATGTCTACCGGCTGTTCCAAGACGGCGACGCCTACACTGTCAAGATGGAGGCGTGGGGCAGCGGCCCAGAGGTGCTATTCCGTGTAACCCCTGGCAACGTGATGACATTCACCATGCCGACTGAGCATATGCTGCGCCATAAGCAGTCCCTCGCGATGTCGATGTGGAGGTTCTTCCCCATCGGCGTGGCTAGGTTCAAGACCAACGTCTACCGCTTCGGCTCTGTCCGGGGGGGTTGGAGGCACCTACATAAGAGTGCGCCTCAGTATTTCGAGGGCATCCAGTTCCGCTTGCCCTCTGGGGAGTGTATCAACGCCCGCCCTGATGCGTCGCTGGAGATTATCCCTGAGATGCGTAAGCAATGGCTTCGGGATACCAAACGCTTCAAGCGTGGGGTACGGGCTAGGATCAAGGTGGGTGCGCTGGACGCCTACGTGCAACAAGTTGTAGAGGAGCGAGCTAAAGATCGGTGGGCTACGCGGCCAGTAGACCTCGATGTGCTGGTCGAGTGCATCAAGACTGACACCTACCCAGCAGAGCTACTCCTTGCTCTCGTCTGGGAGACTCGCCCCACCTGGCGAGTGTTAGCCATTACCACGGAGCAGGTCTACGCCGCGTTCGATGGTGTGTTCACCCGCAATAGCGAAGACCTTCGTCGGCGTTATGGTGTGTTCAATGAGTAGGAAGGACACCCGCAAGATCATGCGCCAAGCCACTAAGCGGGGGTGGCGGGATGTGAGCGAGGAGTACAGATCGTCTGGGCACTACCATCTGGAGTGGCTGGACGGCTCACGGATCACGGCATCTTACTCACCAAGTTGTCACCGAGCGTCCAAGAACCTAGCCGCTGATCTTAGGCGGGTGGAGAACGCAGTTGACAACGATAAATCTAAACCTTACATTACTGACAAGTTAGGGAGCTAACCATGACCAAACGCAAGACACATCTAGTGCCGACCGCAGAGGCAGCAGCCCGTCGTGAAGCTGGCCGCAAGGCAGCGCGAGAGAGGATGGGCGGGTGGCCTAAGCGAGACACCACCCCAAACAAAGCATTTATACTCCGGCGCTTCGACGAGCCGGGCATGACCGTAACATTTAAGGAGGTAATCCGATGATCAAAACATCTTGCACGAAATGCGGCATGACCTTCCGCGTAGGTAAGCCATACAACGCGAAGGCTGTGATGTCGCGCTGTGCCGAGCCTGGCTGCAACAGGTTGTACGGCGAGTGCACCAACATCAAAGACACGCCAACAGGCATCCGAGTAGGGGACAGTCAGACAGTTGTCGTATGGGTGCCAGCATGAACAGAGAACGAGCGAAAGAGTTAGCCCCGATCATTGCGGCGTTTGGTGAGGGAAAGAAGATTAGGAGCCGACTGAAGGGCGTAGGCGATTGGGAAATCTACGAAACGCCTACTTGGAGTGACAACTTTGAGTATATAGAAAACGGCGGAACGGTGAACGCGCCATGATCTGGTTCATGTATAATATTTATGCCCCAATATTTATGGGCTTCACCACAGGCGTTATGTGTCTGGTCATTTTGAGGGTATTCCAATGAAACCGTTTTTGAAAATACAAGAAGTCTCCGACGAATTAGGCTTTCATCCTGAGACGATCCGCCAATGGTGCAGAAAGTATGATGGAATGTTCGCTATCCATATCGGCCAGGAGTGGCGGATTAAACGTGAAGCATACGAAGCCCTAAAGGCGGGTCAATCGCTTGAAGACATGAAAAATGGTGTGTCATGAACGAAGCAAAACGACTCGTAGACGAATGCATCGCCCGCAACGTCCGCTGGGCCTGGGCCATCGTCAGAACCCCTGCTGAATGGTCGCCGACGCTTCTCAATGTCGCCTACGATATTTTAAGGCGCCATGCGGTGGTCGAGGGGGGGAAGTGCTGAACATCATCAGAAAGTTCGCCCGCTGGCTGTACCGCCGCCGGCGCCGACGCACGACTCCAGCCCTCAACGTGACGAATTACATCGGCATGGCGGGCCTGGAACGCAGGCTTCTCAAGCAACGCATCGACGCAGCTAGGAAAATCAAATGAACAGAATGCGCCGACATGGCGCACAGCGGGGCGGCGAAATCTTTGGTCAGTGCCGTCGCCCCGCGACTTATAGGAGGACGACATGACCGAGAAGTTACCACTTGAGAAAAGAATCCCCGGAGCAGAAGCGGTTAGGAGACGCGCAGAGGGACGTATAGCGGCCGCGCACGTCCGCAAAGATGGTTGGCCGACAGTTGATGTTGATGACCGTGGCCTATCCACTAGGATGGCAGGCCGTCGATATGACGACCCTGGGATGATAATGGTTTTCAAAAAAGGAGTCGGGAGGAGATGGAAATAATGGAAAGTATACTAGCTTACACATTGGCCGTTGTGGTGGGGGCCGGGGCAGCATTTGCGATCCTGCCAGAGCCAACAGACTGCCGAGTGGCGTACCTCGCCGGGGAGCAGAGTGGTATAGCACAGACCACGGCTATGCTGACCGAGGTGCTGAGAGACCCAAATCACTAAGGAGAATATAAGATGGACGCGATCATAATCTTTTGTCTTAGTCTGCTCTTGAGCGGCAGTCCCATAGCATCGTCCGACTGGGAGCTTATCCCCGTGACGACCGTCAGAGCCAGTTGCGACGATCCAGGTGGAGCCGTGATCTATCCGCTCCAGGTCGATGGGTTTCCTCCTTATATCGTGGTGAAGGAGACCAACAGCGACGGCACACTAGATATAAAGTGTCTGCCATGAGCAGCATCAGGACAGACAATATCCGGCTGCTGATCGAACAGCACGCCTGGAAGGCAACCTTCCTGAAGTCCCGGCGAACGGCGTTGAGCATCGAGATTGAACAGCACGAGAGTTGTAAGCGGACCCTCGAACAGGCGTTGGAGGATGCCCTTGTGGGCGAGC
>Ga0302132_10000663_pt1 | contig 19672 bp, 16 predicted proteins | sample CB9_321_MG_FD_203113 | JGI IMG/M metagenome (GOLD analysis project Ga0302132, IMG submission 203113) | Marine microbial communities from Western Arctic Ocean, Canada - CB9_32.1 | ecosystem: Environmental > Aquatic > Marine > Oceanic | place: Canada: Western Arctic Ocean | collected 2017-09-19
GCAGATTGTTTGTCACCAAGTATCAACAGGGTGACGGCATGGCGTTTCGCAAGAGAAAGAAGAACGACACAACCCAACCCGTAGGGTCTCTGCCATTACCACCCCCTCCTGGTGATTTACCACCCCCGCCATCTCCGGAGATGAAGTTGCCTCTTCCGCCTGCTCCTACACCACCAACTGAACCCCTTTCAGTGAGTGATGCTGAACCTTCAGATGATATTATTGAAATTGATGTTGTTGAAGTAATTTCCGAAGATGAAGAAGATCCAAATTACGCAGATATGTGGCAAAATCGAACAGATAAATCGTTACAACAAATGTATGGCCACATTGATCGTTTAGGGTCTAGTGATGTAGGTAGTCTGCTTGAACGATATGCAGATAGATTTGGTCATGACCTTGATAGAGAAATAATTGTAATGAGAAAATCTGAAAAGGAAACAACAAGAGAATCAGCACCTGTGGTTGAATTATTGTCAGTTCCAGAAGAATCCTCAGATTCAGAAGATGATGAAATGACAGAGGTGCAAGAACGTCTTTCAGAGTTAGAATCAGAAATGCGCCCCTTGAAACAGAAATTCGATGCGGCAAAATCAAAAAAGAAGCAGTCTGCTATTGCCAAATTTGGTAATCTATTGAAACCGATGGTTGATGAGAGAAAATTACTCAAAGGAATTCTAGAAGGTGATATTGAATATTCTGAACTGGAAGAATATGACTCTCAAGAAGAGATTGAGGAAGAAGAAGGTGATGCCGATCAGAATTTCAATGACTTTTTCGATGTTGTCAATAATTTACTAGGTGATATGCCCGAAGATTTCATCAGTAATTTCATTGCATCTAAAAGCTTCAAATTATTTGAAAAGGTTGGTGATGATGCTGCATCAACGACAAATGCAACTCGCAAGAAATTCTTCAATATGGTGAATCAAGAATTAGGAACTATCCCTGATGACAAACTTCAGGAATTCATGGCAACACCAGGATTCCAACTATTCATAGAGATGAGTGAAATATACGGGGAGTGATACTAATGGGATTACTTGAAAAAGCTGGACAAATGCAAAATGATGAGGGTGTAAAACCCGCGACAAAGAGTAAGCCTAAGCCAGTCAAAGCACCAAAGACTGCTAAGAAAGCAAAGGCAAAGCGGGCATCAAGAAAGTCGAAAAAAGATGACCTAGATGATATTGAAGTGGCCCCTAAAGTTGCAAAGGTGCTGCCTGATGAATATGTCCTTTCAAAAAAACCTGCAAGGTTTGCACGAAGTTTAGTTGATTTTATTGTAACTTTTGGATGGGCCGTTCCAGTCGTAGGCTTGCTCGGATTTGGTAGTTCTAATTCGGATCCTACTTTCTTCATTGGTGGAGGGGCACTTCTTTCAATCTTTAATTTAGTAGCAATGCCGTTTATGACTAATCGTACAGTTGGAAATTATGCTTCATTAACACAATATGTGACACACAAAGGTAAACCCCCAGTTTTCATTCACCAGACATTGAAAGCCATGACGGTACTATATGTTGGTATAGGTTTGTTCTTAGTTCTCTCCGCAAAGGTAGGTACACCTGAGGCAGATACGGTCAAACTCGGTATAGGCCTAGCAATTTTGGCAATCCCTCTGTCTGATTGGATCATTGCAAAGATCCGACATGAAACAAAGCAAGGCCTTTGGGATTCTATTTTCTTTGCATATATGGTGAGCCACACTCGTTCAGATGATGCAGAAGTTACTGGTTTCTTTGGGAAGTTAGAATCTTCTGGAGATTGGTTGAAGGACAAAGGTTGGCTTGGTGACGAGAAATCCGAAGATTAAGGGTTTGAAAGGGTATGAAAGATAAACTTCAGCCCTGATAACACTTATTTCATTGTCGTCTTCAACTGTTTTTCTCTATCTAACTTTTAACGATCAAGTCAATAGTTTCTTGACCGCAAGATTTGATTTCCTGACACCATTTACGTCAGGGCTTTTCTGCGGCATTACAATCTGCTTAGTATATTCTAGTTTGAAAAAGAGAGCAAAGAAAACAAACAACAAAGCAAATCAAAAATAACTAGAAAATTATTCATCTACTTTTTGTTTTGCAAATTCTCTCATATCTTCGGCAGTGGTTCCTTCAGCAATACCTTCTTGGTCTGTTTCATCAACAATTTCCCTACCAAGTAGGGTTTCAATAATATCCTCCATAGTAATTATTCCTGTCGTCCCACCGAATTCGTCCTTGACAATAAGTATCTGTTCTTTGTGATCTAGTAGAATGTCAAGTGCTTTATCTACTGATTGACTTGGTCCTACAGGATGTATAGGGCGCATCAATTGGCCCATCGTCACATCATGCTCATCGTTAGCTGCTTTCATCAGAATTTGATTTCTCATTACATATCCCTTAACATCATCCATTGTTTCACCTTGTACTGGGAGTCTGCCATGAACCATGATTGGCATCTCATCTAGTACCATCTCCACTGTTTGAGTATCTAAAACAGATGTAATTACAACTCTAGGGGTCATAACATCACTAACTGTGATGTCCCTGAGTTTCAAGAGATTATGAATGACCTTTTCTTCATCCGCCTCTATTGTCTTCTCTTCTTCAGCTACATCAACAAGGGCTGCCAATTCATCTCTTGTGACTGTTTCTTGGTCTGGAATAGGGAATAATTTCTTTGCCCATTGAATTGGGACAACAATCCAAATTAACCCATAAATTAAGATTTGAAGTAGAAACGCTGCTGGAATTGTTAACTTTCTTGAATAAATTGTGCCGAGAGTTTTGGGGAGTATTTCGGAAAATAATAGGACTCCTAGAGTTAGAAAGGCAGATGCAACCCCTACGATTAAATCTAATTCTGGACTGCCAGCATATAACCTTGCAACTTCCGTACCTACTCCAATAGCACCCACAGTATGTGCAATTGTGTTGAGTGTGAGAATTGCAGTTAATGGGCGCTCAGGGTCAGTCTTGAAAGCCTTCCACAAATTTGCAAATCGATGTTTTTTCGCTTCCATCAGAGCAACATTAGACATTGATGTGGAAAGAAGAACTGCTTCTAAAATACTGCAAATAAACGAAACACCAATAGCCAAAACAGCATAGGTGACGAGTAAGGTGTAACTCATCAGATTTCTTTTCTCCATCGGCTTATATTGCGCACGACAATATCTCCATAGGCCATTCGCCTTTGAAACTACCTTGACAAACATTATAAAAAATCATTAGAAAAATATACGCTTTCAATAAATTAGATAGGTAATTGCCATTAACGACCAGTCCCGCCCCTATTCTGTGGAGGAACCCGAGTATGTGCTTATCTGCGTGGCCTGGCCTTACGCCAATGGCCCTTTGCATCTCGGGCACGTAGCAGGATGTTACCTTCCACCAGATATCCATCTCAGGTTTGAGAGAGCCCTTGGAAACAGGGTATTACTTGTGAGTGGAAGTGATGAACACGGCACGCCGATCACTGTTACTGCTGAACAACAGGGTGTAAAACCTCAAGATATTGTTGATAAGTACCATAAAATCAACAAACAGGCACTTCTCAATCTAGGGTGTGCTTGGGAGCCTAATATTGACCCTAGGGGGATTGAATATGGTGGCGCATTGTTCAATCGGACATCAGACCCTAGGCACAAGAGATATGTTCAGGAGAATTTTCTGGCATTGCATAAGGCTGGGATGTTTGAGAAAAAAACGATGCATCAATATTACGAAATAAGAAAAGACGGGGGTGGGAGGTTTTTACCTGATCGATATATTGAAGGAACATGTCCAAATTGTGAATACGAATCTGCCCGCGGAGACCAATGTGATGAATGTGGGACAACATATGAGGCATCAGAATTATTGTCACCTCACTCGAAGATGAATCCAAATGCTGAAATCGAAATTAGAGATACTGAACATTTCTTTTTCCGTTTAGATCTATTCCAAAAATCACTTGAACTACACTCTAAAGATAATTGGGATGACTGGAAAACCAATGTCAAAGCGATGACAAAGAATTGGTTAGACATGGGATTGCGCCCACGTGCTGTTACTAGAGACCTAGATTGGGGGATAAAATTGCCACTCGAAGGGGATGAATGGGATGGTAAATGTGTTTATGTGTGGTTTGAGGCGGTTCAAGGATACTATACATGTGCTCGTATCTGGTCAGAAGAATTTGCTGAGCAATCCCATCCAGATGGAAATGCGGCTTGGGAAAAATGGTGGAAAAACCCTGAGTCAGGCACTCAGCCACGCCATCTATATTTTTTAGGCAAGGACAATATTCCTTTCCACACAGTTATCTGGCCAGCATTAATTATGGGTTTGAATAATACCGATAATAATATCTCTGCTGATTCAGATTTACGCCCCGGAATAGGGGATTTACATTTGGAAGATAATGTTCCAGCAATGGAATTCTTGATGTTGGCTGGGGGGCAGTTTTCGAAAAGTCGTAAACACGCTGTCTGGTTACCCGCATTCCTTGATAGATTCCAACCCGATACACTTCGCTATTATCTATCAATAAATATGCCCGAAAATCATGATACAGATTTTAATTGGCCTGATTTTGTTGAAAAAGTTAACAATGAATTAATTGGGACATATGGTAATTTTGTTCACAGGGTGATGACTTTAGCTGCTCGTTTAGATGAAGGAACGGGGGAAAACCCTCTCACAAAATACAATGATTTGTCTATAATGGGAACTGAAATTGACAAGATAACCGAACTACATTCAAAAATTACTGCCAGTCTACAAAAACATCGTTACAAAGAAGCTCTGCGCGGTGCAATGAATATTGCCCAATTAGGAAATCAAATGTTACAAGAAGCAACACCTTGGAAATTCTTAACAGAACCAGAAGATGCTAATGATGAATGGTATACCTCAAGAGATATATCATTAGCAAAACTTGCATTTGGTTGGAGGATTTCTAGAACACTAGCAATCCTAACACAACCTTTCATCCCATTTAGTGCTCAACAATTATGGGATAATCTTGGTCTAGCAGGAGAGGTTTCTCAAGTATCTTGGGGTGATGCTTTGAACTGGGATATTGCAATGACTTGGACCGGCGAAGTTCCTAAACCATTATTCACAAAATTAGATCTAGAAGAGATTTTGGAACAAGAAAAACAACTCGCGGAGCAATCAACAACATCTGATTCACAAGACCCAACCCATGGGGTAAAAGGTGGGAAAAAAAAGGAGAATGAAATAATGATTGAAGCACCAGAAGGAATAACATATCTAGAGTTTGATACCTTCCTAAAAGTAGAATTGAGAACCGGACGAATTACTAATGTGGAGGAACATCCCAATGCTGACAAATTGTATGTGGTTTCTATCGATGATGGCACTACAGAAGGACGCACGGTTTGTGCTGGATTGAAACCATATTACTCAATTGAGGAAATGGAGGGGAAAGCCATTGTTTTTGTTGCTAATCTGCAACCACGAAAGTTACGTGGAGTAATGAGTGAGGGGATGTTGTTAGCGGCTGATGATGGTAATGACAATGTCAAATTGATTTCAATCGATGGTGAGATTTCAGTTGGCTCCCTCGTCAGGTGATGTTGTGAAACTGTATCATAACCCTAGGTGTTCAAAAAGCCGTCAAACCTTGGATTTGGTTAAGAAAGAATCACCAGAGGTTGTTCTATATTTGAAACATCCATTATCTCGAGGGGAAATCACCGATTTACTTACTCGCCTAAATGAACCAATTTCTGAAATTATTAGATGGGGTGACAAAGGCGCTCCTAACAAACCAGATATTATTGATATTCATCTAGTAATTGATATTCTCCTTGCAAACCCTAATTTAATGCAAAGGCCAATACTTGATGATGGGAATATCGCTATGATTTGTAGGCCACCTGAAAAATCTCTGGACCTAATTTAGTCAATAATGACTAAGGTTTATCAAAAAATTCCCATTGTATATCTATTAATTCAGCATTGTTTTTTGCTTCTGAATAAGCCTCTAACGGCTCTTTATTCAATTTCAAGAATTCATCCCCAAACTTAAACGGTTTCAGAATAGCTCTAGCTTGGTCCCATTCATTTAGCAATATAAGGCACACAGCCAAGGCTTCCACAGTAGACAATCTGCCTGGTTTGCCCCAAGAAACTTCGTTTGCTGCTAAAACTAATGGTAAAGTTCGAGGTTTTAATCTCGAAGATTTTTTCTTTACATCATCAAAAGAAACATCGCATTTCTTCCAAGAACAGTCTAGGGCTACTATTGAAGCACCGCGTTTAATCTCTGGGATGTCATCAGGACCTAATATCTCACCAGCCAATGGGTCTAGTAAGAATCCTCTTCGTGGCGGGCGTTTGAGTGAATTATGTACTATGGCTAAATTAAGGCGTTCTAATTTTCTAGCTGTGCACTTTTTCGGGTCGTCTTGAGACAAATGTATGATATGTAGGGGGACTGATGGGATAGATTACTCCCCCTCTTTGCGAGCCATTTTGATTAGATCACCAAGATTAAGTGAGCGGGATTCCTTATTACCAACTGTGCGCTCAATTTCTTGGTTTGAAATATCTCTAAATAATGAAATTTTCAATATTTTTTCAAACTTTTTTAAAACCATATCTCCAGGGCGCTTACCCCCTTCGGTACGTTGAACTATGTTGATTCTTTCTTTCATTTTGAGTGCTAGAGTTCTCTGATCCCATCCTCTATTTTCTCTCGCATTTCTTATCAATGAGGGGAAATCATCAGCCAATTCCTTGCCATCCCTAACCATGATGTCCTTACCAGCCGTGCCAAGTCCCCCATAACCCCCAGAAGTAGCCGCTGATGTTTTTTTGTTTACTCGAGCGACATTCTGAGCTGCTTGATCTGTATCGGGATTATATCCCATTTTTTGTTGACACTTATTGCATCCCTCTACAAAAGTTCCGTGCACCGACATGCGCTTGGTGGAAACGCTAACGGCGCCACATAACTCGCAACTACCCATTATACTCGATTGGACCTGAGGCCAACCCTATTTTAGTCCATCTTCGCGCACCTCATATATCCTTCTTGAATACTACATTTCTCACATTTACAATATGATACATTATTAGAGGTTAACAAAACCCCAATCAATTAGGAATTAGTATGGTATCGGACACCGACGCAATTTCACCGACCGATGATGAACAGTCTTTGCATAAGGTTGGGACAATAGCAGAACAGACTCTGAACCAACTTGAAGACAAGTTTGAAGAATTGCGACTGCAGACCCAACAATTATTGTCTGATAGAATTGATTTAGAAAACCGTGTAGCAAAACAGAAATCAAAAATCGGTCGTTTAAGTGAAGAAGTGCGACTAATGCGTATGCCACCACATGTTATTGGTAACATTCAAGATATTCTTGATAAAGAAAGAGCAGTCGTACGATCAAGTAATGGAACAGTATTCCTAGTTACATACAATCAAGGTATTGACGCAGATCTTTTGAAACCAGGAGCAAGAGTTGCCCTAAACCAAGACACCTTATCCATAATTGATGTATTGAATGATGCTTGGGACCCACTAGTTATGGGTGCTGAAATGATTGACAAACCTGAAATATCCTTTTCCGACTTAGGCGGATTAGAAGAACAAATATCCCTCATCAAAGAATCAATAGAATTACCCTTGACAAACCCGAAGGCCTTTACGAAATTTGGAATAGATCCACCGGGAGGAGTTATTCTAGTTGGGCCACCCGGTTGTGGCAAAACAATGCTTGCTAAAGCAGTTGCAAATAGTACTGAATGTACTTTTATTCGTTTAGTAGCAAGTGAATTGGCTCAGAAATATATTGGAGAAGGCGGTAGAATGGTTAGAGAATTATTTGACCTAGCAAGGGAACGATCTCCTTCTATCATATTCATAGATGAAATAGATGCAATTGGGGCAAAACGTCTAGATTCAGCGACAAGTGGTGACAGAGAAGTACAAAGAACACTCATGCAACTACTAGCTGAGTTAGATGGATTTGACTCGTTAGCAGATGTGAAATTAATAGCAGCAACAAATCGGCCAGATATTCTTGATGAAGCACTTCTTAGGCCTGGTAGATTTGATAGAATAATAGACATCCCATTACCAAAAGATGTAGCAAGATTAGCAATTTTAAATATCCACATGCGAGATATGCCAATTACCAAAGGCGTTAGAGTTGACAATATTGTGTCCTCTACGGATGGATTTTCTGGGGCCGAATTAAAGGCCCTAGTTGTAGAGGCTGGTATGTGCGCAATTCGTCAGAATAAAAATAAGGCTACGAAGGCAGATTTTTCTTCAGCCTTGGAAACTATTCTAAAGAAGCGAACTGAAAACAAGGGAGAAGCTCCTAACTCTTTGTGGTCTTGATTACGAAATAGATTTCATTCACCAACCATGGAGTCATTAATATGGAAGGGAAATTAGTTGAGTGTGTACCAAACTTTTCAGAAGGAAAGGATGAGGGAGTCATTAATGCAATTACCTCAGCGATGTTGACTGTCAATGATGTTCGACTATTAGATGTGGATATGGGTGCAGATTTCAATCGAACTGTGGTAACAATTGTTGGCCCTCCTGAAGCGGTGCTAGAATCAGCACTTAGAGGGACTGAAGTTGCATTGGAATCTATAGATATGGCCGCTCATAAGGGGGAACATGCGCGCATGGGAGCGATTGATGTGGTTCCTTTTATCCCTGTAAGTAATGTTACAATGGAAGAATGTACTAAACTAGCAGAGAGATATGGCGAAGAAGCGGCTACTCGATTTAATTTGTCAGTTTACCTTTATGCAAAAGCAGCTAGAAGAGATGATAGAATTAATCTCCCAGATATTCGTAGGGGTGAGTATGAATCGTTTGCACAGAAACTATCTGAACCAAATTGGGCTCCAGAATATGGTCCTTCTAATTTCAACCCCAAGAGTGGAGTGACTGCAACTGGTGCTCGTTCTATTCTAATTGCATATAATGTCAATTTAGATACTGATCAAAAAAGTGTAACAAACAAGATTGCAGGTAAACTACGAACTAGCGGAGTTCTCAAGAAAGATGAAAATGGCGATAAAATACTCGATGAAGATGGTAAAGCAGAACGAATACCTGGGCGTTTTGAATATTTACAAGGTGCAGGCTGGATGTATGATGAGAGTACTGCTCAAGTTTCTATGAACTTACTTGATTACACAATCACTGGACTACATGAGGTAACAGATGCGATAATAGAATTAGCATCTGAAACAGATAATTGTATGACTGCTGGTGAATTAGTTGGACTTGTGCCATTACAAGCAATTTTAGACTCTGGACGACACTATTTAGGCCATGATGATGAGGAATCGGTACTCATTCAAAATGCTATACAAGGATTACAACTTGATCAATTAGGAGATTTCATAATTGAACAACGTATCATTGAATACGCGGCAGGTGTTTAATGTGACTAACTTTGAAGAAATGACTCTTCAAGAATTCTCTGACGCTTTAGCATCAACCAATCCAACACCAGGAGGGGGTTCCGCGGCAGCAGTAGCACTTTCTCAATCGGCTGCACTTACAGTGATGGTGGCTGATATTACAATTGGTCGTGAAAAATGGAAAGCAGGATGGCAAGCATCTGAAACTGCAAAATTAATCGCATCGCCTCTCATTCGTGATGGGTTTGAATTGGCTAATGATGATACAGATTCCTTCGTCTCAGTAATGGATTCATTCAAACTACCCAAAGATACCGAACAACAGAAAGTTACTCGGAGCTTAGCAATTCAAGAAACGACACACCAAGCAGCATTGGTGCCGCTTAAAACTGCTAAAGATGCACTGCAACTATTACTTTGCCAAGAAGACTTAGCAGTGACAGGGAATGCCAATGCTGTTACAGATGTGGGTGTAGCAAGTCTATTGGCTAGTGCTGCATGCAAAGGAGCATTGTTTAATGTACACATCAATGCGAACTCACTACCTAGTGACTTGTCTAAACCATTATTGGAACAAGTTGAGGAAATTAGGAATACCTCTAGAGACGTAAGTCGCGCTATAATGAAAGCAGTTTACTCACGACTAGAAGAATAATCCCCGTTTGGGAGGAACAATACTCGCAAAGCATTCTCTAGGCGAATCATAGCTTCCGATACTTCTTCAACCGAAACTGCTCCAATTGATATCCTGAACCATCCACTCTCATCTTCTAATCCAAACGATTGGAAAGGAATGACTGCAATACCCGCTTCATTTAGTAGCCACAGACGTATCTCTTCGTTTGTGTTGACTCCAAGCGCATCGAACAAATTAAAGCGTGTAGACAGATATATTCCACCTTGTGGTGGGATGAATTCAACGGGTAAACCAGAATCTCGCATATTTGATAAATTCTTAAACAATATTTCCATTCTGTCTGAAATTCTGGAATCAAGGTCTTCAAAATACGATTCTAATTTTATAGGATCAGAGTAGGTTGCAGCCGCAGCTTGTTGTATTGGTCGGGCTGGCCAAGAACCCATGTGACCAATTAGCGCAATTACTGGTGCAGCGAGTTTCGCAGGTAAAGCCATCCATCCTAGCCTTAATCCAGTCGCGGTTAGAGATTTCGAAATAGCATCAAGAGTTATTGTGAATTCAAACATGTCGGGCCTGACCTGTACAGGATGCACATGTTCAATCCCTTTCGCAGTCATGGTAGAGTAGACTTGGTCGTAGACTAACATTACAGGTTTCTTTCCGCTTTGGCGCCGTTTTTCGTTTTCTTCTAGTACAACATCACAAATGTCCCCTAATTCATTGGCTGTGAAACATGTTCCTGTTGGATTGAGAGGGGAGTTTAAGATTAATACTCTAATCTCTGATATACGTGCTCTTATACCATCTGCGGTTGGTAGAAATCTACTTTCTAAATTACCTTCAATTGCTATATCAATAGCTGAATTTAGATGAACATAGTAGTGATTATTCCATGCAGGAACACCGTGTGCAAGTCCTTCCCCTGGTTCTAGAAATAATTTGAAGGATGCGAACAGCACTGGCCTAGCTCCACTTCCAACAATGATACCTTCTGAACCAACATTAAGTCCATACTTGTAAATCATCCAATTCGACAAACTCTCTCTTAATTCAGGAAGTCCAGCAGCAGGAGGGTAGTTTGTTTTATTTTGTTGTACTGCCGCCGTTAATTCTTCTGTAAATGAGTGGGGGACAGCAAATTGTTCGGGTGAGAAATCACCAACTGTAAAAGCGGTTACTTGTTTACCTTCAGCCTTCATTTTCTTAACTTGGGTGGCTATTGAAAGGATTCTACTTCGTTCTATCCCGTTAGCCAATTCCGAAAGGTACCATTCACCGTCAGACCCCATCAAAATCCACTTGTAAAGGACTCCGTTTTTAGACTACACCATCGGGAATACTGAAATCAGTAAATCACCCCGACATAATTCATGGGTCAGTGGGATGTACTTCGTGACAGCATTCTAGAAGGGATTCCCGATACCCTCCCGGAACACCCGGGTCTTAACAAAAATGTAGACCATGCCCCCAACCGTAGAGATGTTCTAACACCGAAAGAGAAACAATTAGCATTGAAAAACGCGTTGCGTTACTTCCCACTTTCACAACATGAGATACTAGCGCCTGAATTTGCCAAGGAGTTAGAGACTTATGGCCGCATTTACATGTACAGATTTTGTCCTAGTCAGATTAAAATCAAAGCGTATCCAATTTCAGCATATCCAGCAAAGTGCCAACAAGCAGCCGCTATCATGCTAATGATTCAGAATAATCTTGATGATCAAGTTGCGCAATTCCCCCAGGAATTGATTACTTACGGAGGTAATGGTTCTGTTTTCCAAAATTGGGCTCAGTACCGATTAACAATGAAATATTTGTCTCAAATGACAAAAACCCAGACATTAGTAATGTACTCTGGCCACCCTTTAGGATTATTTCCTTCTAGTGAAGAATCACCAAGAGTTGTTATTACAAACGGGATGGTAATTCCAAATTATTCATCCAAAGACGATTTTGAGAAGTTTAACGCCCTTGGGGTTAGCCAATACGGACAGATGACTGCTGGTTCTTACATGTACATAGGCCCACAGGGTATAGTCCATGGAACCACGATTACCTTACTCAACGCCGGCCGAAAATACCTCAACACAACAGGAGAAGATGGGATTTCAGGGAGAACCTATGTCACTAGTGGATTAGGTGGTATGAGTGGCGCCCAAGCGAAGGCTGCGGTCATCGCTGGGGCCTCATGTATTATTGCTGAAATCAACCCTGCAGCAGCGTACAAACGGCATGAACAGGGTTGGCTTGATGAAGTGGTACATGACGTTGATGTTGCTATTGACAAAATGCTAGAATCCGCTTCAAAGAGAATTGCAATTAGTATAGGATATGTTGGTAATGTCGTAACTTTATGGGAACGACTTTGTGAAAGGGGAATTAAAGTCGACCTAGGTAGTGACCAAACATCGCTTCATAACCCTTGGGAAGGAGGGTATTATCCCATTCAAATTGAGTTTGATGAGGCAAATATTCTGATGGTAGATAATCCAGCTAAATTCAAAAGTTTAGTCCAAGAAACTCTGTGCAGACATACTACAGCAATCAATTCAATGTGTTCTAATGGTATGAGATTCTGGGATTATGGTAATGCATTTTTGCTTGAGGCCAGTAAAGCCGGAGCAGAAATCCTCAATTCAGATGGATCGTTTAGGTATCCATCGTATGTCGAAGATATAATGGGTCCAATGTGCTTTGACCATGGTTTCGGACCGTTCAGATGGGTTTGTACATCTGGAGACTCAGAAGATCTTACCAAAAGTGATTCTATAGCTAAGGTAATTCTTTCAGATATGGCAAAAAATAGCCCTGACGATATTAAACAGCAAATGCTGGATAATGTCAAATGGATTGAAGAAGCCGATTCCAATAATATGGTGGTTGGCTCTCAAGCTAGAATTCTATACGCTGATGAAAAGGGTAGAAGAAGAATTGCAGAAGCATTCAACAAAGCAATTTCTAGTGGTGAAATTTCAGCGCCTATCGTACTGGGACGTGACCACCATGATGTATCTGGTACAGATTCACCATACCGCGAAACCGCGAATATCAGGGACGGGTCCATGTTTTCCGCGGACATGGCTGTGCAGAATTTTGTTGGAGACTCCTTCAGAGGAGCAACTTGGGTCAGCCTTCACAATGGTGGAGGGGTTGGATGGGGTGAGGCCATTAACGGTGGTTTTGGACTGGTATTAGATGGTACTAGAGAGGCGTCAATAAGGTTGAATTCCATGTTAAAATGGGATGTGAATAACGGAATTGCACGAAGAGCATGGGCACGAAATTCCGGTGCACTGACTACTGCAAAAAGGGCTATGATATCAGATTCAGAGTTAGATATCACCATCCCAAATATAGCCGATGAGGATTTAATTTCCAGATTCTTTAAAGATTAATTGTACAGCATTCCTTTGAGTAGAATTATTACCACAACCTAAGTCGGGAACAACATGGATTTAGTGCTAGATGGTAATCATCTGTCTATTGCAGATGTTGAATCTGTTGCTAGGGAAAATGTCAAAATTTCTGTTAGTGATGATGCATGGCAACGAATTCACAATTGTCGAAAGATGATACAGAAGAAAATTGATGCGCATGAAGTCATGTATGGGGTCACTACAGGTATAGGAGAATTTAGTGAGGTCGTATTATCTCCTGACGAACTCAAATCATTTCAAAAATTCTTAGTATATTCTCATGCTGCAGGAATTGGAGAACCTATGCCAATTGAAGTGGTTCGCGGAGCAATGCTTGGTCGAATAAACGTCCATTGCCATGGCAATTCAGGTGGTAGGGCTGAACTGACCCAATTACTAATTGAAATGCTCAATCAAGGAGTAACACCTGTTGTAGCAAGCAAAGGAAGTGTCGGGGCGTGTGGTGACCTTTCACCAATGTCACAAATTGCAATGACTATGATGGGAGAGGGAGACGCCTTCTATCAAGGTGAGAGAATGTCATCTACAGAGGCTTTGGCATCAGCAGGCCTAGAACCACTAACCCTAGAAGCACGGGATGGATTAGCAATAATCAACGGCAGTAATGTGTTAACTGCGATGGCGGCATTGACGTTATGTGATGCAATTAGATGGCTGAAATACCACGATATCTCTGCTGCAATGACTCTTGAAGCCTTGAATGCCAATATGACTCCTTATGACAATAGACTTCACGAATTACGTGGTTTTGAGGGGTCAATTCAAACTGCTGAGAATTTGCTTCGATTAACTGCCGATTCACAGATTCTTGCTTCTGCTGGAAAAAAAGTCCAAGATGCATATTCCTTAAGATCTACACCTCAAGTTATCGGATCTTTAAAAGATGCAATAAAATATGCAATAACCCAAGTTGAAATCGAATTGAATGGTGTAGGTGATAACCCAGTATTCCTCGTAGACGAAGAGATAGTTATCACTGGAGCAAATTTCCAAGGTACTCCTGTTGCACTACCTATGGAGATGGTAGGAATAGGGCTTTCGATAGGTGCGGTTCTTTCTGAGAGGAGATTAAATCGTTTAACTAACCCAGCTCTTTCTGGAGGTTTACCACCCTTTCTAACTGAACAACCAGGATTACACTCAGGCTTGATGGTAGCGCAGTATACTGCTTGCGCACTTGTAGCTGAAACTCGGATTCTCTCCCACCCTGCTGCAAATCAAAGTATTCCAGCAGCTGCTGACCAAGAGGACTTCGTCAGTATGGGGATGACAACAACTCAAAAGACTAGACAAATTATGGAAAATTGTTTTGGTGTGTTAGCTATTGAAATGATTGCATCGTCCCAAGCTCTTGATATCAGAGATGCCACACCTGGAAAAGGCACTGCAATTGCTCATAAATTAATTCGACAACAAATAGATCACTTAGGTGATGACAGGGCCTTATTCCCTGACCATGAAACGATGGTTAATATTCTGCAATCTGGTTCTATGCTAAAGGCTGTAGAAGATGAAATCGGCACTATTAATTGAGAATTACCTGGCTTCTACCAGTAATTTTTCAATCTCATTTTCGACGTCATCTAAGCCTGTTAATTGCATAATACGAAAATGAAGTTTTGTTGCAGAGGTAGTGAATCCTAATTGTTCTAATTCTCTAATTCTTCTGTCACATTCAGTGGCCCTTCGAACTTTTTCTTCGAATGCAAAATATCGTTGATATCTTATTACCCTATCATCAACAAGAATAACTGGTTCTAACTCACTAACATCAAATCCCATACGTTTCCATTGCTCAAGACGACGTTGGAGGATAGCTCTTGACAGGCTTTTTTCTGGGATTCTGCTTAGAACTACAAATCCCGGCTCAACCTCAATGGCTATGCTATCATCTATTTGTTCTTCGATGCCACCTTTACCAATTGTTTCCTCAACCACCTTTGTTGAGTCTTCAGTACTCTCTGGAGAAGAAATAGGAACTGCGCTTTCTTCAGTGATAGTATGTTCAATGATTGCAAAATTTGGGGCTTCACGTCTAATCTTCGCAACTTCTGTAGATTCAAATGCTAGAGGTGAATATGGTAGAACCAATGTCCAATTTGTATCCACTAATTCATCCGCAATAGACTGGACAAAATGGATCAATGAATCAAATCCATGTAAATCTGCTAAGTATTCAACTGCATCAAGCCAAATGATGCCACTTTCTGATGAAATAGTCGAATTTAGGAAATGATTAATTTTCTCTAAGGCCGGATCTAGTGCATATTTATCTTGGCGACTTGTAATCCAATGGAATCTAATAGATTTTAAATTAATCCAACGAGATAACCTTGTTGGTGCGAGGCGAGATAAAACCAATACCGTACGACTTGAATTAATCATCTGTTGTAACCATACGTAACCCTCTCTAGGGTCATCCAACTGGATACCATATACACGCGAAGAACCAGGTGGCCATGTGACTGACATCTTCCCCAATAGGACACCCCACCCTACCTGTTATTGACGCCTTCGGCTTATCCACCAATTTATGGACTGATAGAGAATAATTCAAGATTATCTCATGAACCATTATATCGTCAGGGAGTTTGGAAACTTTGAAGGCGAGAGCAATGCCAAGTGAAGAAGATGAATCAACAGAGTATATTGGCACCGCTCAATGTGGTGCATGTCAAGAAGAAATCCCGGCAGATTCGGAAAGTTGCCCCAAGTGTAACGTGTCTTTTTCTGGGGTAAAAGAAGTTAATATGGGTGAATGTGGTTCTTGTAAAACAATTGTATCTCTAGATTCAAAATCTTGCCCAAATTGTTCCATTGCATTTGTACTTGACGATTTACTTCAATCTGTTAGTTCTTGGATGAATTCAGATGGATTATCCGTAAAAGATGTATTCGGCAAATGGGATCACAATGATGATGGAGTTCTGTCTGGTTTTGAGATTAAAGAGGGATTAATTAAAGCGGATATTGCTGTTCTTCCAAAAACTGAAATTGAACGCTTCATACACCAATTAGATTTGGATAATGACTCAAAGATTTCTCTAACCGAATTAAGCACCGCATTAATGCTTGAGGGTCATGATTCTAGTGAGGGAGATGATTCGGAAGAGTCTCCAACGGATTCAGAAGATGAACCTGAGGCAAGTTCCGATGATGCGGATGAAAATGAATCGGATGATGAAGAGGAAGAATCTACAGATGAAGAACCTGAAGTGGATGATGATGATTCGGGTGATGAAGAGGAAGAATCTACAGATGAAGAACCCGAAGTGGATGATGATTCGGATGATGAAGAGGAAGAATCTACAGATGAAGAACCCGAAGTGGATGATGATGATGATTCAGACGATGATGGTGATGATGATTCAGACAACGATGGAGATTCAGAAGATGGTGATGATTCTGGCGAAGATGAGGATTCAGATGAAGACTCTGATGATAACGAGGACAAAGAAGAATTATCATTAATAGATCAATTGTCAAACTTAGTTAGAGAATCTGATGATAATATCAAATCTAGTTTCAATGAATTTGATACCAACAAAGATAAGAGGATCTCTGCAAATGAATTCAGAAAGACTGTTGAAAAATACTTTAGCGACTCGTTTGGTGAAGAAAAAATAAATGAATTGATGGATGCACTTGACGAAGATGAGGATGGAAACATTGACTTGATTGAATTCGTTGATGGAATTGAGTCCCCAGAAACAGTGAAAGACACAATCAAGGAAAAGAAGAAAACGGATGGTCCTTCAGATGCCCAAATTTGGATAATGAGGAACGAAGAGAACATTTTCCCAGTTGGCTGGAGTTTAGCCGGATTGACATTAATTTTGTCTGTAATCAATGTTTATGGCTTCTTTTCTTCAATATTTTCTTGTAACGAAGGTAATAACGCCTGGCTATTGAATAATGAATGGTGTGCTAATCATACTAAGTTAAATTTACTAAATATTTTCTCCCCAAGTGATGCTGCATCATGGAGTGAAAGTGGGTCATGGGGTATTCCCGACATTATTCTGGTCTTGATTTTAGTTGCACTGATCGGTACATCTATTTGGTTCCGTTCAACTGTAAAAGCCTGGAAAGTTGAGCATAGAAAGAAAAAGACTTCAGAAGATTCGGAAGAAGAAGATGAAGAAACTTCTACTTCTGAAGATAATGAGAGCGATGATGTTTCTGATAAAGATGATGACTCAGACAACGGTGAAGAAGACTCTTCTGATGACGAGGATAAGGATGATGGAGACTCTGATGACGAGGATGAGGATGATGGAGACGCTGATGACGAGGATGAGGATGATGGAGACGCTGATGACGCTGAAATTGAAGTGGGTTCAAAGGTTGGTGTTGACCATGACGGAGAGGAATGGAATGGCGAAATCATCGAATTTGATGAAGATGATGATGAAGTGTTAGTCAAAGACAATGATTCAGGGGAAGAGTACTGGGTACCATTTGATGCACTATTCGTGGATTGATGATATGGTGGACGCACTTTCAGAATTTGATGAGTTAGTGCAATGTCCTGACTGTGGATGCCTGACAAAGGAAACCGCGTTAAGATGTCCAGAATGTGGTTTATTCCATTATAATTTAGATGAATTAGGTGAAAGAGAACCACCGCCAATTGAACAGATAATAGTTGAAAAACCAGACCTCAATCCAGCATTATACAGCTTGAACCCAAATTCGCCTCTTCCAGTGGCTGAGGATGAAGAAGACCATCCAGACCCAACAAAGAATTGGTCTGATTCAAGTAACGACTTTGCATTCAAATCTGACGATAGCCCTTTACACATTGAGAAGAGTACAAGTCCAATTGACCGGAGCGAAACAGATGAGTGATTTATTACATTTAATGCAACATCCCGGAACAAATCCGCAATCATTTTCATCAACTATTTGTTCTGCAGAAGTGGTTGATGGAGATACTTGGGTAGAACTATCAGAATCTTTCTTTTATCCATCCGGTGGCGGCCAGCCAGCAGATCATGGGTCCTTAGAAATTGAAGGTAGATTATCTGTTATTCAAGATGTACAAAAAGGAGCAAAATTACGTCATAATATAGGGTCTAATGAGAATGATGTTGTTAAATTAAAGTCACCTGTTATCGCCTCTATAGATATCAATAGGCGTAATGTTTTGAGCAGGATGCACACTGCTCAACACCTAATATCAGCAGCCGCTGACGAACTATTTTCAGGCAGAACAATTGGGAACCAAATAGGTTTAGAAAAAACAAGAATTGATATCGGGATTGAAGACCGTTCTGCATTCGACAAGGAATTGTTACAAGAAGTAGTTAATGATGGAATAGACCAGGAAATTCCTGTTACTATGAGCCAAGAGCACCGTTCGGAACTAACCTCTAACCCCTTGGTAAGAGTCAATCTAGATTTACTACCCAAGAATGTAGAAGAATTACGAGTTATTACTATTGAAGGTAGAGATATTTGCCCATGTGCCGGAACCCACGTAGCTAACACTAAAGAAATAGGTCTCATTAGAATCAATAAAGTAAAGTCAAAGGGTTCAGGAAAATTGAGAGTTGAGTACTCTTTGGTCTAATTTCTATTTTCCCAACTAACGCCCAAGTGTTTGATGTACCATTTCTAATGGGCCCGGGCGGAATTGAACCGCCGATCTTCGCCATGTCAAGGCGACGTCATAGCCCCTAGACCACGAGCCCGATTATTTTGATTGCAGATAGTTCATCCGATAATCTTGGATATTTTGCCAGTACAACCATCCTCTGAACAGTGACCGGCAACCCTAGTTCGTCCATTACTCATTTTGATGAGTTTTCCATCACGAACGCGCCCATATGTCTTACACTTCAAACAGAAGCCTTCGTATTCCGCCATTGCAACTGACCTTTCCAATGGCGGCACAAATATGAATCCTCCGCGCGATACAAATATTTGGGTGAATGTATTCTTGGTGATAACGGAATCTAAAATTGCTACCTTCACCCCCTAGGCTCTAAAGGTCAAATAATCAATTCTTACAATCCCACACCATGTATTTGGCTCGTAAACGTGGTACTGCTCGATTACGATGGTTAACCATACATCTAGGTTAGATAATTGAAGGGCTGATAATACACCTTATCCGCCCTTACGGGGCGTGGCTTTTCTGGTGTCATCATTGATAGATTGTAAAATGACACATCACGGAAAAAAAA
>Ga0302132_10000664_pt1 | contig 19657 bp, 18 predicted proteins | sample CB9_321_MG_FD_203113 | JGI IMG/M metagenome (GOLD analysis project Ga0302132, IMG submission 203113) | Marine microbial communities from Western Arctic Ocean, Canada - CB9_32.1 | ecosystem: Environmental > Aquatic > Marine > Oceanic | place: Canada: Western Arctic Ocean | collected 2017-09-19
CCAACCGACAACAAGAAGCGCCGGGTTTTACGACCCGGCGCTTCTTGTTGTCTGTTTAATTTCCTGTGCAGCGATTTACCAGCCTGGCTTGCCGGAACTCCATGCCCAGTTGTCGGGCGGCCATACGTTTCGGCCAACACGACCACCGCCGTCTCGGCTGGTGTCGTACATGTCTTTCACGGTGTCGACCCATGTCTTAATGTGCGGTGTGCCTTTGTGATACTCGAAAGCGTCGGGGTTGGCGTAAACCTCGTAGAGGTACAGCTCCGTTGGGTCGTTCACGTTCTGATAAACGTCGAAGCGGAGACAGCCGGGCTCTTCGTGGGTTGAGCCAATGCCGTCTGCAGTGATCGCATCTATGAACGCGTCTACCTGATCTGCTTGCACATATTTTGGCGAGTGGATTATGTGCATACTCGAAGCGAAGTACTCGTCGTCTACAATGTGCGATCGGTACGAATCCCAGTTGCCGTCACCGCGGGGGTAGATCGGCTTGCAGTAAGAAACTCCAACTTCACCGTCGAGCATATCGCCTACGGCGGCGTCCCATATCTTGAAGTGTTCGGTCTCGCCGTGAGCCTTGAACGCAGTTTCGTCGTTGTAGACCTCGCAGAACGCGAAAGACGTCGGGTCGTTAGCTGCCTGAATAATGTCGAACCGGCGGCATCCGGGCTCGTTCATCACGGAACCTTTTGCATCGCCGATCGACGCAGAAATAAAATCGTCTATGCGGTCTTCTTTGACCTTCAGTCGCACCATCAGGATGTACATCGTTACTCCAAGTTATCGGCTGCCATTGTCGGCTCAACGAGGATCTAGTATCAGCGAACCCCAACCTACTTCATAAGCTGGCGGGCGGAGTATACGCTTTGTGAGCTTCGCCGTGAACAACATGACCCGCCGAACAGCTGGAGACAAAGACAATTCCGATGGTGTTGATTTCGAGAATTGAACACGATATTCAACTGCTTGCCAGTTCACCGAGAAACTCTCGTGAGAACAGCGAGCAGCACGCTAACGCCATCGACTGGATTGCTGGCGAGTTCGAGAATATTGGATTACGGACCGAGCGACAGGTCTTCAATATTCCACAGCAGTCGCCCGCGCGCAGTGGTACCAACATCATCGGTGAGTTGAACCACGCTAATAGCAGTTCAACACCAATTCTCATCGGTGCTCACTTCGACACCGTTCCGGGATCACCGGGTGCCGATGACAATGCGAGCGGCGTGGCCGCAATGTTGGAGCGTGCAAGGGTACTGGCCAGTTCGGCCAGCGAGCGGAGGGTGACGTTCGTTGCGTTTGACGCAGAGGAGATGCAGCCGCCTACAGAAGGTCTTCACGGTTCAACCGCGTTTGTAGAACAGTTGTCGCTGGAGTCTCGACCTTCGGCTGCGATCATCTTCGAGTCGATAGGGTTCAGTTCATCTACGATCAAGCAGCGATTGCCCGGCTCATTTCGAATCCTATTTCGAAAAGCCTTCAAAGCGCTCATACGTCAGAACTTCGAATCGGACTCGCTTTTGATTCTGTCTAAAGGAAAAGGCCGAAACATATCGAGGCAACTCGAGAAGAGTGCGTCCGACCCTGACATCGATCTCGCGATACTACCGTTGGAAGTCCCGTGGTGGATGCCTGTGGTCAGAAATCTGCGTCGAAGCGACCACGCCCCGTTCTGGCTCGCAGGAATTCCGGCGGTGATGATTAGTGACACCGCTAATTTCAGAAACCCGCACCACCACCAACCGACCGACACACCAGATACCGTGGACGTCGATCTGGTAGCCAAGGCAACTCGAACCGTGCTCGATGTTATTGAACGTGGAGCAATCTGAGTAAGCCGGGTTCTCGAACGCGTTTCCTAAACCGTTGAGTCTCCAGTTGGTTTCGGAGCGGACTTATCTGGGACATCCGGTTCTTCACCCTCTACCTCTTCGCCCTCTGGGGCATCACCCCAGTCTTTCGGGACAGCGAATGCGGATGCAGATGGTTTCGGACTTGAGCCGGTATACGATGGTCCACCACCCATACGGACGCCTTTATTGCCGCCAATTTTAGGAAGTGCAAAACCAATTACAAATGCCACGGCGCCTGCGACTATCCACGGCACGGTTTGGTTACGCCAGCCCTGTTGCCATGAATCCAAAAGGCGCTCAAAGCGAACGTTCAATTCATCGCTTTTCAGCTCGTCGCTCAATCGCGGGTAATCGGCTCTGAATTCACTATTAACCCGCGCACCGTAATCAGGAAGATACTCTTGGGCGATATCGTTGAAAGACCATGCAGCTGCGATTCCGCCATAGACGATCAACGCACTGATGGCAGCAACACCACCAGCCCACTTGAGACGACCAGTCCAGCCGTTTCCTTCAATAAATGCAATAACCACTAGCGGTATCAGAACGAGAATCCATAGAGCCCAGCGTATGGATAGACCTGTGCCCACGTATCCACGAATATCGTTAAGCTGTACCCGCTCCGCTATACCAAGTCCACCTGTAATGTCTTCTTCGGTAAACACGAACCCATCGGCGAAGGTTTGCAGTACTCGCTCGGCGTCGGCCTGGGCTTGTCGAGACGAATCGCTGGCGATCATTTCGACCAGATCCCGATCCGAGAAACTGAACCCTCCAGCAATCTGCTCTCGGATTTCATCGACAGATTCCAGGCTTCCACCGATCTGGGCTTCGAAATCTGCCTGCGAGTACGACACCTCTGAGGGGACCTGGACTTCGACAAAGTTCGCAACTTGTTGGCTCATAACTGGAGCAAACGTATCGAGTGCGAGGTCGATCATCGGCTGTCCACCGGCAATACACCGAGGTAGCTGTTGCGATCTGATGTCCTGCGTCGCGCCAAGGGCGTCAGCCGGTGAGCTGCAAGTGGGGATATCGCTGAGGGCGACTTCAAGTTTCCTCAGAGCAAGTGCCTCGAGTTCGACCGAAGCTGCGATTTTCCTATCGGCGAGGTCGACTCGGTATGCGAGAGTATCTGTCTGTCCGACCATGTAAGCGATCAGAGCGTCGATAACGCCTTCACCCTGTTCTTGAACCCATTGTCGGGGGGCTATCACCTCAAACGAGTCGACAACTTCGGCCTCGGTTAGCGATATCCCGAATCCAATCGATGTGGACTGTGCGACGGTCTGTTGGATCAGTGGATCGACAACCTGGGCGAATACGAGGTTGTACAGGGTTTCCTGTCTTACCAGTTTGTCCTTGAGAATCGAGCCGATAATTACGGCACGGTCGCCGAAGTGAAGTTCCACATTGAAGGAATCGGCATCGCCGGCGAAATACGGTGTGATCTCGTCGATTGCTCCAAACAGCTGACCTTCTAGCCACTCGGGCGCGAAAATCTGGCGGGCTGCCGCCTCGATCTCCGCTTCGGTCAGGTTTATTCCGAGTGCCTGGCCGGATATCTGGCCGGTGAACGAATCGAGTTGGGGGATCAGGAGGTCTTCGATCACCCGCTCGGTCAAATCTAGATCGGCTACAACCTGCCTGGCGGCGTCTGGCACTGCTCGTACGCGCTCCTGCACTTCGAGGTCAAGAGTGAACGTGTCGACCTCGCCGCGAGCGTAAGGCACGAGACCCTTCATGCCTTCTTCGATTTTGGCCCTCACAAACTCCCGCTGAACGATTGACTCGATGAAGGTGGTTATGGCGAGGGCAGCCGCGTCTGGGTCATCGAAAGTGATAATGGTAGGTGCTGCTGTATCACCGAGGCCAGATTCAATCTCAATTCCCTTGGAGACCATGTCGTGAACCAGACTTCCCATGATGTTGTCGTAGACGTAGTCGTACATCTCCGCATCATCGAGCATGCCGGTAATAACATCGGGATCCGACGCTGTATCGACGACCTGATTCACCGTCACCGCGACGAAGAACAGGATCAGAAACAGGCCAGCCAACAGAACAGCGAGTACTTTTCGCATCAACGTTCTCCGAACAGTGTTTTGCCAAATCCCAATAAATTGACAACTAATTTACGGTGAATTTTTGACGGATTTCATGCGAGTCTAGCAATGCCCACGACACTAACGCATTACCAAAGGTGTGAGTTAGGAACGAACTCGGTAGCGATCAACCTCGACCCAGATAGTCCTAGCGGTAGAACGATCGCTTCAAGCAAGTTCGCATCATCGGCAAGTGTTGCCATTAGTAACGCTGTTTTGCCCATGTCGGCGGTCAAAATAAGTGGTTCTGGGCCTTCGTCTTGACCAGTCGATGATTTGCCATCACTGCGACGTTCGACCATCACGTTTCCGGGGTGCAACACACTCACCGCGAAACCGTGCTCTCGTCCTTCCAGCGCCAGCGACTGGGTCAGTCCCCATACGGCGTGTTTGCTTGTCGAGTAAGGCGACGAACTGTGTCGAGATCGTTGTGCCGAGATACCGCCAATGTTGATAATGCGCCCGCCACCCTGCGGCTTCATTATCTTGAACGCTTCACGTGATCCCCAAAACGGCCCCGTCACGTTGACATCCACCACGCGCTGCCATTTTTCCATCGTTAGTTATTCGGTCACCGGGGGTTCTGGCGTTTCCGGTATGTCGTCATAAACCCTCGTCCGAGTGGCTGCAAATAATGCAGCGGCAGTAATGCCTACCAGTATCCAGAAGGTCAAACTCCAGCCGGCCAGGAACGCCCGAGAAACTTTCTCCCCGGCATCTGACAGTTCACCAAGGCCAACCTCGGTGCCACGACTGAGCATCACACCGGCTATGACCGCGATCGCCATGGCCTGCCCAAGAACGCTACCGACGTTCCTCACAAGGTTCAAGAAAGCGCTCATCGATCCAAGATCACCCTTTCCTATAGTCGAAAGCGTAGCGCTCATGTTTGGAGCCATCCATAGCCCCATCCCGACTCCGTTCAAGAACAGCACTGGCATCACGATCCAAAGCGGCGTATCGGCGATGAACATTGAGAATGCAATATTCGTTGCGATCATCATGCCTATGCCAACAAATGTGAATATCCGGAAGCCGTACTTGTCAGACAATCGACCCGAAAATTGCGAAGCAAGCCCCATACCTACCGCCCCGACAAACATGATCATTCCCGCGGTACGTTGGTCGTACCCCATGAAGCTTTGAACAAACACCGGCATCAGGAAGAAGGTTGCTGATCCACCGGCGAATGCAAGAAATCGGGTTGATGTCGACCATGAAAACGTCGAATTTTTGAAGAATCGTAAATTCAACATCGGATCGGAAACACGAAGCTCCCACCACACGAGAAGTACGAACAACAGGAAGCTAAGAACGAGTCCGCCTATGATTTGAATGGATGCCCATTCGAATGCAAACGGGTTCGAGATTGTGAGAATCAGCAAAGAGAGTGCGGCAGCGGATGCGAATGCACCAAGCCAATCGTACTTCGTTCCGATTCTGCGGACTGGCGATCCGATCCGTGCGTCATCAAGGACGATCACTGCTGCGATTATTCCGATCACATTCGGTATTGCTGTGACCAGGAATATTGCTCGCCACCCGAATTCTTGAATTATTGGCCCGGCAATGATCGGCCCCGCAGCGGCACCAATGGCCACGGCAGTGGTGATCATTCCGAGTGCTTTTCCACGCTCTTTGGAAGGAAAGACTCCAACGATAATGGCAAAGACAACTGCCTGGCCCATCGCGCTACCAATCGACATAACGACTCTGGCTGTGATCAGCATTGGCAGGTTCTGTGAACTGAACGCAAAGATTCCGCCGGCAACGAAAAATATCATCCCGGCAATGTGGAATTTCTTGCGGCCGGTCAGGTCAGACACACGCCCCAGTGGCAGCATGATGGCGCTGACAGATAGCGCGGTGGAGATAGCAACCCATGTCACAGCTCGAAGCGTGACGTCGAATTCTTCGGCTATAGACGATAGCGCGAGCGAGACGATCGAAAAGTCCATGACCATCGCAAACAGCGCGATAGCGACGGTCCAGAACACCTTCCAGTGGTAGGTGTCAGTGGGTTGCTCGGGCGGAGTAACGGTTTCGGTTGTCAATTAGCGCGGTTAGTCTCGGTCGTCGATTTGGGTAGTCCGGATGACGGCGGATTATAAACCTGCATGAGCGAGAACTACCACGACGTGCACCAGCTCCGTGCCAGCTCCGTTATAATCTCTCGTCGCCCTTCCCAGTGCCGTCACCAAAAAAATATCGGAGTTGAAATTGCCGAGTGATTCTTCACGACTCTTGCGAGTAGTTATCCCGAAATTACCTGAGGGTGTTTCACCTGCGCAGCAATGGCCTGTGAGCGTTGAAGTGGACTGGGTGGAGCTTGAGTTCATTAACTTCAAACCCGATGCAAGCCTGCTTGCTGATGCGGATGTAATTGTTGGTCACAGCTTCAATTCTGAAATGGGCGTTGGTGCGAAGTCGCTCAAAACAAAACTTTTTGCTGCTGCCGGTTACGACCAGATCGACGCGGGGTGAGCCGCTGGAAAACGTGATCGATGAGCTTTCGACGACCTAGTTTGAGTGGTTTTCTGAGCGTTTGGCCGGCGTTAACTGGCCGTCGTTCGCTAGTTAGCGTTGTTGCGCTGGCGAAATGCTTCGTAGAGTACGATTCCGGTGCTAACCGATGCGTTCAGCGAAGACAACTGCCCCGCCATCGGGATCAAAGCAATCTGGTCGCAGTTCTCGCTTACCAACCTCGATAGTCCTTTTCCTTCGGAGCCAACAACCAGCACTACGGGACCTGTGAAGTCGATTTCGGTGTACTCGGCATCGCCATCAGCATCGAGGCCGATGACCATCATGCCCTGCTCTTTTAACTTGTCGATGGTGCGGGTCAGGTTGGCTACGCGTGAGACCTTTACATGCTCGAGCGCCCCGGCCGAGGCACGGACCGCTCCGGGTGTGATGCCGACGGCTCGCCTTTCGGGGATGATGAGGCCGTGTGCGCCAACGGCGTCGGCAGTTCTCGCGATCGCTCCAAGATTATGTGGATCCTGAATACCATCGAGCATCACCAGTAGCGCCGCGCTTTCGTCGGGGTCGGCCGAGTGCATCAGATCTTCGGGATCGTGATATCGGGGATCTGGCACGACGGCGATAACCCCCTGGCTTTTCTTTGTTTGGGACTGCGCTTCGAGATCTTTACGAGAGACAGCTTCTACGTCGATGCCTTTTTCGGAAGCCAGCATGACGATTTCTTGGAGCTGAGGTCCGAGTTCGACAGCCTCAACCATTATCAGCCGTTCGATATCGCGTCCGGCGCGTAGGGATTCGAGGACGGCGCGCCGCCCTTCCACAGTTTGGCCATGAACTTTTTTCGCTCGGGAGAATCGTGACATTGCGACCTTGAGTTTTTCGAGAATGTTTTGGGATTCGTGAGGATGGCACGCGCCATCGCAGAAATATTCTTTAAAGCAGTGTAAGTTTCATCGACGCTGCGCGCTATCGCGGGCCGAATCTGATCAGCCACGGATTCAAAACTTCATTTACCTCTCTTAATCAAAAACCCAACCCCCAAAAACTAAGGAGTCGTCAATTGGTACGACAACGCGAATACAGTCCAAATCAACTCAAGAGGACCATCGACGCTGGCGGTGTGGGAATAATGGCCATGGGACCCAACAGTTCAGATATATGTGATTTTCTGGGTCACATCGGTTTCGACGCTGCATTTGTAGATTTCGAGCACGGCGGCGTTTCGTGGTCGGAGTTATCCGACATCACCAGGGCCTGCGAGCTCTGGGGCATGGCGAGCGTGGTACGTGTGAACAAGCTGGACGAAGCCCTGATACTGCGAACCCTCGATCAAGGTGCCAGTGCTGTCATGATCCCGCACATCATCACCGTTGAGCAGGCCGAGTTTGCTGCAAATGCCTGCAAATATCCTCCGACTGGAATTCGTGGCGTTGCTGGAGGCCGGATGCAATATGGCGTGGACGACTACTTCGAGAAAGCCAACGATGAAGTTCAGTGCATTGCGCTGATAGAAGATTTCGATGCGATCGAGAACCTTCCAGCAATGACCAAAGTAAAGGGTATGGACATCTTCTACGTTGCGCCGTCCGACATGGCAGCATCGATGGGCCTAACCGGTAACCCGGGACACCCAGACGTTCAGGCGGCGATCGACCGTGCAATTGAACTGGTAATCGAAAACGGCGGTATTGCGGGAACACTCACCAATGACAGCAACATCGACAAGTATCTGGCGATGGGTGTGAAGTGTGTTGGCGTGCCGTGGACGCAGTGGGTAATGAAGTCGGGAACGGCGTTTATCGAGCGCACTCGATCAGCCAACTGAGCCATATGACTAACAAACCATGACCATTCAACCCAGTTAACCTATTGGGGATTGCACTTACTGAGTTTAGAGGGAGTGCTGACGAGAAGGTTTGAGGCGTAAGTAATACTCATTACGTGGCGCAGATGTATGACACATGCGACGCGACTTCGTGTTGCAGTGTTTTCATCGTGTTCCGCCATCACGGATCAAGTGGCGAATAACTTACTAGGTTCTACACATTCGAATGATGTGCCCAACGGGCTGAAGCGTTCGTTGCGTTCAGTGCGCTCGATCACTGAAAGTGATGGCGCCGATCGTCTTCGCATGGTTGCTTATGCACCAGCGTTTCTCATCATCGCTGCCGTACTTGCAATCGAACTCGGCTTCGGTGGATTCAGGTCCACGGCCGTATCGTGGTTGCCTCTCGTAGAAGTGTTCGCCATTCTGGCCAGCGTTCTAGCTGGAACTCTTTGGTTTGGTTGGGGACAGGCAAGAGTCGCCTCGAAAGCCATGACGGTGCTCAACGCCGCTGAAGATGAGCGTAGAACAATTTCTGCGATCGGAATCGGTGCCAACTGGGACCTCGATATAAATCGTATTTTTGCCCGATTCAGCAATGACCTTACAACGCTGATCGACTTCGACCGCCTGACCATCACTACTGCAAGGCGCGATGGCCGCATGCAGCTCGAATTTGTTTCTGGGATGCAGGCACCTGAGGATGAAATAGGCGGACTCATAGTGTCCGTTGTCGGCAGCCCCGACGGACTGGTGAACCCGAGAGACTACGGTCTGAACTCGCAGATGACGGTCCCGATCTCAGCCATCGACGGAACTATCACTATCCGCAGCAGGGACCATGAAGCTTACGGCCCTCGCCAGGTCGACATAATGCGACAGGTGGTTGCTCAGATATCACCCGGAATAAGCAACGCAATCCATTATCAGGAATCACAGCATCGGGTGATGGAACGCACTGCACTCGCCGAAATCGGACGAGCATCCACTCATGAATCTGATCTTGATTCGATTCTGCTGGTCGTAAGCGGCGCCCTCTCCAACCTGATGAAGTTCGATCACCTTGGAACGATACTGACAGAGCCGCGAGACAACAAAGCCACAGTGGTTTGTTGGTCGACACCGGGTTTGCTGGGACTCGACGTCGGCGATCTTGTGAACATCGAGGGCGCACAGAATGGTACGGGGATTCTCTCAGGTCGTGGAAAAGATCCACTTGGATTGAGCACAAACGGCGGAGCCTTGGAAACTGAAGATCGATTGTGGATGCAGGTTCCTCTCGGCGAACAATCTAATTTGCTCGGCATGCTCGTGGTCAGCGCACATGTCGATGCCGTGCTCAGCGATGAAGAGGCCGATCTACTCCAACGTGTGGCAAACCAGATTTCACCCGCAATCCAGAACGCAAGTCTCACTGCCGATCTAACTAGAACGCTTGAAGAACACCGGGTTGTGGCAATCATCGGTCGTGCGGCCAGCAGCAAGACTGAGATAAAAAGCATCTTCGCCATTGTTGCAAAAGAGCTTGAAAATATTCTGCCGTTCAACCGTTTCGTTGCGAGCGTCTCTGTGCCCGATTCCGAGTTTCTGAATATCTCCTACGGGGTAGGTGAAGATATCGATGGTAAACGTGAGAACGACGTTATTGCGAAACCCAACAGTGATGAGAATCGAGAACTGCGTGCGAAGCGTGCCATTGTGCGGAACGGAAAAGAATCCTTTGGTGACAGCGGTTACGAATCTAGCTCACTACGGAATAAGTTCGAATCATGGGTACAAGTTGCACTGGGTGATATTTCCGACCCAATGGGGTATCTGAGCTTCAGATCCGAACTTGCGGATGCGTACACACCCCTTCATGTCGATTTCCTGGAAGATGTCGCACGGCAAATTTCACCAACCCTCAAGAATGCCCAGATGTTTGAGATGGAGCGGGGTTTGCGTGAGTAGCTCGACTCCCAGAACAAGGAACTTCAGGAAGCAAACGCGGCGAAGACCAGGTTCCTTTCAACTGTCTCACATCAGCTGAAAACCCCGCTCACTATCGTCTCTGGATTTCTTGACCTGATGGCAGACGACGCGGACGAGCTCAAAGAAGAGCACGTTGAAGCTCTGGAGATCATGCAGAAGAACTCATCCCGTTTAGGGCTGTTGATCAACGACGTACTCGACATCTCACGTATGGATGCCGGAAAGCTTCGAATCGAACCTACCACGTTCCTTGCAAACGATCTGATTTCAGAACTCGAAAAGAGCTTTGAGCCTATCCTGGCTACGAAATCCCAGAAGCTCAAGGTCTCGATGTCCAAGTCAGAAGTATGGGTTGAAGCCGATCGAAACCGAACCGCCCAGCTGATCACAAATCTAATCAGCAATGCCCATAAATACTCTGCTGAAAACGCTGAGATCAGGCTGAGTGTCTCAGTTGAGTACGAGAATCTAAGTGTCCTGGTTGAAGATGAGGGCATTGGAATATCAGAAGAAGATCAAAAACAGCTATTTACGGCCTTTTTCAGGGCCGACAACCGTGCCGCTCGTGAAGCCGGTGACACAGGTCTCGGTCTTGTGATTGCAAGGTCGATTGCGGAACTTCACGGCGGCAAAGTCTGGCTGAACAGTATTGAAAACCAGGGCACAACCGTCGCTTTCATAATCCCGGGTGTAACTTCCGAACCGGTCATCGATCCGGATGTTGAAGAAGAACTAACAATGTTGGCGCAACGGTCACTGCTCTATCCGGACACCAATTGCGAAGACATCGGCGAGACCGCATAGTTATTTGTGTATGTGTGTAAACGGTCAGGTATCGATTTACACAGAGTGCGAGAGGAAACTGTAATGAACAAGATACTGATAGTGGATGACAGTTCGAATATCCGACTGCTGTTGAGCAGAACGCTCAAAGCGGCCGGCTATACCGTTTCGGAAGCAACAGATGGCGATGAAGTACTCGCCGCTGCGCTTTCGTATGAGCGGATATGATTCTGCTCGATGTCGCAATGGCAAGAGTCGACGGATTCAAGGCGCTGGCAAACCTGAAGCAAGATCCCAGAACGCGAATCATTCTGGTGATCATGGTCACCGCCAAAGGCCATCCGAACGATCTGGAAACAGCTCGAACACTTGGAGCGCTCGACTACATCAACAAGCCGTGGGCCCATGGCGAAGTCGAGCTAAGAGTTCAGTGGGCGCTGACCGCGGTCGCTCGCCAGCGTGAACAAGACAGTAACCGACTCGCCAGTTAGGCTCTGTAGCCAACAGTAACTTGCTGCAGCTGATAAACATCTGCCAGTCGAGTTACGGCCAATAGTCATAAGGCACCCTCTCGCCTCTTTGCACTACAAGTGGTCTTCTTTTGAAGATCACTTTCCGCGTCTGGCTCCATCGTGTATTCCGAACACACTTCCGTCGAATCTCACACACCTGGTACGAATCGCTACCACTCATAGCGTAATGTATGTGCAGTAGAATCCGATCTCAAGATAAACGGAAGGAAACGTGATGGCGGAACGGTACCACAACTATGTAAACGGAGCGTGGGTCGACGCAACATCCGGAGAGGTGTCGACAAGTACTAATCCGGCAGATCTTTCAGATATTGTTGGCGAATTTCAGCTATCGACCTCTGCTGATGTCGATGTCGCGATAACCGCAGCACACTCGGTCAAGGAAAGCTGGCGACGCACTTCTTCATTGGCACGCGGCGGATACCTGCTAAAGGCGGCGTCTTATCTCGAAGCCAACCTGGAAGAGTACGCACAGGCCATCACCCGAGAATCAGGCAAAGCAATCCTCGAATCCCGAGGTGAAGTCGGGCGCGCCGTGGCGTTGCTCCAGTATTTCGGCGTAGAGGGCTCGAACCCCGTCGGATCGGTCGTTCCTTCGGTAAACCCGAACATTTTGCTGTACACCAATCGAATGCCATTGGGCGTGGTATGCCTTATCACCCCGTGGAACTTCCCACTCGCTATTCCTATCTGGAAAATGGCGCCTGCACTTGTTTACGGGAACACCATCGTTCTCAAACCGGCTTCGGCCACTCCGCATGTCGCTACGCTGATCGCAAGGATGTGGGAAGCAGTTGACCTGCCAGACGGAGTTTTCAACCTGGTTACAGGATCAGGTGCGGCTGTTGGTGATGAACTGGTTACCAATTCGAAAGTGGCTGCAATTTCTTTCACAGGATCCACTCGAATCGGAATGAACATTGCCTCTCAGGCTGCTCAGCGCGGCAAGCGATATCAGCTTGAAATGGGTGGCAAGAACCCGGTGATTGTGCTTCCGGACGCCGATCTTGAACAGGCTGCTGAAATAACCGTGTCGGGTGCGATGAAGTACTCCGGCCAAAAATGTACTGCGACCTCCCGCGCCATAGTGGTCGGCAACATCATGGAAGAGTTCACGAATCTTGTTGTTGAGAAGACCAACGCCCTCAAGATCGGGCCCGGTTCCGATGCCAGCGCGATAATCGTTCCGGTTATTGACCAGGCATCAAAGGACGACATCACGATGATGATCGCACGTGGAGTCGCTGATGGTGGCTCCGTGCTGGCAGGAGGCGGGGTCCCGAACGGCTCGCTGTTCGACAAAGGGACGTTCGTCGAGCCAACTGTCATCAACAACGTAGCTGCCAACGCCTACGTTGCCTGCGAGGAGATCTTCGGCCCGGTGCTGTCGATCCTTCCCGCTAGCGATGCCGAGGATGCGTTGAATATCGCCAACTCAGTTGAGTACGGATTGAGTGCCGGCATATTCACCCGTGACCTGAACTCTGTTCTCGATTTCGCCGACCGTATCGAATCTGGTGTGGTGAAGATCAACGGTGAAACGGCTGGTCTTGAGCCACAGGTTCCGTTCGGTGGCATGAAGGCAAGCTCGTCTGGAGACAGGGAGCAAGGGAAGGCTGCGATCGAGTTCTTCACTCAAACGAAGACTATCTACGTTGACCGCAGTGCAACTTAGTCAACATCCCTGATAGCTTATGGGTCAGGTGAGTGGCGTTATATCGTCAATTGCCGGACCCGTTAATATCAGGGATGCCGCGCTACATTTTGTTTTATTCGGCGATTTTGGGGGTGACATAATGGCAGATCGTTCGTTCAGTGGGGTTTTCCCTATTCTGCAAATGCCTTTCAACGAGGCAGGCCAGATAGTTTTTGAAGACCTGAGGTCGGAAGTCGAATACGCAATTCGTGGCGGTGTTCACGGGGTAGGCATTGCTTACGGTTCTGAAGTGAACAAGCTCGATGATCACGAGCGTGACGAGGCGCTGAGCGCTGTTGTCGATCAGGCGAACGGGCGAATCAAGGTGGTAATGAATACCGGAGCGCCGTCTACGGTGCAGACGATTCACTACACCCGGGCTGCGAAGGTCCTCGGCGCAGATGCAGTGATGATCGCGCCGCCTGCCATCGCTGGCATTCCAACTACGCTGGTCAGTCAACATTTCGTGGAAATAGCAGGCAGCACGAATATCCCGATCTACATGCAGGATATGAACGGTGCCAGCATGAGCCCGACTTTGCTCGCTGATCTTTCTAAGGCTCACGAAAACCTCTGCTACGCGAAAATCGAAACCCTCCCGACCCCGAACAGATTTACGGAAACGGGCGAACTCGCCGGAAGCAATTTATCGATGTTCGGTGGTGCCAACGGCGTCTTCTTCATCGAAGAAATGCGGCGGGGTGCGAAGGGTACGATGCAGGGTATAGCGCTCTGCGACATTGTGAGAAAAACCTGGGATGCGTTCCAGGCGGGCGACGAAGTCGCTGCCGAATCGATGTGGAATCTATATCAGCCGCTCGTAAAGCTTTACACGCTCGCGGAGGGCCAGCTGTACTGGATCGCCAAGGAGATTCTACGCAGGCGTGGGGTGTTCACTCAGGCGTACCCGAGAATGCCCGCTGTGAAGCCTGATGACGGGATTTTCCGAGAGTTAGACTCGTTGATGGAACGCCTTGGAGTAGCGCCCATTTGAGCAATCTGCGGGCACCCGACGGAAGTTCGCTTAAGCCACAGTTGGAGATGATCCGTGGGAGCGAAGCGGTGCCCTCGGTGCCCGACCTACCACCCGGTTATGAACTACGACAGGTCAACTTGGAGGACAAGCACTCCTACTCCCAAACATTCCTCACGGCGTTCGATGATGCTTCTCCATTTGGCGACCTGATGAAACATGCGTTGCCAGAAGGATTTTTCGTAGTCGAGCATCTGCCAACAGGCACGGTTGTAGCGGCATCGACTGCTGCGGTGTACCAAAAGTCTCAGTACCCGGACGGTCACAGTCTGCAGTGGGTGGTCGCTCACTCAGATCATCGCGGGACGGGCGCGGGACGGGCTACGGTAGCTGCGGCGACCCGGGTTCTTGCCGATCAAGCACCAATCTACTCGTATCTATCGACCGACGATTTCAGGATCCCGGCGATCAGCATCTACCTGAAACTCGGGTGGAAGCCGCTTCTCTACCAGGAAGGGCAGATCATCCGATGGGCGACGGTCTTCGAAGTCCTTGGAAAAGAGTTTAATGAGCGCGATTGGCCGACAGCGCCTTAGGTTTGGGCGGCAGCACTGGCTGGATGGGTTCGCCGTTCGGCGCGCCCTACCCCATTATTCCTTCTCCATGAGGGAGAAGTTAAGGTTGAGGGGGAATGCTGACGCTGTTGGCAGCAACCGCCAGCCCGCGAAAGCACCCCAAATTCCTCGACTCCGATGACGAAGCTCATCCCGATGAAAATCGGGACTCGGAACGGGAAGTTTACGTGCGGGCTAGAGCCCCGGCGGCGGCACCACTACGGCGTCATACGAGTGACGTGACCCGACCATGTTGGAATGTTCAAACACGTCGAGGGCTGCTTCGTACAGGTCCTTCTCAACAGCGATACCACCCGACCATGTGCCCAACTCCTGGTAAGCCCCTACGGCTGCGGCAATCGCTGACTCAGCCATATCAGGGAAGAAGCTCGCTTCCGCCTTTGCGATCTCTGCAGGATCAGCGGTATTTACCCACTCTCTAGATGCTTTGAAGGCAGCTGCGAAGCGTTTCGCATCATCTGTCTCTAGCCAGTCCCAGCGTCCGACAAGACTCGAGAAGGCGACCGGCCCGACAGCCTCACCGACGGAAGCGACAATGTGTGACTGCCGGTCGAGTTCAAGCTGCTGAGGGAACGCACCCTGCTCGTGGAAGTAGTCGCCTTCGCCGTTTCGCCACTGCGTCATCATCGCATCACCGCCGGGCGATTCGATGTCGTCGACATCCGCCAGATCGACACCCAGCTTGTGGGCGCCGTAGCGGAGCATCACTTCAGGTTGGCCACCGTGCACGTGAAGGAACTTACCTTGAAGAAGGTTTTTCCATGAAAAGTCGGAGTCTGGATTTCGACCGGCGATAAAGAAACCGTCGTGCCGGTTGATCTGGGCGAAGTGTGCGAACGGGGCTTTCGTCCCTTTGTCGAGCGGCCCCCAACTTGCCGAAACCGCTGCCTGCGCAACATCCATGCGACCCTCGGCTACTGCCCCACCACTGCTACCGCCAGCCTCAACAACGTGGTACTCACCTGTCAGGCCTTCTTTCTCAAGAAACCCGCCAGCGATTGTGCAGATCATTGGGCTGTAGAAGGCTGAGTGGCGGGAAGCCATGATGTTGAGCTTGGTCATGTTTGGTTGGTTCCTAGGTGGGTCGATGGCAAGTCTGTTCGTAGATCACGGTTCGATAGGCCAGATTCTAACGCCGTCGCGAACGGAACGGCTCACTGCCAGATCAACAACGCGCCATCTTCAGTGACAGCACTGAGAATTATAGTGCCGTTTGCCGATTCTAATGTCGTGAGGTTTGTGGCGAGCCTTGAGCCGAGTGGCAACTCCCAGACTTCCTCGACGGTGTTGCCAACTCGACGGAGAGCTACCAGGGTTTTCTGGTCTCTTGATGGCACCAGTATTTCGACGTGTCCATCGCCGTCGAAATCTCCTGTCATCGCCTTATCGAGGTTACGCTCACCGTTTACGTGCGACATGTACCCGCCGGCTTTCGAGGCAACGATCTCGAGCTTGCAGCCTGCTAAACGATAGAACTCGGCGACACCTCCGATATGCGGGGTTTTGACTACGGCGATTTCGGTCTCGCCGTTCGGTCCGAGCGGCCCTACGGCTATTTGATGAAGCCACCTGAAGCCGGTTCCAATCGTGTCTGACTCGGCGATCACATGTAGCCCATTTTCACTGTGTGCAAAAACCACTAGCCGCGATCCGTTGCTCGAACTGCTGACTGTTGTTATCACCTCATCACGACCGTCGCCATCGAGGTCAGCCAACAGCGGGAATAGTCCTTCGAATACGTCGACGGATGCAAGCTTGAATCGTTGCTTGTTCCGGACATCACCCTTCGAGAATGCAACCAGTTCGCCCCACTCGATTCGATCACCGAGCGCCCCATGCGGATATCGCTCTGTCGGACCTGAAAACGAATACAACGTGTCGCCGTTGCCAATGACTGTCAGAGCGTCAGGAACGTTCTCGATATCTGATAGCGCTGCGGCCATAACAAGGTCGTTAATACTGACGATGGCGTTCACGCTCAAATCTGCCCTGCCCGATTCGTCGATTGAAAGGAACGGCGGGGCACGCCAGACTTCCTCAAGTGGTGAGGCGATTTTCACGCTGAACAGTTCGTTGTTTTCGACCCGAAAAGTCGTCCATCTGCCATCTGCCGCGACGACACCCCACACTGCGCTGTTTTCAGAGCCGTTTTTCGAATCAGGGGCACCAACAAGGCAGAGAGGCTTGCTGAACGTTGTCGACAGCTCGATCCGCAGTGGCTCCAATGGTAATCGGCCTGAGCCAGAAGAATGTCGATTCGCCGGGTGGGTCACATATGTGTTCATATTCGAGAATGGGCTTGGTTTGAATGGCGGCTCTTGAGTCGGTTGGCTCACTTCTAAAGTGTTCAATTCCGACTTCTCGCAGCCGATTATCATCACGATAAGCACGACTGCCAACAGAATCCGTTTCAATGTCTCGCCTTACGGTGCTACCGCGTGTTGTTGCTCTTTATCGAAAAAGGTGCCGGGTTTGTTGAGCGGCCGAGCAGAACAGAGCAAATCTGTGTGAATTTTCACAACCTGATGGCAGTTGCCACTCCGTTGTGACGAATCATACGGTGAAATAAACTTCGAATGATCGGCTCGGCACTCGATATTTTGCGTCGGCGGTGAAATTCCGACGGGCTCAAACGACAGCGACTCTTAATGCTGACTAAGCGGCCTTTGCATCTATCTCAAGATCTGCGAGCAGAAGTTCGACGGTGAATGTTGAGCCTGCCCCGATGACACTCGATACGTTGATGGTTCCACCGTGCTCTTCGACTATAGATCGAGAGAGGAAGAGCCCTAGCCCCGTGCCTTTTCGCTCAAGGGCATCAGGGTTTGTTGATCGGAAGTAGGGTGTGAAGAGTCTATTGATATCGGCTTCCGAAATTCCAAGCCCATGATCCGTCACAGCGAATGTGATTCGGTCGTCTGTAGTTTCATAACTGACTTCGACGGGGCCTTCTACAGGTGAGTATTTGAGGGCGTTCGTAATCAGGTTTGTGAAGACCTGCCCGAGCCTGTCGGGATCTCCATCGACATGTTCACCCGACGTCCCATCCGAATACACGACTCGATGTTCGATTTCATCGCTCGATACTTTCAATCCCTCGATCACAGAACTTCAGACACCGATTACGTCATGGTGTCGTTTATCTGTGGTGAAATGGCCAGACTCGATGTTTGTAATATCGCTCAGGTCGTCGATTAGTACTGCCATTTGCCGGGCTGATTTTTCGATTGAGGCAGCGAATTCGCGCTGTTGATCAGGCAGATTATCCGCATCGTATCTCAGGATGTCGGCATATCCGATCATCACTGAAAGTGGCGTTTTAATCTCGTGGGCAACTTCTGACATAAATTGTGTCTTGGAATCACTAAGTTCCCTCAGTTGCTGGTGAGCTAAACGCAACTCAGCTTCGGTGTTTTCGACCCCGTCTTGCATATGCGCAAGTCGTTCGTTTTGACCGACAAGGTGCCGTTGCAGGTCGATAAGTGACTCCGAGTTTCGGGCGTTGATAACGGCAGATCTCACGTGCACCGAGATGTTGTCAGCAAAGTCGATTTCTGCAGGGGAGAAAGCGTAAGGATTGTTTGAGCCTATCCACACCTGGGCAACCAGTTCGGTTCCAACTCGAATGTTGATGGACAACAGGGTGCGAATTCCCACTTCGACCGCCATGGTGGCGATATGCGAACGGTTTTTTAATTCTTCAAGTTCGTCCGCACGCGTCACACTGACATCACCCGCAGCCATCGGATCTTTCAACGCCTCTAAAACCAGTCGGTAGTCATCGACGCCGAATCCGGGCAAGTGCATTCCAATGGATTGCCGGACACTGATCTTGCGGTTCTCTAAATCAGAGACTGCAATCGCAAAGAAATCAAGGGTAAGTGCACGGCCAACGTATACCGCCACGCACTTCGATACCTCGGACAGTTCGAGACTGTTGTGAACGTTGTTGCCGAAATCGTCCGCAATCGACTTCAACTGCGCCCGTAGCACGGCCGAATCGTTGCCATATTCGCCGGTGTCTATCGTGGAGTCGGTATAGCCTTCGGATGCATCCACTCGCTGAAGCAGGCGGCCGTAGCCGATCATCACAGACATGACGAAGAGCACGGCAATGTTGATCGGGCCATTTCCTTCAATGAGAACCGATAACGGTCCGGCACCAGTAATGAAATAGATGAAGCCGTGTGAGACTACGCCAACCAGCGAGCCAATTACCGCTCCTCGCACTCCAAATAAAATGGCAGACAGGAACACAGGGATGGCTACCAGCCCGTTCGCCGCAACTTCCGACGTATTTGTTAGCGACAGGAATATAACCGCCCACAGCAAAAATATGCCGACAGGCAGCCCGAGTCGGGGGATGAATCCCACTGATATTAGGTGTCTAACCATGAAGTACAACCGAGGAGTCCAAAGCTAACGTCAGGAGACTACATCCGGATTCTCGAGCGACAGCATCTCATTCACTTCGATCATAATTCGTCTTTATCTTGCCAACATCGGTCTTTTGGTAGCATCGATTGCGGTTTGCACTGAACGGGTTCCACGTGGTCTATAACCAACCGACACCATGACTGGGCGGCGGTTATCCTTGAACAATCATCAACCTCATGCGGCCGTACTTCACTGCAAATTGCGAAATAACTCGAACTTCAACATGCGATCACTGCTTCCCGCGCCGAAGCACGCCGGCAGATTAATACTGCCCGCCATTTTGCTGATTACGCTGCTCGTTCTCACTCAGTGTTCTGACAACAAATCTACGTCGACGCCGGTTCCACCTGTTCCAACCG
>Ga0302132_10000665_pt1 | contig 19644 bp, 14 predicted proteins | sample CB9_321_MG_FD_203113 | JGI IMG/M metagenome (GOLD analysis project Ga0302132, IMG submission 203113) | Marine microbial communities from Western Arctic Ocean, Canada - CB9_32.1 | ecosystem: Environmental > Aquatic > Marine > Oceanic | place: Canada: Western Arctic Ocean | collected 2017-09-19
GTTTTAAATGTGGCATTGTTGGATTACCAAATGTGGGAAAATCCACCCTCTTTAACGCATTAACAAAAGCGGGCATTCAAGCAGAAAACTACCCTTTCTGCACGATCGAGCCAAATGTCGGGATTGTGTCCGTACCTGATCTTCGAATGGATGCATTAGCCGAATACGTTAATCCTCAAAAAATTATTCCCACGACGATGGAATTTGTTGATATTGCCGGAATTGTCGCTGGCGCCTCTAAAGGTGAAGGCCTTGGTAATAAGTTCCTTGCAAATATTCGTGAAACAGATGCCATTGCTCACGTCGTAAGATGCTTTGAAAATGATGACGTGATCCATGTATCAGGAAAAGTGGACCCCCTCGATGATATTTCCACCATTAATACCGAGTTATTATTAGCGGATATTGAGTCTATGGAAAAAGCTGTTTTTCGTGTTAGCAAACTCGCAAAAGGTGGCGACAAAGAAGCCAAAGGCCAAAAAGACTTTTATGAAAAATTAAAAGCGCATTTAGAAGATGAAAAGCCTGCCCGTTCATACTCATTAAGCGATGCTGAAAAAATTTGGATGAAACAATTATTCTTGTTAACAGCAAAACCAACCCTTTATATCGCTAATGTTGATGAAGAAGGTTTTGACAATAACCCTCTCCTGGATCTTGTTGCTGATTTTGCTCAAAATGATGATGCTTCCATCGTGGCGATATGTGCTTCTGTAGAATCTGAAATCGCAGAGCTTGAAAATGATGAACGTGACGAATTTTTAGAAGATCTTGGACTTGAAGAACCAGGACTTAATCGTGTTATTCGTGCAGGCTATGAGTTATTGAGCCTTAGAACCTACTTCACAGCAGGTGTCAAAGAAATTAGAGCTTGGACCATCCATAATGGTAGTAGCGCTCCACAAGCCGCCGGCGTTATTCATACTGATTTTGAAAAAGGTTTTATTCGCGCTGAAGTCATTGCCTATGAAGACTTTGTTGGTAATAAAGGGGAACAAGGTGCGAAAGATGCTGGCAAATGGCGCTTAGAAGGTAAAGATTATATTGTCCAAGATGGGGATGTGGTGCATTTTAGGTTTAATGTTTAATCTCCACAACCCTTCCTTCATCTTGGTAGGCAATAAATATCTCCTTCGTTGCTAACGGCAAATACCCTGCCCCTTTCTCAGGCCATTCAATAAATGAAATAGCATTGCCTTCAAAGTTATCTCTAAAACCCATCCATTCCAATTCCTCAGGGTCAGCAAGACGATAAAGATCATAATGGAAAACTATACAATTCGAGAATGGATACTCTTCAACAAGCGTATATGTAGGGCTTTTAACATTACCATTATAACCCATACCACTTAGGATACCTTTTACTAAGGTTGTTTTGCCTGCACCCAAATCACCATTTAAATAAACAACATCACCAGCTTGAAATGATTTTGAAAGCTTTGCTCCAAACTCTAGCATCTCTTCATTATTTTCTAAGTACACTTTTTTAGCCACAAGATTTTCCTCAGAATGTTTATTGCATTTGATCGCAATAGTTTAAGAATTCCCCTACTAAGATAAATGATCCAAAGACGACTAGCAGCTCGCTCTCTTTGCCTTCAGAAGATAATACACTATCAAAACAATCTTTAGGGGCTCCATAAAATGTTGTTTTTTCTATGTCTGTAAAAGAATTTTGTAAATGTTCAGTTGTTGCCCCACGTTTATCAATACCTGAAACACTACAAATATGCCAATGATCAATGATCGGTTTAATATAGGCTATCATTCCACGGATATCTTTAGTCTCCATTGCCGTAAATATAACAGAAATCCTCTTGATTTCCGTCTTTTTTAGATGTTTTAATTTATGCGTGAGGTTTTGAACCGATTGTTTATTATGAGCGACATCGACCAATATTTTTTTACCCGAAAATATAATCGTTTGACAGCGCCCAAGTATTTCTATTTTATCTATAAACGTTTCAGGCTTTGGTATCTCTAGATCAAATTCTTTAGACAATAATGAGAGCGCCATGCCCGCAGTAGCAATATTATTTGGATGCAGAGATTGAGCGTCGTTACTCTCTAAAATGTGGTAATCTTGTCCAATTAAATAGGTTTGACCTGTGCGCATAGATAGGAAATCTAAAAGTTTTTGCGGTGGTGATGGATCCCCAATAATCAATGGCTTTCCTGCGCGTTCGATGCCTATTTTATTGATAGTTACTTCATCTCGAGTTGCGCCTAAGATATGACTGTGGTCAATGTCAATATTGGTAATCACCGCCATATCAGCATCCAAGGTATTTGATGGATCAAGTATCCCTCCCAAACCCACTTCTAAGAGTAATACCTTTGGTTGATATTTTTGAACCATATAACACGCTAATAAAAAAGCATATTGCGGGAAGCTAAGATTATATTCTTTTTGTTTTACAAGTGCCGTAATGAATTCCAAACCCTCGACAAGAAACTCATCCGACAAAGGAGTGCCATCAATTCTTACCCTTTCGTTATATTCTTTAACATGTGGAGAGGTATTAGTGACCACTGAAATGCCAGCTCTCACCAATGCTTGCTCAATAATCGTTACCGTAGAGCCTTTGCCATTCGTGCCACCAACGGTAACTATAAAAGTATTTCTGGGTGGAGTAAAATTAATGACAAATTTTTGCAGTGCTTCAAAAGATGCCGGGTAAGAGAGATTATATATAATCTCTAACCACTCAGATTTTGTCATGTCTTAGTCATTATAAGTTAAAAGCTGTAACAATAAAGGCTTATGATTTTTCTTCCGTGGAAGAGTCAGAGACCTCATCGGATATAAAAGTATCAAGTTCTGCTTCTTCAGTAAGATCCTTGCTTTTACTTTTACTGTTCATCAGCATCCCCACAATATTTGCGATTTTGCCGCGAAGTTCTCGACGATCACAAATAATATCAATCATGCCTTTTTCTTGAAGAAACTCACTGCGTTGGAAACCTTCTGGCAATGTTTCACGAACCGTTTGCTCAATGACTCGAGGTCCTGCAAAACAAATCAACGCATTGGGTTCAGCGATATGTAAGTCTCCCAGCATAGCTAGTGAAGCTGAAACGCCACCTGTTGTCGGGTCTGTTAAAACCACAATATAAGGAAGCTTATGCTGTGAAAGTCGAGCTAAAGCCGCACTGACCTTTGCCATTTGCATTAATGAAAATAAAGACTCTTGCATTCTGGCACCGCCACTTGCGGTAAAGCAAATGAAGGGACATTTTTTTTCAATGGCTGCATGCACGCCACGCAAGAATTTTTCACCCACAACAGAGCCCATAGAGCCACCCAGAAAACTAAACTCAAAAGCTGCTACAACCACTGGCTGAGATTTTAATGTGCCTGAATAAACTATTAGAGCATCTGATTCTGAGGTTTTCTTTTGAGCGGCACTAATCCGATCTTTATATGCTTTTGTATCTTTAAACTTAAGCATATCTTTGGGTTTGAGATTACCCGCAATTTCCACTAAATCATCCGTGTCTAAAAATTTCTGCAGCCTTGCTCTCGCTGCAATACGTAAGTGATGACTGCATTGAGGACATACCTGTAAGTTTTTTTCAAGCTCTGGGCGATAGATAACACTGCTACAACTACTACATTTTTCCCACACACCTGCCGGCATTTCTTTGCGTTCGCCGCTAGAACTTACTTTATTTGTAATTCTATTAAACCAGCTCATCTTATTCCATTATGGTCAATTCAAGTTTTGTAATTATAGCTTGTCATTGTGGCGATGTACAATAAGGTTTTAAAGCGTCCGTCTTATTTTAACCGCATCGGCTAAATTCGAGAGCACACTTACAGTGGTTTCCCATGAAATACAAGCATCGGTAACACTTTGGCCATACACCATATTTCCGCTAATTTTCTGATTACCCTCTTCAAGGTGGCTTTCAATCATTAAACCAAAAACATTCGTATCACCTCGAGCAATCATATCAGCAACAGAAGCGGAGACAATCGGCTGTCTTGTATAATCTTTTTCACTATTACCATGACTACAATCCACCATTAATCGAGCAGAAAGCCCTGAATGATTTTGTTGCTCTATAGCTTTGGCAATATGTTTTTCAGAGTAATTGGGTCCTGTTTTTCCACCGCGTAAAATAATATGTGTGTCTTTATTGCCTTTAGTGCTAAAGATTGCAGTCGTACCGTTTTTAGTTACCCCTAAAAAATGATGTGGTGAAACGGATGACTTTATGGCATCGACTGCCACCTGCATATTGCCATCTGTTCCATTTTTAAACCCGATAGGGCAAGAAAGTCCTGATGAAAGCTCACGATGCACTTGACTTTCTGTCGTGCGCGCACCGATCGCGCCCCAAGAGATAAGGTCTGATACATATTGAGGGCTAATGACATCCAGGTATTCCGTACCACAAGGTATCCCCATATCAGATAGCTCTAGAAGTAACCCTCTGGCACCTCGCAACCCTTTATTGATATTAAAACTATTGTCAAGATCGGGATCATTAATAAAGCCTTTCCAGCCAACAGTTGTACGAGGTTTTTCAAAATACACGCGCATGATAATCAACAATTCATTTTCATGTTTCTTTGCAGACTGAACAAGACACTCACCATACTCAATCGCTGCACCATAATCATGCACTGAGCAAGGCCCTACTACGATAACAAGTCGATCATCTTTACCGTGGATACATTTAGATATTTGTTGACGAGCATTAAAAATAACCTTTGAGGCATTTTCAGAAATGGGAAACTCATCTAGTAACACGCTAGCAGGGACTAACGCACGTATATCATCAATTCGAATATCATCTGTGGATTGCATTCACTTACTCATAAGCTTTTTTAGTTCTAACGAGAACTATATCACGTATGCGCTGGAAGCCAACGGGCTTTAAACCTTTTTATATAAAATAATAGTGCTCATGATGAAACTTAATACTTGAAATAGCCTCTCGAAGTTTACCATTGATTTCGCTGCGAGAGAGTCGAGCATTATGCAGCAAGCAGTAGACGAGATTTCTTCGTCCGGCATAACTTATTTTAAGAGTGTTGCTTTGACGGGCGCCGGTGAATTTTCACTTGTCGGCTCGAATTTTAGTGTATCGTCAGGGTTAATGTCGAGAATTACCGGTGGCGGTTTTGACGAGATGCTTAATTTTGATTATTCGGTGTAAACAGTGCTAGATATGTGTTTTCGTCGGACACGCACAAGAACAATGCCGCAGAATCAGCTAGAGTTTGCGCGTATCTGGAAGAGCTTGATTTTACTCACGACATTAGAAATCTTTTTCAAGTTATTATTCGTTGATCATCAGACAGGTCTTGACCTAATGCCGCATAAAATGCAGGTTTGATGCGTTTAATTTCTTCTTTATATGATCCCCATGTGGATTCAAATATTGCCATATACGCTCAACCGGTTCACACCAATTAATTTTTAATTTCCTCAAAGTATAGTTAAATCTGTGTTAGAATCCAAATTATTAAACTATTGCTTAATGAAGCATAAATTGGGAACTTAAAGTGCTCTTCTTTGACGCACGGACTCTGCCAACCGATCGAGCATCTTTTCAGTTGTTTTCCAAGAAACGCAAGCATCTGTAATGCTTTTACCATACACCATATCCTTGGAGATTTTTTGATTACCCTCTTCTAGATGGCTTTCGATCATCAGACCAAAAATTTGGGTGTGGCCTCTAGAAACCATATCTGCAATATAATTAGAAACAATGGGTTGACGATTAAAATCTTTACTGCTATTTCCATGGCTGCAATCAATCATAATTTTTGCGTTCACCTTGGATTTTGTTTGTTGATCAAAAGCAGCTTCTATGGATTCTTGATAATAGTTTGGTCCAGCTTTCCCACCACGTAAAATCACATGGGTATCTTGATTCCCTTCTGTTTCAAAAATAGCTGCGGTGCCATTTTTGGTGACACTTAAAAAGTGATGTCCGGACTGTGCCGCACCTATTGCATCCACGGCCACTTGCACACTACCATCCGTTCCATTTTTAAAACCGACAGGACAAGAAAGACCAGAAGCTAGTTCTCTGTGCACCTGGCTCTCCGTAGTGCGCGCACCAATTGCACCCCAAGAAATTAAGTCGGCAATATATTGCGGTGAAATAACATCTAAATACTCCGTACCACAAGGCATTCCCATTTCGGTAAGTGCCAGTAATAATGTTCTTGCATTTCTGAGACCATCATTAATATTGAAACTACCATCCAAATTTGGATCATTGATAAAACCTTTCCAACCCACAGTTGTCCGCGGTTTTTCAAAATACACGCGCATCACAATTATCAGTTCATTTTCGAGTGTTTTTGATTTTTTAGTCAATTTTTTAGCGTACTCAATCGCGGCATCAAAATCATGGATGGAGCATGGTCCAACGACAACAACAAGACGGTCATCTTTTCCATGAATACAATCTGATATTTCTTTATGAGCGTCTAGTATTACTTGTGATGCCTTATTTGAAACTGGCAACTCATCCATTAACACACTTGCACTGAGTAATGATCGTTTATTCCGAATTCGTAAATTATCGGTTGTTTGAATTTTTTGCAAGGATAAACTCCAACGTTATTTTTTAATACGCCAGAAATTGTAACCGAAGTGGGAGCATCTAATCTAGCTCAAATTGCGACTGTTTTGACTATTTTTTCTTTCGAATAAATTTCGGCTTTAATATGTCAACCATCAGTCTATTTTCAAAATCAATACGCAACATAATGCCTAATACAAAACACATCACTAGTAGGCTACTGCCACCATAACTAATCAATGGTAATGTCAAACCCTTTGTCGGCAAAACGCCGATGTTAACCCCAACATTTACCAACACTTGAAAAGCAATCCAAAAAGTAATGCCATAGGAGATAAAAGCTTCAAATAAACGATCAAGTTGATGGGCTAATTTGGCAATTTGAAGGCCACGCCAAACCAGAACACCATAAAGCGCTAATAAAGCAAAAACACCAATCGTGCCTAGCTCCTCAGCAACAATAGACAATATAAAGTCAGTGTGTTCTTCAGGAAGATAGTAAAGCTTTTGAATGCTATCCCCCAGCCCAAGGCCAAACCAACCGCCCCGCCCAAATCCGATCAGTGATTGTGTTAGCTGATAGCCAGAACCATAGGGGTCTGCCCAAGGGTTTGAAAAGCTGGTGAGCCGAGCTAGACGATAAGGCGAATGAATCACCAATGCGGTAGCCGCCCCACCTCCAGCAACAATCAGCATTGCAAACCATTTTAAGTTCACTCCTGCCATAAACATCACACCAAACACAGCTGTAAACATGACTACTGACGCACCAAAGTCAGGCTGAAGAAGCAGCAGAACGGCAATCAATGCCAATAAGCCAATTGGTTTCATGACACCCCAAAAATCATTCTTAGCATAATCGCCATATTTCACCAAATAGCTTGAAAAATACATGATGCCACAAAGCTTGACTACTTCTGACACTTGAACATTAATAAAACCAAGTGGGATCCAGCGCCGACTACCATTTACCACATGTCCAACCCCTGGGATAAGTACAGCAATCAATAATACAAAAGCAAGAATGAGCCAAAATTTACCCATTTTATGATAATTGTCTATGGGAATAAATAATGCAACCAACATAGCGCATAATGCCATTATGCAAAAAATCCCTTGTCTAATCACAAAATAATAGGGGTTCCCATAATCGAACTGTGCATCCACCATCGAAGCAGAAGAAACCATAATGAATCCAAATGCCAATAAAACTAAAATAGCAAAAACAAAAGTCATATCTAATGAGATTGGTGCTTTTACCCTTTCTGAAAACATTTTTTTTCGTGAGAAAAACGATAATAAATTCATATCTTACTGAACTCCAATTGTTTTACTTCATGCATAAACATCTCTCCTCTTTGCGCAAAACTTTGAAATTGATCAAAGCTAGAACAAGCAGGTGAGAATAAAACAATATCACCTGAGTTTGCTAGGATTTTTGCTTTACGCAATGCTTCCTTCATAGTTTCAACCAAAGATATTTGGCATGTGTTTTGTAGGGTGTTTAGAATAAACTTCGCATCTCTTCCATAGATTAGAATATGTTGAACATGTTTGCTAATTGCAGGGATGAGCATTGTAAAATCTCCTCCCTTTGCAATGCCGCCTAAAAGCAAAATAATATTTTTCTCCTTGGCCCCGGCCAACCCCATAATTGCCGCAAACGTTGCACCTGTATTCGTGCCCTTTGAGTCATTAATATAGGTAACTCTATCAATAACAGCGACAGGCTGACAACGATGAGGCAACCCTTCAAATGACTGTATTATTTTTATCGTCATTTCCCTATTAATATCCAATGAATCGACAATGGCAAATACGGCGAGAATATTTTCAAGATTATGACTGCCTTTGATTTGAAAAATATTACCATCAACCATTTTTTCGCCACTGAAAAGCAAAGCCTGATTTTCAGGAGATAGGACATAACTTTCCTGAGAGTTTATCCAAACTATATCTTTAGCGCCCTCTAATACTTCGATCTCAAAAGCATCATTTTTATTTAATACTAATGTGTCACATTGATTCATCAAGCGGTATTTAGCTTCACAATATGCCTGAAATGAACCATGTCGATCGATATGGTCTGGTGATATATTCAAAATACAACCAATTTTGGCATTTAAGTGGTAAATATGTTCTAACTGAAAACTAGAAAGTTCTATTACATAATAATCAATAGTATTATCTAAAGCAGATAAAGCAGGCACACCAATATTCCCAATCACCGCGACTCGGAAACCCGCACCCGTCAGCACCTTACCCACAAGCGTGGTAACGGTGCTTTTACCGTTGGATCCGGTAATGGCAATAATGGGCGCTTTAGCATACGCTACAAATAGCTCAATGTCCGAAACGATTTGCACGCCAAGGGTATGAAGAAGCCCAAACTTAGAATCTATAAGGTTTATACCTGGACTTGTGACAATCAAGTCAATTTTAAGATTTATATCTTCAAAATGATTGGCTATTTTTATCTGACATTGAGCATGTTGGCTTTGATCATAGATTTGTAAATTCACATCGTATATTTCAAAGAATTCAACAACCGATTTACCCGTTACTCCAAATCCAAGCAGCAGCACATTGGTAATCATCTTCCCGCGATAACTAAATTGTTTTTTCTGCCTACTGCGCATGAGCAAACCTTACCTAATTTTTAATGATGCCAATCCGATCAGTACAAATATTGCCGTTAGTATCCAGAAACGTACCACAACTTTTGGTTCTGCCCACCCCTTTAATTCAAAGTGATGATGAATTGGTGCCATCTTAAAGACTCTTTTCTTTCTTAATTTATAGGAGCCCACCTGCAAAATAACAGAAACCGTTTCGATCACAAAAATAAATCCCATAATAAATAAAACAAGCTCCTGCCTCAAAATAAGTGCAATACAACCTAGAGCAGCCCCTAAGGCTAAGGCTCCCACATCGCCCATAAACACCTCGGCAGGGTATGAGTTATACCATAAGAAACCAATGCCAGCACCACAAATAGCCGCACAAAAAATCACAACGTCCCCTGTGCCTGCAATGTAATTCATCAATAAATAACTGGCAAAATTTGCGTTGCTACTGACATACGCAAAAGCCCCTAAGCCTGCCGCAACCATCACAATAGGCAAAATAGCCAAACCATCTAGTCCATCTGTTAAATTAACCGCATTGCTACTACCCACAATGACAAAATAGCCAAAAATAACAAAAAATCCACCAAGCGGAATAACCAATTGTTTGGTAAAAGGAATGGAAATAGATAAATCCATGTAAGGGTTCAAAACCAGAAAAATAGCCACTACCGTAATCAGTCCAAAGACTGACTGCATTAGGTACTTCCATTTCGCCCTTAGTCCTTTTGCATTTTTCTTTGATAATTTTAAATAATCATCTAAAAAGCCAATCAACCCAAAACTTAAAGTTACAAACAGGAGTATCCAAGTAAATTTATTTGTTAAATCTGACCAAAGCAGTACGGAGATGGCAATGGAAAAAAGAATCAAACACCCTCCCATGGTTGGCGTGCCTTTTTTACTTAAATGTGACTGGGGACCATCATCACGAATCATTTGCCCTATCTGCATTTTTTGTAACCAACGGATCATTGGCTTACCAATGATAATCGCAATAAGCAAGGCCGTGAGTGCTGCCAATACGGAACGAAGTGCGATATAATTAAAAACGAAAAATATGCGATTATATTCTGTTAACCAATTTGCAAGCCAAAGTAACATGTGAAAACCTGTATTTATGTCAATAAGTTATTTATCTGTAGGGACAACTCCCTGAATTACTTAGTATAAAGGATATTTTAAAGATGAAACAATAGAACTCCTATAACTTATTTAATATGCTATGATTATTGACACACCATTTCAATGTAATATTCATGATGCCTGAAAACAAATATCCACTTTTATCTCAAGAACTTGACCTCGGTTTCACCACCTTAAAAAATCGCATCATTATGGGCTCTATGCATACGGGTCTTGAAGAAGAAAAAGGCGGTTTTGATCGCCTCGCTGCTTTCTATGCTGCCCGCGCTAAAGGCGGCGTTGGTCTGATTGTTACCGGCGGCATTGCGCCGAATATTCGAGGATGGGTGATGCCTTTTGCGGCAAAAATGACCAAAAAATCTGAGGCTCGAAAACATCAAAAAGTGACGCAAGCTGTTCATGATGAAGGTGGAAAAATACTCATGCAAATCCTCCACACTGGACGATATGCTTACCACCCTCTTGCGGTAGCACCCTCTAAACTCAAAGCACCTATTTCTCCCTTTACACCCAGAGCCTTAAGTAAAAGAGGCATCCATAAAACCATTAAAGACTATGCTAAAAGTGCCGTTCTAGCACAATCTGCTGGATATGACGGTGTTGAGATTATGGGATCAGAAGGCTACTTGATTAATCAATTTTTAGTCACTCGAACTAATAAGCGCACAGATGATTGGGGTGGCGATTATAAGCACCGAATGAAATTTGCAGTGGATATTGTTGCCGCAACTCGAAAAGCCACTGGTGATAAATTTATTATCATGTATCGTCTATCTATGCTTGATTTGGTTGAAAATGGCAGCAGTTGGGATGAAGTTGTCGCCTTGGCAAAAGCTGTTGAGAAAGCAGGAGCAACCATTATCAATACAGGTATTGGATGGCATGAGGCGCGTATTCCCACCATTGCCACAATGGTACCTAGAGGTGCTTTTGTGCCCATCACACAAAAAATGAAAGGCGAAGTTTTTATTCCACTTGTCACAACAAATCGTATCAACACACCAGATGTGATTGAGTCAATCCTTGAAAGTGGCTCAGCCGATATGATTTCAATGGCGCGCCCTTTCCTTGCCGATCCTGATTTTGTGAATAAAGCAACTCAAGGTAAAGAAGATGCGATTAATACCTGCATTGGCTGCAATCAAGCCTGTCTTGATCATGTGTTCTTGAAAAAGAGCGTTTCTTGCTTAGTTAATCCATTGGCTTGCCTTGAATCAAAAGTTTCACTCAAAAAAACAACAACGCCTAAAAAAATAGCGGTAATCGGTTCGGGCCCTGCTGGATGCAGTTTTGCGATAACCGCAGCTGAATGCGGACATGGGGTCACACTTTTTGAAGCTCGTGACCACATTGGTGGACAATTTAATTTAGCCAGCAACGTCCCTGGAAAAGAAGAGTTCACAGAGACACTTCGTTATTTTAAACATCAGATTAAAGAACATGAGGTTGATTTAAAATTAAATCACATTGTCACAGAAAACGAGCTTAAATCTGAAAATTTTGATGAAATTGTTATTGCCACCGGAATTGAACCACGGATTCCGAGTATTCCAGGCATTGACCATGAAAAGGTAGTGACTTATATGGAACTACTGAATGGTAGCAAAGAAGTAGGAAAAACAGTAGCAATCATTGGTGCAGGCGGTATCGGCTTCGATGTTGCCACCTATTTAGCTCATAACGGAAAGAAAATTGGTTTGGATAAAAATGAATTCTACAAAGAATGGGGGATAGATATTCACGCTACCCATCGTGGCGGACTCATCAAACCTGAGATCACACCATCAGACCACACCATATTCTTGTTGCAACGTAAAACAGAAAAGCATGGAAAAAGACTTGGGAAAACTACAGGTTGGATTCATAGGAGCACTTTAAAACATAAAAACGTCAACCTTATTTCCGGTGTAAGCTATGATAAAATTGATGATAAAGGACTTCATATTTCTAAAGATGATAAAACGCAAGTCATTGATGTTGATAATGTGATTTTATGCGCAGGTCAGAATTCTGTGCGTGATCTTTATGACGCCTTAAAAGATTCAGACATAAATATTCATATTATTGGTGGCGCAGATAAGGCGCTTGAAGTTGATGCAAAACGTGCGATTAATCAGGCCGTTAATTTAGCAATGTCGCTTTGATTATTATAAGGTTTTCACCTATTATTAAAAATATCTGAGATTAAAAGTTAACAAGGTCTTTATAAAAATGGAAATTGCCATCATGATTATCTTTGGCTGTTTTGCGGGACTTGCCGCAGGGCTATTGGGTTTAGGTGGTGGTGTTATTTTCGTACCAGTTCTTGCGTATGTGTTTCTTCATCAGGGTATTGGCGGCCCTTTTTATTACATGCACTTTGCTGTCGGCACCTCTTTGGCCATTATGATTTTTACCTCTGCCACAGCCTTTAGAGAAAACAAAAAGAAACATCGAATAAATAAATATGCTTTTAAACGCACCATTCCTTGGGTGGTCTTATTTTGTACTTCAGGCGCTGTTGTTGCAAGCTTCTTGCCCAGCTATATGTTGAGTTTGTTTTTTGCATTATTGTTAATTTTAATGATGTTTAAACTTTTCAAAAAAGTCATTCAGCCATCCTCAAAGAAAAAATTTGCGGATGGTGTGATTGCTGATGATATTGATATTCATATTAAAAGTCATTCAGCCATATTTAACGGAATCTTGATTGGCTTGCAAGGTGGCATGCTTGGCGGTGGAGGTGGTGTGATTACGGTTCCCTACCTCACACATAAAGGCTATCCCATAAAAATCGCTACTGGTACCAGCTCCGCAATCACGATTCCCATCACCATTATCGGAACAATCGCCTATATCATTCTTGGTTTTTTTGATCATATTCATGTTGCTTGCGCCTTAGGCTATCTTTATTGGCCAGCACTTTTATGCATGGCACCGACCAGTATGATTTTTGCTAAACTAGGTGTTAAACTCTCATCAAGTATCCCACCAAAAGTGCTCGAGATTATGCTCTTGCTTTTAATGTTTGGTATAACAATTAAGATGATCGATTTAGTGTTTACACACTAACCACATCTAGACTAGTCAATAAATAGACTTTTCAGACAATTTTCATTATCATTCTTATCGTTATTAACTGTTGAGAAAATTACGCTGTGTATTACCCAGAAAAGTATGATGTTATTGTCATTGGTGGCGGACATGCTGGTACAGAAGCCGCGGCGGCTGCAGCTCGCATGGGATCCAAAACCCTTTTGCTGACGCATAATATCGATACCTTGGGGCAAATGTCCTGTAATCCTGCTATTGGGGGGATTGGTAAAGGTCACTTGGTAAAAGAAGTAGATGCCCTTGGTGGGTTAATGGCAAAAGCAATAGACAAAGCAGGGATTCAGTTTCGCACGTTAAACTCAAGAAAAGGTCCTGCCGTTCGTGCAACGCGCGCGCAAGCAGACAGAAGTTTGTACAAACAAGCAATCCGAGAAATGTTGGAGCACCAAAAAAATCTTTCCATTTTTCAACAAAGCGTAGATGATCTTATAATTCAGCAGGGAATAATTACGGGTGTGATTACACAAATGGGACTAAAGTTTCATGCTAAAACTGTTGTGCTCACCGTTGGAACATTTTTAGGCGGCAAGATACATATTGGCTGTAGCAACTTCCAAGGTGGTCGTGCAGGCGACCCACCCTCCAATGCACTTGCAGATAAACTTCGCTCCATGCCATTTCGTGTCGCTCGCCTTAAAACAGGAACACCACCCCGCATCGATAGTAATAGCGTAAATTTCTCAGTGCTAGCGGAGCAACCTGGAGATAGTCCAATACCTGTATTTTCATTTATGGGTAAAATATCCGATCACCCAACTCAAGTGTCATGCCATATTACTTACACAAATGAGAAAACACACCAAATCATTCGAGACAATCTTGATCGTTCTGCTATGTATGGCGGCATGATTGAGGGTATTGGCCCTCGCTACTGCCCCTCAATTGAGGACAAAGTGGTACGTTTTGCCGATAAGGATTCCCATCAGATATTTGTGGAGCCTGAAGGCTTAAATTGCACAGAACTCTACCCAAATGGGATTTCAACTAGCCTACCTTTTGATGTGCAATTAGAGCTTATTCGCAGCATTAAAGGATTTGAAAATGCCCATATTACCCGTCCTGGATATGCCATTGAATATGATTATTTTGACCCTCGTGATCTCAAATATTCTTTAGAAACAAAGTATGTCCAAAATCTATATTTCGCTGGCCAAATTAATGGCACTACGGGTTATGAAGAAGCTGCCGCCCAAGGCTTACTTGCGGGCTTAAACGCTAGCTTACAATCCCAAGATAAAAAATCCTGGCATCCTGAACGTGATGAAGCTTATATTGGCGTCCTAATTGATGATCTGATCACCTGTGGCACACAAGAGCCTTACCGAATGTTTACCTCGCGCGCAGAATACCGTTTAATTCTCCGCGAAGATAATGCTGATGCAAGATTAACCCCTATTGCCATAAAGCTTGGGCTTGTCGATCAAGCACGTACTGATGTTTTTACAACTAAAATGAACAATATAAAAAATGAAATCGAACGACTACAAAGCATTTGGGTGGCTCCAGGAACGGATAAAGCTGAATTGATCAATACATTATTACCCAAGCCCATAACCCGCGAATCAAACCTTTTCGATTTCTTAAAACGCCCTGAAATGACTTATACCTTGTTAATGACGGTTCTTGAATTTGGCCCTGGTTTAGTTGATCCAATTTCAGCAGAGCAGGTAGAAATCAAAGCCAAATATTCAGGTTATATTGACCGCCAACAAGATGAAATCGCAAAACTTAAAGCATATCAATCTCGTAAAATCCCCAATGACTTTAATTACGAAAAAGTGTCTGGACTTTCAAATGAGGTACGCCAAAAATTATCCGAGCAAAAACCAGAAACGATTGGACAGGCATCGAGAATCCCAGGTGTTACCCCTGCCGCTATTTCATTGCTGATGATTAATATGAAAAAATTTGGCATGTTAAAAGCAAACCCTTAACGCTAATTTAGATTTCCTTTATTCACTTGATCTCGAAACCACTGATTCGATTTTTGCTGATATAACATGTATACAGCGGCAATTGTTAGCACGAGTTGCATAAAAATCATCATTAAGTTTATCTTATGATGAAACATACTTGGCAATACAAAAAGGAGCGAACCAAACCAGATAACCGCCAGTAAAATATAAACAACACGAGCAGTATTAATGCCCCGTCCAATGATAAAAGCGATTACCAGCAATATTGAATACAAGGTAATGTCAATAGATGCAAAAGGCGAATATCCACCTGTTAATGTGGCAGAAGTTGTCACCTCTAATAGCCCTAAAAGACTAGAAGCATATAATAACCCTATTGCCATTGAAACACGTTTAGGTTTTTTCATTGCCATGAATACCTTTAAAAACCATCATATTAGAAGAGTATAGTTCGGAATTTATAAAAAATGAGAAACAAAATGAAATAATAGATTTGCTACTTGATTCTGGGTTAAAGCCATAAATTATGCTATATTGAGCAATATTATGTTTTTAAAGCAAATAATTTATCCTTATGGAGCGAACTTATAAAACGGTCTATGCGTGGCTGGTTCATCTTTTTACCGCTTCAGGCGCTATCTTTGGCATTCTTGCGCTTTATGAAGTTTATAAAGGCAGCATGTTTTTGGCGTTTCTGTATATTGCTATCACCATTATTATTGATGCCATAGATGGCACATTTGCTCGCTTGATCGACATTAAGAAGTATGCCAATATTGATGGTGCACTTCTCGATAATATCATTGATTTCCTAACTTTTGTCATTGTCCCATGTTTTATTATTTTAACTGGCTCCATTGTCTCAGAAGATTGGAAGATCCCGAGCATGATAATGATCGCCCTTGCTTCTTGCTACCAGTTTACGCAACTAGATGCAAAAACGGATGACCATTTTTTTAAAGGATTCCCAAGCTATTGGAACATCACAGTCTTTTACCTTTATTACTGGCAAACCACACACACAACAAACATTATTATCATCGCAGTTTTGGCCGTGCTTACCTTTGTGCCAATCAAATATATTTATCCTTCTAGAATGAACTTTATCAGTAAATCTAAGTGCGTGAGAACGTTAATGTTTAGTGCGACAATTGTATGGGGAGCTGCCACATTGGCACTATTATTCACCTACCCAAATAAAGCACCCATTTTAAATGCTATCTGTATCATTTATATCGCTTGGTATTTTTTATTTAGCCTTTACCTTACTTTTTTTCCGATTGATTATAAAAAGAAAACTAAATAAAACTATTCACCCACGCCGTCATTTGAGTTTGAATCCTTTTTAAAGCCTCCTCACTATCTGCCTCAAAACGCATCACCAAACATGGGGTGGTGTTTGAGGCTCGAGCCAAGCCCCAGCCATCTGTAAATTCCAGTCGCACCCCATCAATGCTAATAATATCCGCATCAGGGAAAGCATTATGCGCTGAAGTCACCAACCCATGAACGATTTCAAACTTATGTGATTCAGGTACCGCAATATTAATCTCTGGGGTATTGATACTTTGCGGGATCTCATTAAATAATTGATCTGCATCTAGATCAGTATGAGCCAAAATTTCTAATAATCTGGCACCAGTATACAAAGCATCATCAAAGCCAAACCAACGATCATTAAAAAAGGTATGTCCGCTCATTTCACCGGCCAATGCTGCATCCACTTCTTTTATCTTTTTCTTAATCAAGGCATGACCTGTTTTTGCCATAATTGGGATCCCGCCAAACTGTTCAATATAAGGCGCAAGATTTTTGCTGCACTTCACATCAAAAACAATGGTCGCTTTAGGCGTTTCTTTCAAAAGCTCTCTAGCATAAAGCATAAGCTGTCGATCTGGATAAATAATTTCGCCTTTCGGCGTCACCACACCCAAACGATCGCCATCTCCATCAAAAGCCAACCCAATATCCGCCTCCTTCTCATGAACGACTTTTATCAATTCCTGTAAATTTTCAGGTTGACTGGGGTCAGGGTGATGATTTGGAAAATGACCATCAATTTCACAATAAAGCTCATGCACCTCACATCCTAGCTCACGAAATAGCAGTGGCGCGGCTTCTCCCGCCACACCATTTCCCGCATCAATCACGATTTTAAGCGGTTTTGCAACAATCACATCATCCACAATACAACTAATATAATCTGGAATGGGCTCACGATTTTGTTCATTCGCTTCACCAGATTCAACGTTTCCCTGTAAAATCCTTTTCTTTAATGCTTGAATATCATCCCCTGACAAAGTGTTTCCAGCAATCACCATTTTCAATCCGTTATAATTAACAGGATTATGACTGCCTGTGAGCATAACCCCAGAACCCGTTCCAAGCGTTTGTGCTGCGAAATAAAGTACAGGGGTTGGCACGACACCAATATCCACCACATTACACCCAGAAGCTAAAATCCCCTCTTTTAATGCCTGAATTAATTTTGCTCCCGAGAGCCTACCATCTCTTCCAACCACAATAAGCGTTTCGTTTTGTGATTGCGCTTCAGAACCTAAAGCAAGACCTATATCATGCACCGCCTCTTCCGTTAGATCCACATCTACAATGCCGCGAATATCGTAGGCACGGAATATTTCATGGTTTAAAGTATCTTTCGTCGTTTTTATTACCGCTGGTGTCTGTGATTTTTTTTTCACGTTATCGCCTCTTTAATCAAATTTAGATGCATCTATCTTTTTTAGTTTACGATGTTCTTTTCGCCAATAACTGATCACAATAGGAATGGTGATCATAAACGCAATAATAATTACGCTAAGAATTGGCCAAATATTTGGAACATTCCAACTTTCCCGCATTTCTGCCCTTAACTTGGGGTCTATTCTAGCATATTTCAAGGTATTATTTGCCATCGCATGTGGTTTCGTTACACGAGCCCAATTATGTGACAGAGTTAATGACTTAGGATGAAACCCCCAAATCCAAGGAGAATCCTCTCGAACAATCTCAATCATCTTGTTAATAATCACAAGTCTCTCTGGAGTATTGTCCATATTTTTCATTTGATCAAAAAACTTATTGAACGCTTGATTATTATAATTTGCAGCATTCTCACCATCATTTAATGCTTTTCCATTTGGTCCATACAACAACATTAAAAAGTTTTCAGGATCAGGGTAGTCTGCATTCCATCCAAAAGAAAAAATCTGGGCGCTCCCGATCCGCATTTTTTCACGAAAACGATTATATTGTGTCGCCCGTATATTGAGTTGAATGTCTATTTTTTTGAACTGAGCTCTTAACCAAGAAAGACGCGCTTTATCATCCGGTCCCATACTCGAAACAATATCTAAATTTAAAATCAAAGGCTTTCCAGTCATTTTATCCACGCCATCCTTATAGCCTGCTTCACTCAATAAAGCTTTTGCATCTTTAATGGTTTTCTTTTGCTGCGTTTCTATATCATATAAAACGGGATTCAATTCCTTTGAATGTCCATATATTCCTGGTGGAATCGGTCCTTGTGCCGTAATCCCCCGACCATTCATAAAGATAGAAATATATTCATCCACATCAAAAACCATGGCAATGGCTTGCCTTAATTTCTTTGCTCGCTCGGAATCACCACCCACAATTGGGTCTTGCATATTAAATCCCCAGTAAAAGGATGAAGGTTGCACCGTTGTAGACAACCGAATGCCCTTTGCTGCGACCTCTGGAGATGGCTCAATCTTTCCTGACTTGCCAAAGCGAATAGCCTGATCAAAGGCATCAGAACTCACGGTAGATCGGTCGTAATAACCTTGCAAAAATTTATTCCATCTAGGAATGCTTTCTTTTTCAAGTGAAAAGATAATTCGGTCAATAAAAGGTAATTTCATCCCGGCATCCTGTAACAACCCTAATTCTTGATCCTTTTCTTCACCTTCCGTCGGGTAATAATCAGCATGATAATTGGGGTTTTTAACCAACACCATTCTTCGATTAGGATTATTTTCAGCTAGAAAATAGGGACCCGTGCCAATGGGATACCAGTCTAGAGAAATATTTTTATCCGACATTCCTTGTTGCGCATAAAATTTTTCAGCCTCCCAAGGCATGGGCGCAAAAAATGGCATTGCCATCCAATATAAAAATTGTGGCGACTTTCCTTTTATCGTTACTGAAAATTGATATCGACTTAATGCTTTCGCACCGAGAAGCACATACTTATTTAGATTTAAAAATGCAGTTGGAGATACCTCTCTTCTATCTTCTAATGTATCTTCTAATTCTCGAAAACCAACGATCAACTCCGCCATAATGCCCGA
>Ga0302132_10000667_pt1 | contig 19616 bp, 20 predicted proteins | sample CB9_321_MG_FD_203113 | JGI IMG/M metagenome (GOLD analysis project Ga0302132, IMG submission 203113) | Marine microbial communities from Western Arctic Ocean, Canada - CB9_32.1 | ecosystem: Environmental > Aquatic > Marine > Oceanic | place: Canada: Western Arctic Ocean | collected 2017-09-19
CCAGGAAGCACCTGTTCGCCTGCCCTGTTTCTCATAAATATTAGCGATCTCTACCAATCGTGACGGAGCACTTTGTCCAGCCATCTCCATGATCCGAGTCTTCAAGCTGGCAGGCGGCTCAACCGTGGGGACAGCGATAGCCAATAGATCGGATGCCTCTGCCAATTCTTCGAATTCGGCTTGAACCTCGGGATCGCGTTCGATTAGATTTTCTACGGCTGCTCGTTCCTCAGCGTGGTCAAGTGCGCCAAGAACGTAACTTGCGAGATTTTCAAACCTAGCGTCCACATTCTTGTTCGATTCAATACTATCTTTAGTTTCGGTCATGCTTGCGCACCTATTTCAGTACTAAGTGCCGTGCGTAACTTTTTCAAAGCCAACCGCATTCGTGTTTTGACCGTGCCGAGCGGTTGGCCGGTTTTCGTTGAAATTTCTGTTTGGGTTAGCCCATTAAAATATGAGAGTTCAAGCACACTTTTTTGTTCTACTGGTAGTTTTTCCATGGCTGCACGGATCTTTGCGTACTCAGATTGAGCGACCGCTGCATCCGCTGGAGAAATGTCATTAGATTGAATGTTCAAGTGGTCGTCAATATCAGCGTTTTCTCGGCTTCGATCGCGTCTTCGTTTTCTGAGTTCATCGATCGTCCTGTTGTGGGCAATCGAAAACAGCCAAGTGGAGAACTTGCCTTTCTTAGATGTGTAGGAGGCTCCTCGCCGCCACACGCTCATGAATACATCTTGTGTAACTTCTTCCGAGCCGACCGGGTCATTGAGCATTCGGACTGCGAGCGCGAATACCCTTCGTCCGTACCTGTCGTACAACGCCGCGAGAGCTTGTCGATCTTGTTCACTGATCTTCGCAAGCAGTTCCAGATCTTCTAGTCTCTGGTAATTCAAGCGGTACACCTCGTCCAATCAGGACCCGACCGCCCGTGCATGTATTTGCCGTGCGCAAAAACGTCTAGCCGTTCAGGTAACCAATAAACAATACGTCAGGTTTTGCTAAGCGGTTTCGTGGCTGGCAACCAATTATCTAGTCGGACGAATCATCGCTGCCGCGCAATGTAAGCGCCTTTAGCTTGAGGAGCGCACTTTCTGCCTGCTCAGTATTCGATCCAGCAGGGGCTCGTTCAAGGAACTGAGTAAGCGAATCTAAAGCATCGCCGAAGTTACCGACTTTGGTTTGAAGATGGGCGAGTTCACTGAGATTGCGAAGATTTGTGGGGTCGACCAGCTGAATTCGCTCGGACGCCGAAAGGGCTAGTTCGTACTGTTTATGTTTTTCGTGCGCAACTTTGAGATTACTCAACTGTCGGCGCAATATCGCTCGGCGCGAAGCAGGTTTCAGGAACTTGCGTTCAAGATCGTCTAAGTCACCATTCTTGAAATTGTCCTTGCCCACAATGTTGGTGATGCACTCTTTACGTGAAAGAAGCCCGCCGCTGTGGAACGGATCGATATATATGCGATCTTCACCGGTTCCAACAACAACGACAAAGTGCTTGCGAAGCGATATACCGCGTACCTTCTCTCCGGTAACCCGGGCCACTTCGATGTAGAAGATCGAAAGGGTTACGGGGTTGCCTTTTAGGTGGTCGATAACCTCGTTTAGATGGCTGTTACCTGGGTTGAAATAGTCTTTTGAATCACCCGTAAACCCAGCCTTATCGAACAGAACTTCGTGCATAGCGTCTACAAAATCGAAGTTCGAGTAGTTAGCTGGGAGTAAGTCTTTGACCCTAATGCCAAACTGGGCTATTCGCCCTTGATAGGCAATAACGTCAAGATCGGGAAATTCGCTCGATGCTGCATACAATGCTGCCGCACCAAGGTTTATCTCATCGTCAGGGCATCTTATTGCTCTGGCGAAGTTTTCTTTTGGAGAGAGCGAACTTGTTCCCAAAACCTAAGGCGACTCCCTGTGTAACTTATTGTGTTTCCGAACTGGATTAGAGGCATTCTAGCTGCCTCTAAGTAAAGCCGCAAACCTATCGCTGTGAGTTAAAACCAGCTGATTTGACATACGGATCATTGGTTGAAAGACTTGGCATTAGCGAGGCATTGCTTCGCTAGTGTTCTGAGATCATTTCAGTGGCACGTGGGGAGCTCGGGTAGCCGGGCTGAGAGGGCAGACATTAACTCTGCCAACCCTTGAACCTGATCTGGGTAATTCCAGCGTAGGAAAACGGCTCGTGTGCCTCATCCAAGCGTCGATTATCCAGTAGAACAATCTAACTGATAGCGACCAAACAACGATGAGCCCGGCCTCACACCAAACAAAATCTAGTAACAACAACATCGCTGGTTCTGAAGACGCGTTACTCGCAGTTTCAGGTATTGGTTTCGATTACGAGAATGCTCCGATCCTCGACGGCGTGAGGCTTTCTGTCGATCGGGGCGAATTCGTTGCGCTGGTTGGCCCTTCAGGCTGTGGCAAAAGCACACTACTTAATCTAATTTCCGGCGTGCTTGAAGCTCGAGAAGGTTCCATCAACACAAATGGGTTGATTGGACGAACTGAACGACTCGGCAATGTTTCGTATATGCAGCAGAAGGATTTATTGCTCCCATGGCGAACTGTTGCTGAAAACAGTCGTCTCGGGCTCGAACTTAACGGGGTTGGCAAAGCCGAATCTATCGAGCGTGTCGGAAAACTTGCCGAGCTGTTCGGTATCGCCGATGTGCTCGACCAGATGCCTTGGCAGCTTTCTGGTGGAATGCGTCAACGAGTCGCTCTTCTCAGAGCCGTGATGCCAGATAACCCCGTATTGCTTCTTGATGAACCGTTTGGCGCCCTAGACGCTATCACTCGTAGATCTTTACAGCAGTGGCTATTGAACGTTCTCGATACTGCCAACAAAGCGGTGGTGTTGGTTACCCACGATGTTGATGAAGCGATTTTGCTGGCGGATCGAATCTTGGTTATGGCTCCCGATCCGGGACGAATTATTGCTGATATCAAGGTGAATGTAGAAGCGGGTACAGAAGCGAGCGACATTTCTATGTCGCCTGAATTCAACCAAATTCGAGCGAGCATTCTCGATCTATTGAGTCATCAGGAGTTTGTTAGATGAACACTTCTGGATCAGTAAAAAAAGTTCTTGGTGACTGGCTTCCTGCCGTTGCTGTGACCCTAGCCCTAATCGTAACTTGGGAAGTTTTAGTTGATGTTTTGGACGTTCAAGATTGGCTGCTCCCGCCGCCGAGCGTGATCGTTGCTGAAATAGGGAATTCGTTCGGATTCTTGATGCGACATGCCCAAGTAACCGCTGCGGAAACCCTACTTGGATTCGCCATATCGATTTTGCTAGCTGGCGTATTGTCTTCGGGAATTATTTGGTCACGCACGGTTGAACGAACGATCTATCCACTCATCATCACTTCGCAGACGATTCCGATCATCACTCTCGCTCCGTTATTGGTTATTTGGGTTGGCACTGACATCACTTCAAAGGTGATCGTGATCGTGTTGTTCACGTTCTTCCCAATCGTCATCAGCCTTGTTGCAGGCCTGCGTTCCGTCGATCAGGAGATGGTCGACATGTTTCGGACGCTCGGCGCGTCACCTTGGCAAATATTTCGCAAACTGATGATTCCATCGGCACTACCAAACTTCTTCGCTGGTCTAAAAGTCGCTGCTGTCGTTTCTGTAATTGGAGCGGTTATCGGCGAGTGGTTTGGATCGAGCGCGGGACTTGGCTGGATGATGAAAATCGCTGGTGGTCAGTTTCAAACGGCAAGAGTTTTCGCCGCAATAGTTGTGCTTTCAATATTGGCGATGGCGCTGTTCGCAGCGGTCGTCGCCACGGAAAAGTGGGTGATTAGAAAGTACCCACCAACTGCGAATAGAGTTATTCGTCTAGGAGATTCATGAAAAAGTTAGTGCTACTTATAGCAATATTTGTGTCGATTGCGATCGTCGCTTGTTCGAGCGATGCTGAACCGACAGCTGTCCCTTCGACAGCTACATCGGTGCCGCCAACGGCAGTCGCAGATGATGTGGTAGTAACGCTCGACTGGTTCCAGAACGCAAACCACGTAGGAGTTTACGAAGCTGTCGATAAAGGTTTCTTCGCTGACGAAAACCTGAATGTTACGGTTGAGCCACCTGCCGACCCCACCGCAATTTTGGGTCTGGTTGCTACGGGTAAGAGCGATTTTGCGTTCTACTACCAGCCAGATTTACTCCAGGCTCGCCAACAAGGTGTTCCCGTTGTTGCAGTTGCAGGAATTGTTCAGCAACCTCTGAACTCGATTATGACTTTGAAATCATCGGGCATCGAGAATCCAGCTGAGCTTGCTGGTAAGAAAATCGGTACTCCGGGTCTTCCTTGGAACGACGCAATGCTCGCAACTATGCTGGAAGCTGACGGCGTTTCTATAGATGACGTTCAAGTTGTCGATCTCGGATGGAACGTTAGCCCTGGATTGATGGCTGGCGAAGTCGATGCCATTGTTGGTGTTTACTGGACTTACGAGTCGATCATCATGGCCAACGAAGGCTTTGAGACTAATGTGCTCTACCCGCATGAGTGGGGTGTTCCGAGCTACTACGAGCTGGTTCTCGTAACTTCGGAAGAGAACATTGCGAACAATCCAGAGCTGGTTCAGCGATTCGTCCGAGCGTTCAACAAGGGCTATGGTCAGGCTGCTTCCGATCCTCAGGGATCGGTCGACACGATGCTTGGTCTAAATCCGGAAGCTGAGATCGATGAGCCGACCGACCGTGAAGGTGTCGAGTTATTGGCTCCGCTGTGGAAGTCAGAAGGTGCACCGGTTGGTTCGTTCGACGACAGTCGCTGGGAATCGCTTGTTGAATGGATGAAGGCGCAGGACTTGCTCGACGATTCACTCGTTGCAGAAGATGCCTACGACTCAAGCTTTAGTAGGTAAGTGACAAGGGCACATTTTCTACGGCGGGTCGGATCGACTTTGAATGGCCCCTATTGATCCGATGAGTATTGCTGTGACTCCTCCCTTCCTGTATTGGGAGGGAGTTCTCTAGAACCGTCGCTGTGGGTAGGCGAGTTGACCTGTGTGGCCAACGTTGTCGACTTGGTAAACTTCGCCGCCCATGAACGTTACGAATAGCGTTGATAGCGAGGAGCCGCCAAACGTACAGTTGGTTGGATTATCTGCAGGTGTAGGGTGCGTGCGAATGACTCGTCCTGAAGCCTCGAATTCGTAGATCATCGGACCGGGTCCACCAGAAGAAGAACCTGCCGTAGCGAGAATTGTTCCTGCGGAAGAAAGCGTCATTCCATCGATGCTTCGACCATGACCGAAATCATGCAGAACTTGGCTATCGCCCAGGGTTCCATCTTCGTTAACCGAGTATGCCAACAGGCGTTTGGGGTCTTCTGGTTGGTTAGGAGTGTCGGCGACGAATAAGGTCTTTTGGTCGATAGAGAACAGCACACCGTTTGGCTTGTGTGTGTCGAACGTGACTCGTATGGTGTTCCAGTTGCCACCGAACGTGTGCTCCGCCATATAGACCGATTCATGGTCGAGATTACGTGGCCCGCCCGTGTAGTTGGGGTCGGTGAAATAGACCCTGCCTTTTTGATCGACGGCGATATCGTTAGGCCAGTTCATCGTATCGCCTTTAAAGGCGTCGCTGATTACTATCGGTTCAGCGTTCGGGTTTTCCGGATCTACTTTCGTTACTCGATGAGCGTCGCCCTCGCATACGAACAGTTGACCTTGGCGATCAAAAGTCTGACCATTCGCAGCGCTCGTGTTTTCGCGCCAAATTGAGCTTTCGTTGGTTTTAGCATCCCAACGGAATGTAGTGTTGGCGGAACATTCGTTGTACAGCAGACCTGATCCGTCCCACACCGGACCTTCGGTCAGCGTGTCGTGATCTGAGATCTTGGTCCATTTCCAGTCATCTGGCATTGTTTTTTTCTTTTACTCTGATTTTGTTTTCAGCTTGATAAATTGCTGGTTGAATTGGTCGTTTCTAGAGATTGAAGTTGAGACTCTTTAGTTAGGCCAGAGTAGGTGTCCGGTCATGCCGGTTTTGCGGGCGACTAGGCAGTGGCCTTCGATCGACGATACGTAGAGGTCTTCGCCGACGAACGTACAGTTGGTTGGACGTTGTGCCGGAGTCGGGTGGGTTTCGATGATGCGACCCTTTGGGTCGAAAATGGTAATCATCCCGCCGGGGCCAGATAGTTCCCAACCTGTGCAAGCGACGATGTTTCCTTCGCTCGAAAGCGTCATGCCGTCGATACCGCGGTGTGGACCGAAATCGTGGAGCAGGTCGTACTCGCCAAGCGATCCATCGTCGTTCACTGGATAAGCGCGTAGATGTCGATCTTCACTTGCACCGTAGTCACTTTGGGCAACATAAAGAGTCTTATAGTCAGAAGAGAAGAGAAGACCGTTCGGCATGGTGGTATTTAATGTTCGACGAATGGTTTTGTAGTTGCCATCGTCTTGGGGCTCAGCCGAAATAATCGCTGAATAAGCGATGCCATTCTCTGGACTGACATCGCCGACACGGTCGGAGAAGTAGATGGAACCAGACGGCGTAATTGCGAGGTCGTTTGGCGAGTTGATTCTTCGACCGTCGACTCGATCGGCGATAGTCACGGTCTGACCGTTTGGGTCGAATCGAACGATTTTTCGACCGTCACTAGAGCATCCGAACAGACGACCTTCGCTGTCGTAGTTAAGACCGTTCGTTCCCTCAGTATTTTCGCGCCAAACTTCGACAAGCCCGGAGATCACGTCGAGCGACATGATGCGGTTCATGGCGATGTTCGAGTAGAGCAGTTTTTTGCCGTTCCAGGCGTTGCCTTCAGTTATCGAGCCGATTACCGGCGCCGCATCTTCAAATTTCCAGCTCATTGTTTTCTCTTTCTCTCTTTTTCTTTTCAGATTGTTGCTATGAATCCTGAAATGAACGTTCTTGCTGTTTTGGTTTATGGGCTTTGAGCTCTTAGGTGCAGCCTAGTTGGTCTGCGAGGTCATGAAAATCTTTGGCGAAGAAGTCAAAATCGGGTTCAGGTTCGAGATCTGCTTGTTTCGCATCGCCGTACTCGTCCGGTCGTGTGACCAAAGCAGCTTTTAGACCGGCGTTAATCGCTCCTCGTAGATCTCCATTGTGCGCCGCTACTAGCATCACTTCGTCGTATTTGAGCCCGAGTAGTTCAGCGGTTTTGGTGTAGGCGCGAGGGTGGGTTTTGTACTTGCCAGTGAGTTCCGCCGAGAGTACGGCATCCCAATGCAGATTGGCGTATTTTGCCATATTCGTGAGGAGAGCGATGTTGCCGTTCGACAACGAGGCGATGATGTATTTCGACTTTAGTCGAAGCAGGCCATCCGTCGAATCTGGCCAACCATCGAGTCGATGCCAGGCTTTATTGAATTCGACCTTCTCTTCTTCATCCATATCTATCGTTGAAAATCCGTACTCTGCGAGGATCACATCGAGTCGTTCACGGTGAATTTGGTCAACGCTCTTCCATTCATCGTCTCCGGAGTTCACTTTCGCCATTCCGACCCCGTAGCCGGCGCGCCAATCATCGGCGAACTTGTTCCAATCGGCTTCGACTCCATGCTTTGTGCCGAGTTCTGCTGCCTGTCGAGATATCGAAGTACGCCAATCGACAACCGTGCCGAACACGTCGAAAACGAGGGCTTTGATTTGGGTTTTGCTCATGTGGCACCTTCCACGGTCGTGATCTGGCTCAATAAAAATGTTGCAAGCGATTCGACGAGCGGTATTCTAGTTACCCGCGCCGGTCTGTCTAGATCAGACTCGTCTAATGATCGCTGATTTTGCTTTATTGAAATCCGTTCAAAACGCCACTTAGGAATATTCAAACAATGTCAAACGCCGTGAAACGACTGTACATAACCGAAACTGAAGTGAACGAAATGTTGGACATGAATCTGGCGCTTGAAGCGTTGGATGAGGTGTTCAAGGCAAGGTCGGCGGGCGAAGTGCGCAATGAGCCTCGACATCGATTGCCGGCGGGCAACGGATCGATGAACTTCATGGCCGCAACGTGGCCTGAAAAGGGTTGGGCAGGGCACAAGTCGTACGTAAGTGGCGACTTTAGAGTAACGCTTTACGGCACTAAGGGCGAAGGGTTGCTGGCTTTGATCGGTGCGGGTCGGATGGGACAGGTGCGTACAGGCGCTGCCTCCGGGATTGCTACAAAATACATGGCGCGTGAGGACGCTTCATCGGTTGGAATTATTGGTTCTGGCTACCAAGCGCAGACGCAACTCGAAGCCGTTTGTGCGGTACGAGATATTAAAGATGTGAAAGTATTTTCTCGTAGTGCCGAGAAGCGTGACCGATTTGCCGGCACTATGAGCGAGCGACTTAATGTGAACGTGATTGCGGTCGATTCAAAGGAAGCTGCTGCCGAAGGAATGGATGTCCTGGTTGCGGTGACTAGCTCGATCGAACCGGTGATTACTGGTGATATGGTCGAACCGGGAATGCACATCAACGCGGCAGGGAACAACTCGTGGATGAAGCGAGAATTGGATACCGCAGTGATCGTGAAGGCTGATCTGGTTGCATGTGACGATATCGACCAGACGAAAATCGAGTGCGGAGAATTGATGCGTGCTGTTGAAGTCGGTCGATTCGCTTGGGAATCGATGGTACGACTGGATCGGATCGTGGCTGGACTGCGGATCGGACGCTACTCAGACGATGACATCACATTGTTTGAATCACAGGGAGTAGCCTTCGAGGATCTGGCGGTATGCGGCCGGCTCTACGAAATGGCCCTCGAACGTGGAATCGGGACTGAGTTGGCGTAGGAGTTAGCCCTCGTCGACTTCTGGAAGCTTGCGAGGACGATTTCTCAAGACCAATACACAGAAATCTCACGTACACTCCCCGCCGGAAGATCTGTCGGAGAGCGGGATACTGGCATTAACAGGAAAGAAACATCTGTGGTACTCGATTATCTAAAACTCAATGATTCGAACTCGATTCGTGTTCCTGCGTGTGATCTGCATATGCAGGTCTCTGCAATATTGCAGGGCGTTGGCACTCCGGCTGAGCATGCCGAAATTACGGCGGAAATTCTAGTGTCTTCGAGTTTGCGAGGTGTTGAAACGCACGGTGTTGGTAATGCCGTTCGATATGCCGAATCGATTGAATCAGGTGACTACACCGTTCCGCAGACCGTGGAAATCATCACTGAAACCGAATCGACAGCGCTTCTCGATTGTGGAAATGGCCTCGGTTTCGTCGCTGCTCATCAGGGCATGGAAATGTCGATTGCAAAGGCTCGAGACCTCGGCATCGGGATGACCACGATTCGTAATGGTCACCACATTGGTATGGTCGGTTACTACCCGATGATGGCCGTCGCAGAAAACATGATTGGAATGACGATGACCAACGCCAGCCGAAGTGTGCGACCAGCGTTGGGGGCAAGGCCTAGGGTCGGCACGAATCCGATAGCGTTTGGTGCTCCCGCTGGCGAAGAGCGTGACTTTATTTTCGATATGGCTACATCGACAATCGCTAGTGGCAAGATAGGGCTAGCTAAGCGACTCGGTGTGCAGATGCCGATTGGGTGGGCTGTAACAGCGGAAGGCGAGCCGCTAACTGAACCGCGGGGCGATAGAGGAGAAGATTGGGCGATGAATCCGTTGGGGGGTACTAGGGAGCAGGGGGCGCACAAGGGCTATGGACTCGGACTGGTGGTCGATATTTTGTGTGGCGTGCTTTCTGGAGGCGGATTCGGAGCGCAGTTGTCGGGCGGAGAAAACATGACTTGGACTATGGCAATTGACATCGCCAAGTTCAGGAATGTTGATGATTTCAAGTCGATGATGGACGACATGGTACGGGAGCTTCACGCCACGCCGCCGTTGCCGGGAGAAGACGGTGTTCTGGTCGCTGGTGATCCGGAAGCCGATTTTGAGGACGATCGATCGGTGAATGGAGTACCTGTCGAGAACGGGCAATATGACGAGATGCGTGCCAAAGCGACTCAACTAGGCGTTGAGGTGTTCATCTAATGGTCAATGCCGTAAAACTCAACGACTCCAACTCAACTCGTGTGCCAGTCAGTGATTTGCAAACACAGCTTTCGTCGATATTCCGAGCAGTGGGAACGACGGATCGACACGCTGGAATAGCGGCCAAAGTTCTTGTCGCTGCGAGTGTTCGCGGGGTCGATACACACGGTGTTGCGAACGTCGTTGGTTACTCGAAAAATGCTGAGGATGGCGTGTACACAGTTCCGCAGCAGACCACCGTTATCAGCGAATCTGAAACGACTGCTCTTGTAAGCGGGGGAAATGGCATCGGGCTTGTTTCTGCGTATGAGGCAATGGAAATGGCGATTGCGAAGGCCAAGAAGCACGGACTCGGCATGGTAAGCATCAAAGACGGACACCACGTTGGGATGGTCGCCTACTACGCTTCTATGGCTCTTGAGCACGACATGATCGGTATGTCGATGACCACAGCTGCGCCTGCGGTTCGACCTGCTCTAGGAGCGAGGAAAATGTTGGGAACTAATCCGATTGGATTCGCTGCACCGGCAGGTGTGGAACGAGATTTTTTCCTGGATATGGCGACTTCGACTGTCGCTAGTGGCAAAGTTGGACTTGCTCGTCGAATCGGTGTCCCGATTCCGGCTGGTTGGGGAGTTAGTATGCCGGATGGTGGCGACATTACCGATCCGCCAGATGGTGAGAATGATTCGTGGGCGTTGAATCCGCTAGGCAACACACGTGAACAGGGGTCGCACAAGGGTTACGGACTTGCGGTACTGGTAGATATTTTGTGTGGAGTTCTATCTGGCGGAGGATTCAGTGCTCAGCTTGGTCGTGGCGAGAATATGAGCTGGGTGATGGCGATCGATATCGCTCGATTTAGGGACGTTGATGATTTCAAATGTATGATGGACGAGATGATTCGAGGGCTTCACGCTACGCCAACTTTGCCTGGCGTAGATCGGGTTTTGGTGCCAGGTGATCCTGAAGCAGACGCTATGGACGATCGTCTGACGAATGGTGTGCCGGTCGAGAACGGCCAGTACGCAGCGATTCGAGCCCGGGCGGCCGAGCTCGGCGTTGAGGTTGTGATTTAGGACGTTGGGTGAACTAGGTTTGTTCGTCGGAAAATTGGTGGGTGGCGTGTCGAATAAATTGCTGAACGGTTATCTCGATGTAAGCGGTTTGCTACCCAGTTCCAGAGGCGTTTACCGAACCGGCTAATTAGATCGTGTACTCGGACTAGCTAGTCTGTATCTGGACGATTTCGGTTTGGCGTTTGCCGGTGATTTCGGGACCGTCTTCGCCTAGATAGACGTCCATTTCCGAGCGGACACCGAACTCCGGTAAATAGATCCCCGGCTCGATGGTTACTCCAACACCGTTGATAACCGTGCGAGTGTCATGTGTCTCCCAGTCGTCGAGGTTTACTCCGTTCGAGTGAACTTCGTAGCCTAGAGAGTGACCGAGTCGGTGAAAGAAAAATTCGCCGTATCCTGCCTTGTCGATCACATCTCTAGCAGCGCGGTCGATCTCCCAGCCCTGTGGGTTGTTACCTTCAAGCACACGATTTTCGAGAAGTTCGAAAGCGGCGTCTCTTGCACCAGTTACGGCATTGAATACTTCCTGTTGTTTAGTATTGGGTGGTTCACCGAGCTTGGCAGTCCAGGTGATGTCGGCGGAGATATTTCGTTCGCCATCTGAAGAAGATTTTTTGCGTGCCCACAAGTCGATTAGCAACCATCCTTCGCGCCTGATCACTGCCGACTCGCCGGGTTTAGGGTCGTAATGCGGAATCGATGAGTGTTCGTTGAACGAAACGGACGGACCATCGTCCCATTCAAGTCCAGCACGGTCGAAACGACCACGAATGTGCTCGGCGATATCGTGTTCGGTAAGTGCCCAACGAATGTTCTCTCCCACGTATTTGAACGTCTGCTTTACGATATTGTCTAGGGCGTCCACTGCGAAGAAATGAGATTGTAGTTGCTCGGGGGTCCATCGTTCTGTCGCGTACTGAATCACGTCTCCGGAAGACACAACCTCCACGCCAAATGATCGAATCAACTCGATAGTTCCGGCGTCGATACGGCCCACTCTCGGCAGTTCGTAAAGAGGCGAGTATTCCATCGCAACAATCTTTGCCCCGCGAAGCCCAGCCTTGAGGCCAGTGATCATCTGCAACCGGTTGCCGTAAGCGGTTAGACGTGGCGAGTCGCTAGGGAAGTGTTCGATATCGACTTCGTGTGCCAGCAGCTGAGGTTCGCTGTTAGCGGGTATCCACAACCATACGGGACGAGTTAGGTGATCGACACGCCGTCCGAGTGCTGCTTCGAAGATGGGGTTTGTGTACCGATAGTCTCTTGTGAGCCAGCCGTCTATCCCAGCTGATTGAAGGAAATGACGTGCACCGTCGAGTGAATTGGCACCTGTTGAACTAGGTGAATTAGGGTCGATATCGCTAAGGCTCATAGTATTTATTTTTGATCGGACCTTTAGGTCGATCCTCGCCGGTCTTTGCGTACCACGGTTTATGTTCTTCCGTGAACTTCTTTTCCCATTTTTCTTTGCGCTTGAAATCGCGGTACTTCCAGATTACAAACCAATCGGCGATTAGTATGGGCACACCAGTGAAAATTGCGCCGATATATCGTGCCTCGGCTGCCCATTCAGGAGCGACGATCGGTGTGCAGGCGCACGCAAACTCGATTGCGGACAAATGAATCAGCGCCCAAACGGCTAACGCAGGAATTCCAATGAATATTGCCGCAGGCCAGAAGAGCAGCTTTACCCAGTGTTTTTCACGAACCGGTGTTGGTGAAGACATGATCGCCACATCCTACAGTTTTGATTTAGCGAGATCGGTGTAAGCAGCCAACGCATTTTCGTAGGCTTCAGGGGTGTTGATGTCGAGCCGGACAATCGCTGAATCGAACTTCACTCGGTGATGATCGATGTCGGGCTTGCGAAAAATCGCACGAACACCTTTATCTTCTTCCGTTATATTAAGCAAATCAGAGCGGAACTTCGCATCGAAAACTAGCGGGTGACCGCCGTGTCCGTCGAAACCGGGGGATGTGACGTCGGCTCCGAAGTCGATGTGAAGTCTAAGAACTTTCTCGATCACCCATGCAGGACGTGGCTGATCGACAGCCAATAGGACGATCGAGTGGATATCGTCGGGTAGTTCCCAGACTCCCGCTTTAATCGAGCTTGTTTTGCCTTCAAGATATTTCGGGTTGTATGACCTGATGATCCCTGGACGGTCCTTAAGCAAAGGGGCCATTTCTGTGTCGTACTTACCGGTCACAACAACGACCTTGTCGCACCCACCTTGCAAAAGCGAGTTCATCTGGTACTCAAGCAGCGTTGTTCCACGCCATTCAAGTAGGCCTTTCGGACTGCCCATTCGGCTGGATTCACCTGCTGCGAGAATGATGCCTACCGCGTTGTAGTTCGGCACGCTAGTCAGCGCCTACAGCTTCGGCAGTTGAAGCGTTTTCGGGGCGAAGATCAGCTTTTTCGGCAGCTTTGTCAATGAGGCGTTGATCGAGCTTCAGAGTTCCGCCGTCGCCTCCGAGTCGGAATCCAACAATTTCAGCCATGATCGAAAGCCCGATTTCTTCAGGAGTTCTCGCCGAAATATTCAGACCGATAGGGGAGCGCACGCTCTGAACTTCTTCCATAGTGAAGCCTTCGGAGAAAAGCTCTTCGAATATCAGAATTGTCTTTCGCTTGCTTCCAAGCAGCCCTACATAGCTGGCCGGTGTTTTCATAGCTGCTGCGGTTGCGGAAGCGTCGTAGCGATGACCGCGAGTTGCGATCACGATGAACGAGTTTGTGCCAATCGGCAGCTTATTGAACGCCGATCCATAGTCGGAAACGACTGTCTGTTCTGCCTCAGGGAATCGAGTTGGGTTAGAGAAATCTTCGCGGTCGTCGATGATGAATATGCGGAAACCGAGCGATGCAGCAATTCCGGAGATCGCTTTCGAAACGTGCCCGCCACCAGCGAGAACAAGAGTTGGAGGAGTGGTGTAGGCCTCGACGAAGTACTCCGCACCCGATTCAGATGTGATGTAGTCGTTCTTGCCCATAGCCATCAGGTTTCGAGCGTTTTTTACGGCACTTGAATCGAGGTTCTCATCGCCGAGTGAACCTGAAGTCGAACCGTTCTCACGGATCAATAATTTTGCACCGACAGCAATTTTCGAACCGTTAGGAGCCTTCATAAGGCTTGCAACCGCAACTGGGGCTCCGCCTTCGTAGGCAGCGATGACCTCTTCGTTGAAATCTTGACTAGTGTCCGAGGAATCCGACTTGCGTAGCGGGTCGAGCAAGAAGTACATCGTGCCACCGCAAACAAGCCCGTCTTCAGCTGCGAGGTCTTCATTTAGTTCGTAGTCGCGCATTTCTGCGACTCCACCACTCGAAAGCAACTGTGAAGACGCGAACCAAATGTCACCTTCAACGCAACCGCCGCCCAGTGTTCCTATGCCCGAGCCATCTGCACGTACGAGCAGCTTTGCGCCGGCTTTCTGTGGCGTTGAACCGGAGGTTTTGACAACGGTGGCGACAACCATGTCATTGCCGGCTGTTATTTCATCAGTTGCGGCTCGAAATACCTGTTCCATTTATTACTCGGCGTTTAGTTGGTGTTGTAGAGGGATTAGATGCAGTTTACGACCCTGAAGATGCTTACGCATTTTTGCTGAGGTCGCTGATCGTGTTTGAGTACCAGATTACCACATTCAAGTACGAATCCTGCTTTTGGTTATGACGACGGGTCGCCAACTCCTGAACAAGTTAATTGCGACCGAGTCTGAGTTAAATAAGCACGGGTCGAACTGATCAAGTTCTTCGGAGCGAAGCTCTGAACTTGGTGATTAATGATGTTGTGGTTACACTTCACTGCTCGAACAGAATTCAGAGTTCGAGTTCGAGTTGTCGCCGAGTGCGAGTTACATCTTCGGTCGTAAGACGGCTTAGCGGCGCTTCTAGTTAAGCTTTGCTTAGACGTTCGGCTGCATCCTGAACTGAGCGAACTATCTTGTCGTATCCGGTGCAGCGACAGAGGTTTCCTGCCAGCTTGAGTCGGATTTCATTCTCACTTGGGTGAGGATTTTCTTTAAGCAACGCCGTTGTTGCGATCATGAAACCCGGAGTGCAGAAACCACACTGAAGTCCGGAGTTTTCCACAAATGCGTCCTGAACTGGTGTCAGGTGTCCATGATCGGCAAGACCTTCGACGGTTGTTACTTCCCGGCCGTTGATTTCAGGTGCGAGAACGAGGCAGGAGCAAGATGACTTGCCATCGACCATCACGGTGCAAGCACCGCAGTTGCCATTTGAACAGCCTTCTTTGGTTCCGGTCAACTTCAGGTGATCCCGAAGAGTTTCAAGAAGTGTCCAAGTTGAATCGACGAGAATTTCGTGCTCAACACCGTTCACTGTAGTTTTTATCTGTTTCTTGCTCATTTAGGCGAGTCGCTCCAGGCAGATATTTAGAGTTCGTTTGGTGAGAACTCGGATCAATTCTTTTCGGTATTCGGCGGATCCACGTACATCGGTGATCGGAACAGCGGAATCGACAGCTAGATCGGCCGTCTTGTCGATCGCTGCGGCATCAATCACGGTTCCTTCAAGGAACTCTTCGGCTGCATATGCCCGAACTGGAGTCGGGGCTACAGAGGCGAGAGCAATTCGAGCTTTGGTGACTATCTTTGTAGAAGGATCGACCTCAATGAGTGATCCAACACCGGCGACTGCGATGTCCATCTCGTTTCGAGGGATGAATCTCAAGTAGGCCGAAGCAGTATTGTTCGCTGGGGAAGGAAGGACGAGTTCTTTGAGAATTTCGCCCTTTTCAAGAACCGTTTGACCGGGACCTGCAAAGAAGTCGATTAACGGAATTTCACGTCCACCAGAAGCACTCGCAGTGCGTGCGACAGCTTCGTGAATAAGCAGCGCCGGGATGGTGTCGGCAGACGGAGCTGCGTTACACACGTTGCCGCCTACACTTGCACGGTTTTGAATATGAATCGATCCGACGAGTTCGGTCGATTCCGATAGGGCTGGGAAGCCGCCATTTTCTGCCGTGTACTTGTGAACGTCGGTGCACGATACGGCCGATCCGATTTTTAGGCTGGAGCCATCGGATTCCAGAGCAAGAAGTTCTGGAACTCGTTTCAGGTCGACAACGAGATCGGCGTGACGTCGGTTGCTCTTTAGCTGGTCAATGATGTCGGTGCCGCCCGAGAGCGGTTGCATCTCACCGGGGCGGGCTAATAGTTCGAGCGCGCTCGCTAGCGAGGTTGGCGCTTCATAATCAAAATTCGGCATTCGTTCGTGCTTCTCCAGTATTTACGTGCGATTGCTCGTGCCCGCGTGAATTCGTTTTTTTTGAAATGGCGCAGACAAAAACTCTCGTTCGGGCGAGATTGTACGCCTTATCCAACCCTGTATTCAGCTAGCGTGTCCCATTTTGGGGTCAGTCCTAGTCCAGGTAGCTCGGGGGTGTAGACGTATCCGTCCTTGATTGTCAGTTCGTGCTCCCAGACTTTGCCGTGCATTGGATTCACTGACTCACGGTAATACTCGAGGATAAGTCCGTTTGGAATAGCGGCGACGAGGTGTATGTGAACTTCTTGAGCACCGTGCGGAGAGACATCGAGGTCATTTGCCTGAGCGAGCGCCGCTACTTTCATGAATTCAGTGATGCCGCCGAGAATTAGCGCATCGGGCTGAAGAATATCGACGGCGCGAGCGTTGATCATGTCCCTGAATCCATATTTGGTGTATTCGTTCTCACCAGCGGCGATGGGCACAGAAGTTGCGCGGGTAATTTCCGCTTGGCCAATGTAGTCATCAGGCTCGACTGGTTCTTCAAACCAGAACAGATCATATTGTTCGACTTTTCGGGCGAATTCGATCGCTTGGTAGTGCCGATAGGCGTTGTTAGCGTCGACCATTAGGCGAACATTTGGTCCTATAGCTTCTCGGCAAACTCGTACTCGTTCAATATCTTCGTTAATAGATACAGCGCCGACCTTGATCTTCACCGCACGTGCACCGAGTTCAACGTTTTCTTCCATCTCCTTAGCGAGCTCTTTTAGGCCTTTGCCTTCTTCGTAATATCCGCCAGCTATATAGGTATCTACTTTGTTGGTGAAGCCACCTAGCAACTTGTAGACGGGCATATTCGCTACTTTGCCCTTGATGTCCCAGAGGGCGATATCAATGCCACCGATGATGCGGGTTGAAATTCCCCGTCGACCAACTAGTTTGGGTCGCCACATAGCATGCCACAGGGCTTCGTTATTGAGCGGGTCTTCCCCGATCAAACCCTTTTTAAAATGTTCTATAAACGCTAGACCCACTTCAGGCGTTGCCTCGATGCCGCCTGCGAGACCGATGCCTTGAATGTCTGGATCGTCGGTATCGATCACAACGATGTTTAGCAAATTGTGGGTGTACGTATATAGACCGTTAGTGATCGGAATAGCTCTTGGCCATTTGAACATTTCCAGTCGTACATCTGTGATCTTCATCGAGTGCTGCCTTTGTTTTAATTGGCGCTTGGTTTTAGTAAAGCATGGATGGCCGTTTAAATTGCGAATCGGGCGGAGTGTAGCAGCGAAGAAGCAATGAGCACATTGTCCAGCGGCAGATAGTTGGATTACAGAGACCCGATATATGACTTTCAGTAAATTTCAGTAACGGAATGAGTCACCCAATTTCACGATTATTGTGACAGTAACTTTGCGCGGGTAAGTGCTATCGTTTATTCAATGGAAAGCAGCGCTACAACAGATTCGTCATTTCGCCAAAGTTATGTCGAGCGCGATCGTATCGAAGAAAGTCGATTCGAAGAAGATCGACGTCGACGCATGGGTATGGCTATTGCGATTATTCCGTTCGGAATAGCAATGGCACTCATCGTTCAATACATCAACATCGTTGTAGCAATCGACGATGCTGATTGGCGGTACGTGCTTCAGCGTCCCAATTTCTCGCATATTTTGAAACTTTCACCCGCTCCAATTATTGGTGGTGGAGTTTCAATGTTCATTGCAGGATTGATTGCTACTTCAGTAGCTGGTAGGGAAGGGCGCTTCCTGCCGTATTTTATGACTGCGATCATCTTTTCGATCACCATGCCTCTATTGGTGAGTACATTGCTACCGGCCAACCTTTTCCTTCTCGAAATAACCGGCCTAACGTTCTCGGAGAACACAGCTGGGGAAGCATTTTCATCGTGGATTTGGAGCACCCCATTCTTCGTTTTGACTTACGCTATGACAGGTATGAAGCAAGCTATTTGGGCCGGCGCCGCTTCGGTATTGCTTGCAGCTGGGGTGTTCAAGTTCAATGGTCCGAACAGCGACAGTTTTAGTTTGATTCGTTCTTTGCTGATTACTGCATTAGTGAGTCTCGCTGTACTTTTTTTGGTGATGTTCGGTCCGCTCGGTATTTTCGAAGTGCTTTTCGATTCGTTCCGAATCACAAAAACGGGCTAGAAGCTTCCGTCTCAATTGGCTTGTACTTCTGTATGTGACTAATTCCGCAATGCTGTATGTTCATTGATATCTATGTATGGTCTCGGATCCCCATTCCTGAATTGATCGACCGAGTAGACCAAGCGTCCGCACGGGGGTAACGTACGAGCTACGACGTGTTCAGCCTTAACCTGATCGGATTCCTGAAATTAGCGTCGTCTGGACTGATTACTAGTGCAATTTCATCTTGGGTGGGCGTTTGGTCAGCTTTGGGATTGATCGAGATCAAACTCGCTGGCAGATTGCGGAACTCGGCGGGTATGACGAAAGCTCTGGCTTTGCATGTAGCGCTGCAACTATTGCGTTTATTCCCGTTCACTCAGGGTCGTTCGGTATCCACCGATTCTTATTCGACAGACTCATGCAGCCTCCGCCTGAAACAATGCGAGAGTACGTGTTGCCAAAGTCAGATGCTGAGTATCGACTACCGGGCGTTTGTGTGATGGCGCGCTAGATTAGCCGCCGAGAATATCAGCGAGGGCGATACACGAATCGACTGACTGTTCACACAGCATCACCGTGTTGCCAACCACTGCGAATGCCTTGTACTTGGTTACAGCAAACGATCCGGCACCACGGTTACTCGAACCAATCTTCCCACCTTCACGGAAGCGCTGGTCAATTGCTTCAGACGCGTTATCGAAACCAGCCGTCTTGGCAATTTCGTGAGAATCATAAAATCGTACTTCGATATCTTTCGAATTGAAGAATCCGTACCAAATGTCGGTTGCTTCCGGGACGGTGTCGGTGTCGTACTGCTTGGATTTCTTCCATCCTGCTGCAACGTAATCGTCGAATGTTAGTGACGAGCCTGGGCTGAGAATTCGTGAGACTTCTGCTAGGGCTTCGTCCACTTCTTCAGCAGCAGGGGCTGCTGCGTCTCCGGCGCCGTTTGAATCGGAGTCTGAGTCAGATGATCCGCAAGCCATTGCCAGCGACAAAGCGCTTACGAGGAGTGTCAGGAGAAGCCAGTTAGAGTACTTATCAAAGGACTTGTACTTGATGATATTCAACATATGGGGTGTCTCGTGGCTCAGAATGATTCTTAGTAGCCATGCTACTCATGACG
>Ga0302132_10000668_pt1 | contig 19614 bp, 16 predicted proteins | sample CB9_321_MG_FD_203113 | JGI IMG/M metagenome (GOLD analysis project Ga0302132, IMG submission 203113) | Marine microbial communities from Western Arctic Ocean, Canada - CB9_32.1 | ecosystem: Environmental > Aquatic > Marine > Oceanic | place: Canada: Western Arctic Ocean | collected 2017-09-19
AAGCATATGCTGCCAAGGTCTTGTGGCATTCGGATTTCGAATAATCACTTTTTCATGTCTTGATGCTGCAATCATAGTATCTACCAAAAGCCTATTTTCAGCCCAATCACCACCACCAATTACATTTCCAGCCCTACATGAAGCCAAAAGCGTATTGTGCCTCTTCTTATAATATAGTGTATTAAAATATGAGCTCCTGTAAGAATTAGTCAATAAATCAGCACATCCCTTTGAGGCACTATACGGGTCATATCCTCCCATTGGATCATTCTCTCTATACCCCCAGACCCACTCTTTATTTTCATAAGACTTATCACTGGTCACATTAACAACTGCTTTTACATTCACGTTTCTACAAGCCTCAAATACTTTGAGAGTACCGATCACATTTGTCATGTATGTTTCTATTGGATTCTCATAAGAGAACTTTACAAGTGACTGAGCGGCAAGATGAAATACAATATCAGGTTTATGGGTTTGAAAGGTATGGTTTAATTGCTCTAAATTTCCAACATCACCAATAATTGACGTCATATCCAAATCTAATAAAGAAACATGGTTCGGGATTGTGGGTACATCTCGAGAATACCCAATCACATTGGCACCCATTTTTATTAGCCAATAACACAGCCAAGAACCTTTAAAACCCGTATGACCAGTCACCAGCACCGTTTTATTCTTATAACTCTTATTAAACAAACATTCCATTACCACGTTTTCCAGATAGCTTCATTGTTATCCCACATATTATTTAATGCCACTTTATCTCGCAGGGTATCCATACACTTCCAAAAACCAAAATGCTTATATGCCATTAGCTGTCCAGAATCGGCAATATTTTGCAATGGTTTTTGCTCAAAGATAGTCTCATCTGAGTCAATCATCTCCAATACACTTGACTCACAAACCATAAAGCCACCATTTACCCACAGTCCTCCATCTCCAGCAGGTTTTTCGGTAAACCGTTCTATCATGTCTCCAGAGACATCTAAAGATCCAAACCTGCCTTCTGGTTGCACAGCAGTAATCGTTACCATCGCTTTATTTTTTTGATGAAACGCCACAACCTCTTTAATATTCACATCCGAGACGCCATCTCCATACGTTAATAAAAAGGCTTCTTTTCCAATAAAATCTTTAGCTCTTTTAATCCTACCCCCAGTCATACTATCTATACCAGTATCAATAAGTGTAACTTTCCATGGCTCACTAATGTTATTGTGAACTTCAATATTATTGGAGCTTAAGTCAATAGTAACATCACTTTGGTGAAGAAAATAATTAGCAAAATATTCTTTAATGACATAACCCTTGTATCCCAATAAAATAACAAATTCATTATAGCCGTAATGCGAATACGTTTTCATAATATGCCATAAAATTGGCTTCCCACCAATTTCCAGCATTGGCTTTGGCTTTATATCCGTTTCTTCGCTTAGACGAGTTCCAAAACCACCAGCTAAAATCAATACTTTCATAATCTCCTTCCTCTTTCACAACCCACTAGGATTGATTCGTGATTGTTTACTGCCGCCATCTTCCGAAACACTTCACAAGTCTCAAACAGAGACCCATAAGTTCCCGCTGAAACAATGCGCCCCTTATCCATCACATAAATCACATCATAATTTTCTATCGTTGTTAACCTATGCGCAATCGTAATTACCGTACGCCCCTCAGAGGCTTTATTAATCGCACGAGTCACTTCTCTTTCAGTCTGGTTATCTAATGCAGCCGTGGCCTCATCCATAACCAGTATATTAGGGTCATTTAACATCGCACGCGCAATGCCAATACGTTGTCGCTGTCCGCCAGAAAGTCTCACACCATTTTCACCAATAGGCTGATCTAATTGCTTTGGTAGCTTTCGGACAAACGCATCCAAACTCGCAATTTCCAACGCTTTCCATATCTTAGCATCTGAAATACCCTGATTCATAGTACTTGCCATAACATTATCTTTCACTGTTCCTTCATACAGCATAATTTGCTGAGGAATATAGCCAAAATTCTTCTGCCAGCTTTTAAGATTGTCGGAATTTAACGCAACGCCATCCACTTCGATACTACCCGCCATTGGATTATAAAGCCCTAAAATCAAATCAATCAATGTGGTTTTCCCCGCACCTGAATGCCCCACAAATGCCACTGATTGCCCTTTTTTTATCTCAAGATTCACCTTACTTAGCACCACTTTATCCTTGTTATAACAAAAACTCACCGCCTCTAATTTTATCTCACGCTCAAAATTAATGGCTAAAATCCCTCTCCCAACCACATCATTTGGGCTCTGATCCATTAACTCCGCATACATGGTATACAATGCAGGACGAGAAAAACGAATAGTGGCATAGGCCTGCATAAGCCGATTCATGCTGGGCAATAACTGAACGGCTGCCACACCAAAGACAGAAAGCAATAACATAATACTTTGTGAAGATTCTCCTGCTGAAATAAAAAAGTAGACCAATATCAAAATCACCGTAATCGCAATCACCTCAATAAAGTATCGAGAGGAGCTTTGGTTCACGGCTAAGAATATATTAACACGCGCCGAGTCATCTACTGCGGCATAATATCGATCGAGAAAACATGATTCCGTATGATATATCTTAGTTTCCTTAATGCCGCCCAATCCGTGTAGCACCTGCCTGACCTGCTGTGACGCCACTTCTCTACGTAGATTTCCATAATGGTGCGCATTTTTTCTTGTCCACCTTGCAAAGATAAACAACGTCATTGCCAAGATCACACAGACCACGACTGTAAACCAAAAATTAATGTAAAGCAGCAGACAAACCACAATGGTTGCTGAAGCTATTTCTGTCAGCATTGTTCCAAAGGCATTCACCACATTGTTCGCAAAAATGCTTGTCTCAGTATTCACGTTACGCATAAGATCTGGTGTGTTTTTTGAAAGGTGCCAACTGTAAGGCGCAGTCATATACTTTCTAAAAAGTCTTTTTGACACCCTCGCTGAAATCCCAAACACGATTTTCGACTGTGCCCAAATGGCAATGTAGGCAATAATATTTTTAAGCCAAAATGCACCAATCAAACCAATCACGCACATCAGCACAATACTTTGATAATCCATTCCTTTAAAAAACGCAATGCTTTCTAATTTTTTAGGATCAATCAACGCCGTCATAAAAGGAATTACTGCACCCACTCCTAATACGGCAGTAAACCCCGAGAGAATCAAAAAAGCAATGAGAATAAAGAAGCTCAGTTTATCTCGCTTTTCAAATACTCCAAAAAGTTCCTTTAAAAAAGTCATGGCGTACAGTCTTTTTGAAAACTTTGATACACCAACTCAATGCCCGACTCCAAGCTCGTTTGATAAGACCAGCCTAAATCTTTCAGCTTCTCAACATCCATTAACTTTCGCATTGCTCCATCCGGTTTTGTTGCATCCCATTTTATATCACCTCGATAATATATCGCTTTTTGTACAAGTTGCGTTAATTCTTTTATGGTGACATCTTCTCCACAACCTACATTAATGAGTGGTGCTTTATGCTCATCTTGCACTAACTGATTGTACTTCAATTCAGGTAAGTTCATGAGAAATAAACACGCGTCAGCCATATCATCCGAGTACAGGAACTCTCTTCTTGGTGCGCCGGTACCCCAGGCTTCTACATATGGTTTATTTTGAATCTTTGCTTCATGAAACTTACGAATCAGTGCAGGTAATACATGAGAATTGTTTAAATCATAATTATCATTCTGCCCATAAAGGTTAGTGGGCATGGCAGCAAGATAGTTTGTACCGTATTGACGGTTATAAGCCCAACACATTTCAATACCGGCAATCTTGGCTAAAGCATAAGGACGATTTGTTGGTTCTAGTGGTCCTGTTAATAAATACCGCTCTTTTATAGGCTGCGGACAGTCTTTAGGGTAAATGCATGAGCTTCCAAGAAAGAGTAAGCGTTTAACTTTAGTTAAATAGGCTTGATGGATCAGATTTTGTTGGATATTGATATTTTCACGAATAAAGTCTGCGGGGTAAATATTATTCGCCTGTATCCCACCCACTTTTGCCGCGGCAAAGAAAACATACTCTGGTTTTTCTATTTCAAAAAACTGTTTGACTGCTTGCGTATCTGTAAGATCAAGCTCCGCATGAGTTCTAAAAATAATGTTTGTGTAACCTTGCTTTTCAAGTGCGCGCATAATGGCAGAACCAACCAGTCCTCGATGCCCTGCAACATATATCTTCGCTTGCCCATCCATCATTCAAAATACCGATTAATCTTATAACCGCCTTCCAGAAGATATTGCTCTTTTTTCATGAGGTTTAGATCGGATTGCATCATATCTTTCACAAGTGTTTTTAGGGTATGCTTTGGTTTCCAGCCTAATTTTTGGTGTGCTTTAGCAGCATCGCCAATTAATAAGTCTACTTCGGTAGGTCGGAAGAACTTTGGATCAACGGCAACCACTTCTTTACCAATTTCAACTTGATATTCAGGATTGCTACAAGATTCTACCGTAGCGATCTCATCTTCACCTTCTCCACTAAATACCAGCGTGATACCAGCTTCTGCAAATGCCATACGTACAAATTCTCGCACTTCCGTGGTAATACCCGTTGCCATGACCCAGTCTTCTGCTTGATCCGCTTGTAGAATCAGCCACATCATTTTCACATAGTCTTTGGCATGTCCCCAGTCTCTTTTAGAGTTTAGATTTCCAAGATAGAGCCTGTCTTGCAACCCTAGTGCGATTTTTGAAGCAGCACGCGTAATTTTACGAGTGACAAAGGTTTCCCCTCGATTTGGAGATTCATGATTAAAGAGAATGCCATTGCTTGCGAATATGCCGTAGGCTTCACGATAGTTTACGGTAATCCAATAAGCGTACATCTTAGCAACAGCATAAGGAGATCTTGGATAGAAAGGCGTCTCCTCAGTTTGGGGCACTTCTTGCACTTTGCCATATAGTTCGGATGTAGATGCCTGATACACTTTTGTTTTCTTTTCTAGCCCGAGTATTCTAATGGCTTCCAATATCCTAAGCGTTCCGATGCCATCGGCGTTGGCAACATACTCTGGCGTATCAAAGCTCACATGCACATGAGACATAGCCGCGAGGTTATAAATTTCATCTGGCTTTATTTCACTAATCAGACGAGTGAGGTTTAAGGAGTCCGTCATATCACCATAATGTAGATGAAACTTTGAATCACTATGATGCCCTTCGTATAGGTGATCAATGCGATCTGTATTGAACAAGCTGCTTCTTCTCATCAAACCATGAACTTCATAGCCTTTATCTAACAATAATTCCGCAAGGTAGGCGCCATCTTGACCTGTGACACCTGTTATAAATGCTGTTTTCACTATTTGCCTTGTTTTCATTTGTCTTCCTCAAATCGAACGATATCATCATCGTCTAAATAACTTCCAGATTGAACTTCTATTAATCTTAACGGCACTTTGCCACAGTTAATCAGTTGGTGTTTCACACCAATTCCAATCATGATAGAACTGTTTTCAGCAAATATTTTTGATTCCCCATCTATTACAACTTCAGCCGTTCCCGATAAAATGGTGAAATGCTTTACTTTATGATAATGCATTTGCAATGCGCTTTTTTGCCCCACTTCCATAAGGATTTTTTGCACAATAAAACGCTCACTCTTCACCAGCATCTCCCGATAACCCCAAGGAGCATAAATCTTTTTGTGTTGTCGTAATTCGTCACGGTTTTTCTTGGATAACTGGATAACAATTTTTTTTACTTCTTGTGTTTTGTCTTTGTGTGATACCAAAATAGCATCTGCGGTTTCAACAACGATTAAATCCTGAATACCTACGGCGGCCAGTAAGCGATCATGAGAATGTAAATAGCAATTCTTTACGTTTTCAGTGAGCACATCACCATCAATAATATTGCCGTCCATATTTTTTTCTTTTAATTCAAAGAGTTCACCCCATGAACCCACATCAGACCATCCGGAATCCTTAAGTGGTAACACAACTAGGTCTTTGCTTTTCTCCAAAATGGCATAGTCCACAGATTCCGATTTTGCGTCAGAAAAAGCTTCTTTGTCAACCCGAATAAAATCCAAGTCTGTATGCCTTCCTTCGTATGCTTTAAAACATGCTTGATAGGTTTCCGCATCAAATGCTTTTAAGCTCTTCAGATAAACGGATGCCTTCATCATAAACATGCCGCTATTCCAGAGATAATCTCTGGAATGAAGATAGGCTTCTGCAACTTTAAGGCTTGGCTTTTCGACAAAGGAATCAACTGCAAAAGCTGTTCCAGTTATCTTCCCTTTTTTAATATACCCGTAACCAGTATGCGGCTTGTCAGGACAAATACCAAAGGTCACAATTTTAGACTGCTCGGCATATCCCATACCTAACTGAACGGCATCCAAGAATGGTGCGCTATGTTTGATATGCTGGTCTGCAGACAGCACCAGCATGATGGCATCTTTGCCCTTATCAATTAAATCAAAAGCGGCCAAAGCAATGGCGGGTGCGGTATTTCTGGCAACGGGTTCTAAGATAATATGGGCGGTACGTTTGACATTTCCCTCTTTGTCTTGAAGCCCTCGCAGAGATTCTGCAACCTGAAAGCGATGATCTTCATTACAGACCACGGTTACCGATTCAATATTGCCAATCGGTAAAAGTCTTGCAACGGTATCTTGCAAAAGATTGTGATCATCGAGTAAATTAATAAACTGTTTGGGTGACTGCTGTCGAGACAGCGGCCAAAGCCGGGTGCCTGACCCACCTGATAAAATGACAGGACATAATTTCTGCCGAGGCATTATTACGCACTCGGGCCAATGGCATTAAGGTCACTTTGGTTTTCAATCGTGGGAGTTTCAATTTGAGATGTTTCAACCTGACTGGCTTGATCATTTGAACCTGATTGATCTGCTTGTTTTTCATTATCTTGAATTTTGGCCGGGATATAAGAAAATACCTGCACAACTTTCTGCACACCTGAAATTTTGCTTGCCACCACTGCCGCTTCATGCCCCTCTTCTTTCGTGACCACACCCATTAAGTAAACAATACCGTGCTCTGTAACCACTTTAAACTTCAGGCTACTGATACCATTTGTCAGAAAACTGCTCACGACTTTTGTGGTGAGCCAACTATCATGACTAAACTGCCCAATACCAATTGTGGGTCCAACTTTTAGCTGGTTATACACCACGATCACACCAGGAAGATCCGCAATCTTCTTCGCCAAGCCCACCTTGATTTCTTCCGTTGGCACTTGTCCAAGCATTAAAACAATATGATTGTAAACGGTTATTTCCACATTAGAATTATTTTTCAACTCAGGATAATCTGCCTGAAAACCGACGGCTCTAAACTTAATTTGCGTATCACTTAATTGTGTTTTTGCACCTGCATTGTTTCCCGCAACATTTGCGCCAACAACCGCTGCACCAGCACCCGCCGCAATTAACGGTGCAGCACATCCCGATAACAGGATCGCACCAGATGAAATAACACTGGCAATCAAGATTTTTGAAGCTTTCTTCATAATAACAACCTTTTCTCTTTGATTAGATGAATTTAGATGAATTTAGATGAATTTAGATGAGGCAACTATACCACAAAAATCACTATAAAAATCATTGGTTACTGATTTTTTGCACGACCGATACTCTTCATGTCATTTCCGCCCAATATTTGTCAGCAATGGTTTTATTTTGCTTTATCAGTGGTTTTTGAACATTTTCTTGCATCAACGCTTCTGCATAGAGATGGCAAGTGGGTAAATTTAACTCATAGACAAATCGAACACTATTACTGGGTCTTAATACTTCAGGATGCGCGCCGACACCTTCAGTATCCCATTTTCGACGCTTTGCATGATCATTCCCCGCCACAATCATCAAATATTCCTTTGCTCTGGTCATCCCTACATACATGAGACGTCGCTCACTTTCGACCACATCCGCTTCAGGGTCTTTCGCTCCAAAAATGCTTTTCTCGGTCATATCTAACAAAATAACATTCTGCCATTCCAGCCCTTTCGCTCGATGAATGGACATAATACGGACTTTGTCAGCACCTACACCCTGTGAAGTTTGCGCTGTATGCTTTAAACGCTGAAATTGCTTTATAAAATCTATAATGGATAAATTTTGAATCAAAGCATATGCCAAGATGTCACCGCATATTTGCCCTAATGATTGCTGACTAGAATAACGATTTGACTTCTCAAGGTAAGATTGCAGTTTTAAGCGCACCACAACATCTGATAAAACTTGATGGCAATTTTGATTTCCTGAATATGAAAGCAACTCTGACCATAGAAATGCTCTCGATCGAATACGCTCAGCTTGATATGGCTTAATGCGCTTTTCCAGTGAGAGCCCATATAAAATAGACTCGCCCATCATCACATTCTCTGTCAACGCGCTCACAATGCCATCCAATTGCGTACGCACTAAAAATAATGACGGATAGCTCAACATACTTAGAATCATTTTTTTTCGAGACGCCATGGGCAAACTTAACATGGCCTTGGCGTTGTCCACCAAATACAAATATCCCAACATAGAGTGCAGTAAAGGCGAATTCAGGACACTGGCTCCACCCTCTATCTCATAAGGAATATCCTGCTTCAAGCACTCTAATTCAAATAATGTCGCCAAACTATACTTTCTCACTAAAACGGCTACCGAAACATAGCTTTGTACTTCCCCGCACTCTACGCTACGCTTAAGCTCCGCAACAATTACAGGCAATTCCCTCATGCCCCGCACCTCGACCATGGTATCCACAGCCGCGGTTCTATTTGACACACAAAGCCCCTTAACCCTCTGTTTATTATGCTGTATTACATAATTCGCGGCCAATGAAAGACGATGCCCATAACGAAAGGTTTGAGATAAAGGATAGGTCGTCAAACCTTTAAAATCCTTTGAAAACCCCTTTAACATATAGTACGGCTTTGAACCACGCCACTCATAAATGGTCTGATCCACATCCCCCACCGCCATCACTTCTGCAGTCACGCCTGCAAGCATCTTCAACAAATATTGCTGTGCCTGATTAATATCCTGATATTCATCCACAATAATCACATCAAATTGATCTGAAAACTGTGCCGCCACCTTAGGTATTTTTTTAACAATTGTGGTGGGCTCAAAAATCAAATCATCAAAAGTTCTTAAGCCTTTTTGTTGTCGAGCAGACTCGAAAAAACGGCAAAACACTTCCACCTTTTCACGTTCTTTGCGATCCAACTTTATGAAATGGCTATTTTGTGAAAACGAGACGGGTTCGGATTTATATAACGCAATCATATTACTATATTGCTCAATCAGCTCTGCGGTAATCTCCTCATCTGCTTGACAAAATTTCAGCGTTTTTTCCAAAGCGCTTTTCACCAACTGATCAAATTGATACACGTGCGGAATCAACCTACCTTTAGAAAGTAGCTTCATCCTTTCAAGTGATCGAATCAAACCATAGCCTAAGGCGTGAAAGGTTTTAATTCGGACTTGTCCAATAGCATCATAATCTTCTGTGCTTGAGTTTAATGCTCTCTCGAGACGCACTTCAAATTGATTTTTTGCAGACTTATTAAACATCACGACTAAGATCCGGCTTGGATCCATGCCTTGTTTCAGCAAATAGATAATTCTTCCAATCAACGTCTGGGTTTTACCACTCCCTGCAACGGCAGATACAATCGCATGCCCAGAATCATGTTGAATAATCGCCGATTGTTCAGAGGTGTATTCAATCATTCTCTATCTTGGCATTAATCAGGGTTTTGAACACCCTTTGCTTGTTGGACATTCTTTTTAAATACCTGAAGAATTAAACGCAATATAACCCTACAAATAGAGGTTACAGCATAAATACAAGCTTTTACCAATAAGACAATATCTCGACCTAAATACTTAAAATATCCCAACAATGTGATTCTTTTATTAACGGCTTCTTTTTTGTTTAATCCCCTTAATGGAAAAAGCAAAAACCCAAAGATAAATAGTACACAAAAATAATTAAATAGCATGCCCAAGTTATTACGATATCCAGAGAGCCAATGATACAGAAATACAGACAGTACAACAATTAACACAAACAAAACAATACCTTCAATCTTCGCTCTCATTATAACTCCTTAGGAATACTTTAATATGGGCATTAAGACCCTTAAAAGATCTCCTAATATTATAATCTGAAAGCATCCCTTAAAGCTATCAAAGTATTGGCTTGCACCCTGATCAGACTCAAATAAAGGTTAACTACTCTCCCGGATATGGAAGCGAAGAATGATGCAATACAATTTTTAAGTTTCCTTTGTCATCTTTTACATAACCAAAGGTGTACTCCACATCCGCGGAATTTCCGGCCGCATCTGTAAACGTATACTCACCCATGACAAGCGCCATATCCCCATGCTTATAAAACTCGTCATTATGGAACACAATATTTGTCCAAGGCGCTAGCGCAAAACCTTTGTCTTCATCATATTGAGCGTTACCACCAACGAAGTAAGAAAGTGCACTATCATGCTCTCCTCTAAACTGATCATCCTTAGCTTTTGTCGGCTTAAATAAAACAACGCCATCTTCATAGTTATAAGCATACAACTGATCAATCAAATGACTTGCCGCCATTTTATAATTTCCTTTTGCGGTATAGACCTTACCAATTTTAATCAAACCTGCCGCCCATTCATCTTGAGCCTCCTTAACTTCAGAGATAGTAATGGTATTAACAATTGTTTGCGTCACCTCTACTTGCTTGGGGTTTTGCGCTTTATCTTTAGCTTGAAAAGAAGAACAACCACCCAAAAAAACTGCCGAAGACATTAAAGTTGCCAATATTAATGGTTTACCTAATTTACTCATCTTAGCTTTCCTCTTGACGTTAAAAAAATACCAATACAATCAAGCATGGTAGAAATCATGGCAAAGTCAATGTATTGTCGCAATTAATTTTTTAAGCTAAATTATATGGCTAGCGCTTACCAAAAGGTGCATTAACAATCACATTTTGATTACGCTCAGGACCGGTTGAGATAATATCTGCTGAAATACCCATTTGAGCTTCGATAAACTTGATATATTTCTGAGCATTTTCTGGCAGCTCATTATATTCCGTTGTGCCGAAAGTTTCAGATTTCCAACCAGGCAACGTTACATAAATTGGCTCACAGCGATCATAATCATCTGAATCATAAGGAGGATAATCACGCTTCACGCCATCTAATTCATAATGCGTACAAACTTTTATTTCAGCAAGCTCATCCATCACATCAATCTTGGTAATACACAAAGCCGTAATACTATTGATCTCGATAGAACGTCTTAACGCGACCAGATCAAGCCAACCCGTACGACGCTTACGTCCTGTGATCGTCCCAAACTCATGTCCTTTCTCACCAAGATGTATCCCAATTTCATTGTCTAACTCCGTTGGGTAAGCGCCACTTCCAACACGTGTTGTGTAAGCTTTGGTGATGCCCAAAATATAATCCAAATAACAAGGGCCAAAACCAGCGCCTGCGCCCACCGTACCACCTGTGGTATTTGATGAAGTAACAAAAGGGTAAGTGCCGTGATCGACATCTAGCAATGTGCCTTGGGCACCTTCAAATATAATCCTTTTGCCTGCCTTCCTTAATGCATTCAAAGATGCTGAAACATCATCAATCAATGGAGTGATTTTTTGAGCAAGGTTCAGTGTTTCTTCGTAACAATCTACAATATCCACACCCTTTACACCAAAATATTCTTTTAGCACAAAATTGTGATACTCCAACAATCGAGTCAGTTTCGCCTTAAAACGATCTGGATTTTTTAAATCTCCAATTCTAATGGCTCGACGTGCAATCTTATCTTCATAAGCGGGTCCTATACCACGCTTAGTTGTACCAATTTTATCCTTACCTAATTGCGCTTCACGTGCTTCATCAATCAAAACATGAACCGGCAGGACTAAAGGACAAGCTTCACTAATCAGCAAACGCTCAGAAACAGGAACACCTCTCTCCTCAAGCATACGCATTTCTTTTGTGAGCGCCTGTAAAGAAACCACCACACCATTACCGATAAAGCTTTGAACACCTTCATGTAGAATTCCTGAAGGAATGAGACTTAACTTTGTCACTTCACCTTTGATGACCAATGTGTGTCCTGCATTATGTCCGCCTTGAAAACGAACTACCGCATCCGCTTGATCTGTAAGAAGGTCTACAATTTTACCCTTACCCTCGTCGCCCCACTGGCTGCCTAGAATGACAATGTTTTTATTCACACCTAATCCTTTTAAAAAATACAACCTGCCTATGGTAATATTTTATACGATGGATGACAATTAATTCCTGATATTCAGTCCTATAAACCACTTATAAAATCCCCCAATAAGTCTTAGAATAAATTACATTTAATTCTTGAGAGTATCATGATCGCTTTAATACAAAGAGTCACCCATGCAAGTGTTTGCGTTGATCAAAAACAAATCGCAGACATCAAACATGGAATACTAGCGTTAATTGGTATCGAAAAGTTAGACAACGAACAATCCCAACAAAAGCTGATTAAAAAACTTCTGGGCTATCGTATATTTTCCGATGAAAAAGGGCAAATGAATTTAAATGTGCAACAAGTGCGAGGTGAACTGTTACTGGTGCCACAATTCACGCTTGCAGCCGATACCAATTCAGGGTTGCGCCCAAGTTTCTCTAAAGCCTGCCCACCTGATATTGCCACTGAAAAATTTGCGCAATTTGTTGAACTGATTTCAAAACTCCACCCACAGACACAACAAGGCATATTCGGTGCCGATATGTCCGTCTCACTCACCAATAATGGCCCAGTTACATTTTGGCTACAGGTATAAACATGACAATACAAAAAAAGAAAATACTCATTATCGGTGGTCATGGCGCAATGGGGAGGATGCTACAAAAATCCTTAGCGCCTGTAACAAACTGCGAGGTGACGCTATTTGGTCGAAAAGATTGGGAATCTAATACACACTTATTGGCAGAACAGGATCTCGTCTTAATCTCCGTACCCATAGATAAAACCATTGAAACCATTAAACGCGCTTCTAAATACCTTTCAAGCAATACTATTCTTGCAGATTTCACCAGTATTAAACAATCACCTTTAATAAATATGCTCCGCCACCACAATGGTCCAGTGCTTGGTCTCCACCCTATTTTTGGACCTTCTATTGATCACCCTCATAACCAAGTGATTGTATATTGTGATGGACGGTACCCTGAAAAATGTCAATGGTTTATCGATTTTTTGAAAGCCATTGATTTTCATTTAGAAAGTATGGCACCCGAACAACATGATGAAACCATGAGTTTTGTGCAAGGCGTTGAACATTTTTCTGTTTATTGCTTAGGGCGTTTCTTGCATCAAAAGAATATTGATATTCATCAACTATTGAAACTTGCAAGCCCCGTTTATCGCATGGAACTCAATATTGTAGGACGTTTGTTTAGCCAGTCCTCCAATCTCTATGCTGATATTATTATGTCGGATGATCACCGCACGGATTTGATTGGTGAGTTTGTCACACTAATGAATGATGAATATAAAAAAGTAAATGCCAAGCAGCGGGATGATTTTGTAGAATCGTTTAATCAAACTGCTACTTGGATGGGCGATTTTGCACAAGACGCCTATGCGGAGAGTGATGCGGTTTTGAAGGGTAAAAACAGCTAACGCTTACTCAGCATTCACCTGAGACAAACTCCCATGACAATGCTTATATTTTTTACCTGAACCACAAGGACAAGGTTCATTTCTTCTCACTTTTTTACCTTCTCTCACAAAAGGCTCTTGAGTTGGTTTTTCTTGTGCCTGTGATTTTTCTCGCGCCTGTGGCTTTGCTTCCGCCGCCTCTTCTTCGTGAGTGCCTGCCAAAACATCATCATGCTGAAAGTCTAAATTATCAACAGAATTGCGCCACTGATCTTCTACAGCTTGTGTTTCTTCCGGGTTCTGCACACGCACTTTTGCCAATGTTGAGATCACCTCATATTTAAACTGATCTAGCATATCTGAAAACAGCTCAAATGCTTCACGTTTATATTCTTGCTTCGGATTCTTTTGCGCATAACTACGAAGGTTAATGCTATTACGAAGGTGATCCATATTGTTTAAGTGTTCACGCCAATGGCTATCTAAAGCTTGAAGCACCACTACTTTTTCAAACTGTCGGATAGACGCATCATCTAACGCTTCCACTTTTTGAATATACTCATCGTTAATACCATCAATCACTTTCGCACGGATACTTTCATCGTGAACTTCGGTTTCATCGCTATCCAAAAGTTTTTTTAGGTGCAGCTCCATGCCAAAATCTGATTTTAATGCCGCATCTAAGCCTTCGATATCCCATTGCTCTTCCATACTTTGGTCGGCAACAAAGTTTGAAACAAAGGCCTCTGCCACTTCATCTCGCATGTGGTTTAGAATTTCGGTAACATCTGTAGAAACCAATAGCTCCTCTCTTTGCGAATAGATCACTTGACGCTGATCATTTGCCACATTGTCATACTCAAGCAGGTTTTTACGAATATCAAAATGATAGGTTTCAACTTTGCTTTGCGCTTTAGCAATCGCCTTCGTCACCATGCTACTTTCAATGGCTTCACCTTTACCCATGCCGAGTTTACGCAACATATTTGCCATACGTTCTGGTGCAAAAATACGCACAAGGCTATCCTCAAGAGAGAGATAAAAACGGCTTTCACCTGGATCACCTTGACGACCTGAACGACCTCGAAGCTGATTGTCAATACGACGCGAATCGTGACGCTCAGAACCCAAAATACACAACCCACCTGCCGCAATCACGGTGGCATGTCTCTTATCCCACTCATCTTTAATCGCTTGTACTTGCTCGTCTGTTGGATCTTCTAAATCTGTGATCTCTACCTGCCAGTTACCACCAAGAATAATATCCGTACCACGACCGGCCATATTGGTGGCAATCGTAACCACTCCAGGACTGCCTGCTTGCGCAATAATGCCGGCTTCTCGTTCGTGTTGTTTCGCATTCAACAAGCTATGCTTTAATTTCTTTTTGCGCATCATGGTAGAAAGAATTTCTGAGGTGTCAATCGATGCGGTACCCACGAGAATCGGCTGCCCTTTCTCCACACGCTTCTGAATGTCTTCTATCAATGCAGTAAATTTTTCTTTTTGAGTTAAATAGATAAGATCCGCATGATCTGCCCGCATGGGTGGCAAGTTCGTCGGAATCATCACTACCTCAAGGTCATAGGTACTATGAAACTCAAAAGCTTCAGTATCAGCGGTTCCCGTCATACCTGAAAGTCTATTATAGAGCTTAAAGAAATTCTGGAAAGTGATTGACGCAAGCGTTTGGTTTTCTCCCTGAATCTCTACACCCTCTTTTGCTTCCATCGCCTGATGTAAACCATCAGACCAACGACGCCCTTCCATCGCTCTCCCGGTATGTTCATCCACAATAACAACTTGGTTGTCTGTAATCATATAATCAACGTTTAATTCATAAAGCGTATGTGCACGCAGTGTGGCATTCAAATAATGCATCTTGGTCACATGCTGCGGGCTATAAAGGTTATCACCCTCTTGCAAAACACCCTCTTGTATTAGCATTTCTTCAATTTTAGTGTGCCCATCTTCTGTCAGATGCGCTTGCTTTGCTTTTTCATCCAAATAATAATCACCAGGCCCTTCTTCCTCTTCACGCTTAGTGAGCCTTGGAATCAGTTTATTAAAGAGCACATATAGCTCAGAACTATCATCCGCCGCACCTGAGATAATCAGCGGGGTGCGCGCCTCATCAATCAAAATCGAATCCACTTCATCAATCACGACAAAGTTACGGCTTCTCTGCACTTGCTCTTCCTTGGTAAAAGCCATGTTGTCTCTAAGGTAGTCAAACCCAAACTCATTATTTGTACCATAAGTAATATCACAAGCATAAGCCGCACGTCGCTCTTCAGGTGAAAGGTTTGCCACAATCACACCAGTCGTTAACCCAAGAAAACTGTAAAGCACACCCATTTGCTCAGCATCCCTAGAAGCCAAGTAATCATTCACCGTAATAACATGAACACCCTTACCCGTTAACGCATTCAAATAGACCGGCAACGTCGCCACCAACGTTTTACCTTCTCCTGTGCGCATCTCGGCAATCTTACCTGTATGAAGCACCATACCACCCACCATTTGCACGTCGTATGGGCGCATTTCTAAAGAGCGAACACTTGCTTCACGAACCACCGCGAATGCTTCGGTCAAAAGATCATTTAGTTTTTGTCCTTTTAATATCCTCTCTTTGAATTCTACCGTTTTTGCTTTTAGTTGCTCATCTGATAATGCTTGATATTCTGCTTCCAGCGCATTTATTTTGGCAACTTTCCGCATCATCTTCTTAACTAATCGATCATTTCGACTGCCAAATACTTTACTGAGTATCGCTGAAGTCATCTGTTTTCCTTTAACACTTTTCTGGTATACTATCTACCAGCCAGTATACACTGGCTAGGGATATAACTAAATGGTGTATGATGAAAAATCAACATAAGTCGCTGCAAAATATTGATGACATCTGCCATAAAAAAACGGCAACTCCCCTGGAGCTCATCTTCCAACGTGTCAATATTTTAAAACAAACAGAACAAGCACTTCGAAAAATAAATCACCCCCTACTTCAATATTGCCAAGTGGCTAATTTCCAACATTATAATTTAACGTTACACACCCAAAGCTCGCAAATATTAACAGAACTTCGACTTATCCAAAATGAATTGTTACTGATTATCAAACAACAACCCTATTTCCGTGACCTAGTACAAATTCATTTCAAATTATTTTTTCCTGAAAAGCCTAAGGTAAAGCCTGAAATAGTCTTGGAAAACCAGCAAGTATCGATTGAAGCTACTCAGCGATTTGAGAAATTATTAGATAGCTGTGACAGCGAGAAAACAAAAGCCGCTTTACAAAAATTCATTCAAAAGCATGGAAAAATTTCAGATTAGTTTTTATTAACCCTCGGCAATGCCACTCTATCAATATACTTCTCAATAATATTATCAGTATAAGGTGATTCAGTAGCCGTATTGATAATTCTATGGTACTCAACAGGATCAGAGGCATAACCGTCTCGATGATGAATAATACGATCAACCATTCCTTTTTTTGTTAGCTCAGGGTGAAATTGCATGGCATACAGTGATAACCCTGGCCAAGCAAAGGCATGAATGGCCTTATCTGTTTTGGCTAAGAGCTTTGCGCCTTGGGGAATTTGAATGATGGTTTGTTGATGCCCTATTTGTGCCATAAAATCTTCTGGGTAATCAAAAAATAACGGATCACTTTCTGCCTCTTTGGTTAAGCTCACCGCCATACTACCAATTTCCTCAAGATTTGGGTCTGTAACAACCTCGCCGCCCAAGAACTCCGCCATAAATTGTGCGCCCAAGCAGGAGCCTAATAAAGGTTTATCTTCTTTTAATGCACGCCGCATCCACGACTTTAATTTTGGCATACAGGCAAGATCAGCAAAGATAGAATAATCACCGCTTCCACCCAAAACAATAAGGTCTGAGCAATCATAAATATCATCATCCAAAGGTTCAGACAACGCACTTAGAACTTTCACCTGAGGTAGCGCTACATTTGCACTGCGAGCTACATTTTCGCGTTCATGATTTTTCATACTCTCGGCATGACGAAATTGAACGAGAAGAATTTTGAGATTGTCTTTGGTAATCACGACTACTCTGCTTACTTATATTCGCATTTACCCACTATACATGAACTCATTTAAAATAGGGTAATTGGTACGTTGATTACAGTAAATAACGTACCGTGCCTTTGATAATAACGCCCCACACTAAGGCGCTGTAGATAACTTTAGGTGGGGGAGGATGTCAAATCAAAATAAGCCCTGTCTCCTATATCTAACTAGTTTGTATTAACTCTACAATCCCGCACATTACTATGGAGCAATAAGGGCATTGACATGGCAAGCAGTAATATAATCAGGAATAAAACAATTTTTCAATGTATATGCTTAGCCTCCCTTTGAGAAAGTAGCGGTAAAGAATAAATAAAATTTAATTCCACAATTCAAATACAGCCCTAATTATTAGACAAACTCATGATACCTAAATTTTTATTATTTGCCATAGACGGCGCATTGACCCAGTCCAAAATATATATAACTGGACTATTAATTTTTTTCAGCGCAAATCTGTTTGCAGTAAGCCCTACTGGTTTTGGAGCATTAACCGTAGAGGCCATGGGCAACTCCTCAAATGAAATTAAAAGCTTCACTCAACCATTGGGTGCCCATATAAAAGCCTCAGAATATCTCATATCTAAAGGATATGCATTTGATCCTAATAGGAGCGTGCTAGATGCCTCTCAAAAACCTATATTAAATATATCACCACAGAACAATAATGGAAAATTATCTTTTAAAATTGAGCTGCCACCAAATATAGCTATAGGAGTACTGGACGAGCACTCTGAAATTATATTGACGCCCCCACGACATCGCTAAAATTATATCGCCGTTAATAGCTCAAACGAAAATATAAAACCGGTTTCTTCGGACACCGTAAGTTCATGGTCATGCGAAGTTAGAAACATAAAGCAAAGTGGCTTATTCTCAGGCAGCCAGAATGCTGGCATCACAAAAGCCATATTCTCTAAAGCAGGTGACTTTTGGTCATCATGTTCTATAGTGGCTTACGCTTCAATAAACTAAAAACCGTTGAGCTTCGTACCTATAAGTAAGTATAATGTAGCTATTTACCCTAAAAATATTTACCATCAACCCCTATAAACACTCTACATTTTTTAACCATGTCAGACCCTGTCCATCAAGATCAAAAAATTACCGCCGCCCATATTATTCGTGCTTTCTCTCTAAGTGTGCTAATTATCTTTGCATTAATTCTTATTACACACCTTTTACACCACCCAGTAAGTATCTTGACATGGATATTTTGTTGGCTAGTTATCTTTATATATTTAGCATTAAAATCTAAACTGAAAAGTATTCTCAAACAAGTAATGCTTCCATGACACAAGAAAAACCACGGTTAATTATTTTAGATCGCGATGGCGTGATTAATGAAGATTCAGATCAATACATAAAATCCATTGATGAATGGCATTCGATCCCAGGAAGCCTAGAGGCAATTGGTCTATTAACGCAAGCAGGCATTCCTGTTGCTGTGGCAACGAATCAATCTGGCATAGCTCGTCAATATTATAGCTTCAACACTTTACACCAAATGCACCAAAAAATGATTGATGGCATCTCTGCTCATCATGGTGAAATCAAATACATTGCACTTTGCCCGCATGGACCTAAAGATGGCTGCACCTGTCGTAAACCTCAAACTGGCATGTTGAATGAGATTTCCGGAAAACTGAATATTCCGCTAGGAAAGGATGTTTATTTTATTGGCGACTCATACAAAGATGTTCAAGCTGCACGCTCTGCAAACTGCACTCCGATCTTAGTCAGAACAGGAAAAGGCATAAATACGATTAAAAAACATTCAGAACTTGAAAAAACTGTCAAAATTTACGATAATCTTATGCAATTTACAAAAACATTATTAAAG